>Ga0136621_1000507_pt1 | contig 15434 bp, 17 predicted proteins | sample AntDryUQ445A2306_FD_104673 | JGI IMG/M metagenome (GOLD analysis project Ga0136621, IMG submission 104673) | Polar desert sand microbial communities from Dry Valleys, Antarctica - metaG UQ445A (23.06) | ecosystem: Environmental > Terrestrial > Soil > Desert | place: Antarctica: Dry Valley...
ACCTTTCCTCCGGTGAGCCCTCCGAGCCGGTCGTGATGGCCGATCTGACGGTGACCTTCCACCGCCCCAAGACCGGGCTGCTCACACGGCGCGGTGCCGCGCTGGCCGGCAGGGTGCTCGTGGCGCCGATCGGCATCTCGCCCGCGGCGGATCGTGGCTGAGCCACCCATCCGCCAGGCCGGCTGGCGCGACGTGCTGATCCTGGGGGCGGTCGTGGTGGGCGTCGTCCTTGGTGCCGCGCTGCTCACGAGCCTGCTCCCCACGGACCTCCAGCAGGTCGTGTTCCGGACGCCGCTGGCGATCGCCGTCCTGATCGGGGGGACCGCGTGGCTGCTGTGGCGGATCGCCCGGCGCCCGCCTGCCTGAACGCCCCGGCGCCGGGTCGCGGCGGTCGCGCGGTCCGTGCGTGAAAGGGGGCTGTACACGCTCGCGCAAGACGCGTACACTCCGCCCCGGTAAACGTCACGAGACGCTCGTGACCAGATGACGTGGCTACGTCGATGACTCGGACTCCTCTCACGGCTGACGCGAGAAAACCCGATGGGATCGCGCGGCTACCGAGAGGAGTTTCGTTTCCGTGTACAGCGACAAGACCCTTACCTGCGCGGACTGTGGACAGGAGTTCACCTTCACCGCTTCCGAGCAGGACTTCTACGCGCAGCGCGGCTTCACCGAGCCCCGCCGCTGCTCGTCGTGCCGCGCCAGCCGCAAGGCTGCCCGTGGTGACGGCGGTGGCGCCGGTGCGGGTGGTGGCGGCGGCTACGGCAGCTACGGCGCCAGTGGCGGCTACAGCGCCGGGGGCTACAGCTCCGGCGGCGGTGGCAGCGCCGGTGGTGGCGGCTACGGCGGTGGCGGCGGCGGGTACGGCGGCAGCCGTGACCGTGGGCCGCGCGAGATGTTCAGCGCAACCTGCTCTTCCTGCGGCCGCGAGGCCCAGGTTCCCTTCCGACCGACCAGCGGCAAGCCGGTCTACTGCTCCGACTGCTTCCGCAGCCAGCGCGGCTGATCTCCTCTCGGTGCGGGCCACGAGGCCCGCGGGAAACCAGCTAGAACCACGACCCGGGCTGTCAGCCGGCCCGGGTCGTTTGATTCCCCGCGAGGTTGGCGGCGGGCCGTCCGTGCCACGCCCGGACCCGCGCACTGCCCTCGTTTCCTGTCATGCGCCCACCACACGGGCACAAGCGCGCGTCGCGGTGCGGGCACCGTGCCGGGATGCCGCTGAATTAGCCTAGAACGTGCAACTCAGAGCGCCGGGCGGCGCTAAACGGTCGCAATCCGCTCCTGTGCCCTCCCGGCAGGCGTTTGACAGGAACCCAGGGCCGTGGCGAGACTCGGGCCTCGCGACGAACGGTGCGGGATCCTAGCCCGACGCCGGACCGCCCGGCGTGTCGCGACCCAGGAGCGTCAGGTCGAACTTGCGCTCCCGACCGTGCACCAGGCGGTCGATGTTGTCGGCGTGGGCCAGCCACACGAGCGCGGCGCCGGCCGCCGTGTAGAGCGGATATGCGACCGAGAGGGCGCCGTTCGCTGCCATCCAGAAGAGCCACGTCCAGCCGGCCATGGCTGCGGATCCCAGCAGCGAGCCCAGCGACACGTACCGCGTCAGCAGGATCACGATCACGAACACCGGCGCCGCCAGGGCGACCGCGACCGGCTGGATCACCAGCATCGTGCCGACGCCCGCGCCGACGCCGCGTCCACCTCGAAGCCCCAGGAAGATCGACCAGGAGGCGCCCAGCACGGCGGCCAGGCCGCACAGGACCTCGATTGCGGGTCCTGCCTCGACAGCACGTGCGATCAGCACCGGCAGCGCGCCCTTCAGCACGTCACCGATCACGACCACGGCCGCCCATCGGCGACCCAGTGCCCGCAGCGCGTTCGTGCCGCCCGTCCGGCCCGAGCCGATCGTCCGCGGATCCGGCCCGCCCGAGACGCGCGCCACGATGACGCCCATCGGGATCGATCCCGACAGGTACGCACCGGCGACAAGCGCGACCGCGAGCGGCAGACCGTCCATCGATGGGCCAATCTAGCACCGAGCCGGCGCGACGCAACGATCATCAGGCGCCGGCGTGCCGTGTCAATCATCCGGCGGCCGATCGGCGGAGCGTCGGTTGCGGGGACGTCGATGCCACGCGTACGATGCCCGCGATGACCCACCTGCCCGGCCGGTCGCCCGACCTCGCCGCCGGCGCGCGGGCCGCCTGAGGCACCTCCCAAGCATGGCCGTCGGCTCCTCGAACGACTTCGATCTCGTCGTGCTCGGCGCGGGCACGGGAGGCTATACGGCAGCCTTCCGCGCCGCCCAGCTGGGGCTCAAGGTCGCGCTGGTCGACGAGGACAAGATCGGCGGCACGTGCCTCCACCGCGGCTGCATCCCCACCAAGGCGCTCCTCGAGTCGGCCGGGTTCGTGGAGCGCGTCCGGCACGCGAAGGATTACGGACTGACCCTCGCCGGCGAGCCCACGGTCGACTACGCCCAGATGGCCGCGCGGCGCGACCAGGTGGTCAAGCGGATGTGGACGGGTCTCAAGACGCTCGTCGACAAGAACAAGGTCCACTGGGTTCAGGGTCGCGGGCGCCTCGAGGGGCCCACCAAAATCCGCGTGAGCCAGAACGGGGAGAATGGGTCGGCAGCCGGTGATCGCGTCCTGCAGGCGAACGACGTCATCCTCGCCACGGGCTCGCGGGTCAAGAGCCTCGCCGGCCTCGATCCTGACGGGCGGCGCATCGTCACCAGCGACGACGTCCTGAAGATGACCAAACTGCCCAAGGACATCGTGATCGTCGGCGGCGGCGCCGTGGGTGTCGAATTCGCGTCGCTGTTCCACGACATCGGCGTCAAGGTCACGCTGCTCGAGTACGCCCCCGCGATCGTGCCACTCGAGGACAAGGACGTCAGCCAGGCGCTCGAGCGCAGCTTCTCCCGACGCGGGATCACCGTGATGACGAACGCCCGGTTCGACCCGGCCTCGGTGAGCGTCGAGAAGGACGGCATCTGCGTGATGGTGGGGCCAGAGGGCCAGGAGCCCGGCGAGCTGCGGGCCGAGATGATGCTGGTGGCCACCGGTCGCGCGGCCAACATCGAGGAGATCGGGCTGGAGACCACCAGGATCGAGACGGACCGCGGCATCGTCAAGGTCAACGGCCGGATGCGAACGAAGGAGCCGCACGTGTACGCCGTGGGCGACATGGTCGGCGGGCTGTGGCTGGCCCACACGGCGGCCCACGAGGGCATCGTGGCCGCCCACACGATCGCCGGCGACAGAGACGTCCACGAGATCGACTACGTCGAGCAGCCGCGAGCCACCTACTGCCGGCCCGAGATCGCATCGGTGGGCCTCACTGAGCAGCAATGCGCCGAGCAGGGGCTGCCCATCAAGATCGGCAAGGTGCCGTTCCAGGCGATCGCCAAGGCGATCATCGGCGGCGAGCACGAGGGCTTCGTCAAGGTCATCGGGCACCGCGAGACCGAGCGGACGCTGGGCGTCCACCTGATCGGCCCACACGTGACCGATCTCGTCTCCGAGGCGTCGCTCGCCTTCACGCTCGAGGCGACGCCGTGGGAGATCGGCGCCACGACCCATCCCCACCCGACCCTGTCAGAGGTGCTGGGCGAGGCCGCGCTGGCGGTCGACGGACGGTCGATCAACTTCTAGTCGCAGGAGGCCCCCCGACCGATGGCCGTCCCAGACCGGAACCTCCAGCATCCTGGCGCGGCCGTGGGACTGTCGGTCGACGACCTCGTCGAGATGTACCGGCTGGTCGCGCTGACCCGGGCCCTCGACGAACGGATGTGGGTGCTGAACCGGGCCGGCCAGATCCCGTTCGTGATCAGCGGGCAGGGTCACGAGGGCGCCCAGGTGGCAATCACCTGGCCGCTCCGCAAGCAGCACGACTGGGTCGCCCCGTATTACCGGTCGATCGCGACATGCCTCACGTTCGGGATGCACCCGCGCGACATCATGACCGCGCAGTACGCAACGGCGTCGGATCCGTCGTCGGGCGGCCGGCAGATGCCCGGCCACTACGGATCGCACGAGCACAACCTCATCTCAGTCTCGTCCCCGGTCGCGACGCAGCTCCTGCACGCGGTGGGCATCGCGCTGGCGGCCAAGGTGCGCAAGACCGACCAGGTCGCGATGACGTTCATGGGCGAGGGGTCGTCCAACCAGGGCGACGTGCACGAGGGGCTCAACTTCGCGGCGATCCACAAGCTCCCGTTCGTGTTCGTCGTCGAGAACAACGGCTACGCGATCAGCGTTCCGGCAGCGAAGGAGCTCAGCGTCGAGGACGTCGCCACACGCGCGTCCGGCTACGGGATGCCCGGGGTCGTGGTGGACGGGTCGGACGTGCTGGCCTGTTACGCCGCGGCCCGGGACGCGGTGGACCGGGCGCGATCGGGTGGGGGACCCACGCTGATCGAGGCCAAGGTCACCCGTCTGACCGCGCATTCGTCGGACGACCAGCAGACGAAATACCGCTCCGAGGAGGAGCTCGCGGCCGAGAAACAGCGCGACCCGCTGCCCCGGTTCCGAGCCCAGCTCTCGGACGCCGGGGTCCTGACCGACGAGATCGAGCAGCGCCTGGCCGCCGACATCAAGGCCGCGGTCGAGGACGCGACCGACTACGCTGAGTCCCAGCCGGACCCGGATCCCGCGACTGCGATGCGCTGGGTGTACGCGGAGGAGTGGCCGTCCGAGACGCCGCCCGCCTGGGGTATGGGCGAGGCCGGCGGGCACGGCGCGGCCGGCGGGCACGGCGAGACGTCCTGATGGCGCTCAAGACGTATATCGAGGCCATCCGCGAGGGGCTCGTGGACGAGATGCGCCGCGACGAATCGATCATCGTGCTCGGCGAGGACGTCGGCAAGAAGGGTGGCGTATTCCTGGCGACCGACGGCCTGTGGGCCGAGTTCGGCGACGAGCGGGTCATCGACACCCCGCTGACCGAGTCGCAGATCGTGGGCACGTCCATCGGCGCTGCCATAAACGGCCTGCGCCCCGTCGCCGAGATCCAGTTCGCCGACTTCATCCACCCGGCGTTCAACCAGCTCGTGTCCGAGGCGGCACGACTCCGGTACCGGTCGAACAACGGCTATTCGTGCCCGATGGTCGTGCGCGCCCCGTACGGCGGGGGCGTCCACGGCGCGCTCTACCACTCGCAGTCGGTCGAGGCGTTCTTCACCCACGTGCCGGGCCTCAAGGTGGTGATTCCCTCGACGCCGTACGACGCGAAGGGACTCCTCCGCTCGTCGATCCGCGACGAGGACCCGGTGCTGTTCTTCGAGCACAAGAAGATGTACCGATCCGTCCGCGGCGACGTGCCCGACGGCGAGTACACGGTCCCCCTCGGTCGCGCGGCCGTGACGCGGGCGGGGACGCAGCTGACGGTGATCGGCTACGGGCTGATGGCCCACTACGCGCTCGAGGCGGCCGAGCGGGTCGAGGACGAGGGGATCAGCGCGGAGGTGGTCGATCTGCGCACGCTCCGGCCGCTCGACAAGGAGACGGTCCTCGACTCGGTGCGCAAGACGGGCAAGTGCCTCGTCGTGTACGAGGACAACCGGTTCGGCGGCTACGGGGCGGAGATCTCGGCGATCGTCGCTGAGGAGGCCTTCGACTACCTCGACGGACCCGTGACGCGAATAGCGGGCCCGGACGTCCCGGCGGTGCCCTACAACCACGTCCTCGAGGACTGGTTCATGGTCAACCCGGAGAAGATCGCCAACGGGATCCGCAAGCTCGCCGCGTACTGATGGCTTGCAGGAGATGACGGCGGACTTCCAGGCAGTCTTCACCCGGCTGATGCGAATCCTCGCGCCGTATGCGGAGCTGATGCACGTCTCGGCCGACGAGCCGACGTCCTACGGCGTCGACATGGCGCCCGCCGCCGACCGCAATCCGACGACCTGGTTCGGGGGCGTGCGGCTCGGGAAGCGCTACGTCAGCTACTACCTCATGCCGGTCTACGTCGAGCCGTCGCTGCTCGAGGGCCTGTCGCCCCAGCTCCGCCGCCGGATGCAGGGCAAATCCTGCTTCAACCTCACGACCGTCGACGAGGCGCTCCTCGGCGAGCTCGAGGCGCTCACCAGGAGCAGCTACGAGCGGACGGCGGGGAACCCCGCCTGGGGTGCGGACAAGCGCGTCGAGCATGGAATGGCGCACCGCCGCGCGTCGCGGTCCTGAATTGCCGCCATCCGACCCAGCGGCGGTCGAGGCACGCCTCTGGTCGCTGCTGGAGCCGTATCGCGACCGTTTGGAGGCCAGCACGATCTACGGCGTCCCGTCGCTCAAGTGGCCGGGTGCGAAGGCGCACGAGTATTTCGCGGCGGTGAAGGCCGGCAAGCGCTTCGTGAGCCTGTACATGCTCGCCGTCGACACGTACCCGGAGGCGCTCGAGGGCGCCCCGGCGACGCTCCTGAAGCGTAGATCCGGAAAGGCGACGTTCAACTTTCCTTCGCTCGACCACGAGCTTGCCCGGGACCTCGAGGCGCTGCTGGCCAGGGTGTTCGAGCGTTACGCGGCGGATCACGCAGCGAAGGGCTGAGCGCCGCCCGGCTCGGCCCGTCACCCACCACCCCGGATGGTGGCTGCCATGCGGCGTCACGATCCTCCGTCACTTACCACCCCGCGTGGTCTTGGGCGCAACCGGTGCGTCACCCACCATCCCGGATGGTGGCTGACGGGGCGTGAGCTGAGACCCGTGCGGGCGCAACGCCACCCGACTTGCCATGTCGCTGGCGTGCACTACTCGGGGTGGTATCTGGCAGGAGCAGTACGCCGCCGGCGGGTCCGGCCGGCACGCGCAGCCAGGCTCGCATCTCCCGGTGCCCCAGCGGATACGCCACCGCCATCACGGAACGTGCTCGCTCGAGCCGGCGCCGGGCAGTCGACGCGTCGGGCAACACCAGGACGCGGCCCACGATCCTGGGCGCCCAACCGAACCGCTCCTGCACGATCCGAGGCGTCAGGCGTGCCTTCTCGTCATGCTTCCGAAGCGTCTGTTCCACGGACGTCAGCTCTGACTTCACCTCGACGACCACCGTAGCCAGTTCGTCCCGCTTCCAGCCGAGCACGTCGATCGAGCCGCGTTCCCCGTAGATCGAGTAGCTGGCCTCTGTCAGCACCTGCCAGCCGGCCTCGGTCAGGAGACGGCAGGTCCCGGTTACGAGCCCCGCGTGGCGCTCGTCAACGAGGCGGTCGATGGCTCCACCTCGCCATCGCACGTCGAGGTCGACGGACGCCTCCACGGCCCGGAGCACAGTTCGAAGGATTCGCAGCGGCACAGCGTCGACTGACGTCGGCTCGGCCGGCCAGATCCACCTGACGCCAGCCCAGCCGACGCCGCCCCGCCCGGATGAAGCGCCCGACCCGCACGTCGTCCATGTCCAGAGGTTGACGAGCGCCACTTACCGGCGGATTTGCTGAAGCTTTGCCCGCGGCTCTCCTACAGGTCGACCTCGCCGGTCACGCAGGTGACCGTCCCGCCGCCCATCCAGATCGTGCCGTCGCCGTCCTGGCTGACGTGGACGCGCCCCTCGCGTCCCAGCGCGCTGCCCTGGAGCGCCAGATACGGCGCCGGCACCTCCCGGGCGCTCCGCAGGATGATCGCCGCCCAGCCGGGTCCGTTGTCCGCCCACTGGGCGTCCACGATGACGTCACGCTCGATGCGGAGAAGGGCCGCGATGCGCTCGACCAGCGGCGCTTCCAACGGCCCTCCGCGGATGAGCGGCGGTTCGGCGAAGGCCCCGGTAGTCCGCCTCGGGCGTCGTCGGCGCCAGCACGAAGGTGGTCTCCGACAGGTTCGTCCAGCTCGCGAACCGCTGCATTGCCGCGCTCGACAGCTCGTCGCCGTCGAGCACGACGGCGAGCGGGTTGCCTCGATACGGCGTCTCGGTGAAGACGTCGACCTGACGGAACGGTCGCCACATCCGCGCAGTCTCGCATCGCAGCGCGTGACCTCACACCGAGAATGCGCGACACTAGGTCCTAGCCAGGACGGAGGTAGGACGACCAGTGGCCAAGGTGACGATGCCGCAGCTCGGCGAGAGCGTGGCCGAAGGCACGATCGGCAAGTGGCTCAAGCAGCCCGGCGACCACGTGGGCAAGTACGAGCCGCTCGTCGAGGTCATCACCGACAAGGTCAACGCCGAGGTGCCCTCTCCCTTCGAGGGCATCCTCCGCGAGATCCTTGCCGAGGAAGGCGCGACCGTCCCGAACAACGCCGAGATCGCCGTGATCGAGACTGCTGACGAGGCGGCCGGATCGTCGACGGCGGCGACGGCCCCGACCGCGCCGAGCGAGGCGCCGCCCGATGCAGGGGCGTCCGAGAAGCCCGCGGCCGCGTCCGAGTCGGACACCGGCGGTGGCGAGCAGGGGCCGGCCGGTTCTGACGAACGGCCGGCGGCCGCCAGCGCGGAAGCAGGAGCGCCCGCCGCCGGGACGATCGCTCCTCCCGCCATAGGCCCCACCGTCGGGGCGGCGGCGGGTGGCGCGCCATCGATCCAGGCACCAACGAACGGCGCGGGCAACCCGGACGCCCGGATGACCCCGGCCGTCCGCCGGCTTCTGCGCGAGCATGGGCTCACGGCGGCACAGATCGTCGGCACGGGCGGTGGCGGGCGGATCACCCGCGACGATGTCACGAACTTCGTCGAGTCGCAGCGGACCGGGCAGCCGGTGAACGGTCAGTCGGCCGCAGCGAGCGCGGCGCCCGCCGTGCAGGCGGCGTCCGCGGCGCAGGCAGCGCCATCCGTGCGAGGGGCGCCCGCCGCCTCACCTCCCTCCGGCTCGCCGGCCGGCGGCGCGACGACCGCAGCCCCGGGCATCGAGTTTCCAGCGGGCGCCGACGAGGTGCTCGTCCCGATGACCCAGATGCGCAAGGGCATCGCGGCCCAGATGACTCGTGCGCTCCAGGCGCCGCATGCGTATGTCCAGATGGAGATCGACGCGACGCGCCTCGTTGCGTTGCGCGAGCGGACCAAGCGCGAATACCAGGGCACCGAGGGCATGTCACTCAGCTACGTGCCGTTCGTCGTGAAGGCGTGTGCGGAGGCGCTCAAGAAGACCCCGAGCTTCAACGCCCACTGGACCGAGAACGGGCTCCTGGCAAAGCGCCGGATCAACATCGGCGTCGCGGTGGCCCTCGGGGATGGCCTGATCGTGCCGGTCATCCGGGACGCCGACACGCTCTCGATCCACGGTCTCAACCGGGCGATCGCGGACGTTGCCGGTCGCGCGAAGTCCGGCAAGTTCAAGCTCGACGACTTCGGTGGCGGGACCTTCACCGTCGACAACACGGGCTACCTGGGCACGAACCTCGTGATGCCGATCCTCAACGTGCCCGAAGTCGGCATCGTCACGATGGAGGCGATCACCAAACGCCCGGTCGTGCTCGAGACGGCGGACGGCGACGTGATCGCGATCCGGCCCGTGATGAACATGGTCCTCGGTGTCGACCATCGGGCCAACGACGGCGCCGGCGGCGCCGCCCTGCTTCGCGACATCAAGGGGTGGCTCGAGTCCGTGGGCCCGGACACGCCGATCTACTAGTCGCGCCATCACGGCCGGTCGAGGCAGAATGATGCGCGTCTTCGTCACCGGCGGCGCGGGGTTCATCGGCCGGTGCGTCGTTGCCCGGCTGCGACAGCGTGGCGACCCCGTCGTGCTCGCGGTGCGCGATCCGGCGGGCCACGCTGACGCCGACGGCCCCAATGTGCGTCTCGTCCAATCGGACTTGTCGGAGGAGGCCGCGCTGGCAGCCCAGATGAGCGGCTGCGACGCCCTGATCCATGGCGCCGGCAGGTACCGCATCGGCATCCGGGCGGCCGAGCGGCGATCGATGTGGGAGGCGAACGTCGGCGCCACCAGGCGGGTGCTCGACGCGGCGATCAGCGTCGGGATCGCACGCATCGTCCACGTCTCCACGGTCAACGCGTTCGGCAACACGAGGGGCCAGGTCGCGGACGAGACGTGGCACCGCGACCCCGCCCGCGGCTTCGTGTCGTACTACGACGAGACCAAGTGGCGCGCCCACCTGACCGCCGAGGACCGGATCGCGCGGGGCGCGCCCGTGATCATCGTGATGCCGGGGACGGTCATCGGGCCGGGCGATCACTCCGGGATCGGGCAGCAGCTCAAGGACGCCCACGACGGGACCCTCCGCTACCGCGGCGTGGACGACGTGGGCATCTCCCCAGTCCACGTGGACGATGTCGCCAAGGGGATCCTCGCGGCCCTCGACGAGGGCCGCGTCGGACGCTCGTACGTGGTCGCCGGACGCCCCGTCCGGTTGGCGGAGGCGATGGAGCTCGCGGCTCGACTGGGGGGCCATGCGCTCCCGCGCTTGCGCGTCCCGACCATGCTCCTGCGCGCCGCCGCTCCGCTGGCGGGCCGCCTCCCGGCCGCGATGACCCGGCGGCTCGGCATGCCCGAGAACCTGGCTGAGGTCCTCAGCGCCACAACCGGCGTGACGTACTGGGCCTCGAGCGCGCGCGCCGAGCGCGAGCTGGGCTTCGGTGCGCGTGATCTCGAGACGAGCCTTCGGGACACGTTCGCGGCCGGCTGACCTACACTCGATCCGATGGCTCGCGAGCTCCAGATGTTCACGCCACCGGGCGGAGCGCATGCCCACGCTCCCGCCGAGCCGCTCACGATCGCGATGGGCGGCGGCTCCTTCTCCGCGCGGGCCGCAGACGGCACGACGGCCCTGCGTCGCCATCCGGACTGGATCAAGGCGCGGCTTCCGTCGGGCGAGAACTACCACGATCTGAAGCGACTGCTGCGCGGCCTCAACCTCAACACGGTGTGCGAGGAGGCCCACTGCCCTAACATCGGGGAGTGCTGGGACCAGCGCACCGCCACGGTGATGATCCTGGGCGACACGTGCACACGCGCCTGCGGCTTCTGCAACATCAAGACCGGCCGCCCCGACTGGTTCGACGAGGACGAGCCGCGGCGGGTCGCCGAGGCAATCTCACAGCTGGGCCTCGAGCACGTAGTCGTCACGAGCGTCGCGCGCGACGACCTGCCGGACGGCGGCGCGCACGTTTTCGCGGAGACGATCCGTCGGCTCAAGGCGGGTAACCCGGCGATGGGCGTCGAGGTGCTGATCCCCGACTTCAACGGTGAGGAGCAGCCGCTGCGGACCGTGATGGCGGCCCGGCCGGACATCCTGAACCACAACCTGGAGACGGTCGAGCGGCTCCAGAAGCCGGTGCGGAAGCGAGCCCGCTGGGACCGCACGCTCGGCGTGCTCGAGCGGGCCAGGGCCTACGCAGCGGAGATCCCGTACCCGGTCCACACCAAGAGCTCGCTGATGGTTGGGCTCGGCGAGACGCGAGCCGAGTTGTCGGCGGCTTTCGGCGCGCTCCGCGAGGTCCAGTGCGATATCCTCACGATCGGCCAGTACCTGCGGCCGTCGCCGAAGCACCTGCCGCTCCAGCGCTACTACCATCCCGACGAGTTCGCCGAGATGCGCGCCCAGGCGCTGGCACTCGGCTTCAAGCACGTCGAGTCCGGGCCGCTTGTCCGATCGAGCTACCACGCCCGCGACCAGGTGCCCGGCGCGGAGCTCAAGCGTCTCCGCCGCCAGGCTACCCTCGACGCCGATGGCCGGGTGGTGCCGCTCGCTGGGTAGGAGCGGGTCCAGTCCACGCGGGCCTCGGGCGAAGTTGTCGGCCGGCAGCATGGGAGGAGACGCATGGTTCCCGCGGTCGTGCGCGCCGACGAGGCGCAACGGATCTCGCTCTACGACGTCGCGTTCCGCTACGCCATCGGGGCGGGGCAAAGCGACGGCAGCCTCTCGATGCTCGAGGTGACGATTCCAGCGCGGACGCTCGTCAAGCCGCACCTGCACACGCGCGAGGACGAGTTCACCCTGATCCTCGCCGGCACGGTGGGTGCGCGGCTCGGCGACGAGTCCGTGGATGAGATCCCGGCGGAGAGCTGGCTGATCAAGCCGCGCTCCGTGCCGCACGCGATGTGGAACGTCCGCGACGAGCCGGCACGCATCCTGGAGGTGGTCGTCCCGGGCGGCATCGAGCGCTACTTCGAGCAGATCGCGCCCGTGCTGAGGGAGAAGGGCCCGGAGTGGACGGCGCGCTACTATGCCCTCGCCGAGGAGTTCGGCCTGACCATCCTCGACGACTGGTCGGACGAGCTGAAGGCTCGATACAGCATCACGCTCTGAGATACGGCCACGCCGATGGGGTTGCGTCGCGCTTCGCGCACCGGCGCTATCCTCGACCCGTGGCCCGACTCCTTTCTCGAAAGATCCCGCTGGCCGAGCTTCACTGCCACCTCGGCGGCGCGGTAACTCCCGCGATCATGTGGGGCATCGCCCACGCCCAAGGGATCAAGCTGCCCACGAAGGACTACTGGGAGTTCCGGGCGATGATCACCGTGTCGTCCCGGTCCCGGTCGTTCGACGGCTACCTCCAGCTGTTCCACTGGACCGAGCTCATCCAGAGCTCGCCGCTGGCCGTGGAGCGGAGCGTCTACGAGGTCGTGGGCGGGGCGTACCGCAAGAACAACGTGACGACGATGGAGCTCCGCTTCAACCCGATGAAGCGGAACAGGGGCGGCGAGCAGGACCTCGACCACATCATCGCGGCAGCGGTCCGGGGCATGGACCGCGCCAACCTGGAGTACCCGGTCAAGCCCGGCCTCATCTTCTGCCTCGACCGGGCATTCCCCTACGAGCTCAACGAGATCATCGCGGAGAAGGCGATCAGCTGGCGCGACCGCGGCGTCGTCGGCGTCGACATCGCCGGCCCCGAGTCGGCGACCTTCCGCGTGGCCGACTACCGGCGGCTCTTCCGCCGAGTCCGGCAGTACGGCCTCGGGATCACCGTGCACACCGGCGAGTCCGGCCCCGTCGATGAGGTTGCCCGGGTGGTCGAGCTGCTCGAGCCGGACCGGATCGGGCACGGTGTCAAGGCGGCCTACGACCCGCGCGCAATGGCGATGATCCGCGAGCGGGGGATCGTCCTCGAGATCTGCCCCACATCCAACCTCAACACCCGGGTCGTGTCGGGCTGGGAGGAGTTCCGCTGGATCTTCGACACGTTCCGGCGCAACGAGGTCCGCTTCACGATCAACACCGACGGCCCGGAGCTGCTCAAGACCTACATCCGCGACGAGCTCGCCCAGCTGGGGCGGCTGGGGATCCTCTCGATCGAGGACCAGAAGATCGCCGCCGAGACGTCGATCGCGTCCTCCTTCGTGCCCAACGTCTCGGACGTGCCCGCGCCGACGCGCGAGCCGGCTCGCCGCGAGGTAGTGGAGCGCGAGGAGGCCTGACCGACCCGGGCCGAAGGAGCCTTTCTCGCGCCCGGAGGCTAGCACCTCATCCGTGCCTGCAGCCGCGCTGGGCGGCCGTGTAGATTCGGGCCATGGACCTCGATCTTTCCCCCGAGCAGCTTCTCCTCCGCGACACCGTCCGCGACTTCATGGTCAACGAGGTGGCGCCGGTCGTCGACGAGCACGAGCGCGAACGTCGCTTCCCCTCGGAGATCGTCCGGCGGCTGGGCGAGATGGGCTGGCTGGGCATACCGATTCCCGAGGACGAGGGGGGCGCCGGTCTCGACAGCCTGGCCTACGCGATCGCCATCGAGGAGATCGGGCGCGTGTGGGGGTCGCTGGGGCTGATCGTCGCTGCCCACACGAGCCTGGGCTGCGGGCCGATCCACATTGCCGGCACGCCCGAGCAGAAGGAGCGCTTTCTCCGTCCGCTCGCGTCCGGCCAGGTGCTCGGCGCCTACGGGCTCACCGAGTCCGGTGCCGGCTCCGATGCCGGCGGTACGCGCACCACGGCCAGTCGCGAGGATGGCCCGAACGGCGGCCAATGGGTCCTGGACGGCACGAAGCGCTTCATCACCAACGCCGGGCAGGCCGGCACGTACATCATCACGGCGCGCACGGCCACGACCGACAGGGACGAGGCGGAGATCAGCGCGTTCATCGTCCCGTCCGACACGCGCGGCTTCAGCATCGGACGGCTCGAGGAGAAGATGGGGCTCCACGCCTCGGCCACCGGCGAGCTGATCTTCCAGAACGCCTGCGTGCCCGCCGGGAACATGCTGGGCGAGCAGGGGACCGGGTTCCGGACGTTCCTCAAGATCCTCGACGGCGGTCGGATCTCGATCGGCGCGCTGGCGGTGGGTCTGGCGCAGGCCGCGCTCGATGCGTCGGTGCCCTATGCGCAGCAGCGGAAGCAATTCGGCCGGCCGATCGGCAGCTTCCAGGGCGTCGCATTCATGATCGCCGACATGGCCACCGAGATCGAGGCCGCTCGCCAGATGGTCTGGCGCGCGGCGTGGCTCAAGGACCGGGGCCGGGACTACAGCCTCGCGGCGGCGCAGGCGAAGCTCTTCGCGTCCGAGGTCAGCTCGCGTGCGACCAACGCCGGCGTCCAGATCCATGGCGGCTACGGCTACATCGAGGAGTACAAGGTCGAGCGCTTCCTGCGCGACGCCAAGCTCACCGAGATCGGCGAGGGGACCAGCCAGGTGCAGCGGCTCGTGATCGCGCGCCGGATCCTAGGCCTGCGCTCGGTCCTCTAGCCTGCTCGTTCAGCCGCCGTTCCCGGCGGCCGCTGTCAGACCCCGTCGCAGCTCCGCGGCGAAGTCCGGCGCCCACGGACCGGGACCCACCAGGACGAACGGCGGCGCCTCGATCAGCCCGAACGAGTCGGGATCGTGGACGTACGATGCGAGGCACCTGTCCACGTCGGGGCGGCGGCGCTGGAACGTCTCGCGGTTGCGAAAGATGTACAGGTACAGGGGCGTGGCCTGGGCCTGATCGAAACCGCTCGCGGTGAACCGGATCGCCGTGCGCGCAAGGTCCTCGTCCGGGCAGCCGGCATTGCCGCTCACGATGTCGTCGACGAGGATGCCCCGCCTGGAGAGCTCCGACGCGATGCCCGGAAAGTCGGCCGGGGTTGCCGGGGGCGCGGTCGTCGAGACCAGCCCGCAGCCGATCACTCCTGCGAGCATGATCGCGAGGCCGGCCAGCCGGGCGTAGCGCGGGATCACGAGGCCCGAGGCTAGCACGGCGCGCCGCGTCCACGGCGCTACGATGAGCACCCCGTGAGACCCAGTTGAGCGCCTCCGCCCGCCGTCCCGCCTGGCCCACGTTCGGCCGCGACGTCCCCGATGCCGCGTGGCGGCCGTCCCGTGACGATCTCGGCGACAGCCGTCTGGCCCGCTTCGTCCATGCGGCCAGGATGCCCGACCTGGAGACGCTCCAGCGCCGCGCCGAGGCAGACCCGGCGTGGTTCTGGGGCGCGGCGGCGGACGACCTCGGCAACCCCGAGACCCTGTCCGACCTCGGGCCGCTGACCGAGGAGAGCCCGGAGCTCGCCACGCTCTGCGTCGAGAGCGAGTTCCCCGCGCGCAACGACGGGCTGCCGGGCATGGAGCAGCTCTACGG
>Ga0136621_1000510_pt1 | contig 15364 bp, 13 predicted proteins | sample AntDryUQ445A2306_FD_104673 | JGI IMG/M metagenome (GOLD analysis project Ga0136621, IMG submission 104673) | Polar desert sand microbial communities from Dry Valleys, Antarctica - metaG UQ445A (23.06) | ecosystem: Environmental > Terrestrial > Soil > Desert | place: Antarctica: Dry Valley...
AAATAAAAGGCATGGTATCGATAATGCAGGTAAACAAAATTAATTTATGAAAACTACTACAGTTTGGAAGAGCGGGCAGGCCTTTGATACTTTTCAGGAAAGGGCAAAATTAGAAATTGACGCAAAAGCCGGTTTTGGTCCGAAAGCTATGTTGTTAAGTGCGTTGGCAGCTTGCTCAGGTATTGATATAGTGGAAGTGCTGGAAAAAATGAGGATACCTTTTGCCGATCTTGAAATTGAAGTGGAAGCAGGGCAGACTGAAAATCACCCACGGGTGTTTAAGGACATTCATATAAATTATAAAGTAAAAACCGGCGAGGAAAATAAGCAAAAGGTGCAAAAAGCCATTGATCTTTCGTTGGATAAATATTGCGGGGTGGCTGCCATGCTAAAAAAGAATTCAAATATTTATTACACCATCTCATTATTACGTGAAACAATTTAATTTTACTATCTAAATCAAATTTTATGTCACTACGTCTTGGCGATGCCGCTCCAAATTTTAAAGCTCAAACCACAGCCGGGGAAATTGATCTGTATGAATATTTAGGGGACAGTTGGGGAGTTTTATTTTCACATCCTGCTGATTACACACCGGTATGTACAACTGAACTTGGGAAAACTGCTTTATTAAAAGAAGAATTTGCAAAGCGAAATGTAAAAGTGCTTGCCGTTAGTGTTGATCCGTTAGATAAACATCATGGCTGGGTGAATGATATTAATGAGACACAAAATTGTTTAGTTAATTTTCCCATTATTGCAGATGAGGACAGAAAGGTCGCTGATTTGTATGGCATGATTCACCCCAACGCTTCTGAGACTTTCACAGTACGTTCGCTTTTTATAATTGGGCCGGATAAAAAAATTAAATTAACACTTACTTATCCCGCCTCTACCGGTAGAAATTTTCACGAAGTACTACGTGTTATTGATTCTTTGCAGCTAACGTCTAAGCATAGCTTAGCAACGCCTGCTGATTGGAAGCATGGTGAAGATGTGATTGTAGTACCTGCGGTATCAACAGAAGATGCGCAAAAAAGATTTAAAGATCTGCGTATTGTAAAACCTTATTTACGTTACACTACAGCACCACAGGAAGAAAGTTTAAAAAATAGCTGGTAGATATTTCTTTTTATTACACGAATTATTTTCATTCATTAGAGTAAGATAAAAATCCTTTCAAACGTTTTACTATTAAGTTTTTAACCCTTTTCTCCTTTTTGCCTCAAATTAATGCCTATTTCCATTTTCCTTCTCCAATGAGAGAAGGTGTCCGCCAACTGTCGGACGGATGAGGTACGGGGCGGGGTGATGTATTTTTTCTCAATTGTTGTAACAATGCCTTTAGATCTTTAGGCAACTCTGCTTCCAGTTCGTACTCTTTTTTATTCAGCGTGAATTTTAACTTCCATGAATGTAAAGCCAGTCTTGATAAGATTGGCCGCTCAGCTTCTTCATTTTTCGAAAGATTGTAGTTCTTTTTTTTAATAGTCGAAATAAGTACAGGCTTTCCATCCCCATATAGTGGATCGCAAACAACAGGGTTGCCGAGGTGTTTCATATGAACCCTTATCTGGTGTGTACGCCCGGAGTGAATTTGAAAATGCATCCAGCTATAAAAACGAAAACTTTCCAATACTTTATAATCTGTGGAAGCGGTTTTTCCCCGCCCGGATGAACCGTTCGGACGGGCTTTTTTATTTATTGCCATAAATCCTTTCTTTACCGGGTGCTCAATAATAGCAGCATCAATGCTTCCATTTGTATTTGCGGGCTTACCCATCACTAATCCCATGTAATATTTTTCTACTTCCCTGCCTTCAAACAAGACAGACAACTGTTTGTGCGATCTTTCGTTTTTTGCAAAAACCACAATGCCACTTGTTTCTTTATCAAGACGGTGTACAGTAAAAATTTCGCCAAATTTTTGTTTTAAAATACCTTTTAATGCCGGTTCTTTTCCTTCACGATCGGGAATGGTCAATAACCCGGCAGGCTTGTTAATAGCTACAAATTCATCATTTTGAAAAATAATATAGTCGTCTATTTTCATGGTAAGATATATTGCAAGTTTTAAGATTGTGGGTAAGTTCTATAAGGAGGAATATTTAAATAAACAACGTCCAATGAAAACTGAATCAATACGAAAGAAGAAAAAGATTCTGTTCTATCAGCGACCTGCTGTCATCTACCAACTGTCAACTGTCATCTACTTACTCTCACCTCCCTTTTCCAAAATATTTTAATTCCCGAACTTCTTTTTCAGATAAAAAACGCCACTTGCCACGGGTAATATTTTTTTTTGTTAAGCCGGCGAAGATCACACGATCCAGCCCGCGAACATCATAACGCAATGCTTCGAAAATCCGTCGTACGATCCTGTTCTTACCACTGTGAATTTCAATACCTACTTGTGTTTTATCATGTTGTTCTGTATAACCTATGGAGTCCACCTTTGCTAATCCATCTTCCAGATGAATACCTTCTGTTATTTTTTCAAAATCTTTTTTTTCTAATGGCCTGTCTAATGTAACTGCATACACCTTTCTTATTTCATTACTCGGGTGAGTAAGTTTTTGAGATAGATCGCCATCATTAGTTAACAACAAAACCCCGGATGTATTTCTGTCTAATCTGCCAACGGGATAGACCCGTTCTTTTGTTGCATGTTTAATAAGATCCAGAACTGTTTTTCGGTTTTGCGGATCATCAGTTGTAGTAATATAATCTTTTGGTTTATTGATTAAAATATAGACTAAGTCTTTTGTCGGGTGAATTTTTTTTCCATTGAATTGTATTTCATCTTTTGTAGTCACTTTGCGTCCTGGTTCTGTAACTAATTCACCGTTAACTTTTACTTTACCGCCTTTAACCAATTCTGCAGCATCTCTGCGTGAGCACACACCACTGTGCGCCAGGTATTTATTCAGCGGCATTTCTTCGCTGGTAACCTTCCTGCTAATATTTTTAAATGCCGGTGCAGGCATTGAATTGTTCCTCGCTTCCGCAACTTCTCTTCTCTTATTTTCAAAATATTCCTTGCGCTCTTTTGTTATTTTCTTTTTTTCCTGGCGTATCTCTTCTTTTAATGCAGCGCCTGATTTTTTGCCTTTTTGAAATTTTTCAAAGCCTGAATTTTTTTTCATAACGGTGTAATCTATTACAAAAATAAAAAAGCCGTGACGGATCACGGCTTTTCGTTTTTCAATTAAAAGGACAATTACTTTGTATTTTTTGCAGGTCGTTCTTTTTTCAACGACTCCATTTTTTCAATTTGTTCTTGCGTTAAGATCATTTTTACCTGTTCCTGTTGTTGTTTCATCAACTCCTTTATCCTGGTTTTTTTCTGTTCCTGTGTTAAAGCATCATCATTTCTTACTGATTCAAGTTTGTTTTTATATTCTTTTCTAATCTCCTTCATTTTGGCTTGCTGATCTGTCGTCAGGTTCAATTCTTTGCCTAATTCAGATCCGCCTTTTTTAGCACTGCGGCCTTGTATTGGCTTGCCTGCTCTTGTAAGTGTATCCCTATTGCCTTTAAATTCCCGCTTGCCCATGTTGTTGCCTTGCTTTCCTTCCGATCTCATTTTAGCTATCTGCGCTTTTTGATCTGCGGTAAGTATCGCTTCCACATTTGCTTTGTGCTCCTTGTGTAAGGCTTCTCTGCGTTTTTTCATTTCAGCAACCGTTAAATTATCTTGTTTCCTTAATTCTTCAGCTTGCTTTTTAAAGTTTTCTCTCACTACTTTCATACGGGCCTGTTGGTCTGCAGAAAGATTTAATTTGTCATAAGCCATTTTTTGTTCTTGCTTATGCCCTTTGTGTTTTTCTTTTGTAGTTGTTTGCGCTTGTAAGGCTCCTATTGTAAATAAAATAACAAGAGCGGATGTTAATATTCTTTTCATATTTTTTATGTTTTAAAATTGAACAGAATACAGACATGGCAGGTATAATAAAGTTTAAATGGTTGGGGTTAATTATGGTTAAAAGCCCACCGGGGACAGGGGACTATTCATTCTCGGGAGGCACATTTACTACCAAATCGTTTAAATACATTTTGTTTTTAAGATTATGAGATGCCCATCGAAGGTTCCAGATACCGCCTTGCAAAATGTAAACGTTTTTATAGCCTTGATCTTTAAACCAACGGGCCGCATTAAAAATTTCATTTTCGCTGTTGAAACCATAAAGAATAACAGAATCGGATTTTGATGGCGGTAGCGCAGGACTGATTTTCAGATAAGCGAAAGGAATGTTAACCGCATTTTTGATCTGCCCGATATTTTGCCAGGTGTTTTTTGACTGATTGCTAAACTGATCTTTCGGGCGTACATCAATAAGCGTAAAATTCTTTTTGCCCTTCATCATGTTATTGAACTGATCGGGAGAAAGCATATTGTAATTTGTAAAGCTTGCCCATTTGATCAAAGGCTTTTCGGTTGCGTTGGTTGTATAGTTTACCCATGCATCCATACCATTTAATAAAATGCTTACATCTTTAAAGCCTTTATCCATCAGCATTCTGGCTGCCACCGGACTTTGGGCTCCAAATTCATCCACCAATAAAATTGGTTTGGCTGGAAAGGCGAAGGCATTTTTAGAAAATTTTTCAAAAGGAATATTCATAACATTCGCAAAACGCCCTTGCATTTTTGTTCTTTCTTCCAAAGACTTACCATTAAAAACAGAATCGGTTCTGAGATCAATAATATAATAAGAAGTACCGTTTTTAATATTATCCGTCATTTGTTTAGGAGAAACGATTTTGTAAGGAACATTTGAAACAATAGAATAACCGGCACAGGGATCGGATTCAATTCCCTGCATATAAAAATTGGTAAGGCCACCGTTGATGTTGATAATATTGGTAAAGCCGCTATCAGCTAAAAGCTTTGAAGCCCTTCTGCTCCTTTGACTATGCGAACAATAAACAAAAAGCGGTTTGTCTTTGTAAGCGGTTAATTCTTTCCACCTGGCTGGTAATTGGCGTATATCAACATGTAGAGCATTTTGAACATGGCCGATATTTGAACCAGGAGAAGATGAAGCAGTATCATGAAACTCGCCATCACTGCGTACATCGAGTATAGTATATCCATTGTTAGCCAGCAAGGTTTTGCAGAGATCTTCAGGATAAACTGTTTTGTATTTTACATTATCTGCTTTGAACTGTGCATAACTTATGAGTGTGCAAAAGCTTATAAATGACGCAAGCAATTTTTTCATAAAAGAAGTTGTTGACTCGCCCCCTGTCCCCCGGTGGGGAACTTAGGTCATTGATTCTTTCCTTTTTCCATCGTTGGCTTAGTTCAATATTTTCGAGTTGTTGACAGTTACCGTATTAAAAAACTTTGCATAAAGTTATACAGAATAGATAAAGTTTCTCTGATCTAAGTTCCCCCACCGGGGGACAGGGGGCCTTTATTCGCCAATTGACCACAGGCCGCATCAATGTCTTTACCACGGCTACGGCGCAGGCGGGCATTTACTTTATTTTTAGACAAATGATCTATGAAAGCAGCTACACGTTCTTCTGAAGGTTTTTCAAATTTGGCAAAATCGATTGGGTTGTATTCTATGATATTTACAAGGTCTGCAGGTACCTGGCGATAAAACTTAATTAATTCATCGGCATCTTTTTGACTGTCATTGAAATTGTTGAAGAGAATATATTCCAAGGTGATCTCGTTTTTTGTTTGCTTGTAAAAATAATTCAGTGCATCAATCAATGAGTGCAGGTTATTGCTTTCATTAATGGGCATAATTTCATTCCGCTTCTTGTCGTTTGGCGCATGTAAAGAAAGCGCCAATTTAAATTTTACTTTATCATCACCTAATTGCCTGATGGCTTTTGCTACACCCGCTGTAGATACAGTAATCCGGCGTGGACTCATTCCTAATCCATCGGGAGAAGTGATGCGTTCAATGGATTTTAAAACATTTTTATAATTAAGCAATGGTTCCCCCATACCCATAAAGACAATATTGCTTAATTTTTTGTTGTAGGTTTTCTCGCATTGCTGGTTGATCAAAACCACTTGATCATATATCTCATCAAAATCAAGATTTCGTTTTCGGTCAATATAACCGGTAGCACAAAATTTACAACTCAATGAACACCCGATCTGTGAAGAAACGCAGGCAGTATGGCGATGCTCGGTGGGTATTAACACACCTTCGCAAAGATGCCCTTCGTGTGTTTTAAAACGGCTTTTAATAGTGCCGTCAGCACTGATTTGTGTAGCATCTAAACTAATAGCAGGTAAGGTAAAATTTTCACCCAGTATTTGACGCAGTTCCTTGCTCAGGTTTGTCATATCGGCAAACGTATGTGCATGCTTTTGCCAAAGCCATTCCCACACCTGTTTTGCCCTGAACTTTTTCTCACCGATGGTTTCAAAAAATTCTTCAAGATCAGTTAAGGTAAACTGCCTGATATTTTTAATTGTCTTAACTTTTGCAGAGGCTGCGTTCATCGTGCAAAGATAGGAGCAGGCTTGTCTGTAATATTTTATGACTGTACCCGACCTTCTTCTCTGACTAGAGTGTTATTGAGTAACAGATTTCCCGAGTTTGCTGAAATGAAAAATCAGGAAACCGATGGATATCAGGAAAAGAAGCCCAGAGGCCAGCATAAATGTGGAGGAAAGAGATAGAATGTTTAAAACCGGGAAAATGATAATCGGAGATAAGAATTGGCCAGAGAACCAGAATGTCGTGAGCTTTCCAATTTCCTTTCCCCTGATTTCAGGCGGAGCAATTTTCATTACCCACATATTGGTATTGGGGATCATCATTCCTATGCCCAATCCTGACAACATCATTGCAATAACAACCAATACATAGGTGTTGGAGATAGAAATGCAAACAAATCCTGCGGCCATGAGTAAGTATCCAATTGAGAAAATAGAAAGAAAACTAAAGTGAGCTTTTATCCTCGAATAGGAAAAGGATGAAACGGCAGAAAATGCTGTAGCCATTGCAATAGCGGCTCCTATCAACGAACTCTTTTCAACCCCTATGGCCTTCAGGTGAAATGGTATTTGTACAGGTACTAAAAAGAAAACTATCCACATAATCATGGTATTGATAAACAGCATCCAAATTATTCCGGGTGCCTTTACATTAGTGTTAGGCTGATTTCTTTGTTGTACAATTGCCGGCTCGTGAAGAAACACAATACTTAGAGGAAGGACTAAAAGGGAGAATAAATAAATAAGAAAAGGATGTCTCCAACTGACGTCTGCGAGAATACCCCCCAACCCTATAAATAGAATCCCACCCATTGACATGAAAGCTATCTGTAAGCCAACAAATTTTTGACGTTCCATACCCTCAAAATAATCCGCTATTAGTGTAATCACTATGGGCATGGACATGCCTACCGATATGCCGAGTACAGCCCTGGATATAAGGATATGATAAAGATTATTCAGGAAATATCCGGCGGCTCCTGATATAGCATAGAGTACCAGTGACAACCACAAAATTTTTAACCTGCCATGCCGGTCAATAAGGCGGCCTGTAATGGGGGAGAATACAGCAATCATTAAGGCGGGCAGGGTCAATACTAATTTAACCAGGAACTCTGCATTTTCAACGTCAGAGAATACCATAGCCATCTGGGGTAATGCAGGAGAAATAGTAATTACTGACATTATTGTCAGGCTACTAACAAGAAGAAGCGTAAGCTTCAATTTCCATTTTTTATTTTCCATTGATTTGATTTCCATTAGATGATCATATCTGTTTGTTCCTGGTGCCTTGGTGAGCAGTTGTTCTAAGATATATATTTTAACGAAGACAGTGATCTTTGCCTTTCACTAGGCGCATCAAGTTTTCGTTTGGCGAATATTAATCGTGGGCAGTGGGACACTGCCCACGGTGGCTGCCCCGGTTGATGTCCCTACTTACCGGCGAAAATTGAAATGCATTCCTTTCATTACTTTACACCGCTAAATTTACTTTTTTGTGTTGATGGTGCAATTCGTTAATGGTTACCTTAGATGATGGTGACTCCTAAGTAAACTAAATATATTTATCGATGAAAAACAGTAGCCTCATTCTAATCATTTTTTGCTGTTTCTTTTTTTCGTTCCAGGAACACAAGCAAGAGAAAAAACCTAATATCGTATTGATCTTAGCAGATGATCTCGGGTACTCAGATCTTGGATGTTTTGGAAGTGAAATTGCCACCCCCAACATTGATGCGCTTGCAAAACATGGGCAAATATTTACTAATTTTTATACAGCAGGTACTTGCTCCCCTACCAGGGCAATGTTACTTACGGGAACGGATCATCATATTGCCGGATTCGGAAATATGGCTGAACGGGTTCCCAATATACCAGAACAAGTTGGACAACCAGGATATGAAGGATATCTTAATGATAAGGTGATTTCTGTTGCACAATTAATGAAGGACGAGGGTTATCACACTTATTTATCAGGAAAATGGCACCTGGGTCTAACACCTGATCAAACTCCCTTTGCGAAAGGTTTTGAAAGATCATTTGCCTTGCTCGATGCCGCTGCTAATCACTTCATACCCGACACACGTTCAACACTTTTTAGGGAGGATGACCAGTATACAGAATATCCTAATGGGCAATACTCAACTGATTTTTACACGGACAAATTGATCAGCTTCATCAAGAAAGATCGCAAAGACAAAAAGCCTTTTTTTTTGTATGCTGCTTACACAGCACCTCATTGGCCTTTACAGGCGCCATCAAGGTTTATCGAAAAGTATCGTGGGTTATATGACATCGGTTATGATAGCCTGAGGTCCCGGCGCTTTCATTCTTTAAAAGAAAAGGGTATCGTTGCAAGAGATGTAAAGTTGCCGGAACTTCCTGCTGTAAAAGGTAATTTATATAATATTTCCAATCGCCCCTTGCTGCCCTGGAAATCTCTTAGTAAAAGTGAGCAGAGGATTGAAGCCAGGAAAATGGAAATTTATGCAGGGATGGTTGACAACCTGGATTATAATATTGGCCGGCTCATTAAATATTTAAAAGAGATCGGAGAATATGACAATACTTTTTTTGTTTTTCTATCCGACAACGGCCCCGATGTTTTTGAATTTAATGAAACACCTGACAAGCTAAATCCCTATCCGTATATGGGTACGCCCAATTCTTATATTGCTTATGGGCCGCAGTGGGCACATGCCTCCAGTGCAGTGAATAGTTTATATAAAGGTTATAGTGCAGAGGGTGGCATCCACTGCCCTTTGATTATAAAAATGCCTCTTCAACAAAAGGGCAACGGAATCGTCACCGCTTTCACCACCATTATGGATCTGGCACCTACATTTCTTGATCTTGCTGGCGGTACCTATCCTTCATTTTACAAGGGACGAAACATAACCTCTTACAAAGGAGCGTCACTACTTCCTTTATTGAATAAGAAAAAAAACTATGTTCATAACGAAAATTATGTTATGGGATGGGAGCTTTTTGGGAGAGGTGCAATACGAAAAGGAAAATGGAAGATAACAAAAATAGAACCTCCTTTTGGGAAAGGTGTTTTTGAACTTTTTAACCTCGAAAAAGACCCAACTGAATCGCATGACTTAGCTAAGCAGTATCCGGACAAATACCTCGAAATGTTAGGTCATTGGAAGGTGTATGTCAAAGACAATGGAGTGATATTATTAAACCGATGATATGCACGCAAAAAGAGAATGCCTTTAGTGATATTAAATTCATAAACACTCTATAACCTTCTAAAGGATTTCGGTGCATTTTTTCTTGCTAAGCCCGTTTTCTTTTATTTTTTATCACCTTGTGGCGGTGGCAAAAAAAACGGTCTTGGTTGTGGATTTAATGGTTCCAGTTTCTTGTTTGCCAGTGCCGGGTGATTCGCAGGTATGAAAGTAGAGCGGAAATTCCAATAGGCAAAAGGTATCGGATTAACGGGGTCGCCATTTGGTTTATGAATATTACCATGATAAGGGTTTAAATATTCCCAGACAATTTTACCATCAGGAGTTACTTCAAAAAAACGTCCTTTTGCTCCTTCATTAATAAACGTGTTGCCATTATTCATCCGGTGTGCGCCTGAAATGAAACTACTCCAAAAGGAAATACTATCCGGAGCAACATAAACCCACACAGGTTTCTCAGGACCAAATGGTTTGTCCTTTTCTATAATATATTTGCCGTCTTTGCCTGCAGGAGGAATGAGTTCATACACTGCAGAATAACTATGGACATCATTGCCCATTTGACTCCAGTCTATTTCTCCGGGAGGATGATTGTTGAATATCGTTAAATTTCCTGCTCCCGGCTTACCTTTCTCAATCCATCTAACATCATGCTGGCCAAACAATTTCCGGTTGGTTGAATCACCCCTCTGATAGTTTTGCGGATTTCCCCAACGGTAAAGAAAATCTCCTCCTTTTCCCCAGCGGCCACCTTTGTGACTTGCTGCTTCTTTTGTAGTTGTGCTGTGATCAATGATGAAAATTTCATTCAAAGTTGGGGAGCTGAAAACAATCTGATTCAGCTCAGGATTATACTTAATGGCATTAAAATGAAAAATATCTGCTCCCCTGTTATCAGCAGTCGTATTTCTTTCTTCCATTCCTTTCGCCTTCAAAATGTCCACACTATCCTGGGTTATAGCTGGGGGCAATGGTATTCCCCTATTGAAATCTAATAATTCAGGATGATCGGCTGGCTTACCATAGTTAGCTTTTTTAGAATCAAAATCTTGAATTAAATGATCCCCAACATGCCACTCCCATATAATCTTACCAGCAGTTTTACCTTGTGGCTCAATTTCTATAATTTTTTCTAACCACGGTCCCGACTTTGGAATCATCTGCGGTTTTCTTCCATTTGCAATGGCATAATCATACGACTTGGTTTCATAGGCTATCGCAAGGATGTTTCCATTGGGCAGCACGGTAAAATCATGATGTACTATGTGTTCTTCGGTAGCATATTCAAAATCCCACAACATCTTATTGCTCCAGTTAATTTTTTGTATTCGTCCGTATGGTCCGCCAAAACCAAAGACTGGAAAGTCTGGATCATCTGCACCCTGCACAAGCGATCCATCATCCATTAAATAAGCATTAAATGCTGCATAATTTCCTTTCCATTGATGCACTACCTCACCCCTGCGGTTTAGCAAATAAACTAATGGAGAATTTGGTACAGCAAACATAATATAGCCATCAGCCAATCCATCACTATTAATTTTTAAACCGCGTGGTATGTAAAGTCCAAACATATTTCTATCTTTTGGAGCAGCTGGTTTTTTATCTAAAGAGTCTTTATTATTACCGTTAGCCTGGCTAAATGATACTATTGATATACAGATTATAACATGGAAGTAAAAGCGTTTTTTTCATGCTGAATTGGTTGGGGTTTATTACCATATTTTACGCGTTAAGAAATATAATTTGAGATTGATGTATTTATTTTTTATCGCCAGGTGGTGGCGCAGGCATAACAAAAACCTTGGGTTGTGGGTTGAGTGGCTCCAACTTTTTATTTGCAAGGGCTGGGTGATCTGCCGGAATAAATGTAGAACGAAACGCAATATAGGTGAACGGCATTGGAGGAATTGGATCACCGTTTGGTTTCCGGATTTCACCACGATAAGGATTTAAATATTCCCAAACAATTTTACCTTCCTTGGTAACCTCGAAAAACCGTCCTTTGGCTCCTTCATTGATAAAGGTGTTGCCATTATTCATCCGATGTGCGCCTGAGATAAAACTGCTATAAAATGAAAGTGTATCCGGAGCAATATAAACCCATACAGGTTTTTCAGGACCATAAGATTTGTTTTTTTCTATAACATACTTGCCATTTATGTCTATTGGAGGAGTGATTTCGTACACTGTAGAATAATTATTGACTGCACTGTTCATAATACTTCCATCTGGATCTCCGGGAGGATGATTGTTGAATACCGTTAAATTTCCTGCTCCTGGCTTTCCTTTCTCAATCCATCTAACATCATGCTGCCCAAACAATTTCCGATTGGTTGAATCACCCCTATGATAGTTTTGAGGATTTCCCCAGCGATATAGAAAATCTCCTCCTTTACCCCAGCGGCCACCCGTGTGACCAGCGGCCTGTTTAGTTGTAGTGCTGTGATCTATGATAAAGATTTCATTTAAAGCAGGAGAACTAAAAGCAATCTGGTTCATCTCAGCGTTATACGTGATGGCATTAACATGATAAACATCTGATCCCCTGTTTTCAGGTGTTTGGTTTCTCCAGGCCCTTCCCTGTTTTTTCAAAATGTTCATGCTGTCTTGCGAAATGAGGGGTGGTAAGGTATCCCCTACATTAAAATCCAATAATTCAGGGTGGTCTGCAGGTTTGCCATAGTTGGCTTTTTTGGAGTCATAATCCTGAACAAATGATCCCAGATATGCCATTCCCAAACTATTTTACCACCACGCTCACCCTCTGGTTTTATCTCGACAATTTTATCGGGCCACAGGCCGGCTTTAGGTGTTAGTTTTGGTTTTCTGCCTGCTGCTATAACTTCAGCGGCTGTTTTTGCCTCCCATGCTATGGCAAGAATATTTCCATTAGGCATCACCGTAAAATCATGATGCGTATGGGCTTCTTCATTAGCGTATTCGAAATCCCATACTATTTTATTGTCCCAGGTAATTTTTTGAATTCTTCCGGCTTCGCCACCACCGGCAAAGACTGGAAAATCAGGATCAGCAGCATTTTGTAAAAGCGATCCGTCATCATTTAGATAGGCAGAGGTTGTTGGACCGCCATAATTTCCTTTCCATTCGTGAACTACCTCACCCTTGCGATTGATAAGATAAACGGACGCAGAATTAGGAACTGCAAACATTACATAACCTTGGGTTAAACCTTCGGAGTTGATGGTTACGCCACGCGGAATTCCATGACCGAACATATTTCTGTCTTTTGGGGCAATTGCTTTTTTGTTTAGCGTGTCTTTCTTATCTACCATGGCCTGGCTGAATGTAACTATTGATATAGCCATTAATACATGGAGAAGCAGGAGAATTTTTTTCATTTTGAATTGGTTGTAGTTAATAGTCGTACATCAGTCTATAGCAAAAATTACAACGAAGAGGCTTGGCGAAGTACGGGTAATAGAATTTAGCTTCTGTATCCATTGGGTTAGGCTCTTAGTCAAGGATAAAATGAACGTGATTTATTTTGCATGATTTGTCGTATCCATTATTTTTGTCTAACCCTGCTATTACTAATTCTCTTGAGCTTCCGCCTGATGCAATCAAAACGACTTTGAAAACATCTTCGAACCTGTCTGATGGAGCCCACAGTCCAATCTCAGGTTCATTCTTAGATATATCAGAATAAGAAAACCCTAAAGGGTTAATGTATCCCTTGTTACTTTCATATTTGTGCTCATAGGTGAGGTCATCGCGAAATCTCCAAGATTCTGTGCTTGTTGACAAGTAGGCAGATGGCATACCTTGCTGTTCCAAATGTTTCCACCCACCTTCCATTTTCCAGGCATTCTCTTTAACCCACTCTGCTGATTCCTCAGAATTTTTGGTAAGCACAGTACAAGAATACAGGGCTGCTTGTTCCTTTGAAAATTGTAATTGTTTCTCAAGCTCTGTAGCAAAGATAATTCGGCCGGCTTCGCCAGGTTTTGTTTTATATATGAATTTGAGAAAATCACGCAATGCTAAAACGTTAGCAAAATTTTTCATTTGTTATTTTTTTGTTTGTTCATTGCTTGTCAGATTAGAGTTTTGTGTTGCCTCTTAAGCATGACGCATTTCTCTTAATTTTTATCACCTGGCTGGTGGTGAAGGCATAACAAATACTTTGGGCTGTGGATTTATCGGTTCTAATTTTTTATTTGCGAGGGCCGGGTGATCTGCCTCAATAAATGTCCCCCGAAACTGAATAAAGGTTAGCGGCATCGCTGGAATAGGATCACCATTTGGTCTTCGCATTTCACCGCGGTAAGGATTTAAATATTCCCAAACGATTTTACCTTCTTTGGTAACCTCAAAAAACCTTCCTCTTGCTCCTTCGTTAACAAAGGTGTTTCCGTTGTTCATTCGATGCGCACCGGAAATGAAACTGCTCCAAAAAGAAACAGAATCCGGGGCTATATAAGTCCAGACAGGTTTTTCAGGACCAAAGGGTTTACCTTTTTCTATTAGATAGTTTCCTTTTTGATCTCTTGGCGGGGATATTTCATGGACGGCAGAATAATTCATGCTGTCCCGGTTATGGATATCATTATTGAATAACGTCAGATTACCCGCGCCAGGCTTTCCTTTCTCAATCCAGCGAATATCATGTTGATGAAATAATTTCCGGTTGGTAGAATCTCCACGTCGATAGTTTTCAGGGTTCCCCCAGCGATAGAGAAAATCTCCTCCTTTTCCCCATCGGCCACCCGTATGACTAGCCGCCTCTTTGGTAGTTGTGCTGTGATCTATAATAAAAATTTCATTCAAATCAGGAGAGCTAAAAGCAATCTGATCGAGCTCTCTGTTATACTTAATAGCATTAACATGATAAACATCTGATCCCCTGTTTTCAGGTGTTTGGTTTCTCCAGGCCCTTCCTTGTTTTTTCAAAATGTTCATGCTGTCCTGCGAAATGAGAGGTGGTAAGGTATCTCCCACATTAAAATCTAATAATTCAGGGTGTTCTGCCGGCTTGCCATAGTTGGCTTTTTTGGAATCATAATCCTGGATCAAATGATCCCAGATATGCCATTCCCAAACAATTTTACCACCACGCTCACCCTGCGGTTTTATCTCGACAATTTTATCAGGCCATAAGCCTGCTTTAGGTGTTAGTTTTGGTTTTCTGCCTGCTGCCAGAACTTCAGCGGCTGTTTTTGCCTCCCATGCAATGGCAAGAATATTTCCATTAGGCATCACCGTAAAATCATGATGCGTATGGGCTTCTTCATTAGCGTATTCAAAGTCCCATACTATTTTATTATCCCATGTAATTTTTTGAATTCTTCCGGCTTCTCCACCACCGGCAAACACAGGAAAATCAGCATCAAGAGCATTTTGTATAAGCGATCCGTCATCATTTAGATAGGCAGAGGTTGTAGGACCACCATAATTTCCTTTCCATTCGTGAACTACCTCGCCCTTACGATTGATAAGATAAACTAACGCAGAATTAGGAACTGCAAACATTACATAACCTTGGCTTAAACCTTCGGAGTTGATGGTTACGCCACGCGGAATTCCATGACCGAACATATTTCTGTCTTTTGGAACAGGTGGTTTTTTAGTTAAAGAGTCTTTATTATTACCGTTGGCCTGGCCGAATGACACGATAGATATACATAAGAAAAGGTGGAGAAGCAAGTGGGTCTTTTTCATGTTAGATTAGTTG
>Ga0136621_1000511_pt1 | contig 15340 bp, 17 predicted proteins | sample AntDryUQ445A2306_FD_104673 | JGI IMG/M metagenome (GOLD analysis project Ga0136621, IMG submission 104673) | Polar desert sand microbial communities from Dry Valleys, Antarctica - metaG UQ445A (23.06) | ecosystem: Environmental > Terrestrial > Soil > Desert | place: Antarctica: Dry Valley...
ATGGCTGGAATATGTCCTTTAAAAAGCCACCAGCCGTTCTGCTGCGATGCAATAATATCAGAAATCTGGAGGCTGCCGGTAAGTACAACAATTGAAATTACAGATAGCCCTGCACTCAATTCATAGCTTACAATCTGTGCCCCGCTACGCATGGCGCCAAGCAAAGAGAATTTGTTGTTGCTTGCCCAGCCCGCCATTAAAATACCAATTACAGAAACAGAAGAAACTGCAGTTACGTAGAGCACGCCAATATTCAAATCCCACATCTGAAACCCTTTGGCAAAAGGGATTGGCGCCATGATCAACATCGCAACGATCATTACGATAAATGGTGCAAGGTTGAATAGAAATTTATCTGCACCATCAGGAGTAAGCCCTTCTTTCATTGCAAGCTTTAAAGTGTCTGCAACTGTTTGTAATGAACCCCGGTATCCAACACGATTTGGCCCGAGGCGAATTTGCATGTATGCAGAAACTTTTCTTTCCATCAATACCAGCACTAAACCAAGCACAGCAAATAATGTGATCACACATAACCCTACAATCACAAATTCAAACACCAATGCAAGTGTTGGATTGAATGTGTTGTTCAACCATTGATGAATAGAATCAGTTATGCCTTCCAGACTAAACATGCCCCCATCCCCTAAAGGGGAGTAATTTTTTATGTTATAAATTTTTTCTCAAGCCCCAATGCAATAATGTATTCTCCATTACACCCCTTTAGGAGATAGGGGCTTACCTATCTATATCCGGTACCACCAAATCCAATGTTCCCATGATCGCTACAAGGTCTCCTATCTTGTGCCCCTTTGCCATGTGGTGGAGTGCAGAGAGATTAGAAAACCCTGGTGAGCGGAATTTTATCCTGTAAGGAGTTGTGCCGCCTTCGCTTACAATGTACACACCAAACTCACCACGTGCTGTTTCCACTCTTGAATAAAATTCCCCTTTCGGTAATTTTAAAACTGCTTTTGTCTTTGCAAGGAAATCTCCTTCGGGAATATTATCAATGAGTTGCTCTATGATAGAAAGTGATTGCCGCATTTCCTGCATGCGAACCAAATAGCGGGCAAAACAATCGCCACCGGTTTCTATGATCTCGTCAAATTGCACCTGGCTGTACACTTCGTAAGGATACAATTTTCTTATATCGCAACTCACACCGCTACCCCTTGCTGTTGGTCCTGTGCAACCATAGGAGATAGCATCTTCTTTTGAGATATGGCCTACATTTTTCATACGGTTTTGAAAAATAATATTACCTGTGACCAATTCATCATACTCATCAATTTTTGATTTAAAGAGTGTAATAAACTCTTTTACATGTTTTTCAAAATCCGGATGAAGATCAAACATTACACCTCCAGGCACTATGTAATTCATCGTGAGCCTGGCGCCACAGGTTTCTTCCATTATATCATTGATTACTTCACGTTCTCTGAATGCATGAAAGAAAGGAGTGAGTGCACCCACATCCATTGCCATTGCACCCCACCAGAGTTGATGTGATGCAAGCCGCGTTAATTCATCCATTAATACACGAATTACTTTTGCTCTTTGAGGGACTTCAATTTGCAGCCCTTTCTCTACACATAAAGCACAACCATGATTATTGATGTGTGAAGAAAGATAATCCATCCGGCTCGTTACATAAATGAACTGGCGGTACGACAGGCTCTCGCACATTTTTTCTATGGAACGATGAATATAGCCAAGATGCGGCTCAACGTTTTTGATAGTCTCGCCACTAAGTGTAATAATAAGATGTAAAACGCCATGCGTGGATGGATGCTGGGGGCCTATGTTAATGACGAGATCACCAGCCTCCTCTAAATCCCCTCCGCCGGTTGGCGGAGAGACCTTCGGATAGTCGCTAAGTATTTCGGTTTGCCTATACATGTCTTACACGTCTTTCTTCCTCTCTCCCCACTGGGGGAGCCGGAGAGGGGCTTTATAATTTTATCATATTAACCGGGTCTTCATAATCTTTTCTTAACGGCCATCCCTCGCAGTCATCAGTCATAAACAACCTTCGCAGGTCAGGATGGTGTAAAAATTTTACACCAAACAGATCATATACTTCCCGTTCATGAAATTCTGCGGTGCGCCAAATATCTGATACCGTTTCTATTTCCGGATTATTTCTATCGGGTTTTGATTTTACCACAACTGTGTGACGATGTATTGTGGAAGTTAAATGATACACCATTGTAAAATGCGTTTTCCAATCAATACACGTCAGGCAAAATAAATAATCAAAATTTAAACCTTCGGTTGAGTGTAGTTGATGTGCAATGGTTTTCCAATTCGGCGAATCAACAAAAAATGTTACCCATTCTCCTCCCTCTTCAAAAGTTGCAGAAGGAATAAGTTCAGTTAGTTTTATTTTTAATTCTTCATTTGTCATGCAAGCATTTATAATTTCCGATTTACAATTGTCAATTGCAAATTCCTACTCCCCATTCCCCATTCACTATTCACCACTCACTTTTCAGTTCTAATCTGTTCCCTCGTTGCGCCACTTTTTATTTTTTCCTGCAATGTTATTAATGAATGCAATAATGCTTCCGGTCTTGGCGGGCAACCGGCTATATAAACATCAACCGGTATTACATGATCTGCGCCTTTTACCACAGAATAAGTGTTATAGAAAAAGGGACCACCACTCGTTGCGCATGCACCCATTGCTATTACATATTTTGGATCTGCCATTTGATCGTATAATCTTTTCAATACAGGTGCCATTTTATTCACGATTGTTCCGGCAATAATAATTACATCCGCCTGGCGTGGTGTGGCTCTTGCTACTTCAAATCCAAAACGGGCCCAATCATATTTTGCAGAAGCTGTTGACATCATTTCAATTGCGCAACAACTTGTACCAAACACCAAAGGCCATAATGAATTAGAACGTGCCCAATTGATCACTTCATCGAGTTTGCTTACCAGCATTCCGCCCCCTGAAGTTTGATGTACTTCGCCTGGAAAAGACGCACCCCCGGACCCCTCTAAATCTCCTCCGCCGGCTGGCGGAGAAACTTGCGAATTGCTGTGTATGTTTTTTTGTTCATTCATTTTTAACTTCTTATTCCTCCTCTATCGGTGGAGGTTAGGTGGGGGCTACTTCCATTTCAGTGCTCCCTTTTTATGCGCATATAAAAAACCCATAAAAAGAATAAAGAGAAATATTATTATTTCAACAAATGCAGTCATTCCAATTTGTTTTACCACAACTGCCCAGGGATATAAAAAAATCAATTCCACATCGAAAATGAGAAAGATAAGTGCAAACAAATAATACCCGATATTAAACTGGTTCCAGGGGGAACCTTCTGTTGGAACGCCACATTCGTATGCTTGTCCTTTTTGCGGGTTCTTTGTTCCCTTCACCAAAATTTTTGCCACAGCAATTCCTCCTGCGGAAAAGGCAATTGCGGCAATTATGAGAACAATTAATGAAGATGCACCCACTGGTGATTTTTTTTTATCATTCACAATTTACCACGTAAAATTTAAAGCAGGTTGCTATTTCTCTTTAAATGATGTTATGATTACTGGTTGAAAAAATCTGCAGATGAGAGTATTAAAAAGAATATTGAAATTGGACAGACTTTCATGCGGTAAAATTACTTTTTAAGAGCAGCAGCAAGATTCTGACTATAGGCTTCACTCACATACTATAAAGCTTCCGTTGCAATCTTTGATTTGTTATGCTTTGCTCTTCCGGCGGAAGAGTGAAGTATAATCACTCTTGTACGTTCGGAGGTCTATTGAGCCTGAATCAAATTTCATTACAACTATACTGCTGTATCAAGAAATTTATCATCGATCAAGGAAGCCGACCGTAAGTCTCAATCTCTAATTTTTTTTCTTGCCTTTTTCTTTTTGCGATAATGCACTCCCTGCAGCCGTTTTACTTTTTTTACCTGTTCTATCATCTCTTAAAACATCAGATGCAGCTTGCGCTGCTTTCGGGCTTGTTGATTTTGCTTTTGCCATAAAATTGATTTAAAAGTTTAAAATGAATTTACTTATGACGTTTTTTAACCGGAACTTTTATTGTTTCTACAATTGCAGTATGTCGATGTTTTCCGCATATTTTACCGTTGTGAATTGACCATTGCCTGCCTTCCGGCCTCTTTTTCGAATTGATATTTTTGTTGCCATAAAAAGTTTACAGTTATAACGCAAAGCCGATGCCAATGTTTTAAATAAGAACAATATTTTGTTTGATTATGTAACATCGTATATTTGTAGTCACCTTAAAAACAACTCATGCCTGTTGCTCTATCACAAAAAGAAATCGGAAAAAGAATTATGGAATTACGAAAAGCAAAAGGATTATCACAAGTTCAGTTAGCCAATGACCTCGAAATCCCCCGGTCTTCTCTTGCTCAAATTGAACTGGGTAACCGGTATGTAGATGTATTGGAGTTGCATAAGCTTTCAATTCTTCTTCAGTTTTCGCTTGATGATTTTTTTGCCGCTGATTTTAAACTGCTGAAACAGGAAGAAGTAGCAGAAACAAAGAAAAAGAAGGAGAAACAGGATGAACGCATTTCAGTAGCCGAATTAAACGTTGCGAAGTTTAAAAACATTTTGTTATACATATTGGAGAAATGCGCCGGTAAGCCCAACGTGGGAGAAACGGTGTTGTACAAACTCTTGTATTTTTCTGATTTTAATTATTACGAACAGTACGAAGAGCATTTGTCGGGTGCCCGTTACCGAAAGCTGCCTTACGGGCCTGTGCCCCGCAGGTTTGATAGCATTATTGAAAGCATGATAAATAAAGGAGAAATAAAAAAATTCAGAACAGAGTATTTTGGAAAAACCCAGACAAGATATATGCCTCTTAAAAATGCAGACCTCAAAAATTTAAAAGCAAGTGAAAAAGATGTTATAGATAAAGTCGTTGAACAAATGAGCGACTGGTCTGCTGCCGGCATTAGTTCTTATTCACATAATGATATGCCGTGGAGGGCATCTAAAGACGGAGAAGAGATTAATTACGAGCTGGCATTTTACCGTACTGCGCCCTATTCTGTAAGAAGTTATAATGAAGATGAGCGATGAAATTTGAAGAACTGGAGGAATTCAAAAAGGACTTAAAGCAACTACTGAAAAAATTCAGAACATTGAACGATGATCTTGATGTGCTAAAAAAGGTTTTGGAAGTTGACCCGGATGAGCGTCCACCTTTTAGTTTTCGGATCGCCGATTTATCCATTATAACATGTGTCATAAAAATAAAAAAAATAGCGAGTAAAAGCCTGAAAGGAAGAGGTGTCAATTCAGGCTTTCGGTTAATCTATGCCTGGTTTGAAGAAGAACAGCGGATCGTGTTAGTTGAGCTATACCATAAAAATGAAAAACACAATGAGGACAGGACAAGGATTTTAAAACACTTTAAATAGCAGACCCTCCAGACGTCAAAAAGGTATCTCTGCGAAACACTTGCGCAGTGCCCTTGAACAGAAAATGATGCCGTTTTATTTTCTTGGGATGCCGATGATGAGAGGATTTGAAAATGAACCGGAGTATATTGAATTAAGAAAGAAAGTTGGCCTTAACCAAACCTCCCTATCAGCGGCAACTGGTGAGTAAAATTGGATGCAAAAGCCTGCCGTAGACTTATGAATGATATACTACAGGCATCGTTCTCTAATTCCCAGCCGTCTCTCCGTATGTGGCGGGTGTATTACCAGGACAGGGCGTTAATGGAAGGACCTTTTTAAAATTCTAAATCAGTCTTTAATCGCCGTGTCACTTCGCTAACTCACAGAATCGTAAGCAGTCACGACGAGGACGGAGGCAATTAATTAAACCAAACCGCATAACCTGCTCTTCGCAAATCCCAGGCAAGTTTTTCCTCCGCTATCAGCGCTTCTTGCCGGTTCATACGTTGGCTGTTTATGTGATCGTACAAGCTTGGACGCAGGTAGCGGCCATATTTCTGAACTATGTTCGCGGACAGCTTATGCCCTTTTTCGTTTCTATAGCCGGTCTTGTGTTGTTTCAATCGCTCCTGTGGGGGCTTACTGCTCATACCTACATAAAGGCATTCAAGCACACCATTAAATTGTGGGTTAGCGGCCCGAAATTTAAAATTTTCGGTAAACACACGTTTTGATAGTTCTACAACGTAAACCTGGTAAGACAATACTGGCACGGGATGCTGAATTTATTTGCTTTAGGCAAAATAAACTTTTTGTAAAGGAAAGCAATGGTTTGTGTCCTCATAAACCAAATAGATTTGTACATGAAAAAGGTTCGTGAAGACACGAACCAGGGCGTTGGGAACTTTGTTATTCTATTATGTACTAAGCGGAAGTGCTACTATAAAACATCGTTGCGTCGCACTCCTGTACTGATGCAAAGTGTATGAACATATTCAACCATTATAATTGTTTTCTGGAAAACGCTGAACAAAACAGACCTGATATATGGACAGTTTAAAAGCTTTAAAGCCTTACCCTCGTAATCTTTAAACCGCTAATAAATCTTCTTCGTAATCAGTCCTCACAAATCCATCTTTACTCCATTATTTTTCAACCAGCTCTCATGAACTCGGAAGTTTGGCATTTTCTTGTCTAACTCATTCCAGAATTTTTCAGAGTGATTTGGATATTTTAAATGAACCATCTCGTGTGTAATAATGTAGTCAAGAACCGAAACAGGAGCCATGATACATTTCCAGTGAAAGTTCAATCCGTTTTTTGGTGTCCACGAAGCCCAACGATTTTGTAACTCTAAAACTTTTATTGATGTCGGTTTGTGCTGAAACTTCTCTTCAATCAGTTTCATTCTCTCTTTGATTTTCTTTTCTGCTTTGTCACGATAAAACTCTTTGAATAGTTTATCTGCCTTATCCAAATATTTTTTGTCAAGATGAAAAAAACCTCCGCTTACTTTCAATGGCACTTCCTGATTCTCTTTAATTGTCAGACGATAATTTCTTCCAAGATAAAGGAAGGATTGACCGTTGACGAATTCACGATTTACTTTTCCCTGATTCAGTTCTTTCCACTTCGCCAGCTTTTTATAAATCTGATACTCTCTTGATTTTACTGCTGCTTCAACTTTATCATCTGATGCAGTAACAGGTGCAAGCACCCTTACTGAACCGTTGCGTTCAATAAAAATACTCACCGTTTTTCTTCTGTCGGTTTTCTCAATGGTAATATTAATGTTGTCTAACTTCATCTTAAATCTGCTTCTCTATTTTTAGCAAGTTTCATTAACTCTGTCGCCATTTCACTTGCCTTTGCTGAAAGTCCGTCTATTCTTGAATAGCGAATTTCATCTTCAATCATTCCTTCAATGCGTTTTCTCTCTGCTGCTTTGTCTGTCCAGAAATTATTTATCGCTGCTGTTTCTTTCAGAATCAAAAGCAAAGTATGTGTAAGTTCCTTCGACTTGTGAATTTCAGTTTCGTTTTCTGTTGGCAAACTTGCTTTCAGCAAATCAAAAAACGGTGCTTCAATAATTGAGATGCCTTCTGTTTCAGGTTTTCTACCTGCCGACATTTCATCTCTCAATTCACCCAATTGTTTTACAATGTCCTCCCAATTTTCTTTGTAAGCATTTAGAATTGTTTCAAGCCGGTCTTTGAAACGACTGTAAAGCGTTGGGTCTTTATCCAGATTTACTTTAATATGCCACCGAATGGCATGTTCCATTTCCGATGCTTTTGATTTCGGTGTCTTATTAAAGTAATCCACTTTGCTTTTGAATTCATCTGATAGAATCGAAACCTGTTGAACCTTTGTATCAATGCCCAATGAGAAAAGGTGTTTGTCAATTAACTGCCGGACTTTTTGTGAAGCCCATTTCAAATCCATCGTTTCATCTTTGTAACGGTCTTTGATTCTCCAAAGCAGGTAGCCTAATCGTTTTGCACGTATCCAATATTCTACACCGGCTTGCGTATTGAAAAGTAAATCCAAACTGTCAAAGAAACTTTTGGAATAGGTGAGTAGTTCTGCTCTGAACTTTATGTTCAGAGCTTGTTCAATACAACTTTCTGCAAATTCAAATTCGGCTGTGCTGTCAGTAAATTTTTGATTGAGAAAATTTTCAATCTCATTCAGTTTGTTCTCGGTAAATAAATTCAGAATTCGTTTGTATCGTGATTCAAGAACAGGAATTTCTTTGTTGATGTCACGGAATACATTCAAAAAGTTTTTGAGTTTGTCTTTGTCTTTGTCAGTGTATATCGCTAATGCATCACTCAAATGTTTTGTTACTCCATAATAGTCCACAATCAATCCAAAATGATTTTCCTTTTTTTGTTCTGTTCACACGGATGATTGCCTGGAACAAATCGTGTTCTCTCATTCCCTTATCCAAATACATCACCTGCTCAATGGGTGCATCATAGCCTGTAATCAAGCGATCGCATACGCAAATGATTCCGATTCCCGATTCCGGTTTCCCGTAATCAAAATCTTTTTTGAAACTATTCTTTGCATCGGTATCCAATGCTTCCCTTCTTGCTTTGCTGATATAGCCCTGTTCATTGTTTCCTAAACTTGAAACAATTGCCTGCACTTTCAAAAATTCCAATTGCTTTATCCGTTCATCTTCCCGTTCTCCATCAGGCAATGTCTTCAGTTCTGCAATTTTATTTTGAATGGCAATTTCCAATTCATACTTGTAACGCACTGCTGCAACAATGCTTGAAGCAACAACCTGAGCTTTGAAACCATTTATCAGGATATCAGTGTAGTAATGTTCAATGATGTCTTTTGAAATTTCTGCGATGCGGTCTTTGCTTTCTAAGTAAGCGATGAACGAACCATATCGCCTTTGAATTTTCTCCCTCTCTTCCTGCGTTCTTTGCTTAAACATATCTTCAAACTCCGCATCAAACAATTCCTTGTCGTCAATCTTATCTTTTGATACTTTACCGATGTATTTAATTTCTACAGTGGCTCTGTCGATAACGGCTTTATCAAATTTGTAAGAGTCAATCCAGGGTTCTCCGTTCTTGTCTAGCCTTCCACCAAAGCGTTCATGTGTTTTTGTTTCGTGTCTTTCAGTAAGTAAAGGAGTTCCCGTGAAACCAATCCGCACGGCATGAGGAAAAGCATTGAATAAATTATCTCCCATGTCGCCTCCCTGTGTCCGGTGTGCCTCATCAACTAATAAAAGAATTCTGTCGCTGTTGTTTATTGTTTCAAATTGTACAAAAGTTGGAACAATACCCGCATCAATAAGTGATTGTGCTGAAATATTATTATTAGCCAAAAATTTATGAATCATCACCATGTTCAGATCGCCTGTGTCATCATTCAGCTCATGAAGGTCTACCCTGCTCTCAATTAAATTGAGTGTTTCATTTGCCAGCACAGCTGTCTCTGAAAGTTGTTCTTCCAGATCAAGCCGGTCAACTATAAAAATAATTTTCAGATCTTTAAGATCATCACAACTGCGGAGTTTGCGAATAAGAAAAACCATTGTCAAACTTTTTCCGCTTCCCTGTGTGTGCCATACCACTCCGCCTTTCTCCATCTGGGTATTTCCTTCTCTCAGATTGCGGATAGTTTTTCCTACTGCCCTGTATTGATTATAGCGGGCTACAACCTTTACCTCCACGCCTTTTTTTATTTCCATAAAAAGAGTAAAGTGCTTTAGTATGTCAACCAAAATTTCTTTGGTTAACATTCCGTGTATCATCACTTCCTGCCGTTCTTCGCAGGGAGGGTAATCGCAAGTCTTGTATTCTTCAGGAAAAATATCAACCCAGTTGTTATAGAAATCAAACTCAGCGCTGATGGTTCCTGCCCTTGCCTCCGTGCCGTGTGTAAGGATGCTGAAAATGTTGTAGTGAAATAATTTTTCCTCGCCTTCTTTTGCTGCGTAATCATCCTGCCTTGTGTTGGCATATCGTGTTACCTGCAGGTATGCCTCACTCAATGGCTCCGCAACTTCAAAATCTTTTGCCTCTACAACCACTACAGGCAAACCATTCAGGAATAAAACAATGTCGGGAATAATTCCGGTACGGCTTGCGCCGGGAGTAAGCAAACGAAATTGATTAATGGCTATAAAAGAATTCTTATCCCAGTTTCTGAAATCAATCAAACGAACTGTAGGGTTTATTTCTCCGGTGAGTTCATTTTTATTTACAGTGGTGCCTCTTAAAAGCAGGCGGTGAATTTCTTTGTTGGCCTCGTGCAGGCTTTTCCCCGGAAAGTTTTGAATTTCAAAAAAGTATTTCGTTCAGTTGTTTTTCAGTAAGCCACTCTTTTCCATCAACAGTTTTATTAATTGCTTTAATGCTGTCTTTAAAAACTTTCGGCAGCAAAACCTGTTTGAAATTTTCTCTCAAACTTTTGCCGGGTTCCTGCGGAACACCTTGGCCCTGGTCAATAACCTGCCAGCCTAACTGGCGGAGTTTGTCAAGAAAAGGTTTCTCTACATTGATGTATTCAGCCATGGCTAATTTTATCTATTCGCTTTCTAAGTTCGTTGATTCTCTCCATCAATTTATTCCACGAAAGTGATTCCCTGTAAATCATACTCTCCTGCATTTGCTGGTAATCTTTTTTCCATGCAGCAATTAAATTATCCGGCGGAACAGGATTTACTTTACCAGGTGCGTGATTGGCATAATCAATTCCCCTGAGTGATGTGATCGTTTTTCGATGCTCAACGATGTGCTGATACAATTCTTTATTGCCTAATCCTTTTTCGGCAAACTCTGTGTCCATCAGTTTTTCCAGGTCGTACAAATGGCGACTAAGGCGGTCAACTTTTATTTTTTCTGAGGGCTGTTGAAATTCTTCGTGCAGTAAAAATATTTTTTCAAGAAATGTTCTTTCAGGATTTACGGTAGGAATTGTAATAGAGGCATCTGCAAAATCTCTTCCTTTAAAATGTTCACCAACGAAAGAAGAGAATTGTTTTTCAGTAAATGGTTCAATCAATGACCGGCTGCCGATTTCAATCAGCACCCTTGGCTGCAGATATTCAGACTTATCTGTAACGCCAGGATAGTTAACCTCAATAATCAAAGGATCCTGATCGTTAGAAGTTGGTTCTCTTAACTGTAATGCAACATCACCAAAACCTGCATCTTTAAAAGTTTTCTGCAGCAACGGAAAGAAATTTTCTGAAATAAATTTTAGAGCATGCTCACGAAGTTTTTTCACTTGTGAACCCGTCATTGGTTTGTTGAATCCCAAATATTTTCTGTCCAAAGCCAGATCAATATCTTCAGAAAAGCGGTCAATTAAATTCCATGCTTTGCTTAATGATGTGCCGCCTTTAAAAACTGTATGTTCTCCTATCTCAGTTGCGAAAACCAATTCCAAAGTTCTCTGCACCCACCAATCTTTTTCAATGGCGGCAGGCGGCAAACCTTTGCGTCAGCAACTTCTTTAAATATTGCCTGCTTGTCCGATGACTTTAGTTCACTCCATATTTCAGCTAAACCGTTATTCATTTTTTGTTCAACGCTTTTCTCATAATTTTCCGGATCCATTCAGGAGCAAGGGCAATATCATGTTCAAGATTCTTTTGTTCTTCTTTTTTCAGCAATTCCAAAATTCTTTTTTCTTCATGGGGTTCTACTTTGTCTCTTCCAATCGCTTTTAGTGCCTGTATAGACAAACCACTTATTTTGCCAATTGGAGCCAGGTTTTTCGGAGTAGTCTTCTTAAATAGAATACTTCTATTTCCAATTAGAATTTTCCGTGCTGCACCATCGGTTAAATAAACTGCATTTAGTGGAACTTGCGTAGAAAGTCCTAAAGCATTTAAAGCAAAAATGCCGGTAGGTACAATCCGTGCTTTGTCCCTTTTGGCTATAGCTGCTGCAACTTCTTCAACATTGGGCGTGATGTTACCCAACAGCTTGCTTTCCTTTGGTCTTACATAAATACCTGTGGCAACTCTTACAATCTCACCTTTGGCTACTAAGCGTTCAAGAGCTTTATTTACTGCTTTGGCATTACCTGCATGTAAAAAACTTTCTACAAAAAAGAGTGTTCCCCGTTTTGTTCGCCTTATAGCATCTAATACTGTTATTTCAACTGTTGCCTTCACTTTTACGCTATTATCTTGTCGCAAAAATAGTAAACATTTGCGACAGAATTATTCTGTTGCCATTTCTTTTTTTGCCTCCTTCTCCACGTTTACTTTCTTCCTCCCACTCAGCAACTCACTCATTAATCCTTGTTTGATGGATTGTAATTTTTTCAGGTAGACTTGTTCGGTGATGAGTTTGTTGTCTATCGTGTTTAAGCATTTTGCAATTCTTTTCTGTTCTCCTAAAGAAACAATTGGAATTTCTAAACTGTCAATAATCTGCTTGCGTAGGTTGCTTCCATGAATTAGTAAAGCCACGCTGGAAAAGGTTTCCGAAGGCAACCTCGTTCCAAAAGCCCGATCTATCCTTATGGCCCATGAGCTCAACGATTGTTCTGAAATAATTAGTTTTCTCGTCGCCATGTTTAATGACATGCTCTATCATTTGTATTGTGAAATCTGATTCTTTTGTCTCAACTTCATTCACGTAATGCGACTCACCCAAAAGTAATAACCTTTGTGAATTGGGTACATCAAAATGGTGTCCTTTCCACGGGGTAAAATGTAATTTGGTAGACAAGGTTATTAGTTTGGTTTTATGAAACTTATTACTTCTTTAATTGCGCAATGATCTCCCTGAAGCTTCCCAAAGCACTCTCCAAATTCTCTGCGATCTCTTTACTGTTCCTTGATGATGTCTGAACTTTGATTCTTTTGATTTTTGTGATAGAAATGATTTACTAATCGGAAGATCATATTTTTATTGATAGCATTGATCATTGTTTTGTTTTCCTATTCACAGCAATCATTGAATCACAAAAATCACAGTTCAGACAACTGCCGTAGCCACCGCCATCATCACGAAGCGTATTGCAAAACGACAATGACTATGAAACTATTTGATTGTGCTCATATTATCTGAACTGTGATTTATTTGATTTTTTGATTCTTATGATTATTGCGGCTTATATTTTTTATTTGTAAACCTTTTGAAAATTAAACTGGTTGAGCCAAAATTTATTAACACGTGTTATTTCGTTCGGCCCACCCGGAGTTGAATGAAATGATGCAGCGGATATTTATAAGGAAATGAATCCAGCAGAAACCTTTTCTTTGAAATAAAATCTTATCATCTCCACCATTTATCTTCATCCTCATTACTCTCATCATCAAAACCATAATTATATGGCTGACCGTTTTCATCATCATAATTGGAATCAAGGTGATAGGGATAGTATTTCATCCATTCTTCAGCGTATTTTTTTTTGAGATGTATAATGTCAATTTCTAAATGCTTTGCCCGTTCTTCTTCCGGACTTAATTCTTCATCACAAAAGCCGGAAAATAGTTTAGCATAAAATGCACACTGGCAATATTGACTCAATGCGCATTCACCATGCTTAGTACCAGGTGTACAAAGCTCAAAGAAGCCCATATGCCAACGTTTCACTTTTACCTGCTGATCAAAATTTTGGCGGATAGTGGAATATTGAATGCGTTCAGGAACCTCGGTCTGCAGCACAAATGACCAGTTATAAGCATCCAGCAATTTTTTCAATGCAGTAAGAAGACTATTCACCTGGTGATCATTCAGCATTTCTTCAGGCGGAAGCATTTCCCGGGTGATGCCCGTCCATTCTTCGAGTTTGCGAACGGGTGCATTTTCATTTTCTTCTTCATCAGTAATAAAGTCTTCTAAATTCAGCTCCTTTTCAATAAATGGAAGGCTTACATTTTCGGTAGCGTCAGCTATATCACTAAGAAGTTGTTCAATGTATTTTTTCATGATGCCGAATTTTTTTTCTCCTCCGCAGTGTTGTCCGATTGTTTTAGTTTATTTACGGTTGTTACTTTTTTTCTAAGCCATGGTTCTTATCTTCACGAACCTTTGCCAGCTTGCATTTTAATTTTTAGTTAACAGCCTGTTCCATTTGTTGATATGGCGACTTACATCGCTCTCTGTTGAAATTATATTTATCTACAGCATTTTTAATTAAGGCTTTTGCAGAATCATGAATAAAGATTGGATGATAGCGTATCCAAAATTCTGTATGTGTATCCGTGAAATTTTGCCACCATACTTCAAAAGTGTCAAATGATTTTTCCCATTGTTGTGATGGGTCTTCCTCTTCTTCCAGAATGCCTCCTCTGCTCCCTTTTTCCATTACTGTATTATCAGCTAATTTAAAAACTGTAGCAGAACTACCTTCAGTGCCAAATTCGAACAATTTTGTTTTTTCCAAAAACATGCTTTTTAATTTTTCAAACTCCAACTCCGTTAAGCCTTCATTATAAAGTTCATTAACCTGCCAGAGCCCACTTCTTTGTATTTTATCTTTTGTTGAATGATTGCCTAACCAATTGTCAGATGGTTTTATTTCTCCGATTTTTGCCAATGTTGAAACAATTTTACGTTCCCAGAAGAGCCGATCTTCTTTTGTGTCAATTGGAAGAACACAAAATGAAAGGTTAGATTGAATATATTCAGTTATTCTTTTTTCCAGTTCCTTTTCAAAAGCAAGGTCAAGGAGATTTATGTTTTTTTCTTTATCAACTCTCGATGTTGTATCTAATTCCCAAAGCGGTAAATAGGAAGGGTTTTCTTTATTTAGAAAACAACGTCCAATATTTTTTCGGAAAATACTTCTGTTTTTATTCTCTTTTACAAAGTGTTGATTAAGGCGGGAACGTAATTGACTAATACCCGTATGTGTTCCTACCCTGACAATTCTATCGAAGGCATTATATTTCTCTCCATTTTCAAAAATGATGTAGATCCCGTTTTTGGGTATCTCTTTCTTGAACTCTTTAAATGGAAAGGAAAATCTCCTTTGCCTGTTGAATAGTTGATGTAGTTCTAAAACAATATTTTTCATCCTGAATTTTCTTTGAGGAATTGCATTCTTTTACCTTGACCCAGTCCTTGTAAAGGATTTGTAAAATGTGCAATTTCATTACTTATGGGGGTAATATATTTATGACCGGCTAAAAATATAAATTCATCATTATTTAAATCAGTTTCTCTCCTTGATTGCTCTATTACTATTTTGCCCCAGTCTTTCCTTTCGTTGGGCGTTAAAATTTTAAGTCCAGGTTTTCTTTTATGTTTTGGAACATTACTTAAAGTAACATCATACGGTTCTATTTCTTTATTAAGGTCAAGCAAATGATGAAGTGCTGAAAGAATAAAAATCTTGTCTGGGTTCAGCTTTTGAGCATACGCTAAACTGCTTTTAAAAAGCTGGCTTATATACAAGTCTTTTGCTTTAGTTTTTTGATTAGCCTTTTGAGATACACAAGC
>Ga0136621_1000512_pt1 | contig 15336 bp, 19 predicted proteins | sample AntDryUQ445A2306_FD_104673 | JGI IMG/M metagenome (GOLD analysis project Ga0136621, IMG submission 104673) | Polar desert sand microbial communities from Dry Valleys, Antarctica - metaG UQ445A (23.06) | ecosystem: Environmental > Terrestrial > Soil > Desert | place: Antarctica: Dry Valley...
CAGCAGCGCTGGAACATGGTCGCGCGGATGGTGATCGGCGGCGTGGGCACGATGCCGACGTCGAGCGCCGGCCGCCTGTTCGATGCCGTGGCGGCGATGTGCGGCGTCCGCCTGGAGGTCAGCTATGAGGGTCAGGCCGCGATCGAGCTCGAGGCGCTCGCCGATCCGGGCGCGGCGGAGCCCTACCCGTTCGCCACCTTCGCGTCGTCATCGAAGGTGGATGAGGACCAGCTGCGGCCCGATCCGGTCGTCGTGATGGATCCGCGGCCGGCGATCGTGGCCGTGCTGGCCGACCTTGCCGCGGGCGTGGCGGTCTCGACGATTTCCGCGCGCTTCCACGCCGGGCTGGCGCAGGCGACCGTGCGAGGGTGCGTGCTGGCGGCCGAGCGGGAGGGCGTCGATCTCGCCGTGCTGTCGGGCGGCGTCTTCCAGAACCGCCTGTTGCTGGAGAGCACGGCCGCGGCGCTGCAACGGGCGGGCCTGCGCGTGCTCGTGCCCGAGCGCCTGCCGTGTAACGACGGCCAGATCGCGTTCGGTCAGGTGGCCGTCGCGGCTGCGCGCCTGGCCGGCTGACGCGAGGCCGAGCTGGGCGCGGAGAACGCCGTCCGGGGTTCATCGAGAGCGCGCTCGGGGGTACGCTGTCGAGCGTGGAGAGCTTCGCACTCAGCGAGCGCTGGAACGGCTGGACCGATCTGGTCGTGATGGTCGATGCCGCGCACGCGGCTGTCGCCGCCGGACCGCTCGATCCGCTGGTGTGCGAGGTCACGCTCGACTGGGATGACCACGAGACGACGATCGACAGCCTCACGGAGCTGCAGGCGATCCTGCGCAGCGGCGCGGTGCCCGATTCGCTGGAGATCTCCGTCGCGCACGTCGTCGAGTCGGAGGCGAGCCTGACGCTCGTCTACAACGGCCGCTGGCTGCAGATCAACGGCGCGGGCAGTGACTGGGAGCGCGCGAGCAACGCCTACGGCGCCGCACAGGTCGAGATCGCGCTCGTAGCGGGCATCACGACGTTCAGGCTGCCGTCGCTGCCGCGCGACACCGTCGCAGAGACGCGGAAGCGGCTCAGCGAGACTCAGGACTAGACGAGCCCGGCCCGTCGGCCGGCAGCTCCCGCGACTCCGAGCCGGAGGAGAACCACTCCGGGATCGTCAACGGATCCTCGGCCGAGGCGCCGATCCCGTCCGGCGGCCAGCGCTGGGGAAAGGGCGGCTGCTTCCAGACCCACTGCTCGCCGGTGTACGCGTGGTGAAAGCGGATCGACTTCAGCAGCGCCTTGCGGTGGTCGGGGCAGGCGTAGCGGCGCGGGCCGAGCAGTCCGCCGGCATGCCAGACCAGCCAGTTTCCGGGCATCGCATCGATCAGCTCGCCGACGATGTCCTCCCGGGTCGAGGCCCCGATGCTCGCGCGCGTCGGCTCGTCGGGCAGACACCCACAGATCTCGCAGCGAAACCAATACCGCACCGCCATCTCTTCAGAGTAGGCCCGATCGGCCGCGGGCGCCAGCCCAATCGCCCGGCTCGTGTCACGGCACGAAGCGCGCTGGCGCGCAGGCGCTGGTGCCGGCGACCGGCCGGAGGCGTCGATCGCCCCGGCCGCGCCTGCGGTGCGCGCCGATTCAGGCGTGCTCGTGCTCGTGCACGTCCTCCACGCCCTCCTCGTGCACGTGCGTGTGCGCGTGGGCCTCGCCGTCGTGCTCGTGCTCGTGCTCGTGCTCGACGTGCTCGTGGTCGTGCTCGGTGTGGGCGTGCACGTGGGTCTCGCCGTCGTGCTCGTGCTCGTGTGCGTGCGGTGCGTCGTGTGTGTGCTCGTCGCTCATGCTGCTCCTTGGTCGATCGTTGTCGTATGGGGTGTGTCGGCCGCGCCTGCACGCAGGTGCTCGATGTGGCGCAGGGCCTCGTCGAGCAGGGTCGCCACGTGCGAGTCGTAGAGCCCGTAGATCACGTGCCGGCCGCTGCGGCTGCCCAGGACCAGTCCCAGGTCGCGCAGGATCCGCAGCTGGTGGGACACCGCGGGCTGCTCCATCTCGACGGCGGTGGCGAGGTCGCCGACCGCGCACGGTCCCTCGCGCAGGCGCCCGAGGATGCGTACGCGGCTCGGCGTCGCAAGCGCGCTCATGACGCGCGCCACATGGCGCGCGTCGTCGAGGGTCACCGGGATGCCGGCGCTCACTCCGTGTTGAAATCCCATCTGCAGACATGCTTACATGCGCATCTGCGCATGTCAACGGGGAACGGGCACTCGATGCTCCCGTTCTTCTGGGCTCAGGGCTCGGCCGGCACGCCCGGCTGGCGTTTGCATGCGCAGCGCGGGCACAGGCCGACGATCGGGAAGTGCGAGAAGCGCGCCTCGAAGCCCGACAGGCCGCGCACCGCCGCGCGCACCTCGTCGAGCGCCGCCGGGTCGACGGATTCCACGACGCCGCACGATTCGCAGGCCAGGTACTCGCGATCGGCTCGGCTCTCGAGCACATAGCGGCCGGGCCCATGGCCGGCATGGAAGTGGCGAACGAGGCCGAGGCTGCCCAGCGTCTCGAGGTTGCGGTAGACCGAGGCGATGTCCGACTGCGTCATGCGTCCGCCGAGCCCGTCGGCGATCTCCTCCGCGGAGATCGGTCCGCGCGCGGCGAGCAGGGCCTCCAGCACGAGCCGGCGCGCCGACGTCAGCCGCAGGCCGCTGCGGCGAACCGCGTCGATGGCCTCCGCGAGGTCTGCGACCACCACGGGTTGCCTGTCGGGTGAAACCGTCACGTGCTGCCTTTCAGTCGAAGCCCTGACCCACCCTCAAACGTAGACGAGAGCGAGGACGAGTGGCAACGGCGCCCGACGTCAGGCGGCCGGCCGCACGCGGCGCTGCCCGCGCCGGCTCAGCGGGCTGGTCGCCATGAAGATCACGCCGAAGATCGTCGCGGCGACGAGCACGATCGTCGGTCCCGACTGCACGTCGAGGTGGTAGCTGAGGTTCATCCCCGCGAACCCGCAGAGCGCGCCGATCGTGGCCGACATCCACAGCATGCGGCTGAAGGAGTTCGTCAGCATCCGCGCCACCGATGGCGGGATGACGAGCGCGGCCGCGATCAGCGTCACGCCGAGGATCTTCATCGTGGCGAGGATCGAGCCCGCGAGCACGAGCATCAGCAGCGCGTCCATGCGCGCGGTGTTCACGCCGCTGACATCAGCCACCTCGGGGTCGAAGGTCGTGAACAGCAGCGCGCGGTAGCGCAGGAAGACGAGCGCCGAGGCCATCACGCTGACGACGGCGACGGCGATCACGTCCTGCGTCCCGACCCCGAGGATGCTGCCGAACAGGGCTGCGTCGAAGCTCGCGCCCTCGCCGTCGAAGAACGCGAACAGCGCCAGCCCGAGCGCGAACGACGCGGTCGTGATCACGCCGATTGCCGCGTCGGAGGCGATCACGCGCCGCCGCGTCACGCCGTTGATCATCAGCGCCGACGCAACGCCCCACGCCCCCGCCCCGAGCAGGAAGTTGATGCCCAGCAGCGTGCTGGCCGCAAAGCCGCCGAAGATCGCGTGCGACAGGCCGTGTCCGATGTAGCTCATGCCCTTGAGCACGACGTACACCCCGACCAGTCCGCACAGTGCGCCCGCCATCGTCGCCACCATCAGCCCGTTGCGAAAGAACTCGAACTGCAACGGGCGCAGCAGCTCGTCCATCACACGACGCTGCGATCCGACAACCCGGTCACGGGATCGTGGCGATGGGCGAAGCTGTCCACGACGACCGGCATCCCGCCGTGCTCGAGGACCTGCATGCTCGCCCCATAGGTGCGCTCCAGGACGTCGGGGGTGAGCACATCGGCCGGGCGCCCAGCCCCCAGCACGGTGCGGTTCAGGCAGACCACGTGCGGCAGGTGGGCGGCGATCCCGTTGAGGTCGTGCGTCGTCAGCAGGATCGCCAGGCCGCGGGCGTTGAGGTCGTCGAGCAGGTGCAGGATCTCGTGGCGCAGGCGGACGTCGACGCCGGAGGTCGGCTCGTCCATCAGCAGCAGCTCGGGCTCGCCGAGCATCGCTCGCGCGATGAAGACCCGCTGCTGCTGGCCGCCGGACAGCTCGCGGATGTGGCGGTCGCGCAGGTGCTCGATGTCCAGGCGCGCGAGGATCTCACCGACCGCGGCGCGCTCGGCGGAGCTCGGCCACGGCAGCAGCCTGCGACCTCTGACCCGCGCCATGAGCACGCACTGCGCAACGGTCACCGGGAAGCTCCAGTCGATCGTCTCGACCTGCGGCACGTAGGCGATCCGCAGCCCGCGCCGGCGGGTGACGGTCCCGCGCGCCGGCTGCATGCTGCCGGCGATCACGCGCAGCAGGGTCGTCTTTCCCGACCCCGACGGTCCGACGACCCCGACGAACGCTCCCGGCGCCACGTCGAGGTCGACGTCCACGAGCACGTCCTCGGCCGCGTAGCGGCACGTGACGCCCGCGAGCGCGACGAGCTCCTCGCTTCCGGCGGCGGTCATTGCGGGTACACCGCCTCGTCGGGCGTGACGGCGGCCGGCTCGAAGTCCTTCAGCGCGGACGCGTCGCCGCCCATCGCCTCGGTCATCGTCACGTAGTCGAAGTGCATCAATCCCAGCCACGAGTGCTGCGGCTCGCCGGGCGCACCCGGCAGGTCGTCGTCGCGCAGCACGTCGACGTACTCGACCCCGGCCTCCTTGCCGATCTGCTCCAGCACCGGGCTCGGGAAGACCTCGGAGCCGAAGATCGCGGGGACCTTCGTCTCCGAGACCTGGTCGATCAGGCCGGCGACCTCCTTCGCCGTCGGGTCCTCGAAGTCCGACACCTGGATCGCCCCGATGACGTCCCAGCCGTAGTCGCGGGCGAAGTACGCGTAGGCGTCGTGGTAGGTCAGCAGCTTGCGCCTGGCCCTCGGGATCGTCCCGAACGACGCCCGCATCGCCCTGTCCAAACCAGCGACCTTGGACTCGAACCGCGCGTAGTTGGACTGAAAGTAGCTCGCGTCGCTGGGCGCGCGCCGTGACAGGTCGTCGCGCACGATCTCGGCGTACTTCAGCGCGTACCTCGGGTGCGTCCAGAGGTGCGGGTTGGGCTTGCCGCCGGACTTCGGGAAGGAGAAGTCGTAGGCGTACTCGCTCGCCGGGATCGACTTCGTGCCGAGCTCGACGATCTCCGCGCCGTCCTTGAGGTTCTCCTTCGCAAGCTCCTTCGTCGGCTCCTCGAGCTGCAGCCCGTTGACGTAGAGCACGTCGACGCGCGACAGCAGCTCGGCGACGCTCGGCTTGGGCTCGAACGTGTGCGAGTTCGTGCCCTCCGGGACGATGCCGGTGATCGCCACGCGGTCGCCGCCGACCTGGGCGACGATGCTCGTGATCGGCGCGACCGTGGTGGCGACGGAGAGCTTGCCGGTGTCGCCGCCGGTTGCCGCTGGGTCGCCGTCGCCGCAGCCGGCGAGCGCGGTCGCGCAGGCAGCGATGAGCGTGGCGAGACCGACAGGATCACGAAGCAGTGACATGCAGCCGCGACCTTACACCTATCGCAACACGTTCGCATCAAAGATCGAGCCCCTCGAACGGATCGCCATCATCCATCGGGTGGCGGGCCGCGCAGCGCACCCACGATCCCGCAGCCCAGCAGCGCCAGGACGAGCAGCGAGACGAGCGTCAGCACGTTGAACCCGCCTCCGGCGACGGCCACGACGGTCAGCGCCACGAGGATCGCGTTGAACAGCAGCGCCGAGGCGAGGGCCGCGGCGCGCGCGCGTCAATAGACGGGGTACTTCGGCGGTGGGCTGTAGTCCTTGCTGCGGCTGGCGAAGAGCTTGATTGCCAACAGCCCGAACGCGAACCCGCCGATGTGGGCGAAGTACGCCACGCCGCCCCCGCCGCCGGTCGGGTTGGCGACGCCGTAGAAGCCGAACGCGATCTGCTGGACGAACCAGAAGCCGAGGATCAGCAGCGCGGGCAGCTCGATGATCGTGAAGAAGAAGATGATGAAGATCAGCGTGACGACGCGCGCGCGGGGATAGAGCAGGAGGTAGCCGCCGAGCACCGCCGCGACCGCGCCCGACGCACCGATCGTGGGGATCGCGGCGTCCGTGTCGACGAGGATCTGGGCGCCGATCGCGGCGAGCCCGCCGAGCAGGTAGAAGGCGATGTAGCGCGCGCGCCCCATCGAGTCCTCGACGTTGTTGCCGAAGATCCACAGAAACAGCATGTTGCCGCCGAGGTGCAGGATGCTGCCGTGCATGAACATCGACGAGAAGGCGGTGATCCAGAACGGCGGCTGAGCCGGAGCGTCGCCGCTGACGCCCTCCTGGCCCTCGCAGGCGATCTCCTGGCCCGCGATCGCGCACTCCATGCCCGGATGCGTGAACTCGTACGGGATCGCGCCGTAGTCGACGACGATCGCGTCGTCGGGGCCGGAGAAGATGCCGCCCTTCTGCAGGACGAAGTACACGATGATGTTGATCGCGATCAGCGCGATCGTGACGATCGCCGCGCGGTCCGTCGGGATGTTGTCCTTGAGCGGGAACACGCGCGATCTCTCGCGCGGGAGGCTACCCGGCGCTCAGCGCGAGCGGGCCGCTGCCCGGCTGCCCCTGCGGCACGTGCTGGTCTGCGTGGTAGCTCGATCGCACGAGCGGGCCGGCGGCGATGTGATCGAAGCCCAGCGCGTAGCCGGCCTCCTCGAGCGCCTGGAACTCGTCGGGGTGCCAGTAGCGCACGACCGGCAGGTGGCGCTCGGTCGGCCGCAGGTACTGACCGACGGTGAGCACCTGGACGCCGTGCTCGCGCAGGGCGGCGAACGTCTGCACCATCTCGTCGTGCGTCTCGCCGAGCCCGACCATCAGCCCGGACTTCGTCGTGACCGCGGCGCCGCCCATCTCCTTGGCGTTGCGCAGCACGCGGCAGGAGCGCTCGAAGGTCGAGCCGCGGCGGGCGACCGGGTACAGGCGCGGCACGACCTCGACGTTGTGGTTGAAGACGTCGGGGCGCTCGGCGATGACCTTCGCCAGCGGCATCTCCTGGCCGCGGAAGTCCGGCGTCAGGACCTCGACCTTGCAGCGCGGCGCCTGGATGCGCACCTGGCGGATGACGCCGACGAAGGCGCTCGCGCCGAGGTCGGGCAGGTCGTCGCGGTCGACCGACGTGATGACCGCATGGCGCAGCCCCATCCTCGCGATCGAGCGCGCGACGCGGGCGGGCTCGAGCGGGTCGTTCCACGTCGGCTTGCCGGTGCGCACGTTGCAGAAGCCGCAGCGGCGCGTGCACGTGTCGCCGAGGATCATGAAGGTCGCGGTGCCGCGCTCCCAGCACTCGCCGATGTTGGGGCAGGCGGCCTCCTGGCAGACGGTGTGGAGGTTCTCGTCGGCGATCAGCTTGGTCAGCTCGCGATAGCGCTCGCCGCCCGGCGCCGGGACCTTGAACCACGGCGGCTTGCGGTCGCGCATGGGGCGCACATCGGCGCCCAGGACCTTCAGCACGTCCATGCCGCCGGGGTTGGCGCGCGAGCGTGTCGAGAGCCTGCGTTCGTCTGTCGCCATCTGCCCCTTCGAGGGTAGCGGGGGCTCAGCCCGGACGACAGAGGAAGATCAGGTCCGACGCCAGCAGCCGATGGCGGGCGGCCTGCGCGCCCAGCTCCGCGGTCATGTCGATCGTCTGCACCTCGAAGCCGGCGGAGCGCAGGCGCAGCGCGATGTCGGGCGCATACAGACGCACGTGGTCGAACTGCAGGAACTCGCGCTCGCGGTCGGCCGCTGTCGTGATCGATGGGTCCTCGTAGGTGCGCGCGCGATCGAGCGCGAGCGGAACCATGACGACGCAGAAGCCGCCGGGGGCCGTGACGCGCCGCAGCTCGCGCATCGCGGCGCCGTCGTCGGGAACGTGCTCGAGCACGTGCGAGCAGAGGATCGCATCAAACGCGCCGTCGGGAAGGTCGAGCGCCGTGACGTCGAGCTCGAGGTCGACCCCGGCGGGGTCGAGGTCGGCCGTGACGTAGCGCAGGCCCGGCGTCCTGCGCAGGCGCTCGGAGAGGCACCACTCCGGCGACAGGTGCAGCAGCGAGCGCGCATCGCGCAGCAGCTCGGGGCGGCGCTGCAGCAGCAGCCACTGGGCGCGGTGGCGCTCGTGCGAGCCGCAGCGCCAGCACAGCGCGCCGGGGCGGTTCCAGTCGTCCTTGAAGGCATCGAAGCTGTGCTCGCAGATCGGACAGCTGACCGCGTCGCCGCGGTGGCGCGCGGTGCTCGCGCGCAGGCGGGCGGCGTCGGCGATACGGCTCACGTGCGCGTCAGCCTGCCTTCGCGGCGTCGCCCTGCGACAGCGCCGCCTCGAGTTCGGCGAACGTGACGTCGCATGCTCGGCGGTCGAACGCCTCGGCGAAGCGCTTGGCGATGCTCGCGCGCACCGCAGGCAGCGGCGTCGCCTCGCCGTCGCCGCCGGACTCCCGCAGCACCGACGTCATCTGCACGCCGTCGAGCCCGCACGCCACGACCCAGCCGAACGGGGCGAGGTCGTTCTGCACGTTGATCGCGAAGCCATGGGTCGTGACGCCGCGCGCGACGTGGACGCCGATCGAGGCGATCTTGCGATCGCCGGTCCAGACGCCGGTGTAGTCCGGACCCTCGTCGGGGCGCGCGCGAGCCTCCAGGCCCAGGTCGGCGAGCGAGGCGATGATCGCCCGCTCGATCGTGCGCAGATACGTGACGACGTCGCCGATCAGCATGATCGGATAGCCCACGAGCTGGCCCGGGCCGTGGTAGGTCAGCCTGCCGCCGCGGTCGACGTCGACGATGTCGATGCCCCGTTCGCGGTACCAGTCCTCGCCGAGCGGCAGCTCGCCCGGCACCGAGCGCCGGCCGCGGGTGTAGACGGGCTGGTGCTCGAGCAGCAGCAGGGTGTCCGGGATCTCATCTGCCTGGCGCCGCGCGCGCAAACCCTGCTGCAGTGCAAGCGCCTCGCCGTGGTCCAGGACGCCGAGCCGGCAGACCCAGAGCTCGTCGGCGATCATAGTCGCGCCACTCTAGTAGTGGTGGCCCGCGAGCGAGCGCTACGGGGCGCCGAGCACCTGGTAGGAGCGCATCTCGCCGCGCATCCTGGCGGGCAGGAAGCCGGTGAAGAGGATGTAGGAATGCACCGTTCCTTGACGCTGAACGATCGCAGCCTGCTCCTGAGGCCTCAGCAGAGAATCCAGGCTCCAGCTGCCGTTGGAGATGGTGGCGGCCTTCTCGAGCGTGGTCGTGGCACCGCCGGAAAAGTACTGAATCTGGACGCGCACGATGCCGCGCGCTGCGCGGCTGATCGTGCCGGCGGCCTGCAGCCGGCCGGCCGTCAGCGTGGGCCGGCGGGCATCGAGTGCGGCGGGGACGTTGGCGGCGCGCAGCCGCACGGTCTGCGGGCGCGTGTCGGGGTCGCCGGGATAGGTCATCGTGAGGATCCCGGTGCCCAGCGCAGCCTGGGCGGCAGGGATCGACTCGCTGTTGCGGATCCGTCCCTCGGCCGAGTTGATCGGGGCACTCCAGCGATGACGGCGCCCGGCGGCGAAGAGCTCGAGGCCGATGCTTCCCGACGCGCGGCGGGTGATCGGCGCGAGGATGTCGATGACTGCAGCCGAACGGAAGACGGTCGCACGGGCGAGCTCGAGCTTCGATGGCTCCGGAACGACCGGGGGCGCCACAGCCTTGGTGCGGAAGTTCCGGTTCGCTCCGGCCGCGGTTCCGGCGACCGCAACCAGCCGGTAGTGATAGCGCGTGTTCGGAGCAAGGTCCGTGACGGAGCGCTGACGGCGATCCGCGTCGTGGCGTTGCCGACCGCGATGTCCGGCGTCCGCGAGCCGTAGGCCTGAGTCTTCCCGTAGCGAAAGAAGACCGTCGTGTTCTCGCCACGCGGGTTGACCGCACCGGTCAGCACTGCGGCGGTCGCGGAAACGGCCTCGGTGTCGCCGGTCGAGACGTTGGGCTGGGCGGCCGCCTGGGCCGCCGGCACGGTGATGGCGAAGGCGAGGAGCGACAGCAGGAGCCGGAGGTCCATCCTTGCGCAAACACGCTGCACCTCGGGTAAGTGCGCGGACGACCTGGCGCCTTGACGTGGCCACATGGGCTCGCGAGGCTCAAATACATGTTCTGTGGGAGACCTTCGTGTTCATGCTGCGCCCGCGCCAGAGCTTCGCTGCACTCCTGGCCACCGGAGCATTGCTGGGTGGATGCGGCGACGTCGAGCAGCGTGCTTCCCGCGATGCCGGGGTGACGGGGGGGACGACGGCCCGGAGCATCGAGGATCTCGCCACCGCCACCGCGGACACGCCGCCACCGCAGCCGGCGCAGACGCTCGCCGATGCCCGAGCTGCCGTCGCCGGCGACAACTACTCGCTGGCGATCGCCATCGCCACCGCCCTGGGTGCCGCCAAGGCAGACGCCATCCGGCGGATCGTCGCCAACCGGATCGCGCGGCGCGCGCAGGACGCCCTCAGCAGCGGCGACCGCGACGCAGCCGGGATGCTGCTGCGCCCAGCCGCTCGCGCCTATCCCACGACGCAGCAGGTACGCCGGGTTCGTGCGAACTACAAGGCGGCGAAGCCGCAGGCGCCGGCCGGCGGTCCTTGACGCCTCGCGTCAGGCTTCGTAGCTCTCCGCGCGCTTCTTGACGTTCGCGAGGAAGCGCGCGGCCAGCGCGCCGTCGATCGCGCGGTGATCCCAGGAGAGCCCGAGGATGACCATCGGGCGAATCGCGATCGCGTCCTCGCCGAACTGGTCGGTGACGACGACGGGGCGCTTGACGATCGCCTCGATGTCGAGGATCGCGACCTGCGGCAGGCTGATGACCGGGGTCGCCATGAGCGAGCCGAACTGCCCGGGGTTCGTGATCGTGAACGTCCCGTCGCGGACGTCGTCGGGGCTCAGCTGACGTGCCCGCGCGCGGCGCGCGAGGTCGCGAATGCGTCGTGAGAGGCCCTCGGGGCTGAGATCCTGCGCGCCGCGCACGACCGGCACGATCAGGCCGTCGTCGCCAAGGTCGACCGCGATCCCGAGGTTGACCTGCTCGTGGATGGTGTGCACGTCGTCCTGCAGCCAGGCGTTGACGTGCGGGAACTCGACGAGCGCGTGGATGACGCAGCGCGAGATCAGCGGCAGCGCGGTGATCGCGAGCTGCTTGCGCGCGATCTCGATGCGCGACATGTCGACCTCAATCCACGTCGTGCAGGTCGCGGCCGTCTGCAGCGAGCGGTGCATGTGCTCGCCGATCAGCGAGCGCATGCGCGACAGCGGCCGACCCTCCGGGGGCACGTAGGGCCCGTGCGCGAGCGAGCCGCCGGCGCCGGGTCGGTACGGGCTCTCGGAGTGCAGGACCGGCTCGCCCGCGCCGGCCGGCGGTCGCGCGCCCCCGTGGGCCTCGACGTAGGCCATGATGTCCTGCTTGCGCACGCGGCCGTCGCGACCCGTGCCCTCGATCGCGTCGAGGTCGACGCCGTGCTCCTCGGCGATCCGCTGGACGACCGGCGAGAGGCGGGCTCCGTGGGACCGTGGCGCAGGTTCGGCGGCGCGGGGCTGGGATGACGCGCCGGGGCGCGGCGGTCGCGGTGCCGAAGCCAGCTTCGCGGAGGACCCGGGCGTTGCGGGCGCGGGCGCCGCCGCCGGCACGGGCGCCGTCGCCGCGGCGGCGCCGGTCGCGATCCGTGCGAGCGCGACCCCGACGTCGACGGTCACGCCGACCTGGACGAGGATCTCGACGACCCTGCCGCTTGCGGGCGACGGGATCTCGGTGTCGATCTTGTCTGTCGACACCTCGGCGATCGTCTCGTCTGCCTGCACCCAGTCGCCGGGCTGCTTGCGCCACTGCACGACCGTTCCCTCCGCGACGGAGACGCCCATCTGCGGCATCGTCACGTCGACGATCGTCGCGGGCTCAGTACTCGATGAGCTGACGGCAGGCCTCCCTCACGCGATCGACGGATGGCAGCACCGCGGCCTCCAGCGGCGGCGAGAACGGAATCGGGCAGTCCGGCGTGGCCACGCGCACGACCGGGCCGTCGAGGTCCTCGAAGGCGTGCTCGGCGATCAGCGCCGCGACCTGCGCGCCGGCGGCGCACGTCTCGTTGGCCTCGTCGACGATCACGACCTTCGAGCAGTGACGCACCGCGCCGAGGATCGCCTCCTCGTCGAGCGGCTTCAGCGAGCGCAGGTCGAGCACCATGACCGACGCGCCGGCGAGGTCGGCGGTCGCCTCGAGCGCCGTGTGCACCATCGCGCCGTAGGCGATGACGACGAGATCCTCGCCCTCGCGTGCGACGCGCGCGCGAAACGGCGTCTCGTAGGAGCCCTCGGGGACCTCGCCCTTGACCCGGCGGTACAGGTGCTTGTGCTCCATGTAGACGACCGGGTTGGGGTCGCGCATGCTCGCGATGATCAGCCCCTTGGCGTCCTCGGCGGTGCTCGGCGCGACGACCTTCACGCCGGGGGCGTGCATGAACCACGACTCGGGGTTCTGGGAATGGAACGGGCCGCCCGAGAACCCGCCGCCGCTGGGAAGGCGCACCGTGATGTTCACCGGCAGGTCCTGGCGGTAGTACATCTTCGCCGCGGTGTTGACGAGCTGGTCGAAGCCGCAGGCGACGAAGTCGGCGAACTGCATCTCGCAGACCGGGCGCATGCCGACGACGGCGGCGCCGATCGCGGTGCCGATGATCGCCGACTCCGCCAGCGGCGTGTCCATGACGCGGCTGGCGCCGAACTCGTCGAAGAAGCCGTCGGTGACCTTGAAGGCGCCGCCGAAGACGCCGATGTCCTCGCCCATCAGCAGCACGCGTTCGTCGCTGCGCATCTCAGTGCGCAGGCCGTCGGAGATCGCGCGCAGGTAGGTCATCTCCGTCACGACGTCGCTCCGAACCCGCTCCAAGGCGCGGCGCCGTCCTCGAGCAGGATCTCCTCCCCGTCGCGCGGGTGAAAGACGCGGTCGGTCGCGGTCGCGGGGTCGGGCATCGGTCCGGCGAGCGCCACCTCGGTGGCCTGCTCGACCTGCGCGCGCACCTCTTCGCGCAGCGCGTCGACGTCATGTCCGAGCGCGGCGACGCGCGCGCTCTGGCGGTCGATCGGATCCTTCTTGCGCCATTCCTCGACGAGCGCCTTCGGGACGTACTTCATGTCGTCGTGCGCGCCATGGCCGTGCATCCGCATCGTGACGGCCTCGATCAGCGTCGGTCCGCCGCCGGCGATCGCGCGCTCGCGCGCCTCGCGGGTGGCTTCGAAGACGGCCTCCGCGTCGTTGCCGTCGACGCTCACGCCCGGAAAGCCGTAGCCGGCGGCGCGCTCGATCGGGTCGACCGCGTACTGCAGGTGCGTCGGCGTCGAGTACGCGAACTGGTTGTTCTCGAGCACGAAGATCACGGGCAGCCGCTGCACCCCCGCCCAGTTCATCGCCTCGTGGAAGTCGCCGCGCGAGGTCGAGCCGTCGCCGAACCAGGTCAGCGCGCAGCGGGCCTCGCCGCGCAGCTTGAAGGCCATCGCCATACCGGTGGCGACGAGCATCATGTCGGGCAGCATCGACGTCATCCCGACGCAGCCGGTGCGGCGGTCGCCGAAGTGGACGTTGCCGTCACGGCCGCCGGTCACGCCGGCTTCGCGGCCCATGTACTGGCTGAGGATCGTCGTCGGGTCGACCCCACGGACGAGGTGGGCGCCGAGATCGCGATGCAGGACGCAGAGGCGGTCGGCGGCGCTCATCGCCCATGCTGCGCCGACCGACACGGCCTCCTGCCCGAAGCCGTCGTAGAAGGAGCCCGGGACCTTGCCCTGGCGATAGAGGTTCATCGCCCGCGCCTCGACGGCGCGCATCAGCAGCATCGCGCGCAGCAGCCCGACGCGGTCGCCGGGCGTGAGGTGCGCGGGCCCGGCGGGTGCGGTGGGACCGCTGGGAACTTCCGTGCTGCTGGTCGCCATGTCCGCCTTTCCCAGTGCCGTGCGCCGGGATCTCCGGCTCACCGTTTGCGCGTCCCGGCGGGATCGCCGCGCGAGTCGCGGAACCTCCTCGCCGAGGGTACCGGGAACGTAGGCTGGTTGACGTGGCTGACCGAGATCGAGCAGAGCCTCGCGCGCGCTTCGAGCGCCTCGGCTGGCGACTGCGCGGAGCCTGGCTGTGGCCGACGTTCGTCGCGGCGACCGTGCTCGAGATGGCCCTGCTGCACTGGCTGCCGGTGCAGGGCGACGCCACCGGCTGGGTCGCCGCGCTGCTCGTCGCGGGCTGCCTGAACCTCATCGCCGTGGCGCTCATGGGCGGGATCGGTGGAACGCTCCTGCGCCGCCGGCGCCCCGACATGCCGAAGGTCGTCGCCGACAACTACGCGGGTACGGCGGTGCTCGGGATCGTCGCGGCGGGGCTGCTCGTCGCCGGCCTGGCGCACCGGCCGGCGATCGTCGAGCGCCGCGACGCGTTCGCCGCGCAGTCGCGGGCCGTGCGCCGCTGGGTGGCCGCCAACGGCGACGCGCACGCACGCGCGCACGTCGCCCTCGCCGACAGCCTGCTCGTCGACGAGAACCTGTACCGCACGTGCGTGCCGGGCCGCGATCCGAAGCGCTTCCTCTGCGTGATCGTCGACACGACGCAGTCACCGCCGGCGGTCAAGCGCGATCGCAGCCGCGAGTCCAACTCGATCTTCAACTCGCGCGGGGGCTTCAGGTGAGCGCGCAGGATGCCGATGAAACGGTCATGGGTGGCATGCGTGCGGTTCTGGCCTCGCTCGGCGCGAGCATCTCGCTCGTCGCGGGCGCTGCGCTGTCGCTGCTGGCCGTGAGCCTCTTCTTCACCTACGACGACCTCACAGACGCCGCCGGCGCTCCGCCGTCGCACCGTGCCCTGGTGCTCGAGTCCCCGGCGACGCCCGCATCCGACCGGCGCGCTGCCGCGTCGCGGTCCTCGGCGCCGCTCGTCGTCCGCGTGTCACGCCCGCCGGCCGCGCCGCGGCCGCGCGCCGCGACCGCAGCTCGTACGCCGGCCCGCCGCTCGCTCGCTCAGACCGCCTCGCCGGCTCGCCGCAGCCTGCCGGCAGCCGCCGCCGCGAAAGATCCCGCACCGGCTGCGACACCGAAGCCCGCCGCGCCCGCACCCGCGCCGAGGCCCGCCGCGCGCGAACGCGTGCGCGATCTCGGCTCAGCGGTTGGTGCGACCGTGCAGCAGGCCGGCGACGCGGCCGGCGCCGTCGTCGCGCCGCTCGGACCGCCCGTCTCGAAGGCGGTGCAGATCGTGCTGGACGTCGTCACGACGGTTGTGCAGCGCACGGCCGGCGCCCTCGCCGGTCTGCGGCACTAGTGGGCCGTTCCTGGACGACCCACTAGCACCCCTGCAGCGCGGCGGCGAGCTCGGCCATCCCG
>Ga0136621_1000513_pt1 | contig 15325 bp, 15 predicted proteins | sample AntDryUQ445A2306_FD_104673 | JGI IMG/M metagenome (GOLD analysis project Ga0136621, IMG submission 104673) | Polar desert sand microbial communities from Dry Valleys, Antarctica - metaG UQ445A (23.06) | ecosystem: Environmental > Terrestrial > Soil > Desert | place: Antarctica: Dry Valley...
GAAGAGGTCACGCCGACCGGAGCCTGGTCGTGGGGAGTGAGCGCGAATTCCGACAACCCCGAGGAGGCGCTCGAATTCATTCGCTTCGCAGCGCTCGATCCCGAAGGTGCGCTGGCGACGGCGCAGGGCTTCCCGCTCCCTCCGGCCAACCTGTCGACGTTCGAGACGTACTACTCGGAGAACCAACTCGTCGAGGGTGTCGGCGATCTGATCTCCTACGAGCTGGCGAACACCTCACGAATCCGCCCCCGGACTAGGGGCTACGTCGAGTTCGAAGAGTTCATGGGGCAGGCGTTCGAGGACATTCGCAATGGCAGCGACCCTGCTACGGCCCTCCAGTCGGCCCAAGATCTGATCGAACAGGCCTGGTCGCGACTCGACTGATGTCGACCCTTGCGTCCGACCGGCGGTCCGCGCGCATCGCGCGGACCGCCGGTGAGCGGGCGAGGCGACGCAAGAACCTCCGGGCGGCGACGCTCTTTCTCCTCCCGGCGCTGTCGTTCCTCGTGGTCTTCCGCCTCGCACCAATTGTCATCGTGGTGCGGGACAGCTTCCGTGCGACGGGCGAATGGGTGGGCCTCGAGAACTTCCGCTTCCTCTTCGAATCGGGCGTCTTTCGCGAGTCGCTGCTGGTGACGTTGCGCTTCAATCTGATCGTCAACCCACTCCAAGTAACGATCGCGATCGTCCTGGCCTTGGCGATCGCCGACGGGGCGCGACGGGCCGGGCTCTGGCAGACGCTCAACCTGCTGCCCATTGCCGTGCCGCTCGCCGTGTCAGCGGTCGTGTGGGGTGTTGCGTTCCGTCCGGACGACGGGATCGTGAACGCCGTGCTCGCCGCCGTGGGACTGCCCGACCAACCGTGGTTGACGTCGCCGGACCAGGCGCTGATGGCGATCATCATTCTGGCCTCCTGGGTGGGCGTCGGCTACTGGTCGCTGTTCCTCGTCGCTGGTCTGCACCAGATCACCCCATCGGTCGTTGAAGCCGCCGCGCTGGACGGCGCCGGTTACTGGCGGACACTCAGGTCGGTGCGACTACCACTCATGCGGCGAGCGCTGGCGTTCGTGCTTGTCGCCGACACCGTGGTCAACCTGTTGCTCTTTGCTCCAATCCAGATCCTCACCCGTGGCGGACCAGAGGGCTCCACGAATGTCGCGATGTTCGACGCCTACCGCACGGCGTTCGTCTTCGATGACCTTGCGCTCGCAGCAGCCCAGACCGTGCTCCTCATCGCGGTCGTCCTCCTGATCGTGGCAGTCCAGTTCCGACTACTCAACGCGCCCAGCGTCGGCGACGAGTCATGAGTTCTTCCAATCGAACCCGGACATTGGTGGCCACGCTCGTCGCAGCGAGCATCACGTTGCTGTTCATGCTCCCGATGCTCTGGCTTGTCGTCAGCGCGTTCAGGCCCCAGGCGGACATCTTCCGTTACCTGTCCCCACTGTCCTTCGAGGCGATCGTGCCAACCAGGGTGACCCTGGACAACTTCGCCGCACTCTTCGAGAAGTCGTTCGGGCGAGCGCTGTTCAACTCTGTGTTCGTCGCGGCTGTCGCCGTAGCGATCGGGTTGTTCGTCAACTCGCTCGCCGCGTTCGCGCTCAGCGCGATCGAGTTTCCGGGCCGGCGCATCGTCTTCGTCGTGGTCGTCGTCAGCTTCCTGGTCCCGTTCGAGTCCATCGCCATCCCGCTCTCCGACACCGTGCGGTCGATCGGCCTGGACAACGGCTACCCGGCACTCATCGCTCCGGGAGTGGCCAACGGTTTCGCCATCTTCCTGCTGCGTCAGTTCTTTCTCGCGGTCCCGTGGGAGCTCGCCGACGCCGCCCGACTCGACGGCGCCAACCTGTGGCAGATCTACCGGCACGTCTATCTGCCACTCAACAAGGCGCCCATGATCGGCGCCGGGATCATGATCTTCATCTTCCAATGGCAGGCGTACCTGTGGCCCTTGTTGGTGACCAACAGTCCGCAGCTCGAGGTGGCGCCGGTAGCGCTGGCGAAACTCATCGGTCAGTTCGACTTCGACGCCGGTCAGATGTTCGCTGGCGCCGTGTTGCTAGCGATCATTCCGGCACTCGTGATCCTGCCGCTCCAGCGCCATTTCACCCGCTCCGTGGCGCGCACCGGCAACAAATAAGCCCCGCAGGCCTCGGACCTGCGCCGCTTGATTTCGTAAGGCTCGACGGCCTAGCGTCACCGTCAAGTTGTCAGACAACATCGGACTCAACTTCAGCGCCGCCCGGCGGCGGCCGGAACACGGGGGAAGACGTGCGGGACATTCGAGCGGTTCAGTGGGTGGAGGCCCCGCGCTGCTGGCTGCGGCTGCTCGATCAGACCAAACTTCCAGACGTCGAGGAGTACGTCGATTGTGATCGCGTCGATCAGATCGTTGACGCAATCCAACGGCTGGTCGTGCGCGGCGCGCCTGCGCTCGGCGCCGTCGGCGCCCTCGGTGTGGCGGTGGCGATGCGCGAGGGCGAACGCGACCGCTGGGATCGCGACCGTCTCGATCGTGAGGTGCTTCGCATCCGCGATGCGCGCCCGACCGCTGTCAACCTCGCGGTCGGCGTCGACCGGGTCAAACCGTTGATCGATGCGGGGGTGGATGCGGTCGTCGCTGAGGCGCTCGTCCACGTCGCCGAGGACGATTGGGCCAACCGGCGGCTCTCCGCCCTCGGTGCTGACTGGATCCTCCGCACGGTGGGACATCGACCGGTGCGGGTCCTCACGCGCTGCAACACCGGGTCGCTGGCGACCACGTCGTGGGGGACTGGCCTCGGGCTGGTCCGTGAGCTGTACGTGCGGGGCGCGCTCGGCTTGGTGTACGTCGACGAGACCAGACCGCTGCTGCAGGGCAGCCGGCTGACGTCCTGGGAGCTGACCCAGGACGGCATCGAGCACGTCGTACAGGTGGACGGCGCGGCGGCCAGCACGATCCTGCGCGGCCTCGCCGACGTTGCGATCGTCGGTGCCGACCGGATCGCCGACAACGGCGACACGGCCAACAAGATCGGGTCCGTCGGCATCGCCCTGGCGTGTGCCGACGCCGGCATCCCCTTCGTGGTCGCCGCGCCGTCGACGACGGTGGATCCGGCCACGGCCAGCGGCGAGGGCATCGAGATCGAGATGCGACCGCCAGCCGAGGTCGTCACGTTCGCCGGCTCGGCCACCGCTCCTGCCGGTTCCCGGGGATTCAACCCGGCGTTCGACATCACGCCGGCCCGTCTCATCGACGCGATCGTCACCGAATTCGGCGTCGTCGAGCCGGACGCACTGACGTCGATGCGCGACCACATCACCGCGCGCGTATCGAGCGCGTCATCGTGAACGCGCCGCACGCGGGAGCCGTACTCGAACAGCTCATCGAGCGGTCCCGTCGCCTGGGCGAGGACCGGTCACTCGTCGTGTTCGGCGGCGGCAACACGTCGGCGAAGGCAACCGTGGCCGACCACCTCGGGCGAGAACGGCCGATCATGTGGGTGAAAGGCTCGGGCTCGGACCTCGTCTCGGCGAAGTCCGACGACTTCCCGGCGTTGCGTCTCGACGATCTCTTGCCGCTCATGGAGCTGACCGAGCTGAGCGATGACGAGATGATCGACCTCGTCTCGCGTGCGCTCGTCGACCCGGCGTCGAAACGTCCGTCGATCGAGACGCTCCTGCACGCCTTCTTGCCGTTCACGCACATTGATCACGTCCACGCCGACGCCATCTGCGCGCTCACGAACCACGCCGAGGGTGAGCGCACCACGCGTGAGGCGCTCGGGGACGGTTTCGCTTACATCGACTGGATCCGACCCGGGTTCCGACTCAGCAAGATCGTCGGCGAGTTGTCCCATTACGACGGGGTCGTGCTTGCCCAGCACGGCCTGATCACGTGGGCCGAGGACTCCGACGCCTGCCTGGCTCGGACTCGGTCGGTGGTGGGGCAGGTTCGGGATTTCGTCGAGGCCAACGCGATGACGCGGGCCGAGCCACCGGCTCGCTGCCCGGATATGCCCGCCGAGGAACAAGAGCAGCTGTTGCTGCACCTGCGCGGCTCCGTGTCGGCCACGGGCCACCGGATTTTGCGCGTCGATGAGCGATTGCGTCGCATCGCCGATCGGACCGACATCACCGAGCTGCTTTCCGCCAGCGTTTCGAGCGCTGATCACATGCTGCGGATCAAGCCGTGGTCATTGGCGGTACCGGCCGGAGCTGATGCCGAGCGCGCACGTCAGGCCGTCGCCGGGTACGTGGCCGACTACGACTCGTACGTCGAAGGACACGCCGACGCGATGCCGGTTGGTCACCACGGGCACGATCCGATGCCGAAGGTCATGCTCGTGCCCGGCGTCGGCGGGATCACCGCCGCCGCCGATCGCACCGAAGCGACTGCACTCGCCGATGTCGCGCTGCACACGCACGAGGTCGCGGCGGCCACGAGAGATGCGTTCGGTGCCCCGACGGCGATGGCCGAGTCCGAGACGTTCGCGTTCGACTACTGGCCAATGGAGCTGTACAAACTGACGTTGCGGCCGGCTCCGAAGCCGTTCGCCGGTCGCGTCGTCGTCGTCACCGGCGCCGCGTCCGGGATCGGGCGAGCGGTCTCGCTGCATCTCGCTGCCCTCGGAGCCAACCTCGTGTTGGCCGACATCGATGCCGCCCGCCTCGACGCGGTCGGCGTCGAGGTGGTGGACGCCGGCGCGCACGATCCGCTGGTCGTCGCCGGCGATCAAGCCGACGGGGCCGTCGTGGACCGGATGCTGTCCGGCACGATCGGCCACTACGGGGGGATCGACGGGATCGTCTCCAACGCCGGTATCGGGGTCACCGGCGAGCTGCACGACCTCACCGATGACGACTGGGACCGGGCCTTGCGGATCAACCTGACCAGCTCCTTCCTGCTCACAAGGGCGGCCATGAGGGCGCTGCGTGTGCAGGGGATCGGGGGTTCGCTCGTGTACATCGCCAGCAAGAATGCGTTCGGGCCGGGTGCCGGGTTCGGCGCCTACTCGGTGTCGAAGGCCGGGATGGTGCAGCTGATGCGGATCGCCGCCCTGGAAGGCGGCCCGGCGGGCATCCGGGCCAATGCCGTGAACCCCGACGCCGTGTTCGACAACTCGGGGCTGTGGGACGGGGGGCTCCGACAACAGCGGGCGGCCGCACACGGCATCGCTCCGGAGGATCTCGAGACGTTCTACGCCTCGCGCAACCTGCTCCACCGGCGGGTGACCACGTCGGACGTGGCCGCTGCCGTGTCATACCTATTATCGGATGACTCCTCGCGCACGACCGGCGCCGTGATCCCGGTGGACGGCGGTGTGGCGGGAGCTTTCCCGCGATGACCGACTGATCGACAACAACCGCCGGCGACGCCGGAAGAACAGGAAGGAAACGCGATGACGAATCTACGGAGGGCCGGCCCTCTCATGAGCGGTGTGAAGCGCAGCGCGGTCGTATTGGCGGGCTCGGTGCTCTTCATCTCAGCAACCCATATCGAAGCATCCGCGACCACGGAGCCGCCCGACGGCACCGCGGCGGCGGAGGGCACCGAAGGGACCGACACCGGCGCGAGCGCCGAGCCACCCGCACCCTTCAGCGAAGGGACGGTGCAGATCGCGCTGGTTCAGAACTCGGGGGCCGGCGATTACTTCCAGCAGTGGACGAGCGGCGCTCAAGAGCAGGCCGAGCTGGTGGGCATCGAGCTGCAGGTGTACGACGCCCAGGCCGACAACGCCCGCCAGGTCACGGACATGGAGACGGCGATCAGCTCCGGCGTCGACGGCATCATCGTCGACCACGGTCAGGCCGACACGATGTGTCCGCTGATCGTCCAGGCCACGGACGCCGGGATCCCGGTCGTCGTCTACGACATCGAGATCACCGAGTGCGCCCCCGACGCCGTCGAGACGGCGCAGTCCGACGCCGACCTGGCCACGCTGGTGCTGACGCAGATGGTGGAGGACCAGGGTGGGGACATCCCGGTCGGCTACGTCAACGTGCTCGGTATCGCCCCGCTGGACCGTCGTGACGTGATTTGGCAGGAGTTCGTCGAGGCGAACAACTGGGACCAGCAATTCTTCGTCGGTGAGTTCACCAATGCCGTTGCCACCGACAACGCCCAGCTCGTCGACGCGGCGCTGAAGGCCAACCCGGACGTCGTCGCGATCTTCGCTCCGTACGACGAGCTCACCAAGGGCACCGTCACGGCGATCATCCAGAACGAGATGGAGACCCAGGTGGGGGCCTACGGCATCGACATCTCCAATGCCGACATCGAGGTGATGACGGCCGCCGACAGCCCGTGGAAGGCGACGGCGACGACCGACCCGACCGCCATCGGTGCCGGTGTCGTGCGCACCATGGCCCTCGAGCTGGCCGGCGAGCAGGACTCCCGGGAGGTCGTCTTCCCCGGCGTCCTCGTGACCCAGCAGTTCCTGATCGACAGCGAGATCACGAACATGGACAACCTTCGGGCGACCCTGCCGGAGCTCGACCTGGCTGACGTCAGCTCCGCAGACTGGATCCAGTCACTCACATTCGGCTGATTGATCCCGAGGGGGAAGGGGCGATCTTCCCCCTCAGGATGCCGACCACGCGATCATGCAGAAACCCAACCCGAACACCCAGGACTTCCAGATGCGGGACGTCACGATGTCCTTCGGCGACAACCGGGTCCTACGCGGCGTGTCGTTCGACATCAATGCCAACGAGGTCACCGCGCTGATGGGGGCGAACGGCGCCGGAAAGTCGACGCTGATCAAGATCCTTTCCGGACTCCATCCCGGCTACACCGGCACCGTCGTGATCGACGGCGTCGAGCACCGCATCGACTCCACCAAGACGGGGCGGCGGCTCGGCATCGAGACCGTGCATCAACTCATCGGCGAGGGCATCGTGCCAGGGCTCAGCGTCGCCGAGAACCTGTTGTTCGAGCAGATCGCCATGGGCGAGGTGTCCCGCTTCGCCTCGCTGCGCCGCCTGATGCCGGCCGCCCGTCGCGTGATGTCATCGCTCGACTTAGGTTGGAGCGATTCGTTCCTGCGCACCGACGTCTTCGAGATCGGCATCGCCGACCAGCAGTTGCTCATCCTCGCCCGGGCGCTGTCACGCCAGCCCCGGCTGTTGATCCTCGACGAGCCCACCTCGGCCCTGTCGGCCGCCGAGGCCGACCGCCTCTTCGACGTCGTCCGCCATCTGCGCGACGCCGGCGTCGCGGTGCTCTACGTCTCGCACCGCCTCAGCGAGGTCGACTCGCTCGCCGATCGCCTCGTCGTCCTGCGTGACGGCCGGACCGAGGGTGAGCAGCACGCACCGTTCGACTGGAGCGCGGCCGTGAAGGGCATGCTCGGCGAACAGGTCGTCTACGAGCAGGAGGCGCTCGAGGAGCGCCGAGGGGACGAGACCGTGCTCACGCTTTCGTCCGTGCAGCTGTTCCAGCACAGTGCTCCGATCTCGATGGAGATCCGCCGAGGCGAGGTGACCGGATTCGTCGGACTGATCGGGGCCGGCAAGTCGGAACTGGCGACCGGCATCATCGGCGACCGGTCGTTCGTCGGGGGAACGATGACGTTGGCCGACAAGGCGTTCCGGCCCAAGCGGCCGACTGATGCGATCCGCCGCGGCGTCTACTTCGTCCCCGAGGACCGGGCGTCGCAAGCGGTGCTGCCCGGTTGGTCGATCACGCGGACCGTCACGCTGCCGTTCATGAGCCGTTTCGCGCCGCGTGGAATGATCGCCGGCCGGCAGGAGTCGCGGGCGGGCCGTGCCCTGGTCGAGACGTTCGGCGTCATCGCGACGTCGGAGCAGCAGCCGGTCGACTCGCTTTCCGGCGGCAACCAGCAAAAGGTCGTCGTCGGCCGGTGGATGCGCGGCACGCCGAACGTGCTGCTGCTCGACGAACCGTTCCGCGGCGTCGACATCGGGGCCCGTCGAGACATCTCCCACCGCGTACGTGAACTGGCCGCAGCGGGCGTCGCGGTGATGCTGTTCGCGTCGGACATCGACGAGATCCTCGAGGTGGCCGACCGCATCGTCGTGCTCGCCGAGGGCGAGATCCGATCTGATCTGTACACGAGCGAAACAGGCCGGGACCAGATCCTGGCCGATATGTCGGAGGTTGCCTGAATGGCGTCGGCCACACCCCCCGGAGTCGACTCGGCTCCGGCTTCAGCGGTCGGGACCGGACAGGCCAGTCCGGCGCGACGTCTGGGCCGCTCGGCGATGTCGACGTCGCGGACCTCGACATCAGACACGATCCGCGACCTGATGGTGAAGTACGGATTCATCGTCGTCACCGTGGCCCTGATCGCCTGGTTCGCGCTCTCTGAGGAGCGCTTCCGGCAGTCGTCCACGATGTTCTCGATGCTCAAGTTCACCTCGACCGTGGCGATCGCCGGCCTCGGGGTGACGGTCACCATGGTGGTCGGCGGGCTCGACCTCTCGGTCGGCGCGGTCGCCGGCATGTCGGTGACGCTCTCGGCGATGACGATGGTGATCTGGGCGCAGCAAGGCAGCGTCGCCATCGCCGTCGTGCTCGTGGCCGGCGCCGCCGTCGGAGCGGCCAATGCCGTCCTGATCGTCGCGTTCAAGATCCCTGATCTGCTGGCCACACTGGCGATGATGTTCATCATCCAAGGCCTCAAGCTGGTTCCGGTGGACGGCCAGTCGGTCTCGTCGGGCATGCGGATGCGTGACGGAACGGTGGCCGAGGGGAGCTTCACCGAAGGATTCCTCGACATCGATCGGGGCAAGATCGGTCCCGTGCCGTACCCGGTGGTCATGTTCGTGGTGCTCACGGCCGCCGTGTGGTTCTTCCTGACCCGCACCAAGTGGGGACGGATCATGTACGCCATCGGCGCCAACCCGGAAGCTGCCCGGCTGACGGGAGTTCGGGTCAGCCTCTACAAGGGTGCCGCCTACGTGATCTCCGGCGTGTTCGCGTCGGTCGCCGGACTGATCCTGGCGTCGCGGATCCGCCAGGGCGACATCTCGGCCGGCAACTCACTCCTGCTCGACGCCGTGGCCGTCTCGCTCGTCGGCACATCGGTGCTTGGCCTGGCCAAGCCGAACGCGTGGGGGACTGCACTCGGGGCCGTGCTCGTCGGCATCGTCATCACCGGCCTCACCATCAAGAACTTCTCCTACTACTGGCAGGACGTGGCCAAGGGTGTCGTCGTGATGGTGGCCTTGGTCTTCAGCTTCACGTTGTCTCGGCGCAAGGCCCGGTTCGTCCCCGCCGTCTGACGTCCTGGAAGGGGGAGCGATGGCGCACGACTACGAACATCTCAGTACCGACACCGTCGTGGATTACCTGGCCTCCGTGCCCGCACTCGCCGACAAGCTCGATCTCACCGACGTCGCAACGATCGAGGAGGTCGGCGACGGCAACCTGAACCTCGTGTTCATCATCGAGGACCGCGCCGGCCGGGGGATCGTGCTCAAACAGGCGCTCCCGTACGTGCGCCTGGTCGGTCCCGACTGGCCGATGACACCGGAGCGGGCCCGTCACGAGCACGACGCCCTGCGGGCCTACGGCGCACTGGCACCCGGGCTGGTGCCTGATGTCTTCGCCTTCGATCCCGACCGGTACATCGTGGCGATGGAGGACCTCAGCGACCACCGGGTGTGGCGGGCCGCGCTGAACGATGGCGAACGCCATGACGGGGCTGCCGCGGCGATCGGTGGTTTCGTCGCGTCCGTCGCCTTCGGCACCTCGGTGTTCGGGATGGATGCCGAGGAGCACAAGACTGCCGTCGGCCGAGCGCTGAACCCCGAGCTGTGCCGGATCACCGAAGACCTCGTGTTCACCGAGCCCTACGCCGACATCGGCCGCAACTCGGTGGAGCCGGACAACGAGGCGGATGCTGCCGCACTGGCCGGCGACACCGCGATGGTGGCCGAGATCGGTCTGGCCAAGTGGAAGTTCATGACGTCGGCCGAGGCGTTGGTCCACGGTGACCTGCACACGGGTTCGGTGATGGTGCGCGCCGCCAATGGAACCGGCCCGGTGTCGGTGAAGGCGATCGACCCCGAGTTCTCGTTCTACGGTCCGGTGGCGTTCGACCTCGGCGCGCTGTGGGCGAACTACGTCATCGCCGCGGCCAGGGCGCTGGCTCTCGGCGAAGATGACCGAGCGCAGTGGTGTTTGCAACAGGCGCCGTCGACCTGGTCGGCGTTCGAGGACGGATTCCTTGAACGCTGGCCTGACCGCCGATCGCCGGATGTGTTCAGCGACGCCATGGGCGCGACGGTCGTCGCCGGCTGGCTCGGCGACACGTGGCTGTTCGCCGCGGCCAAGATGGCCCGGCGCATCGTCGGCTTGGCCAAGACCACCGACATCGAAACGCTGCCAACACCGCAGAAGGTGGGCGCGGCTCGCGGGGTTCTGCACGTTGCCCGGATGGCCGCGAGGGAGCGTCACGCCGGGCAATCGCCGGACCGCTTCGGTGAGCTCGCCCTCGCGACCCTGAGGGCCGCCGCCACTCCATAACCGTCATTGCGTTCCCCGGCCACGCAGGCCGTTGATGGCCGCTCACTCGCTGGCGCTCGCTCGCTCGCATCAGAGACATGGTGCACCAGTGACCGTTCGATCATCTACACACACCTTTCGGGTGCGCGAATGTCGGCCCGGAGTCGTCCCACACCAGCAGGCACCCTTCGGTTGCGGTCAGAACGGCCGCACGGTCAATCGTCGAGATCGTGAACGAGGTCGACGAGTCGGCGGGCGTTGTTGCCGAGATCCCCACGATGTAGTGCACCGCCGATCAGCAGCACGACGTCGCAGCCGTAGAACTGGATGATCTCCGGCATCCGTTCGATGGTCATGCCGCCACCAGGGCTCGGCCAGATCGGGGGCAGTTGACCCAGCGGTGAGCGACACAGCGCCCCGATGTCGGCACACTGTTGCGGCGCGAAGGAGAAGCGCCCGCCGTAGTTCGGGAAGATCGATATGTCAGCGCCGGCGAGCCGGGCGACCGTGCCGAATAGCACGCCGTGACGGATGCCGTGCTCCGGGTGGATCACGTGCGCGCCGAGGAAGGCCGGATGGGAGATGATCGGCACGGCCAGCTCGTCGTCATCGGCGAGCGCCCGCATTGCGTCGAAGCCACAGAGTCCGGGCAACACCAGCAGCGCACCGGCTCCGAGCTCGACCGCCTCGCGAGCGTCGGCGAGGATGCGGTCAGCCGGACTGTTGAGGCTTGGCGAGTAGATCGCCGCGGATCCGGAGCGGGCGTTGGCGGTGTGAACGGCGGCGGCCACGGCGGCCATCCGTTCCCGGCGCGGGGCCCACGGTTGGTCGGCGAGGCCGTGGTCGTCCTTGATGATGTCGAACCCGGCCATCGCCAGGGTTGCCGCCGTCTCGGCCAGTTCGGCGGGACTGCGACCCATCGGTTTCAGCGCCGTCATCAGCAACGGCCGGGTCGTCGCGTCGAACCTCGCGCGCAACCCGTCGATCCCGAAGCGGGGCCCGCGCATCGCCGAACTGATGCTCGGTGGCACCTCGATGCCGACGAGACGGACGCCGTCGAACAGGGACACGTTGCCCCACAGCACATTGAGCAGCTGAACCAAACCACCGCCGGCAACGGCCGGATTGAACGAGACGGTGACCTCCTCGCTCGTGATCAACTCGACCACCCCGACGATCTCGTCCCGGATCCATTGCGGGGCGAGGTCGGCGGGGAACTCGATGGTCTGCTCGACACAGATCGCCGCTGCGCCGGCCGCCGCGTGACCGCCGGATACCCGGTACGTCGCGACGAGCCGGTCCGCGTCTCTGAGAGCTGCTCGACACGATGTCGACGCCTCGTCGTTCACAGCGCCTCGGCTTTCGCATCGCTGTGCACGGCAAGCTCGCGTTGGGCGGCTACCGCGTCAGAGGCGATCCCGAGCTCATGGCCGACCAGATCTTCGACGGCGGCGACAAGGGCGTCGCAACCCATGTCGTACTCGTCGAGGAGGTGGCGCACCGAAGCTCCGTGGGCGTAGGTGTCGCGAAGCCCGAGTCGGACGAGGCGTCTGCCGATGCCCGACTCTGCGATCAACTCGGCGACGGCCGAACCCATGCCGCCCGTGAGGAGGTGATTCTCCATCGTGATCACGCCGAGCCGGCTCGACTCGATTGCCTCCCGGACGAGCGGATCGTCGAATGGTTTGAGCGTCGACACGTGAAGGTGGACCGTCGTCACGCCTGTTGCCCGGATCGCCGGCATCACCCGCAAGGCCTCCTCGGTCATGATCCCCGACGTGAGGACGACGACGTCGGCCGCGCCCACGGTCCTGACGGCTCCGCCGCCGCCCTCAGCGAGGACTCGGGCCCGCGAGAGGATGAACGGCTCGTTGCGGGGAAACAGCCGGGGCAGCTCGCCGCGCACATCCGGATGTAGACCGGCCCGGCAACGGCGTGGGCGACATCGAGCACAGTCTCCACTTCCGTGGCGTCGCCCGTCTCGAGCACGGTCATGTTGGGGATTGCCCGCATCACGGCGAGATCGTCGATGGCCTGGTGAGTGACGCCACCGGGAGTGGTGACTCCGGGCAGGAACCCGACCAGCCGAACAGGCAGGTTGGGATATGCGACCGACATCTGCAGCTGGTCGAGTGGGCGGCGGTACAGGAACACGGCGAACGTGTGCAACCACGGCTCGAAACCCTCGCGGGCGAGGCCGGCGGCGAAGCCGAGCATGTTCTGCTCGGCCATGCCCATCGAAAAAAAGCGGTCGGGGTAGGCGTCCCGCCACGGGCCGACCTCGCACGAATTCGTGAGATCGGCAGACAGAACGACGACCTCCGGTTTGTCCGCCGACCACTCGATGAAGTTACGGACGTGTGGACGACTGACGATTTCGATCATCGCGGCTACTTCCCGTCTCCGTGCGATCGTTCGTCGGTCAGTTCCGTATAGGCCGCGGCATACCGCTCGCGCTCGGCCGGCGACGTCAGCCGCAGGTAGTGCGGCACCGGGCGGCGCTCGTTCAACAGGTCGAGCCCGCGCACGGGATCGGTGTACGCCAGCACCGCGTGCGGCGAGTCGCTCGACCTGGTCATCGCGGCGCGGAGCGCGACCAGGTCGTGGCCGTCGACCCGGTCGACCGACCAGCCGAACGACTCGATGCGAGCGGTCAACGGCTCGATGCTCATCACGGTCTCCATCGGACCGTCGCATTGGGCGCCGTTGACGTCGACGACGATGCGCATGTTGGCGAGGTGGTGGTACGAAATCGCCGCCAACGCCTCCCAGGTTTGACCCTCCTGGAACTCGCCGTCGCTCATGAATACCCAGACCCTGCCGGTGTCACCCTTCAGGCGGCGGCCGAGCGCGATGCCGCCACCTTGCGAGATGGCTTGGGCGAGCGACCCGGTCGTCGTTTCGAAACCGGGGGAGTGTTCGGCGCCGATCATCTCCACCGTCGATCCGTCGCGGTTGAACTGATCGAGCGCCCCCTCGGCCAGCCTGCCGCACTCGATCAGCGCCGCATACACGACGAGGGCGTAGTGCGCGGGTGAGATGATCAGGCGGTCACGATCCGGCGCCGGCGTGCCGTGAGGCACCGCTCCCGATACTCGCGGTGTTGAGCGACCGGGACAGCGATAAACGGTGGCGGCTCGTACGGTGAATCCACGTCGGTGAGGTCGACCGCGCCGCTGTAGATCGTGGCCAAGATCTCGGCGGCAGAGCAGGCCTGGCTCATGTATCCGCCGTCGTTGGCGAGGACGTGGGCGAGAACCCGGCGGCGGATGCCCGCGGCGATGCGCTCGGCTGGCCCGGTGGGCGTCAACCCGCTCCTCAACAGTTCAGGCACGGCGACCTTCCCTTCCGCAATGAGACTAGCTCAAAGATGTCCTACAACTCTGCTGGAACCAGACGACGTGTTCATCGAGTCCTGAGCACGACGAACTGGAATCGGCCCTCGACGAAGTATGTCCGGCTGTAGGCAATCGGCAATCCCGACCGATCCTCATGGAGTTGGTCGAGCAGCAGGTAGAGACGGCCTTCGTCGTCGTCGTCGGCGTGATGTGATCCAACCTCGCGCGACGATGCGGCGTGGATCTCGGCGAGGGCGCGAGCCGAAATGAGCCCGGCTGACTCAAGCGCGGCGAACACCGATCCGTTGCCGAGCTGTTCGCCGCGTAGGTCCACCGTGCCGTCGACCCTGCGAGCGGGGGCGGGGAGCGCGCTCGTGGGGATCACGTCATAGGAGTAGGCGACGGCCTCCCCGTCGGCGTTCACAGCCCGTTCGATCGACCACACCTCGTCACCGGGCTCGATGGCGAGTCGTTCGGCCTCGTGTTCCGTTGCCGGTCGCAACTCGAGGACGCGCCGTTCCATTGTCGGCTCGAAGCCCATTTCGCGGATCGTCTCGGTGATCGAGCGCAGCTCCTGCAAGCCGGCCCGGATCCCACCGCCATGGTTGGACACGAACGATCCGGCGCCGTGACGGACATCGACCAACCCACGCGACTCGAGCAGCTGCAGGGCCGCCCTGACCGTGACCCGCGACACTTCGTACTCGGCGGCGATCCCGGCCTCGCTCGGAAGCCGGCCGCCAGCGGGGAACTCACCGGCGACGATACGCCCGCGCAACTTCTCGGCCAGGGTCCGACCAAGTGACTGCTTGCGTCCGCCGAGCGAGGTCGCTCCCAACGTTCTATCTCACTTTCGGTCGCCCGTTGCACCTGGCCTGCAAAGGCCGCGCCAAGCCGCTGCCACGCGACCGCAAAGTTACATCGCCCGGAGCAGCAGCGTGTCAGCCGAAGCGGACGGCGACATCGGCGAGGAGGGTGCCCTCTTCCGGCGAGATGTTGTCGTCGACGCCGGCGATCTCGCGGGCTGCGGAGAAAAGCGCCATGCGGAGCACGCGGGACGTGATCCTGCCGTCGATGTCGTCGAGCATTTCGTGGACGGCGTCGTCGCGGTACGCCTGGCGAGCCTTGGCCATCGCCGGCCCGAGGTACTGCTCGAACGAGAACGCCATGCCGCGCCAGTCCTCGGTGAGCTCACGCAGCACACCGATCTCATCGTCGCCGAGATGCGAGTCGGCGAGCATCACCAGCGCCAGGAGTTCCAAGGCGGCCATGTGTTCACGATCGGCCGTCGCGTGCACGGCGACGCCCTGGTACAGCTCGCTGAGACGCTCTTCCATCACGGAGCACCGTAGTTGGCCGCTGCTGCCGGCAGCGAACGACGCAGGAAGTCGAGTTGATGCAGCAGCAGATTCTCGGCGACGACCTCCTGCGGCGTCATGTGGGTGACGCCGACCAGGGGCAACACTTCGTGCGGCCGGCCGGCCGCGAGCAGCGCCGACGAGAGCTGGAGCGTGTGGGCCGCCATGACGTTGTC
>Ga0136621_1000514_pt1 | contig 15294 bp, 14 predicted proteins | sample AntDryUQ445A2306_FD_104673 | JGI IMG/M metagenome (GOLD analysis project Ga0136621, IMG submission 104673) | Polar desert sand microbial communities from Dry Valleys, Antarctica - metaG UQ445A (23.06) | ecosystem: Environmental > Terrestrial > Soil > Desert | place: Antarctica: Dry Valley...
CGATCGCTGTATCGCTGCTCGGATCGCGTGCGTGGTCGCGGCGCTGCCGTGTAAAACCTGTCCCATAGGGCCTCCTTATCAATGCTGAGATCCCTTATACCATTACATTCTGGGACTGAACAGCTAGATAGTGTCTACGCGCGTTCCATCGACGGTCGTATGATCCCCTTAAGCTCGCTGGTCACCGTTACGCGCGCGCAGGGGCCGGACATCGTCGAGCGCTTTAACGTGTTCACCGCGAGCAAGATCATTGGCGACCCGGCGCCCGGCTACAGTTCCGGCCAGGCAATCGCGGCCATGGAGGAGGTCGCGGCAGACACGCTGGGCGACAGTTATCAACTCGCGTGGACGGGCGCTGCCTATCAGGAGCAAGCAGCTGGTGGAACGGCGCAAATCGCGTTTGTCTTCGGCCTGATTATGGTATTCCTGATCCTGGCGGCGCAATACGAGCGCTGGTCGCTGCCGCTCGCGGTGATTACTCCCGTCCCATTCGCTGTGTTCGGCGCAGCACTCGCCGTACTGCTGCGCGGCCTGCAGAACGATCTTTACTTTCAGGTCGGCCTGATCGTGCTGATCGGTCTGGCCGCCAAGAACGCGATCCTCATCGTCGAGTTCGCGGTGCTGCAGCGTCAGGCTGGCCGCACGGCAATGGAGGCGGCGGTCGAGGCCGCGAAGCTGCGCTTTAGACCTATCGTCATGACCTCGCTGGCCTTTATTCTGGCCTGTATGCCGCTGGCCTTGAGCACCGGCGCGGGCGCGGCCAGCCGTCAATCGATTGGCACGGGTCTGATCGGCGGCATGCTGGCGGCAACCTTGCTCGCGCCCCTGTTCATACCGCTGTTCTATACACTGATCGAGGGTTTCACTTCTCGGCTGTCACGTCGTAAACCTGAGTCGCAAGGAGAAATGAAGCATGCTTAAGTGGGTCACCGCACTCATTACGATCAGTCTTGGCGCCTGCGCCGTGGGACCGGATTATCGCCCTCCCACGCTGGATCTACCGCAACAGTGGAACAACGAGGTATTGCTCACCGCGCAGGAGCGCGCAGAACTGGCTGGCTGGTGGAGTTACTTCGAGGATCCGGCGCTCAAGGCGCTGGTGCGCCGGGCGGTCGCGCGCAACCTGAACATCCGGCTGGAGATCGCACGGGTGCGCGAGACGCGCGCGCGGCTGGGTTTCGCGCAGGCCGAGCAGTTTCCGACGGTGGATTTACAGATCGACGCCGCCCGCGAGCGGGTTAGCGAGCTCGGTGGTACTCAGGATCAGGGCGCCGGTGGCGGATTTGGCACGTCCAGCGGCGGCACGTTTAATCTGTTCTCCATCGCCGGCGCGCTCGATTACAAAGTCGATCTATGGGGGCGGCTGGACCGCCTCACGCGCGTCGTTGTTCCAGTCAATTTTCGCCCGCGACGCGGTCGGACTGATGGTGATTACCGATGTCGTCACCACGTATTTCCGGCTGCTCGGCGCCGAGCAACAGTTGGCGATCGCACTGCGTACGGTGAGTTCCCGCGAACGCGGCTTCACCGTGGAGCGTGCGCGCTACGAAAACGGCGCGGCCGATCAATTGAGTTTCAGGCAGACGCAGGCGGAACTGGAGAGCGTGCGCGCCGAGTTGCCACCGCTCAGGCAACAGGTGCGCGATCTGGAGAGCGCACTGTCGGTGCTGGTGGGTGACAGCGCGCGGGAGATTATCCAGGCGCGGCGCGTGCCGCGAGGTGCGCTGGCCGGGCTGCGCCTGCCCGCGCGCATGCCGGCGGTACTGCCGTCCAGCCTGATTGAGCGGCGCCCGGACATACGCGCCTCCGAAGCCGCGCTGATGGCCGCGAACGCCAATATCGGCGCGACCCAGGCGCAGTATTTTCCACGCCTGAATCTGGGGGCGCTGGTCGGCTTCCAAGCGGTACAAATCGGCGATCTGTTTGACGAATCGTCTCAGACCTGCACCAGCGGTTCGCTGCTCACGCCACTGCTCTATTTTGGACGTATCGAGGCCGACGTGGAACGCGCGCGGGCGATACGTCAGCAGGCGCAAGTGCAATATCGCGGCACCGTACAGACTGCGTTCCGGGAAGTGCGCGACGCACTGACCTTTCTCCAGATCGCCAATCAGCGGCTGGCGACCCGCCAGCGGCAGATCGATGCGCTGCAGCTCACACTCGAGCTGGCCAGAACCCGCTATCGGGCCGGCTATTCAGGTTTCATTGAGGTGCTGGACGCGCAGCGGCAATTGCTGGACGCGGAGCTGGCCGCCACGCAGGCGGATCGCGACCGCTACATCGCGACCGCGACCCTGTTCAAGGCGATGGGCGGCGGGTGGCGCGGGGGCCACGCCAGTGGCGCGATGTATGTCGCGGCAGATGGCGCACATGCGTCCGCGGCCATGGCGCTTGACCCGGTGGCGCCGCGATCGCGGACCGCCGAGCGTGCATTTACGTCTTCCACACGCCCGCCGGACATGACCCGCCAACTTGCGGCCTCGGCCTCGACCTGGGCGGTGCAAGTCGGCAGCTTCAGCCGACCGGCAAACGCTAGGACGCTGCGCGATGAATTGCAAGCCGCGGGCTTCGCGGTGTTCGAGGAGCAGGGCAAGAGCGCGGGCCGCCGTGTGTTCAGAGTCAAGGCCGGTCCGGAAATCAACAGAGCACGCGCCGAGACGCTGCGTGCTGAACTGCTCAGTGAGCAAAACCTGAGCGGCATACTGGTCAGTAAACCGGTCTCGGGCGGACACGACAGGCCCTCCACATACGCCAAGACCGGCGTACCCAATTAAACGCCGGCCAGATAAAGAATCAGGCGCACCAAGCCCCACAGAAACAGCACGAACAGAATCGTTGAAATAAGTCCCGCGACGATAAAATGGGCCGGGTTGCCGTGCGTGAAGTCGTGCTCGCGGTTCTTCTGACTCTGCACACCGAGGAAGCTCGCGCCTACGCTCTTGAAGACGCACAAGAGACCGGGTTTGGGTTGTTCATTCATGCAAACAGGTTCCATCGTAATTAGTCAATCGGTCGTGGCACCGTCAGCTGCGGCATGCGTCGAAGCTTCTGGGTCTTTGACGAACATCAACACGATTGCGCCGGCGATGAACAGAACCAGCAGTGAAAGAATGCCGAGCCGGTGGCTGCCGGTCAGCACGCCGGTCCAGCCGACCATAACCGGGCCGACGATCGCCGCGAATTTGCCGAGCATATTATAAAAACCGAACAGCTCCGCGGCCTTTTCGGGTGGAATCAGGCGCGCGTAAAAGGCGCGGCTCAACGACTGAATGCCGCCCTGCACCAGTCCAATCGACGCGGCCAGCACATAAAACTCCCAGGCGGCGTTGATCGTCGCGCCCCAGCACAGCACCAGAATGTAGACGCCGACCGCGATCAGAATGCCAGTTTTGGTGCCGAGTTTTTGTCCGAGAAAGCCGAACGCGATGGTCGCCGGGAAGCCTACGAACTGCACCAGCAACAGCGCGAGGATCAGATCGCCGGTCTCAAAGCCCAGCGCCTTGCCGTAATCCACCGCCAGCAGCACCACCGTATCCACGCCGTCGATGTAACACCAGTAAGCCACTAGAAACAGCGCCACCATATGCAACTCGCGGATATTCTTAAGCGTGGCGGCGAGCCGGCGAAAGCCCGCCCGCAAGGTCCCTTTGGCGCCCGCGCGTCCCGCGTGCGGCGGCTCGCGCACGAACATCATTAGCGGCAGCGAAAACAGACACCACCACGACGCCGTCAGCAGAAAAGACACGCGCACCACCTGCGCGCCGCCTTCGAAACCGAACGCATCCGGGAAGCTGTACATCACCACGCACAACGCGAACAGGAGCCCGCCGCCGAGATAACCCAGCGCGAAACCCAGCGCGGAGACGGTATCGTACCGATGCCGGGGTGCGACGCCGATCAGCAGCGAATCGTAAAACGCGTTTGCGCCGGCGAAGCCGATGGTGGCGAGCGCATACACGCCAGCGGCCAACAGCCACGCGCCTGGGGCTATCCAGAACATGCAGAAAGTAGCGACGATCCCAAACGTCGCAAAGGTAAGCAGCAAGCGCTTGCGCCAGCCGGCCACATCCGCGACCGCGCCCAGCAACGGCAGCGCCGCGATCACGAACACGCTGGCGATCGAGTTGGACATGCCCAGATGCAGGGTAATGTCCGTGCTCGCCTGCCCCGCGCTCCAGTATTCGCGGAAAAATATCGGAAAGAAACCGGCCATGACCACCGTCGCATACGCGGAGTTGGCCCAGTCGTAACAGGCCCAGGCGAGAATCTCTCGCTTGTTCGACTCCAGCGTGTTTTGACGCTTATCCGCGGCCATCGGCCTTCAAGCTCGTTACGCGGGTACCGCGCACTGATGGATTACTCTTGAGACGATCGCTACACTTGTCATCTAATAGAGGGATTACGCGTCTATTAGATGCTTGTAAGGCTTTACGGAACTGAAAGTTCACGCTTTGCCGGGTGGCTGGAGGATCGGATGTCGTCTCATGCGTTGAAGCACGGTCATTATACCTATCAAGACTACTGCGCGTGGTCGGATGATGAGCGCTGGGAGCTGATCGATGGCCAGGCTTACAACATGAGCCCCGCGCCCACGCGAAGGCACCAGGATGTTGTGATGGAGCTATCACGCCAGATCGCCAATTTCCTGCGCGCTCATCCTTGCCGAGTGTATACGGCCCCGTTTGACGTGCGTTTGCCGCGCGCGGCCGAGGCGGATGCCCAGATAGATACTGTCGTGCAACCCGACATCTCGGTAATTTGTGACGCGAACAAGCTCGACGACCCCGGCTGCCGCGGGGCGCCCGACTGGATCATCGAAGTCCTCTCGCCCGGCACCGCGGCTAAGGACCAGATAAGAAAGCGCGAGCTGTTTCAGCGCCACGGGGTCAAGGAATACTGGCTGGTGCATCCGATAGACCGGATTCTGACTGTCTACAAGCTTGAAACGCAGGAATACGGCAAGCCCGACATTCGCGCCACCGAAGGCTCCACTGAGGTTGCCACGATCCAGGGCTTTGAGATCGACTGGGGTTTCATGGCTGAATAGCGATGACCGCCGTCACCCGGCCGCATGTTCGCGCGTGGCGTGGAACCGCACCTCCGGCCAGCGCTCCTGCGCCATCTGCAGGTTCACCCGCGTCGGCGCGATGTAAACCAGTTCGCCGGCGTGATCGTTCGCCAGATTGGGCATGGCCTTACCCCTGAATTCATTGAAGCGCTTGTCGTCGTCGCTGCTCACCCAGCGCGCCGTGTTAACGTTGACCGCCTCGAATGCGCAATCGACATTGTATTCATGCTTCAAACGGTGCGCGACTACCTCGAACTGCAACACTCCCACCGCGCCCAGAATCAGATCGTTGTTCTTGAGCGGCCGGAACAACTGTGTGGCGCCCTCTTCGCAGAGCTGGATCAACCCCTTTTGCAGCGCCTTCATCTTCAGCGGATCGCGCAGTTGCGCGCGGCGGAACAGCTCCGGCGCGAAGTTGGGAATACCGGTGAATTGTAGGTCTTCGCCCTGCGTGAACGTGTCGCCGATGCGGATGGTGCCGTGATTGTGCAGGCCGATGATGTCGCCGGGATATGCCGTCTCAACCCGCGCGCGCTCGGCGGCCATGAAGGTCAGCGCGTCGGCAATCTTGACCTCGCGCTTCAGGCGCACGTGCCTGACTTTCATGCCCTGATCGAAATGGCCCGAACACACGCGCAGAAAGGCGATCCGGTCGCGGTGCTGCGGGTCCATGTTCGCCTGCACCTTGAAAACGAAACCGCTGAATTTGTCCTCGCCGGCTTCGACCGTTCGCGAGGACGTGTCGCGCGGGCGCGGCGCGGGCGCGTGCTCGACAAAATAGTCCAGCAGTTCCGCCACGCCGAAATTGTTGATCGCCGACCCGAAGAACACCGGCGAGAGTTCGCCTGCGAGATAAGCACTGGCATCGAACTCATGGCTGGCGCCCTTAACCAACTCGATCTCCGCGCGCAGTTCATCGGCGTGATCTTCAAGCAGTGCGTCCAACCGCGGATTATCCAGACCTTCGATGACCTCGCCCGCGCGGATCTTGCCGCCGTGCGCCGGCGCGTACAAATGCACCTGATTGCGCGCGAGATGAAAAACGCCCTTGAAACGCCGGCCCATGCCGATCGGCCAGGTCACCGGCGCGCATTTTATCTTCAGAACCCGCTCAACTTCGTCCATAAGATCGATCGGATCGCGGCCCTCGCGGTCCAGCTTGTTGATAAACGTCATGATCGGCGTGTCGCGCAGCCTGCACACGTCCATTAACTTGATGGTGCGCTCCTCCACACCGCGCGCGGCGTCGATTACCATCAGCGCCGAGTCCACCGCGGTCAGGGTGCGATAGGTATCTTCCGAAAAATCCTCGTGGCCTGGCGTGTCCAGCAGATTGACAATGCGTTCTTTATAAGGAAACTGCATGACGGAACTAGTGACCGAGATACCGCGCTGCTGCTCCAGCGCCATCCAGTCCGAGGTGGCATGCCGCGCGGCCTTGCGCCCCTTGACCGCGCCGGCAAGCGTAATCGCGCCGCCGAACAACAGCAGCTTTTCGGTCAGGGTGGTCTTGCCGGCATCCGGATGCGAGATGATCGCAAACGTGCGCCGCCGCGCGGTCTGGGTCGGGTGTTCGGACATGACCTATCAGTGTAGAAATGGGCGCGAGATTATAAACGACCGGCAACCAGAAGGGCGAACGCGCGGCGCCTGACGCAGGCTTTGTCGCCAACTCAATCCAGGCATGCGATGCTGGTTATTCGCTCCACGTAAAAAATCTGTGGTATCGTTTCGGAGGCCCTAAACTGCCATCAATTGCGCACCGCGCGGCCAAGTGGTGGCCTGAACGCTGGCGGCTCTCTCGACCCGCCGTAGTTTATGGACGTGCGCAAGACAAAAAAGTGATTGCGCATTACTAGATGATTGGCGAGCATATCTGCCCATTATTTTCGGGTTGAATTAATATACGCAACCGTTTCCGGCAAGATGGCGCTGGAATTGCCAGATGCAACGACGCACGCTCTTTAACCTCATCGGCATGTATCCTCGGAAATCGTTCCAGCCTCGGTACGCCAGCCATACGATCACCAGCTATACGGCCAACTGAACATACGATTATGAAACATGCAATTGTGATTTCGGGGAGCTCCACCTCGCTCGCCGTGGTGCGGGCGCTAGGCGAGATGGGCGTTCCGGTGATCGTTATGCGTCACAACGAAACAGAGGATATCGCACACGTCTCAAAATACGTGGCTAACAGCATCAAAGTCCCGCATCCGGAAAACGACGAATCGGGGTTTCTCAGGTGTGTGGTGGAGCAGGCGCCGCACTACCCGGGCGCACTGTTGATTCCCACGTCAGACGAAGCCTTGCTGGTCGTGGCCAGGCACAAGCCGCAACTCGCGCAGCACTACATCGTCGCCTGCCAGGATGAGCACATAACCGAGCAGTGCGTGGACAAAAAACACACTTACGCGCTGGCCGCAACAGTGAGCGTACCGCATCCGAAGACGCTGCTGCCGAAGTCGGTCGAGGAAGTGGAGCGATTCGGCCTTGAGGTTGATTATCCGTGCCTGCTGAAGCCGTGCCACAGTCACCGCTTCCACGCGACCTTCCATCGCAAGCTATTCATGGTCGAAAGCCTTGAGGAACTGATTTCCCAATACCAGCGGGTCGCCGAGGCCGGACTTGACGTCATGATCCAGGAACTCATCCCCGGCAACGACACTCACGGCGTCAATTACAACTGTTATTTCTGGGACGGCGAGCCGCTACTGGAATTCACTTCGGCCAAGATACGGCACGCGTGGCCGCGCTTCGGCTATCCCTGCGCCGTCGTGAGCCGCCATGTTCCGGACGTCATCGAACACGGCCGCGCCCTGCTGAGGGGCCTGGGCTACCAGGGCTATGCGAACATCGAGTTCAAGCGAGACCCGCGCAGCGGCGTTTATAAACTGATGGAGATCAACAGTCGCCACAACATGTCCTCGCTGCTGGCGGTGCGCTGCGGCATCAATTTTCCTTTAGCGCAGTACCGTCATCTGGTCGAGGGCGAACTGCCGACACCGCGGCAAGGCAAAGAAGGTATCTACTGGCTGGACGCCTACCGTGACATCGGCTTCGGAATAAAGTACTACCGTCAGGAGCAATACAAAATAGGCGATCTCGTCCGCCCCTATTTCAAACCGCATGTTTTTGCCACCTGGGACATCACGGATCCTAAGCCTACGCTATTGCGCTATATGCACCTGTTCAAGAGATTGACCGTGCGCAGAGGTCGCCGGGTACTGATGCTGCCGAGACGGCTGCTCAGACTTGGCAAAAAGGCGTTACGTCGGGCGAGGCCTTAAAGGAAAAGCTCAGCAATCTTATGAGGATCGAAAACCTGAGGACGGGAGACAGCGGCGAGCGTGTGAGGCAGGCCGCGAGTGTCGTCTGGGAAGACAGTGAGCGCGTTGGCCAGGAGGTTTATTTTGAGGTCAGCAAAGCGTTTGCGGATGGATTTTACCTCAACCCCGATGCGTTTCTGCTCGCATGCGTCCTGCCGGCCATGCACCACCGCGAAACGCGGATCGTCGTGGATGCCGGGATTTGCCCGGGCTTGATCGAGGGACTCAAGTACGTCCTCGCCACAATGCGTCACTGGTTTTATGACCCTCAACAAAATCTGATTCACATTGAAAGCGGGCCTGGCAGCTACGAAAATGGCCCCGCAATCACGGAACCCGCCAAAGGCAAGATCGCGGGATCGCTGTTCTCGAGCGGCGTGGACTCGCTCGCCCTGCTGCGCGACAACCAGCTTAGATATCCGCCCGACCATCCGTGGTTTATCCGCAATGCGTTTATCATCATGGGGCAGAATATCGAGTCCGATATGTCGGAAGCTACCTTACGGCAGGCGGTGATCGACTTCTCGGCGGTAACCGCGGATGCGGGCGCGACCTTAATCCCCGTGGTTACGAACATCCGAGAACTGGAGACTGACGGCAAATTTTTCTTGCGCGTAAATCACGGCGCGATCATGGCGTCGGTCATGCATGCCTTTGCCCGACGGCTGCACACCGCCTTCATCGCCTCGTCCGACAGTATCGGCGAGCTCGCCTTTTACAAACAGCAGGCGTTCCCGCCCTGGGGCTCCCACCCCCTGATCGACAATTATTATTCGAGCGCGAACCTGCAGATTCGCCATGAAAACCTGGCGCTGACGCGGCTGGATAAGCTGCGCGTTCTCGCCGACTGGGGCGCGGGACTGCAACACATCAGGGTTTGCGGTCGTAACTGGCCGGGGCCGAACTGCGGAAAATGCGAGAAGTGCGTACGCACGCAGCTTGGACTGCTGGCACTGGGTTTACTGGACAAGACCAAAGCCTTCCCGGCTAACGACCTCACCGCTGAGGATCTCAACGTCGTAAGGGTGAAACACTTCGATCCGCGCTTCAACATCGCAACGCGAGCCATCTACTATGAGTTTATCCCCTATCTTGAGCGCGCCGGGCGGGATGATCTTGTGCGCGCCATTAAGCGCGCGGACAAGCCCCGCAACAGAAAGCCGCAGGCGCGCGTAAAGTCTGCAATCAAGCGCCTGCTGGGGCAGGATCGCGCGCCACGTGCTGGAACAGACAAGCGACCGCTACCGAAGTAAACGGGCCCTACGCACACACTTAATGTCAGGTGCAGATTGCGGGATGCGCTGCATCTGATCCATATCGGCGGCACCGTGCCCTAAGAAGCAACCAAAGCTCTGGCCAGAATCACTGCGTCCTCGCGCCCGGCGTGCGCGGGATAATACGCCTTGCGCGTACCCAGCTCGTTGAACCCCTCGGATCGATAAAGCTTGAGCGCGGCGCGATTGGAAGGCCGCGCCTCCAGCAGCATAGTGTCGGCACCGTGGTCTTCGGCAATGATGATCAGCTGGCGCAGAACCTCGCGACCCACGCCCTGACCGTGAATTTCAGGGTTAACGGTGACATTCATCACGTGGCACTCGGCGGCCGCGATCGACATGATGGCATACGCCTGGATGCTGTCCCCGGCTTCGTATACCCAGCATGAATAACCCACGCGCAGACAGTCCCGGAAGATGCCCGCCGACCACGGGTATTGGTATGCGCGCGACTCTATGGCATAAATCTGCGCAAGATCGCGCTTTTGCATGGGGCGCAGACGGTATTCCGAAAGATCGAGAACAGCGCTCATTGGTTGATTATTGCTTTTTCGTTATTGCTCGTTTTTATTGCTGATGTTCAGGGCCTTCCGCGCGCGGCGACCAGCTTTTTCGCTTGCAATAAATCTGCCCAGGCACGGCGCTTCTCCAGCGGACTGCGCAGCAGATACGCGGGATGGTACGTCACCAGCAGCGGAATGCCGGTATCGGCGTAAACGTATTGTTGCCCGCGCATCCTGCCAATCGGCGTGTCGTTACGCAACAGGTTCTGCGCCGCCACACGGCCCAGCGCGATGATGATTCTGGGCTTGAGGAGCACGATCTGCCGCTTGAGATACGGTTCGCATGCGAGCGCCTCAATCGGTTTCGGATCGCGATTCTTCGGCGGGCGGCATTTCAGCACATTGGCGATGAAAACCTGTTCCCGAGTGAGGCCAATCGCCTTCAGCATGTTGTTCAGCAATTGCCCGGCGCGTCCCACGAACGGCTCGCCCTGGGCATCTTCATCCCTGCCCGGCGCCTCGCCGATGAAGAGCCAGTCGGCCGTATGGCTGCCTACGCCGAACACCGTCCGCGTGCGGGTTTTTTCCAGTCCACACAACGTACAGCCGGCGACCCGCTCTTTGAGTGCCTCCCAGTCGAGTGATGCAACCTCACCGGCCGGCGCGGCAGCATTGTCGCGGGCTTCCGCATAACCGGCGGGTTTCGCCTCCGCCTCTGCGCCCTCCGGAAAAGGGCGCTCACCTGAAATTTGCTTTGTCTCCGCCTGCGGCGACGCATCCTGTCTTTTATCCGCCAGCGGCTCGGAAACGTATGCAGAATCGGCGGACAAAGAATCGGCAGCCCCAAAGTCGTGCCGCGCCCGAGAGAATCTTACATCGTCACGGCCAGCGGAATCCTCCGCTTCGGCCAGCGCCCGGCGCGAATCGTCGTGCTGCCGCGGCACCCACACATCGATGCCCATGGCGCTTAAATATGCCTGCCGTTGAGTTTCGTTCACGCGATGCAGTATCGTTATTCTTCGGATTTACTCATAAGTCAGAAATATAGGCGACACTTGGATGTCTGAAGAACGATCTGACCAGTGCGGGTTTGTGACCGATTTCGGCAAGCTGTTTGGTCACCCTGTCGGCAAGCTTCTCGCCTTGCTGCAAAGGGCGCCGCGCATTGCCAGTACGTTTGGCGTGGCTCCATACCAACTCGTCCGGATTCAGGTCGGGCGCATAGCCGGGCAAGTAATGCAGCGCCAACTTGCCCTGCAGACCCACGACATAGTCTTTGACCGCTTTGCTCTTGTGCGCGGGCAACCCATCCAGGATCAAATGCAGGGGACGGCGACGGCCGCGCATCAGCTTGCACAGCAGTTCGACGCACAACTCGCCATGCAATCCGCCTGCATAGGTCGCAAACCAGAACGCGCCCTTAGCGCTGACCGCGGAGGCCGCACTGATGCCTTGACGCTGCCCTGGCACCGACACCACGGGCGTCTGCCCCTTGGCGCTCCAGGTCTTGCCTTGCACTGCATCGGCGCGGAACCCGGATTCGTCCCAGAAGTAGATGTCCGCCTGCTCCCGCTTGGCTTGCCGCGCAATGGCTGGATACGTTTGACGCTGCCAACGCTCGACCGCTGCCGGGTCGCGCTGGTAAGCGCGTTGCAACGGTTTCTGCGCCGTCAACCCCTGCCGCGCCAACAAGGCCCCGATCGAGGCCAGACTCAGGCGCACGCCAGACCGCTGCGCGATCAGTTCACCCACGATCTGTCGCGTCCACAGACCGAAATCAAAACCGTATTGCAGCGGATTCTTGCCGTTGACCCAGACAAACACCTGGCGCGCTTGTGTGGCAGTCAGCTTGCGCGGCCGCCCAGTGCCCTTGCGCGAGCGCAACACCTGCACGCCGCGACCACGCCCCCGCACTGCGGCGCGGCATTTGAACGCCCACGAGCGATGCATGCCGAACGAGGCCGCCACAGCCGCCGCGGACTCGCCTTCCGCCATGCGCTGTACGGCCATCAAACGCATCTCTTCCAGCGTCTTGTGGTCCAGCGTACGGCCGTCGCGTTTCATCCAGCAAGCTTAGCGTAATGTCTGCTAAATTGCTGACCTCTGAGTAACCGTGTTCAACTACGTAGGTCGGGAATCCCTTCCCGACATGCCGTCGCCAAAGTGTGGGCGACCTACGAGCCACGGCCCATGCCGCTTTTGCGAGTCCCCGGTCCCGACCTTAGACATCGCCTCTTTGCGGGTGCGGCCTGGCTCTTTGCACCAGCTTGTTCAGCGCGTTCAAATATGCCCTGGCCGAAGCGATGACGATATCGGTGTCCGCGCCCTGCCCGTTGACTATACGCCCGGCCTTTTCCAGCCGCACGGTCACCTCGCCTTGTGCGTCGGTGCCGCTGGTGATGGCGTTAACCGAATAAAGCTGCAACTGCGTGTTGCTCATAACTACTGCCTCGATGGCCTTGAACGACGCATCCACCGGCCCGCCGCCAGCGGCCTCGCCGTGGCGCTCCTCGCCGTCCACGCTGACGGTCACGCGAGCCACCGGCGTCTCGCCCGTCTCCGAGCACACGCGCAGGGCGGCGAGCTTGTAGTGCTCGCTCTCAGCCTCGACCTGCGCTTCGGTGACCAGCGATTGCAAATCCTCATCGTAGATTTCGTGTTTCTTGTCTGCAAGATCCTTGAATCGCGAGAATGCAATGTTGAGTTCCTCTTCCGAGGAGAGCGCGATGCCCAGTTCCTCCAGCCGCCGGCGAAACGCATTACGCCCGGAAAGCTTGCCCAGCACGATGCGGTTGTCCGACCAGCCGACGTCCTGCGCACGCATGATTTCGTAAGTCTCGCGCGCCTTGAGCACCCCGTCCTGATGAATGCCGGATTCATGCGCGAACGCGTTGGCGCCGACAATGGCCTTATTGGGCTGCACCGCATAACCGGTGATCCCGGAGACCAGCTTGGAGGTCGGCACGATCTGTGTCGCATCCAACGTTGTATCGCAGTCGAACACGTCCTGACGCGTGCGCACACTCATGACGATCTCTTCGAGACTGGCGTTGCCGGCACGCTCGCCCAGCCCGTTGATGGTGCACTCGACCTGTCGCGCGCCGTTCATCACCGCCGCCAGCGAATTGGCCACGGCCATGCCGAGATCGTTGTGACAATGCGTGGACCAGATCACCTTGTCGCTGCCCTCCACGCGCTCGATGAGTTCGCGCATACGCTCGCCCCACAACGCCGGGACGCTGTAACCGACTGTGTCCGGCACGTTGATGGTCGTCGCACCCGCCTTGATCACCGCGTCGAACACGCGCACCAGAAAATCCATCTCCGAGCGCACCGCGTCCTCGGCGGAAAATTCCACGTCGTCGGTATACTGCCGCGCGCGCTTGACCGCCGCCACAGCCTGCTCGAACACCTGATCCGGGGTCATACGCAGCTTGTTCTGCATATGGATGGGAGAAGTGGCGATGAAGGTATGGATACGCCCCGAATTTGCATCTTTAAGCGCCTCGCCGGCCCGATCGATGTCCTTGTCCGTAGCCCGCGCCAGAGCGCAAACGGTGCTGTCTTTCACCGTACGCGCCACCGCCCGCACCGCCTCGAAATCGCCCGGGCTCGAGATCGGAAAACCCGCCTCGATCACGTCCACCCGCATGCGCTCCAGCGCCTTGGCAATGCGCACCTTTTCCTCTTTCGTCATGGACGCGCCGGGACTCTGCTCGCCGTCGCGCAAGGTCGTATCGAAGATAATGAGTTTGGATTTTGCCGCCATGTTTCAAGCTCCTGCCATGCCGCCGCTGGTTAAGCGTATTTCAATCTGCGCGGCGCCATACAAATCAACGCCTGCCATCAAGGGCAGACACATTACGGGAAGGGATGCGTTTAACCTCGCCAGGCATCAGAGTAGCCGCTAGCGCGGCAGTCGCAGGGGCAGCAGTTGGCGGGCAAGAAAAGACGGACGCGCACAACCGAACGGGATTTCAAAGGCAAATTGCGCACGATTGGGGGACATGGGCGGCACTATAGCGCCGACGGCGGGCTTTGCCAAGCTTCCGCGATCGACACGCATGGCGAATCCAGACACCCGATCATCGTCGGCTAAAAGACCGGCTGGAACAGGCGGGAGAGGTCCACAGTGGTGCCCGGCAGTCGCTCCAACGAGATAACGCCCAACGCCGCGGGGCTGATCACATCCTGGTACACATCGCCTAAAGGCGTGCGAAACAGGCTCAACCGCTGCTGATCCACATCCACCAGCCACACCTCCGGGATACCATGCCGGGCATAGAGCGGAAGCTTGATTTCATGATCATAGCGCAGCGAGGACTCGCAGACTTCTATCAGCAGCAGCACGTCTTCGGGACGCGGGTGCGAGTTGGTGTAAAAGTCCTCCCGGGGATGCAATAGCGCCAGGTCGGGCTGCGGCTCGGAATATATACCGAGCACGACAGGATTCTGGACAGAAACAATTGCTGTCTGACGCACCGCAAGCTGGAATACCTGAACGAGTCGATTAAGCGTGCCTGAATGCGTGCTACCGATCGGTGACATATTGACGACTTCCCCCTCGATCAGCTCCACCCGAGCATCCTCCCGCAGAATACCGGCTTCGCCCATGCGGTGGTAATCCGTCACCGAAAGACGGTGTTTTTGAACCAGGTCTGGTGCTGTGCTCGCCATGGTAGTTTCCGCAAAGTGGGTTCAGTTCGCGCTGAATGTTCTCACCAGCTTAATGATACCTTTTCCAGCTTACAAGCCGCTCTGTCTGGCCGGGCGCATCTGCGCTCATACGCTGGCTTGTTTACGCAACTTCCGTCGAAATCGCCGGAAAGCTCTTGCAGATCATCATTTCCGACGTCCGATGCCAAGCTGATTCGTCACTGCCTTCATCTACGCCCGAACCGCCAAATAAATGTTGAATGCGTCATCATCAAGGTCGTAATTGTGGGGTGCCGATACAACGACGAAGACCTCCTCTCCCACTTTGCTTTTTATGGAGTTAGAGGTGGCCCCACAAAATCGGACAGCGGGATAAGTGGAGCTCTGCAACAATGGGCGAGAGATTGCCCGAGGAGCAAAGAGCATGAGACGACCCCGCCGTAACCACACAGCGGTATTCAAAG
>Ga0136621_1000517_pt1 | contig 15234 bp, 18 predicted proteins | sample AntDryUQ445A2306_FD_104673 | JGI IMG/M metagenome (GOLD analysis project Ga0136621, IMG submission 104673) | Polar desert sand microbial communities from Dry Valleys, Antarctica - metaG UQ445A (23.06) | ecosystem: Environmental > Terrestrial > Soil > Desert | place: Antarctica: Dry Valley...
CGGCTGATGGGCCGCTACGGGACGCGCGAAGCCGAGCTCGACGACCTGCTCCGCCGCGGCGTCTTCATCGACCTCCTCAAGGTCGTGAGGAATGGCATCCGCGCGGGCGTCCCAGGCTACGGCCTGAAGGAGATGGAGGTCTTCCTAGACTTCCGCCGCGAGGCGGAAGTCCAGGACGGCGGCACCTCGATCGTGATCTTCGAGCAGTGGATGCAAACCGGCGACGACGACCTGCTAGGCCAGCTCGATGAGTACAACCGCGAGGACTGCGTCGCGACACGGCTCCTGCGCGACTGGCTGCTCGAGCTGCGCGACGATGCGCTCCAAACCTACGGGCCGTTCCCGCTGACCGAGCCCGTCGCGCCGAAGCCGATTCCCGTGGGCAAGGTCGAGCGCGCTGCGCTGCAGGAGCGCCTGCTCGACGTTGGCGAGGAGCTCGCCGGGCAGCTCCTCGACTACCACGAGCGCGAGCGCAAGCCGGTCTGGTGGGCCTTCTTCGACCGGATCGAGAAGACGCCGTCGGAGCTCGTCGAGGACGCCGAGTCGATCGGCCGGCTCGAGCAGGTCGGGGAGCCCGTGCAGGTCGCCCGCTCGCTCGCGTACACGCTCACCTTTCCTGCGCAGGAGCACAAGATCGGGCAGGGGCAGCAGACGTTCGATCCCGCGACTCGCAAAGGCCCCGGGGAGATCCTCGAGGTCGACCGCGAGGAGCGGCGGCTCGTGCTCAAGCGCGGCCGGAGCTTCAAGGATGTCGCGTTGCCCGAGGCGATCATCCCGGGCCGGCCGTTCGACACGGACGACCAGGAGGACGCCCTCATGCGCCTCGGGCGCTCGCTTCTCACAGGCGGCGGCCGCTACCCGGCACTCGAATCGGTGCTGCGGCGCGAGCCCTTCGAGCGGCCGATCCAGACCTCAGACCTGGACGAGATGAAGGCGCTCGTCCGCTCACTCGACGGGCGGCACCTCGTCATCCAGGGACCGCCCGGCTCCGGCAAGACCTGGACGTCGGGACGGCTGATCGCCGACCTGATCGCGCGCGGCAAGCGTGTCGGTGTCGCCTCCACGAGCCACAAGGCGATCCACAACCTGCTCGCAGCGGTCGAGGAGGCCGCGGCCGAGATCGGGCTCGACTTCCAGGGGCTGAAGAAGGCGACCGAGGGCAACCCGGAGTCCTTCTACGCGGGCGCGCAGGTCGAGAACGTCACCTCCGGTGACGACTGCGTCGACTGCGAGCTCACGGCGGGCACGGCCTGGCTCTTCTCCAACGAGCACCACGACGGCACGCTCGACTACCTCTTCATCGACGAGGCCGGGCAGGTGTCCCTGGCGGACGCGCTCGCGATGGGAACGACTGCGCAAAACCTCGTCCTGATCGGCGACCCGCAGCAGCTCGACCAGGTGCTGCAGGGCACCCATCCGAGCGGCAGCGAGGCGTCGGTGCTCAAGCACCTGCTCGGCGAGCACGCGACCGTGCCGGCCGATCGGGGCGTCTTCCTCGAGCGCAGCTTCCGGCTCCACCCCGACGTCTGCGGCTACATCTCGGAGGAGTTCTACGAGGGGCGGCTCGAGCCGGCGGAGGTGGCGCGCGCGCGGACGACGCCGCTCGGGACAGGGCTGCGCTACCTCGCCGTCCCGCACGATGGGCACCGGCAGGACTCGCCGGAGGAAGTGGCGGTCGTGCGCGCCGAGGTCGAGCGGCTGCGCGCGGTGGGCGTGACCGACGTGCTCGTCGTCTCGCCCTTCAACGCGCAGGTGAACTTGCTCAAGGAGGCGCTGCCCGGCGTCCGCGTCGGTACCGTCGACAAGTTCCAGGGGCAAGAGGCCGACGTCGTCCTCTACTCGCTGGCGAGCTCGAGCGGCGAGGACGTCCCGCGCGGCCTCGAGTTCCTGCTCTCCCGCAACCGGCTCAACGTCGCGATCTCACGCGCCCGCTGCCTCGCCTACCTCGTCTGCTCGCCCCGCCTGCTCGAGGTCAACTGCCGCACGATTCCGCAGATGCGCCTCGCGAACGCGCTCTGCCGCTTCGTCGAGTTGGCGGAGCCGGCGTAGCGATCGAGTCCTCACAGCTTCGGGTCAGGGACATGCGGGCAGGTCGCCCGCATTGGTCTCCGGTGTTCGTAAGCCTTTCCAGGCAAGTATGTGACTCTTCACCGTGACGACTTTCGACATGGTCAAGAAGTGCTGCGCCGTTTGCGGCGAGACGAGCCAGCAGCACCTGCTGGCGAGCACGAGCGCCTTTGGCTGGTCGGATCTCGACCTGAGGCCGCCTGAGCCGGAGCGCTCGTCTCTCTTTCTCTGGGTGCAGCGGTGCCCCGGTTGCGGTTATTGCGCTGCCGACCTCGAGCACGGCGACGAAGATCTGCGTGAAATCATCGACAGCGAGGAGTACCGCACCCAGCTCGCGGATCCGTCGTTCCCGTTGCTCGAGAACACGTTCCTCTGCCAGGCGATCCTGCTCGAGGAGACGGGTAACGAGCAGGGAGCGGCCTGGAGAGCCATCAATGCCGCCTGGGCCTGCGATGACGAGGGAGCCGGAGCCGCCGAGGCTGCGGTGCGAGCGCGCTTGCGGGCAGTGGAGCTCTTCGAGCTGGAGCTCGCCGAGGGCGGCAGGTTCGGCGAAGGTGACGAGATCGACGACATCTTTGCCTCTGAGCACGCGTTGCTTGCCGAGTTGCTGCGTCGAGCTGGACGTTTCGACGAGGCACTTGAAGAATGCCGGCAGGGACAGGAATCGGTTCGGGACCAGCGCTGGCGGCGCTTCCTCGAGCTCGAGCGCTCGCTCGCGGAGCGCCAAGACGATGACTGCCACTCCTACGCGGAACTCGAGTAACCAGGGGCCGCAACCGGGGGGATTGCGAGAACCCGCTAGATTTCAAATGTCCATTCAGAGCGGTCGAGGGAGCCAGCCCTGTGACGCCGCAGCAACCGGCCTCGAGGCACGGTGCTACCGCTGGCAGCGATGGAGGTGAACGTGGAGCAGGAACGATTGAGCCGCTGCGGGCAGTGCGGCCGGATGAAGGGCGAGGCGCTCGCCGATGACGGGTACGGGCCGCCGGTGTACGCCAAGGTGTTGTGCCTCTGCGAGGGGATCGTGTGCCGGTACTGCCGGCAGGGCGCGCTTCCGAAGCCGATCTCGAGTCGCTACGACGAGGAGACGGGCCGCGTGCTGCATGTGCCGCACTTCACGTATCTGCGCCGCTGTGACGTTTGCAAGGAACGTGCCGCCGCCGAGGCGCTCGTGGAGATCGCGCTGCGGCTCGTCCGCAACGGTTGCGTCCGTCTCCGCGACGGCGGCAAGTGGGCAGACGCAGAAGTCACGGCGAAGGACTTCTCGGATCTGGCGCACGCACTCGGCGTACCCGAGGCGGCCGAGCCGTAGAGCGGCACTCCTGGAACGCGGGACGGCCCCCGCGCTGTTTACAGCGGCTCACCGCCGACGCGCCCCTCGAGCTCCTCGGTCCGGTCGCCCGGTCGCAGCGGTGGCGCCTCGCCCGAGGCGCCGGCCGCAAGACCCTCGAGCAGCTCCCTCGCGGTTTCCTCGGCGCCGTGACGGGGTTCCCAGCCCAGCTCGTCGCGGGCGCGAGAGCAGTCGAGGAGCGGTACTCCGAGCGCGAGGTCGAGCCAATCCGGTGAAGTGGGTTGGAGCCGCAGACGCCAACTGGCGGCGGCAAGGAAGCGGGCGACCGAGGACCGAATCGGCACAGCGCGAGCACCGATTGCGGCGGCCAGCCTGCGACCGTCGAGCTCCGGCTCCGTCGCGAGGTTGAACGCGCCTCGGACGTCACGGGTCGCCGCGCGGGCGTAGGCCTCGCCCACGTCGAGCGAATGCACGACCTGCACGATCGCGCCCGGGATGTGCGGCACGAGCGGCAACCGACCCGGCTTGACGAGCGCGCTCGGGATGAACGGGCCGAAGAAGAGGCGGCGTATCTCCTCCGCCGCGGCACGCTTCATGATCAACGCGGGCCGCATTCGCACGACCCGCACGCCGGGGTGCTCCTGCTCGAAGCTGTCGAGGCGCCGCTCGACCTCGGCCTTGTGCTGGGCGTACCAGCTCGTGGCGACGCCGTCGCGAGCCCAGCTCTCGCCCACGCGCTGCTTGGGTCCCGGGGAGTAGACGCCGATCGAGGAGGCGTAGACGAGAGCGGGCACGTCAGCCTCGGCGGCGGCCGCGAGCACGCGCGAGGAGCCGTCGACGTTCGTCCTCCAGAGCGTTGCCTTGTCGCGCGAGGGCTGGATCAACCAGGCCAGATGGACGACGCAATCGGCGCCGCGCAGATGAGAGACCAGATCGTCTCGCGTGATATCGGCCGCGGCAAAGGTCGTCTTGGCGAACTCGGCCCTGGGCAGGCGTCGGGCGAGACCGAGGATCGAAGTCACGGTCTCCTCGCGCCCGAGCGCCCCGAGCAGACTCGTGCCGACGTTACCCGTCGCCCCGATGACCACAACGCGCATCTCGAGGCAGTGCCCCGGCGGGCCAGGTCTTAGTCCTGCGTTCCTACGAGTCGCCCGCCTCCACCGGCCTACCGCTCTCCTTCCAAGCATTGATCCCGCCGTCCATGTGCGCGACGTTCGTGTAGCCCAGGTCCTGCATCATTGCGGCCGCGAGCGCAGATCTTCCGCCCGAGGCACAGTGGAGGATGATCCGCTTCGCGGGATCGAACTCGTTGCGGTGATACGGGCTGGAGGGATCGACCCAGAATTCCAGCATCCCGCGGGGTGCCGCCACCGCGCCGGGGATGGAGCCGTTCGCTCGCTCCTCGGGCTCACGGACGTCGACGACCAAAGCGTCGCCACGTTCGATCTCCGACGCAGCCTGCTCCACCGTCAGGTTCTCGATCCGCGCCTTCGCCTCGGCGACCATCTCAGCTGCGGTCTTCGCCATGTAACCCTCCTCTGTGGCGGCGGTCAGTGCCGGAAGCGAGCATAACGGCGAACCCCCGTGACGGGGCCGGTATCCGCGTCGGCAAGTCAACGCCGCGGCGCGCGCCACCGCCGGAGAGGTTACGCCCCGTCGGCGAATGCGCTCTCGTCCAGGCCACGCCGCAGCTCTTCCGGAGAGTCATAGACCGCGATCGAGCCTGCTTCGTGTAGTTCCGCCTGCGAAAAGCCTCCGGTCAGAACACAAATGGTCGCGATCCCCGCTCGACGTGCGGCCGCGATGTCCCAGGGCGTGTCGCCGACCAGTACCGCATCGCTCGTCCCCAGCTGTTTCAGCGCTGCGGCGACGAGGTCGGGATCCGGTTTCGAGCGCTCGACGTCATCCTTGGTCGTCCAGCCGTCGACCAGCTCCCGTGCGCCAAGCTTGTCGAGAAAGACGTTGAGATGCTTCTCGATCGCCGAGCTCGCCAGCACGACCTGATGACCCCTTCGTTTCAGCTCGACGATCAGCTGCCGTGCGCCCGCCAGCGGCTCGACCTCCGTGAGCAGCTCATCGAAGAGCTCCTCCCACCGCTCCCGTACCGCGTCCCCGAGCCGCTCCTCGACCTCGTCGCCCGCAACGGCGGCGACGAACTTGTCGCCGCCCATCCCCACGTGCCGGTGCAGACGCCAAACCGGGAGCACGAGACCCTGCTCTCGAAAGGCACGGTGCCACGCGAGCGCGTGGTGGTAGTTGGAGTCGACAAGCGTCCCATCGACGTCCAGAATCGCCGCCGGTCGCGCCACGTCAGCAGCTTATGACTTGGAGGGAACCCGCCGACATGAAGCGGCTGCGGGCAGGCCCCAGGTAGGGGCCCGCCCGCCTATCTTGTGACTTACGGTGCAGTTGCGGCTTGCGCGTCGACGAGGCCGTAGCCGAAGGTTGTGTCGTAGCCTGCGACGCCGAGGTTTTGGGCCGAAGCTTTCAGCCGGTCTTCGACTTGGTCGTCAGTCCAGGATGGATGTGACTGGAAGACGAGTGCTGCGATGCCGGATACGTGCGGTGTTGCCATGGAGGTGCCGTCGGAGTGCTCCCAGTTCGACGCCATGTTGACCACGGTCGCGGTGGCGCCGAGGGCGTTCTTCAGTGAGGAGCCGGAGGTGTCCGAAACCGATACGGCCGGGATCCAGGTTCCACTCGTGCCGAGCGTGCCGGCGAACTCGCCCGGCGCGTTGTTGTAGAGGATCGCCGCGGCAGCTCCCTGCGCTGTCGCGTTCTTCACCTTGTCCGCGAAGGAGATGGTGCCCCGCTGGATCAGCGCGACGAATCCCGGAGCCGCTCCGCCACAGCTCGTCGTTGAGTCAGCGAGACCGCAGTTCACGAGTGTGCCCGAGACCCCGCTCGCGCTCGTCTTGCCGGCGTATTCGAGACCGGACGACCGATAGCTCGTTCCGCCCTGGGTCACCCTCGACTCCGACCCGGTGCCGACCGGGTATGAGGAGAGGACGAGCACTCCCGGCGCCGACATGTCGAGGCCGGTACCGGTGTTCGAGAAGGACGCATGCTGATTGTTGACGTCGACCGCGCCGACCGAGAGGACGGTCGAGTACGCGGCCGGGTAGCTGACGGCCTTAGCGCTATCGTTGCCGGAGGCGGCGACGATCAGGGCGCCCTTGTTGTCCATGTCGGCGTAGAAGCGCTGCTCCGACTTCATGGCCCGGCCGCCGCCCAGGCTCATGTTCACGACCTTGCACTTGGCCGTCTCCACCAGCCAGCGCACGCCGGCCATGATGTCGCTCGAGCTGCCGCTGACGTTGCCGGTCACCCGGTTGTACCCGAGCACGCGGGCGTAATAGAGATCCGCGCGCGGAGCGGCCCCGTAGACGCCCTGCCCGTTGCCCTGCACTCCAAGAACGGTGCCCGCAACGTGCGTGCCGTGCGTCTCGTTGACGTCACCGCCCCAGGTCGGGTCGAAGTCGTTCGAGACCTCGTCGATCCCGCCCTTGTAGTTCGGCGCGATGTCCGGATGGCTGTAGTCGATGCCGCTGTCGGCCACACAGGCGCGGACACCCAGGCCCGACCAGCCGGCCGAGTGCGCGCTCGTCGTCCGCGTTGTGACGAGACCGTAAAGACCGTTGTCGAGAGCCGGCGCCAGCTCGGCATCGGCGAGACTCATCGCGGTGCGGACCTCATCCGCCTCCACGTAGCTGACGCTCGGGTTGCGTGCGAGACCCGCCGCAGCCTGAGCAGGCATACGCACGGCGAGCGCGTCGATGTTCGAGAGGTCGTGGACGACCTCACCGCCGTTCCGCGCCACGAGGGCGCGCTCGCTGGCGCCGGGAGCGCCGGCAAAGCCGACCAGAAAACGCTCCTGCGCAGGTTTTCCCCTACCTAGGTCGGATGCCGCCGCAGCAGACCCCACGGAGACCAGAGACACCGCCAGCACGACGGCAAATAGCTTCTTCATCTTCCCCCCTCGAAGTGTGCGCTGGGCGGTCCTCGGAGACCAGCACGCTGATGGGGCCGGAGAGTAGCGCAAAAGCCACGAATCGCCAACCAATTTTTGCCCTCTGTTTCCACGGCGACGCGAGGGTCCGGGCGGACCGGGGTTCTGGAATGGTGACGGTCAGCCGCGGGGCGACCGCAGCTTGGATCAGGGCTGGGGCGCGAGCCCGAGCTGCCCCAGAAGTTCCATCTGGTCGAAGTAGAACCGGTGGCTCTTCACCAGCCCGCCCTCCACGGTCGCGGCATCGCACCCGCGCACGCGCACGCTTTTTCCCGTCGGCGGGATGCTCTCGCCGTCCGGCATCGCCAAGGGGCCGGTGTGCGTACCGACCACCCCTCGTCGATCGCGACGTTGCCAGATTCGTGCTTGTGGGCCGACTCCCAAGACGCGTCTGGAAATGCCGTGGCGAACTGGCCAAACCAGTCGGCGACTGCGTCGGGCCCGCTGAGCGTCCCCTGGTCGGGCGTCTCGGCGACTGCATCCGGGGCGTACAGCTTCTTCAACGCTTCCTGATTCTCGGCGAACGCTGCCTCCGTGATGCGATCCATGACCTGCCGGGCCTCACCCATTCTGCTCTCCTGTTCCGACCCCGGTGTCCGGACGATCCTACGACAACTGATCGGGCCGGTCAACGGCCATCCGGCGGGTCGCGAACCGCCCGGCGAATGCCAACCGAAGTGCGATCGAGACCGAGAGCCAGGTCACACCCGCTGCGATCCCTCCGAGCACATCCGACACGTAATGCACGCCGAGATAGAGCCTCGAGAAGCCGATCAGAGCTGCGACAGCGCCGAATCCCGCGGCGACGAGCACGCGCGTTCGGCGGAAGGGAAGGTGACCCCAGAGCAGGTACACGAAGACGCCGCACGCGGCGGTAGCGATCATCGCATGTCCACTGGGAAACGAGTATGTGTCGAGCTGAACGAGCGCAACCTCCGGGCGCGGCCGGTGGAAGGCGAGCTTCAGCCCAAGGTTGAGCAGCTGGGCGCCGCCGAGCACGACGACCACCAAGGCGGCCTCGTCGAGCCGCCGCCGACCGTAGAGGGTGACGCAGAGGACCGCGGCGAGAGCGAGTACGACGGCCGGGCTGCCGAGCAACGTGACGACCCGAAACACGTCGATTCCAGCCGAGCTGCGGGCATCGAAGAGCCAGCGGGCGAATGAGACGTCCCACCGCGCCAGCGGGTCGTTCGTCAGGTAGTCCTCCGCGATCCGGGCGAATGCGCCCGCAGAGAGGAGTGCGGCGACGAGAGCGATTGCCAGGGGCTGTCGCTCCGGCTCGCGCCAGGCGAGCGCGAGCGCGAGGCGCGCCCGGAGGCTCCGTGACCGGCTGACAGGGCCGGCGGGGCCGAGCCGTCGCGCGAGGGCGTCACTCATCCGAGCTTCCTCTGCCCACGACCACGTCAACGATCGTATCCCCGAGATTCGTGTGCGCATCAGTCTTGGAGAGGAAGGCGGCCGCGCCCGCCTCGAGAGCGGCCGCGCGACTGAGGGTGTCGGTGTGGCCGCTCAGCGCGATCACGCGCGGGGCCGGATCGAGCGCGAGCAGCCGGCGCGTGGCAGCAACGCCGTCGAGAACGGGCATCGACATGTCCATCAGAACGACGTCGACCATCGTCGACTTTGCCAGCTGGAGCGCCTCCCGGCCGGTCTTCGCGGTACCGACGACCTCCAGGCGCTCGTCTCGGTCGAGCATCGTACGCAGCGCCTCGCTGAAGAGCTGATGATCGTCCACGATCAGCACCCGCACGAGCCGTGTTTCGATGGGCTCCCCCACGCGTTACGGACTATGGCAAAGACTCCCAGGGCCCGGTCGCACCAGGACGCCGGTACCCTTGAGTCATGCTTCGCGGCCTCGTTCCGATCATCTTGGGAGCGATCGTCCTGACAGGCTGCGGAGGAGAGGAGACGGCGCCTCCGTCCGCCTCGCAGAGCGTGCTCGCCGGCACGACGCTCGACGGCGAGCAGGTCACGCTCGAGGATTTCCGAGGCACACCTCTCTTCGTCAATGTCTGGTCGTCCTGGTGAAGCACCTGCCAGAGCGAGGCGGTCGCCTACGCAGCGTTTGTCAAGTCGCACCCCGAGTACAGCTACCTCGGGATCGACGTCGTCGACTCGCCCGAACGGGCGCGCGCCTTCCTCGAGCTGCACGAGTGGGACTGGCCGCAGATACCGGATCCGGACCGCAAGCTCGCACGATCGCTCGGCGCCGACTACCAGCCGCACGTGATCCTCTTCGACGCCGACGGCACGGTCGCAGGAACGTTCGAGGGTGGCGGCACGGAGGCTGACTGGGAGGCACTCGCCGCCAAGGTCTCCTCCGGCTGACCGACCCGAAGATCAGCCTCCAGGATGACGAAGATCGGCGTCGCGGCCGATGATCTCGACTGCCGAAGCTCGTACGGTGGGTGACGTGAAGCGCTGGCTCCTCCTCACCGTGATCGCCTTCGGGTTGCTGTTCCTCGCGCTCGCGGGCTGGGCAGTTCAGGGCGTCCGTTGGACGCTCACCGGCTCGAGCCGCCGGCGCACCCGCCTCGCCACTGCGTGACGCCGCGCCGCGACCGGCATGATGTAGCCGTGAACGGACGTCTCCTCCAGGAATCCCTCTCGGGCTCGTGGCTGTCGTCGCGGCTCGGAGTCGGCACGCAGCGCCTCGATGCGATGCGCCGCGCCGGTGAGCTGCTTGGTGTGCGCCGCGCCGGGGGTCAGGACTACCTCTACCCCGCCTGGCAGTTCGCCCCGAACGGGAAGCCGCTGCCGGTGGTGCAGCGACTCGTGGCCGCCGGGCGCAGCGCGGGGCTAACCGACGAGCGGCTCTACACCGTGCTCACCAGCCGGGCCGGGATCTCCGGCCGGGAGCGGCTCGTGGACGCACTCCGCGAGGGCCGGGAGGAGTACGTTATTTCGGTCGTCCGCGCCGCCTGAGCGATGGCCCTCGTCAGCCTGAACGGCGTCCGAAAATCGTTCGGAAGCAGGATTGTGCTCGAAGGGCTGGACTTCGCAGTCGAGTCACGTGCGCGCATCGGCGTCGTCGGCGCGAACGGCTCCGGGAAATCGACCCTGCTGCGCCTGCTCGCGGGGATCGAGGAGCCCGACGCCGGCACGTCCGTGCGCCGCCGCGGCGTCACCGTCTCCTATCTCGCCCAGCATCCTCTCGGTGACGAGCGGACGCCGCTCGAGACCGTGAGGGCCGCGCGACCGGACCTCGCACAGCTCGACCGGGAGCTCCACCGCGTCTCCGAAGCGCTCGGCTCGCCCGAGCTCGCCTCGGATCTGGAACGGATGGCGCGAATCCTCCGAGTCCAGGAGGACCTCGTGGAGCGCTGGGAAGCCGCAGGCGGCCCGAGCCTCGACGGGCGCGGCCGGGCAATGCTGCTCGACGTCGGGATCGAGGAAGACGACCTCGGCCTGCCGACTCGTGCGCTCTCCGGCGGCCAGCGGAAGCTGATCGCACTTGCGGCCTGCCTCGCACAGGAGCCCGACGTGCTCCTGCTCGACGAGCCGGAGGCCCACCTCGACGCCGTCGGCCGCTCGCTGCTGGAGCGCCTCCTCGCCACCTTCGAGGGGGCGGCGGTGGTCGTCTCGCACGATCGCTACCTGCTCGACGAGACTGTCAGCCAGATCGCGTCGCTCGATCGTGGCGCCATCCGCACATGGCCCGGAAACTACTCGGCGTACACCCTGGCGCGCGAGCTGGAGCTGCAGCGACAGCAGCAGGCCTACGTCACTCAGCAGAAGGAGATCGAGCGGCTCGAGGCGGCGATCCGCCGCTTCAAGGACTGGGCGCACCGGGTCGTGGACGAACGACACATCAAGCAGGCGCGCGTGAAGCAGCGGCAGATCGACAAGATGGAGAAGGTCGAGCGCCCCGTACTGGAACGGCGCAAGATCGCGCTTCGCTTGCATCCTCACGCACGCGGGGGGCAACGCGTCTTCGAGTTGCGCCATGTCGACGTGCGGTTCGGCGAGGACGTCGTGCTGGCGGACGTCGAGCTAACGGTCATGCACGGCGAGCGCGTCGGTGTGGTCGGGGCGAACGGTGCCGGCAAGAGCGTACTGCTGAAGACGATCGTCGGTGAGGTCGAGCCGACGGACGGTGAGGTCTGGCTCGGCCCGTCGATCGGCGTCGGCTATCTCGCGCAGGATCAGGAGACACTCGACCCGGACGCGAGCCCGCTGGAGACGGTGCGGCTCTCGCACCGCTGCTCTGAGGGCGAGGCGGTGTCGCTGCTGATGAAGTTCCTGTTCCCGTACGAGCAGGTGCGGCGGGCGAACCGGCTCCTTTCTGGCGGCGAGCGCACACGCCTCCAGCTCCTGTTGCTGATGCTCGCCCGTCCGAACCTGCTGGTGCTCGACGAGCCGACGAATCACCTGGACATCGAGTCGGTGGAAGCACTCGAGGCCGCGCTGGAGGCGTTCGAGGGGACCGTCTGCGCGATCTCGCACGACCGCTACTTCCTCGACCGGGTCGTCGACCGGATCGTGGAGGTGGGCGACGGCGCGGCTTCGTCCTTCGATGGTGGCTACTCCGACTGGTTCGAGCGGAAAAACTCGCGGCTCGAGTTGGCGTGACGGTGCGTGAGCTACTGGCAGAGCTCGAGCGGGCAGGAGCTGACCTCGGCCCGCCGCTCGCGTATTTGGCCGGGCGGGAGGTCGAGCTCGAGGAGGAAAAGGTGCGCGCCGCGCTCCGACGAGCCGAGCTGCTGCTCGCAGCAGGCGGAGATCCGCGACGCGAGCTCGAGCTCGACGGCCGCGCGGTCTCGGCCGTCGCAGCGGATCTCGACGAGCCGGCCGCGCGTGCCGAGCTCGCCGTCGGACTCGAGCGGCTCCACGACGAGTCGGAGGGACTCCTCGCCGTGGACGCCGCCCTGACCCGGCTCCTTCGTGAGCCGGAGCTTGCGTGGGGCTGCTACGCCTGCGCGCTGCTCGCCGACGCGCTCGCAGGTGATTGACCTGGACCCAGCGAGCGGAGCGGCGAGAGGAGGATCGGGATGACCGCGAACGAGATTCCAATCGCACCGACGAAAAGCGTTGCGCGGAGCCCGATCACCGACGCGAGTGCGCCACCCGTGAGCGCGCCCAGCGGAATCACGCCCCAGACGAGGAACCGGCGGGAGGCGTTGAGCCTGCCGAGCATGCGATCAGGCGTGATCTCTTGCTGGAAGCTGAGGCCCGTGATGTTGAAGAGGACGACACCGAAGGTCATCACGAGCCCGGAGGCGACGAGAAACGGGATCGGCTGGGACTGCGGAGCCAGCGGGACGAGGATGAGGGCGGTCGAGCACGCGCCGCCAACTGCGATCGCCGGGCCCACGCCGAGCCGGCTCGAGATTCGTCGGGCGAGCACGGCGCCGGCGAGACCCCCGAGGTTGGCGAGCGCGAGTAGGACCCCGATCGTGCCTGCGCCCAAGCCCAACTCGCGCACCGCGTAGACGAGGTAGATCGAGAACGTGATCTGGCCGAAGAAGTTGAACAGCACGGTCGAGGTGGCGAGCGCGCGGATGCGCCGGTCGGCGAGGAGGTAGCGCAGCCCTTCCATCAGCTCGACCCGCAGCGAGCGGCGGACATCGCGCGACGGCAGCTCCTCCTGGACCTTGATCCGTGCGAGGAAGACTGCGGAGACGACGAAGCTGACCGCGTCGACCAGCACCGCGACGGGTGCCGTGAGGAGACCGATGAGGGCTCCGGCCACGCCCGGCCCGCCGGTTTGCGAGGTGGCACGGCTCAACTCCAACTTCGAGTTCCCGTCAACCAGCTGGTCACGCCCCACGAGTGAGGGGAGGTACGACTGGTAGGAAACGTCGAAGAAGACGGTTCCGATGCCGACGACGAAGCCGACGGCGTAGAGCTGCCAGATCGTGAGCGCGTCGAGCCCGTAGGCAATCGGCACGCTCAGGAGCGCGACCGCGCGCACGAGGTCGGAGGCAACGAGGATCGGCTTACGCGCAAGCCGATCGATCCACACCCCGGCGGGAAGCGTGAAGAGCAGGAAGGGGAGGAACTCGAGTGCGCCGAGCAGTGCCACCTCGAACGCACTCACCTTCAGAACGACGATCGCCACGAATGGCAACGCGAGATTCGAGACCTCGGAGCCGAAGCGGCTGACGGTCTCCGCCGACCACAGCTTGAGGAAGTCGCGGTGACGCCACAGGCTGGTCGGCCGCTGCGTCATGCTCAGGCGGTCACTGGGGCCGCGCGAACGATCTCGACGTCACCGCTGACCGTCTTGATTTGCAGCGTCGCCTCGGCTCCCGTCGGCTCGTCCGACGGGCGATCCTTGACATCGAACTCCGAGCTGATGTCACCGCTCGTCGAGGTTGCGTCGATACGGAGCCGCGTTCCCGGGCGCACGCCCAGACGGACGTCGCCGGAGACCGACTGGAGCTTGATCCGCCCTTCCCGGACCGCGTCCACCCGCTGGTCGCCGGAGACGGTCTTCGCCTCCACGTCCGCCTGCGCGTCCTCGATCGCAAAGTCACCGGAGACGAGAGTCGCGGAAACGGCACCGCGCGCCGAGCCGAGACGGACGTCGCCTGAGACGGTCTGCACGCGCGCAGCCCCGTCGACGAGACTTGCACGGAGGTCGCCGCTCGCGGAGTGAAACCGCAGCCCGGCGACATGGTCGACGGAGGCGTCGCCTGAGGCCGACTTGACTTGCACCTCGCCGAGTCGGCCCGTCACCGTCAGATCTGCGGAAGCCGTCGCGAGGTCGAGTTCCGAATTCTCAGGACAGCGAATCCTGATGCCGACCTGCGGCGTGCGTCCGAACGAGATCCAGGCAGGCCCGACGCCGAAGCCCTTGCCGCCCGTGCCGATCTCGACGACGATCTCATTGCCGTTCTGCTCGACGGTCGCCCGCTCGATTGCCTCGCGAGTGGCGTCATCGTCGCGGAGCGCGTCGAGCTCGATGGTCGTCTGCCCGGTCTCGACAACCTCGATCGTGACGAGACCGGCGGGGTTGCGGACGCGCAGACGCGCCTCCCCGGGGGTGTCAAATACGTGCACGGTAAGACTCCTTTCGGCGCGTCGGCTTGACGATGCGCTCGTCGCGAACCGGGTAACAGAACTCGGGCACCAGCCAGACGCCGGCGCCGGAGGGGATCGGATGAAGGCGGGACATGCGTTTCTCCTCTCAGCTGTCCGCGAAGCCGCTCAGGCGGCGACCGGTGCGGACGGAACGGGACCGCGGCTCGAGCGCGCGCTGAAGCGCCCGCACGATCCACGTGTTGACGGAGGCGCCCTCGGTGCTCGCGGCGACCTCGACCTGCGCCTTCAGCCCTTCGGGCAGGCGCAGGGTGATCCGCGCGGAGAAGGAGTCGTCGTGACCCGCCGCCTGAGCGGGCTCCGGCTCCTCTTCCTCGACGTAGACGAGCTCCGGCTCGCGACCGACGAGGCGTACCTCGACCCGGCCGGGAACTTGGCCCGTGAGAGCGAGCGATAGCTCGCCGAGAAGGTCGAGCAGACGCAGGTGGAGCGCCGGCTCGATCGCCTGCGCAAGCCGGTCGCCGGCCTCGCGCGACGCCTCGTCGCCAGCGACGGCAGCCGCGGCGGCGAGATCCTGCTGAAGTGCTTGGACGTACGGTGCCATCTGCATAGGGGCATGATGACATCATTATGATGTCGTATCAAGTCACTTAGACATCGCTCTCGCACTGCAGCTACCCACCGGGGTGGCGGCGATCACTCGTGCTGAGCCCCGCGGCCCGACTGGTATCGTCGGACGGTTCCTGTGCCTGACGCCGAGAGGAGGGCTGCAATGAGCTTCGATCCGAGCCTCCGCACGGGCTTCACGCCCGCCGGCGTCATGCCGCGGTAACGCCCCCGCGTTCCGCGCCTCACCCGTCCCGACCACCCCGCCCCAATACCC
>Ga0136621_1000518_pt1 | contig 15229 bp, 12 predicted proteins | sample AntDryUQ445A2306_FD_104673 | JGI IMG/M metagenome (GOLD analysis project Ga0136621, IMG submission 104673) | Polar desert sand microbial communities from Dry Valleys, Antarctica - metaG UQ445A (23.06) | ecosystem: Environmental > Terrestrial > Soil > Desert | place: Antarctica: Dry Valley...
CGCGCAGAGCCTGCACACGAACGGCTTCGACGAGGCACTCGCCCTGCCGACGGAGCGCTCGGCGCGGATTGCGCTGCGCACGCAGCACCTGCTGGCACACGAGGCCGGTGTGACGGACACCGCCGACCCACTCGGAGGGTCGTTCTTCATCGAGGCGCTGACGGATGAGCTCGAGGCGAGGGCACGAGAGCTGATCGAGCGGATCGACGAGCTGGGCGGCGCGGTCGCCGCCATCGAGCAGGGCTTCGTGCAGCGGGAGATCGACGAGGCCGCGTTCCGGTACACGAGCGAAGTCGAGTCGGGTGAGCGCGTTATCGTCGGCGTCAACCGTTTCGCGGAGGCCGCCGAGGAGGTCGAGCTCCACCGCCTCGACCCGGAAGGGGAAGCACGGCAGGTAACGCGGACGGCACGCATACGAGCCGAGCGAGACCCCTTAGCAGCGGCGGCCGCCCTGGCCGAGGTACACCGGCTCGCAAGAAGCGAGAAGAACCTGCTGCCGCCGTTGCGGGAGGCGCTCCGGGCCCATTGCACGATCGGCGAGCTTTGCACTACCCTGCGGGAGGTGTTTGGCACGTTCGACACGCATCACTGAGGACGAGTCTTCGATGCTGTGTTCCAGGAACAGGAAGCCGCAGTGGTAAGAGAGTAGAGTGCTAATTTGGGGGTTGCGGTCGGTCGACAGGTTGCTCGACCTGCCGCTCGCGATCCGCGACGCCTTCGGTGGGGCGCGTCGGCGTCTCCAGTGGAGAGTCCAGGATCTGACGGACACTGTGCTCGACGTTCCCGCCGCACTCCGGTCTCGAGTCGAGCGGTTGAAACACCTGGCGCCGCACGTTGCCCGGCAGGCGGCGGCAGCAGCTGCCGATCTTCCATGGCGCGTCGCCGACGGGGGAGTCTGGGTGCGCAGACGTCCTTTTCGCAATTCTATGCTGCTCGCAGGAGCGCTGGCTCTTCCGGTTGCGGTGACCTTCCTCATACTCTCCAGTCAGCCGGTCTCACGCGCGACAGCAGCAGCCCCTGCGGCCGCCCTTCGCGCTGCGCCGGATCGCCCTCAAGCCCCAGCCACGACCGAGCAGCCGACGACCGAGCAGGCGACGGCCTCCGCTCCCGCCGCGAAACTGCGTCCGAAGGCAAACGCTCGTTTTCGCAAGCAGGTGTCGCCCGCTCAGGGCCGGGCGAAGGCGAAGAAAACGCTACGGCTACGAAAGTCCCCTCCAGCGTCGTCCACGCTCGTCTCTGCGCCCGTCGTCTCGGCACCCGTCGTCTCGGCACCCGTCGTCTCCGCGCCCGTCGTCTCCGCGCCCGTCGTCTCCGCGCCAGCGCCCGTCTCACCGAGCGCGACGCGGCAGGCTGCGTCTCCTCCGGCCCGTCCGGCACGCGAACGCGAGCCCGCCACGAACGTGGCCATTGTCAAGGCTGCGCCGCGTCCGGCCCCGTTCCCCCGCGTCGTGATCGAGATCCAGCCGACAGTCACAGTGGCTCCGCCCAAGCCCAAGGTGATCCCGCCCGCACCGCCAGTACCGCCAGTCCCCGAGCCACAGCCCTAGCTCCGCGTAGACGCCGAAGAAGGCTAGGCGGATGCGCCGGAGTAGCGCCGCAGGCCGAAGCGCCACCAGTACCGCGTCACGACGAAGAGTGCCGCGGAGAAACCCACCGCGAGAGCGACCGTGCTCCACTCGAGGCGGGAGGTGAGTGCCTCCGCCGGGACGGTGATCGCGAAGGCGATCGGCACGATGAAGGTGACGCCGATCCTGAGCCAGAGCGGATAGATCGACACGGGCCAGCGACCCGTGTGGTAGACGCCGTCGAACAGCTCGATGATCTGCCAGACGTCCACGATCCAGAAGGCGAGTGTGGCGATGACGAGCCAGAAGCAGTAGATCGTGACGGCGCCCACGAGCAGCAACGCGGCGAAGAGCAGCGCGTCGCCGGCTCCCACGGACCGGTCGAGGCCACTCACGCCGTAGGCGACCACCACCGAGCCGGCGACGATGTCGACCGCACGCCAGATGCGAACCTCGCGTACGCTGACGAGCACCTGCGCGTCCGCCGGCTTGGTCAGAGCGAAGTCGAGCTTCCCGTCCCGTACCTCCTCCATCAGGCGCTGCATATTCGGCTGGATCGTCGTCCGAATCACGCCTCCGAGCAGGATCTGGATCCCCATCACGACGAGGAGCTCGGGCTGGCTCCAGCCGTTCAGCGCCTCGGTGTACGAGTAGACGACCTTGAGCACGACGAGCGCCGTCACCACCGAGACCGCCGACTGGAGCAGCTGGATCAGGAAGTTCGCCCGGTACTGCAGCTCGTTCATCGAGCCGATCCGGAAGTACAGCCAGGCGAGGCGGAGCGCAGTCATGCTCAGTTACCCACGGCCGAGTAACGCCTGATCGCAAAGCGCCAGACGAGGAGTGTCAGCCCGGTGAGCGCGAGGATCCACAAGAGCTGCGCTGCGAGGCCGCCGAGCAGCTCACCGCGCGACAGGTCCCCCGTGAGCGCCACGATTGGAAAGTAGAACGACCACTGGAACGGGAGCACGGCAGCGACGTCCTCCGCCCAGTCGGGCATCAGCGGCAGCGGTACGAGCCGGCCCGAGAGCAGGAGCTCGACCGCGATCGCGAGCTCGAAGATCGCGCTGACGCGCGTCGTCCAGAAGGTGATCATTCCGAGCGTGGAGAGGAACATCGTGCGGATCAGGTACGCACCCCAGATCGCGAGCGAGAAGACGCCCACCTCGAGCAGCGTCGGATCCAGCACCGGGTCGAAGGCAACCCACAGGGCGGCGGCAATCGGCAGCCACAGCGCGATCACGACCGGCTTCCAGCCCGCGAAGCCGGCGATGTCGTCGTGGAGTGGGTGAAGAGGCCGCAGCAGCGCGGCCGAGAGTTGCCCTTCGCGAATTCGCCACTCCCAGCCGTACGGCGTGAAGACGATGTTCATGTTCCGCACGAGCGTCCAGACGATGTAGTACGCCGCGAACTCGCCGGTCGTGATGCCCTGTACCGACCCGCCCTGTTGCTCGGCGATCGTCGTCCAGACGACCAAGTAGACGATCGGCTCCGCCAGCATGCCGATCAACCAGAAGTAGGTGGCGGCCCGGTACTGGAACTGAACCTGGATCTGCGTCCGGGCGCGCGTGACGTAGAAGTCGAGGAGCGAGCGGACGCGGCCCGCCTCAGCGTTCATTCGCCTCCTGCGCAAAGACCATCTCGATCACGTCCTCGATCGGCGGGTCCTCAACCGTGAGGTCCTGCACCTCCTGCTCGGCGAGGAGCCGCGCGGTGACCCTGGCTGTCTCCTCACGCGGAACACGCAGCTTCACCCGGCCGGCGTCGCGCTCCACGACGTCGCCGTAGGCGGAGAAGTCACCGGCGCCGTCGTCCAGGTCGACGGCGATCGTCTTCCAGGCCGCGAACCGGTCACCGAGCCGGGCGAGCTCGCCGTCGAAGAGGATCTCGCCATGGTGGATGACGATCACACGCCGGCACAACGCCTCGACGTCCGCCATGTAGTGGCTTGTGAGCAGCACCGTCGCGTCGTAGCGGCGGTTGTACTCGGCGACGAACGACCGGATCCGCTTCTGCATCGTCACGTCGAGCCCGATCGTCGGCTCATCGAGGAACAGCACGCGCGGCCGATGCAGGAGCGACCCCACGATCTCGACCTTCATCCGCTCGCCCAGCGAGAGCTGGCGCACGGGCTTGCGAACGAGGTCGCCGATCTCGAGCAGCTCGATCAGCTCGTCCCGCAGTCGCGTGAAGTCCTCGCGCGGGATGCGGTAGATGGCCCGATTCAGCTCGAAGGAGTCAAGCGCGGGGAGATCCCACTGGAGCTGGTTCCGGTTGCCCATCACGAACGTGATCTGCCGCAGGAAGTCGCGCTCGCGCCGTGACGGCACGTGCCCGAGCACGGTCGCCTCGCCGGAGCTCGGGTAGAGCAGACCCGAAAGCATCTTCAGCGTCGTCGTCTTGCCGGCCCCGTTCGGCCCGAGGAAGCCGACGACCTCGCCCGGGCCGATCTCGAAGGAGATCCGGTCGACCGCCCGCACCTCACGCGTGGTGCGGCGAAAGAGGCTGACCGCGGCCGCCCGCAGACCCGCCTCCCGCTCGGGCACCGCGAAGGTCTTCGTCAGCCCCAGGACGCGAACGGTAGCCATGCCCGGTCGGTTATACCTCCCGACGCCGTACCCTCCACGCGTGCGGATTCTCCTCGTCTCGCAAATGTATCCCTCACCCCGCGCGCCCGACCTGGGCGTGTTCGTGCGCGATCTGGAACGCGAGCTCCTGTCCTTCGGCCACGAGGTCGAGAGAGCCGTGCTCGACACACGCGAAGGGGGAAAGTGGCGCTATCTTCGTCTCCTTCGCCGCACGCTCGCCGCGTCGAAGCCGGACGTCGTCTACGCGCACTTCCTGGTTCCCACGGGGTTCATCGCAGCCCTGACGAGACGCGTCCCGCTCGTCGTGACCGCGCACGGCCAAGACGTTGCGAACGTCGGGACGATCCCGGGGGTTCGAGCCGCGACGCGGTTCGTCGTGCGGCGTTCGTCCGCCGTGATCGCGGTCTCGGGCTATCTCCTCAACCTGCTCGAGAAGCACGTGCCGGAAGCACGCGGCAAGACCGAGGTCATCGACTGCGGTGTCGACCTGGAACGCTTTCGGCCCTCACCCCGCGGGGAGGTAGCCGACGGCGCCGCATTCCTGTGCGTCGGCTCTCTGACCGAGCGAAAGAACGTGCTCCGGCTTGCGCGCGCCTTCGAGCGGCTGCGCGACGGAACACTCACGTTCGTCGGGGAGGGGCCGCTCCGTCCACAGCTTCAGGGACGCGTCGGCATCCGGCTTGTCGGCAGCGTTCGCCACGACGAGATCCCACGCTACCTCGCGGCAGCGGACGTTCTCTGCCAGCCGTCGCTCGTCGAGCCGTTCGGCCAGTCCACCCTCGAGGCGCTCGCCTGCGGACGCAGCGTCGTCGCAACTCGGGTCGGAGGACCGCCCGAGTTCGTCCCGGAGGGTGCAGGGGTACTGGTCGACCCCCTCGACGAGGAGGGGCTGCTCCAAGCGCTGCGCGCAGCGGCCGCGCTGCCGACCCCGAACCCGGTCGCGCGAGCGGCCGCCGAGGAGCATGGCCTCACAGCTCAGGCGCGGCGGGTGGAGGCGACGCTCTTGCGAGCCGCTCGAGGTCCGCGAGCCTGACCTCCACCAGCGGTCCCACAGTGCCCTGGAGCCCCGCCTCGCGGGCGACCTCCAAAGCCTGTTCGTAGCTCTCGCGGGCTTTCTCGAGAGACGCGCCCTGCTTGAGGCGATTGTCCCCGGTCACGAGCAGCTTCTGGATCCGGCTCTGCGCGTCAGGCCGCTCCACGGCCGCAGCCTACCGAGCGTCTAGAGTCGCGCGCGATATGAGCGCTGCGCCAGAGACTCGCGTCGCCGTCGTCGGCTCGGGGCCAGCAGGGTTCTATACGGCCGCCGCGCTCCTCGCCGCCGATCCCCCGGCGGAGGTGGACATGCTGGAGCGGCTGCCGACCCCCTGGGGTCTCGTCCGGCTCGGAGTGGCGCCGGACCACCCCAAGATCAAGGCCGTCTCGCGGGCCTTCGAGCGGACGGCGAAGCAGGCCGGCTTCCGCTTCTTCGGCAACATGGAGGCCGGCCGAGACGTTACTCACGAGGAGCTGACGCGGCTGTATGACGCCGTCGTCTACACCGTCGGCGCACAGACCGACCGTCAGCTCGGCATCCCGGGCGAGGACTTGCCCGGCTCGTGGGCGGCCACGGAGTTCGTCGCCTGGTACAACGGCCATCCGGACTTCCAGCACCTCGAGTTCGATCTGTCGGGCGAGCGATCGGTTGTGGTCGGGAACGGCAACGTGGCTCTCGACGTCGCCCGGATGCTCGCACTGACCCCCGACGAGCTGGCCGCGACCGACACGACCGACCGGGCGATCGAGACGATCAGCGAGGCAGCGATTCGCGAGATCCTCGTCGTCGGCCGCCGAGGCCCAGTCCAGGCCGCCTGGACGCCAGTTGAGGTCGGAGAGCTCGGCGAGCTCGAGGGAGCCGACGTGATTGTCGATCCGGCCGACCTCGAGCTCGACGCGGCAAGCGCGGCCGAACTGGCAGCTGCGCCCCCCACGGTGCGTCGGAACCTGGATCATCTCCGCGACTACGCCCGGCGCCAGCCTGCAGGCAAGCGGCGTGCGATCCGGCTGCGCTTCTTCACCTCGCCGGTCGCAATCCTAGGTGAGGGAAAGGTGGAGGCGATCGAGCTCACCCGGAACGAGCTCGTCGACGGCCGGGCGGTCGCGACGGACGAGCTGGAGGTCGTCCCCTGCGGAGTCGTCTTCCGGAGCGTCGGCTACCGCGGCATCCCCCTCCCGGGCGTTCCCTTCGACGAGCGCTCCGGGACGATCCCCAACGAGGGCGGGCGCGTCGAGCCCGGGGTCTACGCCGCCGGCTGGATCAAGCGCGGCCCGAGTGGCGTCATCGGTACGAACAAGAAGGACGCCACGGAGACGGTCCAGCTCCTGCTCGAGGACGCCCGCGAAGGGTTGCTCTCGCGGTCAGACGAACGCCTCGAGCAGCTGCTCGCCGAGCGCGGTGTCGTGCCGGTGCTCTACACCGGCTGGGAGGCGATCGACGTCGCAGAGCGCACGGCCGGTGAGCCGCAGGGGCGCCCGCGTGTCAAGCTTGTCTCGTGGGACGAGCTTCTTGCCGCCGGCCGCACCGAGTAGGCGATCCCTCGTTCGGGGTCACAGCGCAGCAAGCTCCTGCCGACAAGAAGACCGTGCAGTCCGTCACGATCGAGTGTCTCCGCTGCGGCCAGACCCGGTCGTTCTCCCGGAGGCCCCGTCCATGCCACGAGGCAGGCGAGTGCCCGCGTTGCAGGTACGTCGGCTGGGCTTTCTCGAACGAGTTGAACGAACGCGCCCGCAAGCTCCTGCGCGACATGCCGCTCGAACGCCGGCCCTTCCTGCGCCGCGTGGCCTGAGCCCGGCGGTACGATTCGCAGGGTGGGAGCCCAGGCAAAGCAGGACCAGGCAAAGCGGGAGCTGTGGGGCGGCGAGACGCGTAAGGCCGTCGCCAACTTCCCGGTCTCCGGCGAGCCGATCCCCATTCCGGTGGCGCGCTGGCTCGGGCGCATCAAGGCGGCAGCGGCACGGGTGAATGCCGAGCTCGGCTTGCTCGACGAGGAGAAGGCGGAGCGGATCGCGATCGCGGGCAACGCGGTGGCGGCCGGCGAACACGACGACCAGTTCCCGATCGACGTCTTCCAGACCGGTTCCGGGACGAGCTCGAACATGAACGCGAACGAGGTGATCGCGACCCTGGCCGGCGAGGACGTCCACGCAAACGACGACGTGAACATGGGCCAGTCCTCCAACGACGTCTTCCCCTCCGCGGTGCACCTCGCCGCACTCGGGGAGATCGAGCACGACCTGCTTCCGGCGCTCGAGCGGCTCGCGGCGGCGCTCGAGGCCAAGGCGCGCGAGTTCGACGACGTCCTCAAATCCGGCCGCACGCACCTGATGGATGCAGTGCCGGTGACGCTGGGGCAAGAGTTCGCCGGGTACGCCGCGCAGGTGCGCCAGGGCATCGAGCGCGTGCAGGCCTCACGCGGGCGCCTCGGCCGAATCCCGCTCGGCGGCACCGCCGTGGGGACCGGCCTCAATACCCACCCCGAGTTCGCCGAGCGCGTCCGCAAGCTGCTCGCCGAGGAGACAGGACTCGAGATCTCTGCCCCGGCCGACCCGTTCGAGGCGCAGGCGGCGCGCGACGCCCTCGTCGAGGTCTCGGGCGCGCTGAAGACGGTCGCCGTCTCGCTGACGAAGATCGCGAACGACCTACGGCTGATGGGCTCCGGCCCGCGCGCGGGTCTGGCCGAGATCTTTTTGCCGGAGCTGCAGAAGGGCAGCTCGATCATGCCGGGCAAGGTGAACCCGGTCATCCCGGAGGTTGTGACGCAGGTCGCGGCGCAGGTGCTGGGGAACGACACGGCGATCGCGGTGGGAGGCCTTCAGGGCCATCTCGAGCTGAACGTCTTCGTGCCGATGATGGCCCGCAACCTCCTGCAGTCGATCGCCCTGCTCGCAGCTGCCGCGCGCCTGCTCGACGAGAAGTGCGTGGCTGGGATCGAAGCAAACCGCGAGCAGTGCGAGCGCTACGCCGAGTTGACCCTCTCTGCAGCCACGGCGCTCAACCCGCACATCGGCTACGACAAGGCATCCGAGATTGTGAAGACCGCGGCCGCCACGGGCCGGCCGCTCCGCGAGGTGGCGCGCGACGCGGGGGTGGACGAGGCCACGCTCGACGAGGCGCTCGACTATCGCAAGATGGCAAAGCCACACGGCTAAGACCCACCCCTTCGTGCCTGGCGTCCCGCGCTCACATGCAGAGTGTGGAAAGACGGCGTACACTTCTCGCGCCATCAGCCGACTCGACGGACCGAGTCGGCGATAACGAGAGGGAGTAGGGGAATGAGACGCGGAGTACCGCGGGGGGCACTGCTCCTCATTATGGGCGCGCTCGTGGGTGTGCTGGCCGCAGGGGCCACCGCCCAGTCGACGCCAACACCGAACGGCATCAGCGCGCACGCCGAGTCAGCCTCGGAGAGATTCTCGAGGATCCTCGGAACAAGCAATTACGCAAACTTCAGGCCCGCGCTGCTTAGAAAAATGGCTCCGCAGCGCGTGATTCTCGAGCTGACCGGAGCCTCGGTCTCGGAGCGCGAGGCTGACTCGAAGCAAGGGTTCACGGATGCACAGCGTGACGGCATCCGGGCACAGCTCAAGCAGCGGCAGGCCGACGTCGCCGCGCGGGTAGAGGCGCTCGGTGGCACGGTCCACTTCACCTTTCAGGACGCGCTCAACGGCATTTCCGCGACTGTTCCGGCCAAGAACATCGCCGCCCTCAGCGACATCGCGGGCGTGAAGCGCGTGCGGGCCACCCGCATGATGTACCCCGACAACACGCCGGCGGCCCAGTTCGTCAACGCTCCGCAGGTCTGGAACGGCGCGAACGGCTACACGGGCAAGGGCGTCAAGATCGCGATCATCGACACGGGCGTCGACTACACCCACGCGAACTTCGGCGGGCCGGGTACTGAGGCGGCCTTCGACGATGCCGACGCGAGGGACACGACCCTCGAAGGGGACGAGTTCAACGCCAAGGTCATCGGCGGCTACGACTTCGTCGGCGACGACTACGACGCCGGAGCCGACCCCGACGACCCCGATGATCCTGGCGATCCGGTTCCTAATCCCGACCCGGATCCGCTCGACTGCAACGGGCACGGCTCGCACGTGGCCGGGTCGGCCGCGGGCTACGGCGTCCTCGCCAACGGCAGCACCTACCGCGGAACCTACACCCCCGACATCTACTCGACCGTCAACTTCCTGATCGGTCCGGGCACGGCGCCCGAGGCGCAGATCCTGGCCTACCGCGTTTTCGGCTGCGGCGGCTCCGCGAGCGAGGACGTCATCGTCGCAGCCATCAACAGGGCTGCCGCCGACGGCGCGCACGTGATCAACATGTCACTCGGCTCGCCCTTCGGTCGTACCGACGAGCCGAGCGTTCACGCCTCGAACAACGTCTCGGTCTCGAAGAACGGCGTGATCGTGGTCGCCTCCGCCGGCAACAGCGGCCCCGGCGCCTACATCACCGGCGCGCCCGCGATCGCGGACCGAGCAATCTCGGTCGCCGCGATCGACGGTTCCCGGGCGCTGCTGCCCGGTGCGCTGATCAACCTGCCCGACGGCAGCAGCATCCCGTCCATCAACGCAAACGAGGCGGCCCTGCCAACCGGGCCGCTCCAGGTCAAGGTGCTTCGCAACCCGGACGGCACCGTTGCCCTCGGATGCAAGCAGAGCGACTACGTCGATGTCGCGGGCAAGCTCGTCGTCACGCTCCGTGGCTCCTGCGCACGCGTTGCCCGCGCCGTCTACGGGCAAAAGGCGGGTGCGGCCGCGGTCGTCATGATCAACACTTCGTCCGCCTTCCCACCGTTCGAGGGCCCGATCGAGGGCAACCCGGATACGGGCGAGAAGTACCTCGTCACGATTCCGTTCCTCGGCGTGCGCGGCATCCTCGGCCCGAGTGTGACGGACGACGGCGACAGGCTCGTCGCCGCGGACGGACAGAGCGTCACGCTCACGCCCGCCGGGGTCCAGAACACGACCTACAAGCAGCTCGCGTCGTTCACCTCCGGCGGGCCGCGGAACGTCGACAGCGTCCAGAAGCCGGATGTGACGGCTCCGGGCGTGTCGGTGTTCTCGACGAGGGTCGACAGCGGATTCCGCGGGGCCTACATCTCAGGCACGTCGATGGCGTCCCCGATCACGGCCGGCGTCGCCGCCCTCGTGCGGCAGGCACATCCGGCGTGGTCGCCCGAGTGGGTCAAGGGCGCATTGATGAACACGGCGGAGGCCGGCGATTCGAAGATCGTGACCGGCTATGACGTGCGCCGCGCCGGAGCCGGGGTGATCCAGGCCGACCGGGCGGTCCAGACCCTCGCCCTCACCACGACGGGGAACGGCCGAAACACGCTCAGCTACGGCTACGACCAGCTCACCGACGCCTACAGCGAGAACCATCCGCTGACGATCCACAACACCGGCGGCACGGCGCTGACCTACAACCTGGAAGCGAGCTTCACCGGAAACGCGCGGGGAGCGGACTTCACCTACTCCGAGAACCCGGTCACCGTACTTGCGGGCAGCTCGAAAACGATCACCGTGACGGTGTCGCTGACGGCCGACGAGGTCGCGGCGCTGCCGCCGGCGGTGGCGTCGAACTTCGGCTCGCTCGCCCACGCGATCAGGGGCGTCGTCCTGGCGAAGCCGACCACGGCCGGCGGGGGGCAGTACGACCTCCGCGTGCCCTTCATGTGGGTGCCGCGTGGCCTCTCGAACGTCGTGGCCACGAGAGAGCCGAACCAGTTGTTCCGGGAGAGGGTCCGGGTCGAGAACACGGGCATCCACAGCGGCACCGCGGACCCGTACTTCTGGGCGATCTCGGATCCGAGGGACACGACGCACCCGGAGGGCTCCACGGACATCCGGGCCGTCGGTCTGTCGTTGCTCCCGCGAGCGATCCTCTGTGGTGAGGATCCGGTCGGACCCTGCGGTCCGACGAGTCGTGACCATTCGATGCTCTTCGCGATCAACGTCTGGGGGTTCGCTGCCAATCCGTCGGTGAGCGAGTTCGACATTGCCGTGAACACCGACACTGACGACGACGCCGAGTTCTTCGTCGTCGGCGTCGACATCGGCGCGGTACTTTCGGGCTCCTTTGACGGCCGGTTCGCGTCGATCATCTTCGACGAGAACGGGAAACTCGTGGCGGCGCGGGTGGCCGAGGCGCCGATGAACGGCTCCACGATAGTGCTGCCCGCGCTCGCGAGCAACCTCGGTCTCTCCGGCACCCGCCGCGGGCTTGCCAACATGAACTTCAGGTTCCAGGTGGCCTCCTTCTCGCTCATCCCGGGGGAGGACGGGGACGAGGGGACGCCGGACGTGAACACGTTCGACGACGTCACGTCCGTCGGCGAGATCCGAGCGGATCCGTTCGCAGCGGCGCTCCTGCACCCGCGACCGGTGACGCTCATGCCGGGCCAGTCCGCGACGCTCAAGGCGCCTCAAGGTGCCTCGACGTTGTTCACCGGCCTCGGCTGGATGATCGTCACGCACGATGACGAGAACGGTGCAGCGCAGGCCGACCTCGTTCCGTGGGGGAACTGATCAGCCAGCGCAGCTAGGCAACGAGACGGGGCCCCGGGAGACCGGGGCCCCGTCTGTTCTTAAGCGAGCTTCGCCAGCCGATCCTCGAGGTGCCGGCGCTCGCGCACCGCAACTGGCGCAGCCAGCGCGCGGCGCAGGTCGGCCGGTGACGCACCCTTGACGTAGTAGAGGCGAAACAGGTCGACGAGCGAGGGGTGATCATCCGTCGCCGCGATCAGCTCGACCGCATCCCCGGCCGCGACCTCGCCCTCCTCGAGAACCCGGGCGTAGGCGCCCGGTCGCTCGGCGTCGCGAAACCGCCTGACCCAGCGCGGCTCGCCCATCCGATCGGCGAACACCGCGCACGGGATCCGGGGCGCGGTCAGCTCCAGCAGGGCCGCGCCGATCTCAAGCCTGTCTCCCGGCCGTGGCTCCTTGCCCAGATCGGAGAGCGTCAGGTTCTCGCCAAAGGTGCCGGGAGCGAGCGGCCTGTCGAGCTTCTCCTCCCACCACGCGTAGTCGGCGCGGCTGTAGAGATAGACCGCCTGATCCGGCCCACCGTGATGCACCTTGTCGGCGACGGTGTCGCCGGAGAGGCCGAGCCTGCCGACGAAGGCACGCTGGACGGGTTGCTTGTCGATGCCCGACTCGACCGACCGCGTGCCGAGCACGATCGTCTTCGGCCGGCCCAGGTTCACCGATTCGAGCCGCATCGCCGTCAGCACACGACGGCGCCGCGGCCGGTGGCTGCGGCGTGACGCTGCTCGTCCGCGCGGTAGCTCGATCTGACGAGCGGCCCGGCGAAGACCGAGCCGAACCCGAGCGCCTCACCCCGCTCGCGGAGCCAGAGAAACTCGCTCGGATGAACCCATCGGGCGATCGGCGCGTGCTTTGGTGAGGGCTGAAGGTACTGGCCGATCGTCACGACGTCGACGCCTTGCTCACGGAGATCCCGCATCGTCTCGACGATCTCGTCATTCGTCTCGCCCAAGCCAACGATGATCCCCGACTTCGTCAGCACCGGGTAGTCGGCGAGCTCCTTCGCCCGTCGGAGGAGCGAGAGCGCCTTGTCGTAGCTCGCCTTGGCGCCCCGCATGTTGCGGTGGAGCCGGCGCACGGTCTCGATGTTGTGGTTGAAGACCTCGGGCCGCGCGGCGAGGACGGTGCGCAGTGCCTCCTCCTCGACGCCGAGGAAGTCGGGTGTCAGCACCTCCACGCTCGCCTGTGGAAGCTTCGATTTGATCGCTCGGATCGTGGCTGCGAAGTGGCCCGCGCCGCGATCGGGGACGTCGTCGCGGTCAACGGAAGTGACGACGACGTGCGTGAGCTCCATCTGGGCGGCGGCCTGGCCGACCCGCAGCGGCTCGAGCGCGTCGGGCGCGCTTTCAGGCCGGCCGGAATGGATGTAGCAGTAGCGGCAGGCGCGCGTGCACGTCTCGCCGAGGATCTGGAAGGTCGCCGTGCCGCGGCCCCAGCACTCCGAGATGTTCGGGCACCGCGCCTCCTCGCAGACGGTGTTCAGCGAGAGCCCGTGGAGGAGCTTCTTGACGTCGAAGTAGCGGCCGTCGGCGCTCGGAGCGCGCACCTTCATCCACTCGGGGCGGCGAGGCCGCTCGGCGACGGGAAGCGAGCGATGCATGGAGGCCAGTCTAGAGACGTCGGGGGTGGAGGCCGGGCGCCGAACGCGACTTAGTTGCTGACAGCAACTAAGTCCTCGCGACGAGCCGCTCGTGCACCGGCTGGGGCCAGAGGCCGTGTCCCGCCTCCGCTGGCAGGTCCTCGAACTCGAGGCCGAACACGTCGCGGAGCGCGTCGAGCGCGTGCGGACGCACCTCGTCGACGGTCACCGGCCGGCCGAGCTCACGCGCGATCGTTGTGAAGGCGGCATCCTCGAGCCCGCACGCGGTGATCCACTGCGTGAACGGGGCAGGATCGAGGTCGACGTTGAGCGCGTAGCCGTGCGTCGTCACCCACTTCGAGATATGGATCCCGATCGAGGCGATCTTCCGCGGAGGCGGGTGCAGCCAGACCCCGGTGAGTCCCTCGATTGTCGTGCCTTCTAGTCCAAACGCTGAAAGCGTTTGCACTAGTGCCTGCTCGAGGTCGCGGCAGTAGTGCTTCACGTCCTGCCCGTGCCGGCGCAGGTCGAGGATCGGGTAGCAGACGAGCTGGCCAGGCCCGTGGAAGGTAGACTTACCGCCGCGGTCGGTCTCGACGAGCTCGATCTCGGCGCCCTCGGGAATGTGCAGCTCGCCCTCCTCGGTACGGCGGCCGAGCGTGACAACCGGCGGATGCTCGAGGAGGATGATCGTGTCCGGGATCGCGCCCTGCGAGACCGCGCCGGCGAGCGAGCGCTGTAACTCCCAGGCCTCGCGGTAGGGCACGAGGCCGAGTTGCATGACGTACGCGCCCTTAGTAATCGCTCTCGCCCCAGCTCTCGAGGCGCTGGCGCAGATCGCGCAGGAAGCGACCGGCGAGAGCTCCGTCGACGAGCCGGTGGTCGTAGGTGAGCGTCAGGTTCATGATCGGCCTGATCGCGATCACGTCCTTTCCGAGTTCGTCCTGTGCGACCCAGGGCCGCTTCACGACCGCATAGGTGCCGAGGATCGCCGCCTGTGGCTGGCTGATCACCGGTGTTCCGTGGAAGGTGCCGTAGCCGCCCGGGTTCGTGATCGTGAAGGTGCCTCCCTGGACGTCGTCAGGCATCAGCTTCTTGTCGCGGGCCCGAGCCGCGATCTCCGTCACCGCTCGCGCCATCCCGAGCAGGTTGAGGCCCTCCGTGTTCTTCACGACGGGGACGATCAGGCCTTTGCCGTCCGCGAGCTCGACCGCGAAGCCGAGATTGACGTAGTTCCGCGTGACGATCTTGTCGCCCCGGATCTCACCGTTGATCCAGGGGTAGTCGCGGAGCGTCTCGACGGTCGCGCGCGCGACGAACGAGAGGTACGTCGGGTTGACGCCGTAGGCAGCCTGGTACTCCTGCTTCAGCTTCTCGCGGATCGCGACGACCTTTGACATGTCCACCTCGATCGCGCTCGTCACGTGCGCAGAGGTGTCGAGAGAGCGTCGCATGTGCTCGGCGATGCCCTTGCGCATCGCGTTCATCGGTTCCACGCTCTCGCCTTCCGCAAGCTCCGCTGGCGGGCTGGGAATCGCCTGCGGCGGCGCACTCGGGGCACGCGGCGGTGCCTGCGGTGGCGCCTGGGGCGCGACCGGCGTCGCAGCCTGCGGTGGGGACTCCGGGGCGGACGGAGCCGCCGCCGGAGGCGGCGTAGCCTTCGTCGAGGCGCCAGCCTCGACAAAGGCCAGGATGTCCTTCTTCGTTACGCGGCCGCCGGTGCCGGTGCCTTGCACGCGGCTCACGTCGACGCCGTGCTCCGAGGCGATGCGCGCGACGACGGGCGAGAGGAACGTCTTGCCGTTCTCGGCGCCTGCGGCGGGAGCAGCCGGCTGCGGAGTCGGCCCGGGGGGAGGCGCGGGAGCTTGCGGCTGCTCGGGCTCGGTGGCCTGGGCAACGTCGCCGACGCC
>Ga0136621_1000519_pt1 | contig 15198 bp, 16 predicted proteins | sample AntDryUQ445A2306_FD_104673 | JGI IMG/M metagenome (GOLD analysis project Ga0136621, IMG submission 104673) | Polar desert sand microbial communities from Dry Valleys, Antarctica - metaG UQ445A (23.06) | ecosystem: Environmental > Terrestrial > Soil > Desert | place: Antarctica: Dry Valley...
AGCAAGCTGAGAAGGTCGGCTGCGGCTCCTTAACTCCGATCTCGGTGCCGGCAAGCTTGGCCGTGAAGCCCGAAAGGAAGAAGAACATCGCCTGCTGGCGTGTGAGGCGTGCGATCGGCGGCAGGATCCCGAACGCGTCCGCGGTCAGCATCACGACCGACCTCGGATGGTCGGCGCGCTTCGCCGGCAGCGCGTTCGCAATCTGCTCGAGCTTGTAGGCAGCGCGCGTGTTCTCGGTCTTGGAGCCGTTGTCGAGGTCGACGACGTCGTCCTCGTCGAGAACGACGTTCTCGAGAATCGTCCCGTAGGCACGCGTCGTCTTGAAGATCTCCGGCTCGGCCTCGGCGGAGAGATTGATCACCTTCGCGTAGCAGCCGCCCTCGAAGTTGAAGATGCCATTCTCGCCCCAGCCATGCTCGTCGTCGCCGATCAGGCGCCGCTCCGGGTCGGCCGAGAGGGTGGTCTTGCCGGTACCGGAGAGCCCGAAGAAGATCGCCACGTCTCCCCCGTCGCCGACGTTCGCGGAGCAGTGCATGGGGAAGACACCCTCGAGCGGGAGCCGGTCGTTCATGAGCGTGAAGATCGACTTCTTGATCTCGCCTGCATAGAACGTGCCGCCGATCAAGACCTCCTGGCGCGTCGGGTGGAGGACGACGAACGTGCCGCTGCGGGTACCGTCCTCCTCCGGTTCGGCCTCGACGCCGGGCGCGTGCAGAACAAGTCCCTCCGGCTCGAAGTCCCGCAACTCCTCAAGGGACGGGTCGATGAACATCGTGCGCGCGAAGAGCGCGTGGTAGGGCCGGTCGGTGATCACCCGCACGGCGATCCGATGCGCGGGATCGGCACCCGCGAAAGCATCGATCACGTAGAGATCGCGCTCCGCGAGGTAGTCGGTCACCTTGTCCCGCAGGCCCTCGAACCGGTCCTCTTCGAGTGGCGCGTTGACATCGCCCCACCAGATCCGGTCCTCGGAGCCAGGCTCGCGCACGATGAACTTGTCCTTGGGGGAGCGGCCCGTGTGCTCGCCGGTGTCGACCGCGAGCGCTCCGCCCTCGGCGAGCCGCCCTTCCCCGCGCTCGAGTGCATGGGTGTAGAGCAGCGATGTGCTCGGATTCCAGTGGACGTCGCCGTCGCCGCCGATCCCGTGCTCGAGGAGACCCACCCGGCCGCGCCGCTCGAATGTCGTCTTCTCGCTGATCGCCATCATGCAGCTCCTTTACCACACGTGAACCGAGGACAATCCTACGCCGCTACAGTCAACCCGTGCCGCGTGCCCGCGACCTCGGCATCGAGATCGGCCGTCTCTCGAGCGGGCGCCGCAACGCGATCACGGACGTGCGAGGCGTGCTCGTCGGCCACACAACGCTGATCGAGGGCGACGACGTCCGCACCGGCATCAGCGTCCTCGTCCCGCCCCCGGAACCACTCTTCGCAGGCTGCGAGCGCATCAACGGCAACGGCGAGCTGACGGGACTCGAGTGGATCCGCGATTCGGGGTTGCTGACGACGCCCGTCGCGCTGACGAACACGCACTCGGTCGGAGCCGTCCGCGACGCGCTGATCTCGAATGCACCGCCCGGCGAGGACGCCTGGAGCCTGCCGGTGGTCGGCGAGACGTGGGACGGCTTCCTCAACGACATCAACGGCTTCCATGTGCGGCCAGAGCACGTCCGGGCGGCGCTCGATGCAGCCGCCGCGACGGCGGTGGTCGAGGGTTCGGTCGGCGGGGGCACCGGGATGATCTGCCACGGCTTCAAGGGCGGGATCGGCAGCGCCTCCCGTGTCGTCGACGACGGCTGGACCGTGGGCGCGCTCGTACAGGCAAACCACGGGACGCGACGGCGGCTGCGCGTGAACGGCGCGCCTGTGGGCGAGCGCCTTGGACCGGAACAGGTGCCGCTCCCCGGCACACGCGAGGGAGCCGGCTCGATCATCGTTGTGCTCGCGACCGACGCGCCGCTCCTCCCGGGCCAGTGCGAGCGCCTGGCGCGACGAGCTGCGTTCGGAATCGCCCGCACGGGCGGCCTCGGCGAGCACTCGAGTGGCGACTTCGCGCTCTGCTTCGCGACGGGGAACAGGGGGCTCGCTTCCGAGGAGCCGCAGATCGAGCTGCGGATGGTGAACGACGTCTGCATCAATGGGTTCTACGAAGCCGTGGTCGACGCGGTCGAGGAATCGATCCTGAACGCGTTGCTGGCCGCCGAGACGATGACCGGTCGCGCCGGGCACACGGCGTACGCGCTGCCGCACGACCTCCTGCTCGAGGCACTCGTCTAGACCGGAGCGCCCGCGATGTCACGCGCGAGCAGGGCGGAGTAGCGTCCGCCGGCCGCAAGAAGCTCCTCGTGCGTGCCGATCTCGGCCACACGTCCGTGATCGAGAACAACGATCTGGTCGGCATCTCGCACCGTCGAGAGGCGGTGCGCGATCGCGATCGTGGTGCGACCCTCCTCGAGCCGCTCGAGCGCTGCCTGCACGAGTCGCTCGGTCTGCGTGTCGAGCGCCGAGGTGGCCTCGTCCAGGACGAGGATCGGGGGGTTGCGAAGGATCGTCCGCGCGATCGCTATTCGCTGCTTCTCGCCACCTGAAAAGCGGTAGCCCCGCTCACCCACGACCGTGTTGTACCCCTCGGGCAGCGAGACGATCAGCTCGTGGATCTGCGCGGCCCGCGCCGCCTCCTCGACCTCGTCGTCACTTGCCTCCGGTTTCGCGAAGCGCAGGTTCTCGCGCACGCTTGAATGGAAGAGGTAGGTCTCCTGCGAGACCACGCCGACGGCCGCTGCGAGCGACGCGAACGTCAGGTCCCGGACATCGATCCCGTCGATCGCGACGGTGCCCCGCGTCGCGTCGTACAGGCGCGCGACGAGATACCCCGCAGTCGTCTTGCCCGAGCCCGTCTCGCCCACGAGCGCGGTCGTCGTGCCGGCCGCGACCTCGAACGACACGTCCTGGAGCGTCCAGGCGGCGTCGGCGTACCGAAACCAAACGCCCTCGAAGGCGACGTTCCCTCGCGCCCGCAGCAGCTCCTGTCGACCCTCCTCGATGTCCACCTCGAGGTCCTGGTATTCGAAGACGCGATCGAATAGCGCAAGCGAGGTCTGCACGTCGAGCGAGACGCCGAGGAGGGAGCCGATCGGGAAGAAGAGCCGGGTTTGCAGCGTGGTGAAGGCGACAAGCGTCCCGAGCGTGATCGAACCGGCGTAGTGGCCTGCGAAGAGGTAGACGAGCGCCGGCATGATCGCGAAGGTCATCTGGATCGAGGACATCATCCAGCGGCCGGTCATGCGGCTTCGCACCTCGAGATCGGCGAGCCGTGCCGACTCGCCCTCGAAGCGCTGCCCCAACTCGCCGGAGCGGCCCATCGTCTTCCCGAGCAGGATCCCGGAAACCGAGAGCGACTCCTGGACGAGGCTCGAGATATCGGCCATCGACTCCTGCCGCACCTTCGCCACCTTCTGCCGCTCACGGCCCACGCGGCGCGTCATCCAGACGAACACCGGGATGAGCGCGAGCGCGAAGAGAGTCAGCTTCCAGTCGAGAATGAACATGGCGACGACGCTTGCGATTACCGTCGTCACGTTCGAGACGATGGAGGTCGCGGTCGAGGTCACGACCTCCTGCACCCCGCCAATGTCGTTGGCGAGCCGCGACTGCACCTCGCCGGTGCGCGTGCGGGTGAAGAAGGCGAGCGAGAGCCGCTGCAGGTGGCGGTACACCGCCGTGCGGAGATCGTGCATCACGCGCTGGCCGACCTGGTTGGAGAGCAGCGTCTGGACGACGCCGATCGCGCCGGTAAGGATCGCGATCGCGATCAAGCCTCCGACGAGCAGATTGAGGAGCGCCAGGTCGGCCGCGTGCTCCGGGCTCGGCAATGCGTCGTCGAAGATCCGCTTGACGAGGAAGGCCGAGAACGCGCCCACCGTGGACGAGAAGAGAATCAGCGCGAGGACACCCCCGAGCCGCAGCTTGTACGGTCGGAAGAGCGCCACGATGCGGCGGAAGTTGGCGCGGCGGACGGCGGGGTCCGCAGGACGCTCGGCGGGCTCCGCCGCCTCGAACACACCTCCTCGTCCGCGTGCCACCTCTCGACAGAGTACGGACCGGCTAGCGGGCTGCGTCGACCCGCGCCTGGAGCTGCCCGGTGAGCTTCCGCGCCGAGGCGGCGGTTGGTTTCGCAACGGTGACCTCGATCGGCTCGCCGACCACGAGACTGATCCGGGGCAAGCCGAGTCGACCACGCGAAAGCGCGCGCGCTGAGCCGACGATCCGCACGGGCACGAGCGGCGCGCCCGTCTCGAGCGCGAGCCGGGCGGCGCCTCGCGTCCAGACGCCGCCTCTGACGGTGCCCTGTGGAAAGATCGCGACCGACTGCCCTTGCTCGAGCAGCTCCCTTGCTCGGCCGATGGCGACCTGTCCTTCTCGCCCGCGTTTGACGGGGATCCCGCCGAGAGAATCCATCAGCCACGCACCAGGTCGGTGATGCCACAGCTCCTCCTTCGCGAGGAAGCGCAACGGCCGGGGGGAGACCAAGGCAAGCAGGGGCGGGTCGAGCATCGACTCGTGGTTCGCCGCCACCACGCAGGGCTCGGCCGGCAGCGAACCGACGATCCGGACGCGATAGAGCACCCGCGCCAGCACGAGCGTCGCGACACGCACGAAGCGGTAGAGCCCTACGTGCACAGGCGGTCGAGCTCCTCTGCCACGAACTCCGCCCAGCGGTCGGCGCGCGGGAGCGCCACGAGCCTGCCGGACGGATTTCGCAGCGCGATCGCATGTCCCGCGAGCGGGATCACGGTCCTCACTGCGTCGATCCCCAACGCCCGTGCGCGCTCGTACCCCTCGAGCGACAGCGCCGGGCGCACGCCCGGAATGCCCGGAAAACCGCGGTCGAACGAGCCGTGGACGATTGCGAGGCGTCTGCCGGCGAGCGGGGCGAGATCGAGCTGCGGGTAGAGCCACGGCGCGAGCGCGATCACGCTCCTAACGGCAGGACCTGCCGCGACATGGACCGCGACGGCGCCGCCCATCGAGTAGCCGACGAGGGCGATCTCCTCGGCGCCAGCCTCCCGCGCCGCCTCGATCGCCGACTGCGCGTCCTCGATGCACAACTCGAGGCGACGCCACGATTTCGTCCGGTAGCGCACCTCGAGGAAGCCCAGAGCGGGGAAGCGCGGTGCCAGACGCTGCACCAGCCATTCGAGCGTCGAGCTCCACGTGCCCGGGACCTCGGCCGCAGTTCCTCCGTTGACGCAGACGACCGCACCGCGGCGCCGATCGTTCGTCCAGCGGGCCTGGGCCCCGCTCGCCAGCTCGAAGGACATGCCTCGACTCTAGGGAACTCCCTCTAGGCGATGGAGATCGCACCCGCTGTCGACCGCTTCCTCGCTTCCCCCCGGCTTGCCGAGACGACCAAGCGCTCGTACGCCTCCGACCTCCGCCACTTCGCCGACTGGCTCGACGCCCGCGGCACGGCGGTGGCCGACGTCGACGTGCGTGTGCTCGCCGACTACGTCACGATGCTCGACCGCGGACGTCCGCGGCTGGCGCCGGCGACGGTTGCGCGTCGGATCTCAACCGTGCGGTCGTTCCTGCGTTTCACGTTCGGCGCGGCACGGGTGCCGGACGCTCCGCTCGCGCCGCGCCTGCCGAATCGGCTTCCGGAAGCCCCGAAGCAGGACGAGATCGAGCAGATCGTCTCCGGCTTCGACGACGACGATGCGCTCGCGCTCCGGAACCGGGCGCTCTTCGAGCTGATCTACTCGGCGGGGCTGCGCAGCGCGGAGGCGGTGGGGCTCGATTTGGGCGACGTCGACTTCGACCAGGAGCTCGTCCGAGTGCGCGGGAAGGGCTCGAAGGACCGGGTCGTGCCGCTCGGGGAGCTGGCGGCTCTCGCGGTCGCTCGCTATCTCCGCGACGCGCGCCCCGCGCTCGCGCGCGGAGCCGAAAACTCGCTGTTCCTCTCGACTCGGGGGCGGCGGCTCGACACGAGCACGGTCAGGCGGCTGCTGCCGCACCCACACCGGCTCCGGCACTCCTTCGCCACCCACCTCATCGAGGGCGGCGCCGACCTGCGCACGGTGCAGGAGCTGCTCGGTCACTCCTCCCTGTCGACGACGCAGGTCTACAGCCACGTCGATGCCAAGCGGCTCCGCAAGGTCTATGACTTCTCTCATCCAAGATCCTGAGGTAGAGGGGTTCCTCGCGCTGCTGGCGGCGCGAAGGGCTCCCCGGACGGTCGAGGCCTACCGGCGCGACCTGACGCAGCTCGCCGTCTGGCTCGGCGGCCGGGTCGGCGAGGCCGGCACCGAGACCCTGGAGCGGTGGATCGCCGAGCAGCGGGCAGCCGGCTTGTCTGCCTCGACCGTTGCACGCCGGGTGGCAGCTCTGCGCGGTTTCTACCGCCACCAGCTCCTCCTGGGCACGCGCAGCGACAATCCAGCGGCGGCCCTCGAGCTGCCCCGGCGCACCAGAAAGCTCCCACGGACTCTCTCCGCAGCGGAGGCGGAGCGGCTGGTCGAGGCCGCGGCGGGGACGACGCCACGCGCCATGCGCGACCGGGCGCTCGTGGAGCTGATGTACGGCGCCGGCCTCCGAGTCAGCGAGACGCTGGGGTTGAGACGCGGCGCGGTCGACCTCGACGGGCGCCTGGTGCGGGCGTTCGGCAAGGGCTCGAAGGAGCGGATCGTGCCGCTCGGCCGGCCGGCCGCGGACGCGCTGCGCCGCTACATCGCGATGGGGCGACCGCACCTCGATCGACGCAACCGTCCCGAGCTCTTCCTGAACGCACGCGGGGGGCCGCTCACGCGCGCGGGTGCCTTTCTCATCCTCCGCAGGCTCGCCGAGAGAGCCGGGCTCGAGCCCCAGCGCGTGCACCCGCACCTGCTCCGGCACTCGTTCGCCACCCACCTGCTGGAGGGCGGAGCTGACCTCCGCAGCGTCCAGGAGATGCTCGGTCACGCGGACCTCTCCACCACGGAGCTCTACACCCACGTATCCGATCGACGCCGCCGCGAGTTGTACTTTCAGGCGCATCCCCACGCGCAGCGGAGACCGACGCCAAGAACGAACCCACATGAGGTCTGACCCACAACTTCCCCTCCTCGTGGCGCTGACGCTCGGTGTCGGCTGGACGATGTTCTTCAGCGGGCTGAAGAAGCAGATGCTCGAGCCGAAGCAGCGTCAGCGCATCTGCCCGTCGTGTGGCCGCAGCATCACCGGCCGCGTCTGCTCGGCGCACTAGTAGTTCCCTCCAGAAGCTGTTCGATCGTGCCCAAACGTCCCGGCGTCGGGTCGAGGAGTGTCACGTGGCCGAGCTTGCGGCCGGGGCGTTGCTCCTTCCCGTACAGGTGCAGCCGGGCACCGGGAATCGCGAGGATCTCCTGCGGCGCGGGCACGGCCCCGATCAGGTTCACCATCACACACTCTGCTCGCAGGTCCGTCACACCCAAGGGAAAGTCGAGGATCGCGCGCAGGTGGTTCTCGAACTGGCTCGTTTCCGCCCCCTCGATCGTCCAGTGACCGGTGTTGTGGACGCGGGGCGCAAGCTCGTTGGCGAGCAGCTCACCGCCCACCTCGAACAGCTCGAGTGCGAGCACGCCGACGTAGCCGAGCGCGTCGAGGAGCCGTGTCGCGTACTCCTCGGCCTGCGCTTGGGGAGCGTCCGCGGCGGGCGCACGTGACGTGCGCAGGATCCCATCCGCGTGCACGTTCTCGATGAGGGGATAGAAGCGCGTTCTGCCGTTCCGCGCCCGCACCGCGAGCAACGAGAGCTCCCGATCGAACGGGACGAGCTCCTCCAGGACGTGGCCAGGGACTGGCCCTGGACGTGTCTCCACCAGACGCTGGCCCTTGCCGTCGTAACCGAGGCGGCGTGTCTTGAGGAGGGCCGGGAAGGTCTCCACCTCCTCGTCGATGCGCGCTGTCGGGATGCCGAGCCGACGAAAGAGCTGCTTTTCCACAAGCCGGTCCTGCGCAACCTCCAGCGCAGCGTGACCGGGAACCGTTCCCGCTCGGCGCGCCGACTCGACGGGCACGTTCTCGAACTCGTACGTGACCACCGCGGCGCCGTCCACCAGCCGGTCGAGCAGCTCCGAATCGTCGTATGCCCCTACAAGAAGCTCCCCCACTTCCTTTGCGGGTGCGTCGGGCGCGGGGTCGAGAAAGCGGAAGGAGAGACCGAGGGGCATTCCGGCGAGGGCGAGCATGCGGCCGAGCTGGCCACCTCCGATCACGCCGACGAGCATCAGCCCGACGGATCGGGAGCTGCGAGCACGGATGCTGTCTGCTCGGCTCGGAACTGCTCCAGCCGCTTCCGCACGCCCTCGTCCGAGCGGGCCACGATTGCCGCCGCCAGCAGCGCAGCGTTGACGGCCCCAGGAGGACCGATCGCGAGCGTCCCCACGGGCACACCGGCCGGCATCTGCACGATCGAGAGCAACGAGTCCAAGCCCTTCAGCCTCTTCGACTCGACCGGCACGCCGAGGACCGGCAGGGTGGTCTTCGAGGCGGCCATGCCGGGAAGATGGGCCGCACCGCCCGCGCCCGCGATCAGTACCTGCAGCCCCCGCTCCTCGGCAGATGAGGCGTATTCGAACAGCAGGTCGGGCGTCCGGTGTGCCGAGACGACCTGCTGCTCGTGCGGGATCTCCAGCCGCTCGAGCGTCTCGACCGCATGCCGCATCGTCGCCCAGTCGGAACGCGAGCCCATGATCACCCCGACGAGCGCGGTCACTGGCCGCGGCTCTTCTTCGTGAGCGACGCCGCGACCGTCTTGGCCGTCTTGCGGAGGTCGGCTTCCTGCTCGTCGTCGTCGGCGAGTCCGTTCAAGAGCAGGATCGTCTCTCGCTGGGCCGACCCATTCTTCAGACAGACGATCGCGAGCCGGCGAACTGCCGTGTTGGCGTCCCGCGTCGCAAGCTCGTGCAGGAGGGCGCGAACCGAGTTGACGTCGCCGGGGTGGGTTCGCGAGAGACCTTCGAGGGCGATCAACGCGGAGCCGCGGGCGGCGGGGCTCTCGTCCTCGAGGCCTCGCCGGAGCAGCTCGAGCTTCTGGCGGTAGCGGAATTGAGCGATCGCGCGGTATGCCTGGGCGCGCAGCCGATAGTCGGCGTGCCGCGCCGCGTGCTCGACTTCCTCGTCCCACTGCTGCCGCAGGTCTGCCAGCCCACGCGCGTCGCCTTCGGCAGCCAGCTGGTCGGCCCGGGCAGCAGCCTCGGCCAGGGTCACGGGATCGAGGCGGCGGGCCGTGGGTCGGGGCCCACGTACCTGGCCGACGGGCGGACGAGCCGCCCCAGCTTCTTCTGCTCGAGGACGTGAGCCGACCATCCCGCCGTGCGCGAGCAGGCGAACATCGCGGGCGCGAGGGGAGGCGGCACGTCGGCGACGTCGAGGACAACGGCGGACCAAAACTCGACGTTCGTCTCGAGCGGCCGGTCCGGGGAGCGCTCGCGCAGCGCGACCAGAGCAGCCTGCTCGAGCTCCTCTGCCACCTCGAAGCGCGGTGAGCCGAGCTCCTTCGCGACCCCGCGCAGCAATCTCGCACGGGGATCCTCGGCACGATAGACCCGGTGGCCGAACCCCATGATCCGTTCCTTCCGGGCCAGCGCGCCGCGAACCCACCCGGCGGCGTCACCCGTCTCCGCGACTGCATCGAGCATCGGCAGGACGCGCGCGGGTGCACCGCCGTGCAGCGGGCCGGAGAGCGCGCCGACGGCTGAGGACAGGCAGGCCGCGCAGTCGGCACCGGTGGAGGCGACGATGCGGGCGGTGAACGTCGACGCGTTGAGCCCGTGCTCCGCCGTACAGATCCAGTACGTGTCGATTGCCTTCACCTGCGTCGCTCCGGCCTCCCCGCGCCACTCGAGCAGGAAGCGCTCGGCCGCGGTGGCGCCCTGCTCGATCACCTGAGGCGCGATGCGATCGGTGTGGCCGTCGGCTGCGCGGAAGGACTGCGCCGCAATCGAGAGCATCGCCGCCGAGACGCGTCGCAGGTCCTCGCGAGCCTCCTCATCGGAGATGTCGATCAGCTGCCCGAGCTCCCAGTCCGCGCCGAGCGAAGAGGAGATCGTCTGCAGGTCGGCGGGAGCATCGCCCGTCAGGCCCGCGTACTCACGCGGCTCGGCAGCAGGCAGGCCGGGCTCGAAGCGTTCGTCGACCAGTAGTCCCCAGACCTGCTCGAAGGGGCGGCTACCGACCAGCTCCTCGATGTCGACCCCGCGGTAGCGGAGCGAGCCGCCGTCGCGGTCTGGCTCAGCGATCTCCGTCTCGAAGGCGACGACACCCTCTAGGCCCGGCTTGAATTCGCTCATTCAGCGCGCCGTGCGAACCGGGTAGTCACGCGCCGGCTCGCCCACGTACTCCGCACTCGGCCGAATGATCTTGCCGCCGGCATGCTGCTCGAGCACGTGCGCCGCCTGCCCCGCGACCCGACTCATCTCGAAGAGGGGGATGAAGAGGTCGGTTGGGATCCCGAGGTAGTGGTAGAGCACGCCGGAGTAGAGGTCGACGTTGGGCCACAGGCCCTTTTGCGCGTGCGCCTCGCGCTCGGCGGTGATCGCGATTTCGAGGTAGTCCGGATCGCTTTCGTCGACGAATTGCTCGGAGAGTCGGCGCAGGATCGGCGCCCGCGGGTCCATCGCGCGGTACAAGGGGTGCCCGAAACCGTACAGCGGCTTCTTCGCCTCGAGCTGACCCCGAAGCTGCTCAGGGACGCGGTCGGCCGAGCCGAACTCGTCGAACATCGCCATTGCTGCCTGGTTTGCCCCGCCGTGCAGCGGCCCCTTGAGCGCGCAGATAGCGCCGACGATCGCGGAGTGCATGTCGGCGTTCGTGCCGGCAACGACCCGCGCGGTAAAGGTCGACGCGTTCATCCCATGCTCGGCATGGAGGATCATCGCGACCTCGAAGGCGCGCGCCTCCTCCGCTGTGGGCGCCTCGCCGCGAAGCATCGTGAGAAAGTTTTCGGCGTAGCCGAGCGTCGCGTCTGGATCGACGACCGACTGGCCGCGACGCCGGCGTTCGTAGCGCGCAGCGATCGTCGGCAGCTGCGCGATCAGCGACACCGCCTTGCGGCGCTCGCTCTCACGGTCGATTGCGTCCTCGGCCGGATCGGAGAATGAGAGCGCGGAGACCGCCGTCCGCATTGTCTCCATTGGCGAGGCGTCCATCGCATTGCCGTCCACGATCGTGGCCGCGGCTTTCGGCAGCTCCCGATCGGCGAGCTCCTGCTTGAACGAGTCGAGCTCCTCGCCCGACGGGAGCTTGCCTTCGAGCAGGAGGTAGGCGACCTCCTCATACGTCGAATACTCGGCCAGTTCTGTGATGTCGTACCCGCGGTACATGAGGATTCCCCGGTCCGGATCGATCGAGCAGATGCTCGTCTCGGCGACGGTGATGCCGGAGAGCGCGACGGACTTCTTCGGGCCTGCCATCGGCTCAACCTTACCCGCAACACCGCGCAGGTAAGCGGCGGTAGAGTCCCCCGCCGAGGAGCGAAGGAGCACTTCGATCAGCTGGAGGCCAGGGCCATGCGAAGGAAAGTGACCGTTGTCGGTGCCGGCAACGTCGGCGCAACGTGCGCACAGGAGATCGCGCGCGGCGACTACGCCGATGTGGTCCTCGTCGACATCAAGGAAGGCCTTCCCCAGGGCAAGGCGCTCGATATCGATCAGGCGGCTGCAGTCCTGGGTTACGAGGCGAATGTCTCCGGCTCGAACGGCTACGAGGAGACGTCGGGTTCGGAGGTCGTGGTGATCACTGCGGGCCTGCCCCGCCAGCCCGGCATGAGCCGTGACGACCTGGTGACGACGAACGAGAAGATCGTCACGTCGGTCACCGAGCAGGTCGTCAGCGCCAGCCCCGACGCGATCCTGATCGTCGTCTCCAACCCACTCGACGCGATGTGCCACGTGGCGAAGAACAGCTCCGGCTGGCCGAAGGAGCGCGTTTTCGGGATGGCCGGGATCCTCGACACCGCCCGCTTCTCCGCCTTCATCGCGTGGGAGACCGGCATGTCGATCAAGGACGTGACGGCGGTGGTGCTTGGCGGCCACGGAGACCAGATGGTGCCGGTCGTCTCGGCCACGACGGTGGGTGGAATCCCGCTGCGCAAGCTCGTCGACGAGGAGCGCGTGCGGACGATGGTGGAGCGCACGGCGAAGGGCGGCGGCGAGCTCGTGAACCTGCTCGGCACCTCGGCCTGGTATGCGCCGGGCGCGGCCGCCGCGCAGATGGTCGACGCGGTTGTCCTCGACGAGAAGCGCGTCCTTCCCTGCACCGCCTACCTCGAGGGCGAGTACGGCATCGACGGCCTCTACATGGGCGTGCCGGTGAGGCTGGGCGCGGGTGGGATCGAGCAGATCATCGAGCTCGACCTCGACGACGGCGAGCAGCAGGCGCTGAAGGACTCTGCGGACGCCGTCCGCGACGTCGTCTCCGTCCTCACGTCGTCGTGAACCTGGGCCTCCGCGGACGCACGGCGATCGTCTGCGGCGCCTCCGCGGGGATCGGGCTTGCCTGCGCGGAGTCGCTGGCGGAAGAGGGTGCGAATGTCGCGATGCTCGCCCGGCGGCGCGACCTGCTCGAGCGGGAGGCGGAGCGCCTGGGTGCACTCGCCGTGCGGGGCGACGTGACGAACGCCCGGCATCTCGAGCAGCTCGTCGACCGCACGTTGGAGGCGTTCGGCGGCATCGACGTGCTCGTCCTGAATAGCGGTGGGCCGCCGCGCACGCGCGCGCTCGACGCGTCGGATGAGCAGGTCGAAGAGGCAGTGACGCTCCTTCTCCTCTCGGCTGTTCGGCTCGTGCGTCTCTGCCGTCCCGCCCTCGAGGCGAGCGGGCACGGACGAATTCTCGCAATCACCTCGAGTGCCGTGAAGGAGCCGATTGACAATCTCGCCCTCTCCAGCGCAGTCCGACCCGGCCTCGTAGGCTGGCTGAAGCTGCTCTCGCGCGAGCTAGGCCCAAGCGGCATCACCGTGAACGCGATCGCACCGGGCAGGGTCGATACCGACCGTATTCGAGAGGTCTACCCGGAGGGGCCCACCGAGGACGACCTCAAGGCGATCCCGCTGCGGCGTCTCGGCGCTCCCCGCGAGATCGCGGACGTCGTCTGCTTCCTCGCCTCCGACCGCGCGGCGTACGTCACCGGCACAACATTCGCGGTCGACGGCGGCCTCCTGCGCGGCCTCTCGTAGGCACGCTAACTATGCTGGGCGGCCGTGAGGCGGCTCATCTCTTCCGGCCGGCTGCTGGCGGCCGGGCTCGCGCTGCTCGGGGTGATCACGTTCGTCCTCTGGCTGGTTCCGTCAAACAGCTACCTGCTGCTCCCCGACCGCGCGAAGCCGCTGGATGAACGCGTCGACGTGCCGGGGGAGAAGCCGTCGGACGATGCGGGTGAGATCTACTACGTCGACGTAATCGTGCGCAAGGCGTCCCTCCTCGAGAAGCATGTGTCACGCCTGCGGCCCGACGGCGCCGACCTCGTGCCGGAGCACGCGATCGTGCCGCCAGGGACGGACTACGGTGACCGCCGGCGTCAGAACCTCCGCCAGATGGACCGCTCGCAGGAAGTCGCCGCGGCGGTCGCCCTACGTGAGCTCGGCTACGATGTGAAGGCAGATCCGGCAGGCGCGCTCGTTGTCGCCGTGGCGCCCGACGCACCCGCCGACGGCAAGCTCGAGCCGACCGAGGTGATCGTCGCCGTCGACGGCAGCTCGGTCGAGACGCCGGAGGATCTCCGACGCCTGATCGCGAAGCACGAGATCGGTGAGACCGTCCGTCTCCGCGTGCGGGCCGGGAGCACCGCTCGCACTGTTCGGCTCGGGACCGTCGAGAGTCCGGTCGAGCAGGGACGGCCGATCATCGGCGTCCAGGTCGAGCAGGCGGCCGAGATCCGGTTGCCGCTCGACGTCGAGATCGACCTCGGCGGCGTGGGCGGTCCCTCGGCCGGCCTCGCGTTCGCCCTCGAGATCGTGGAAGCACTGGGTTCAGACGTCGACCGAGGCTACGAGGTCGCGGCGACGGGTGAGATCGAGCTCGACGGAGGGGTGGCGCCCGTGGGCGGTGTAAAGCAGAAGACAATCGGTGCCCGCCGCGCCGGCATCGACGTGTTTCTCGTACCGGCTGGGGATAACGCGGAGGTGGCGCAGCGCCATGCCCGCGGCCTTCGCATCATCCCTGTCGACAACTTTCAACAGGCGTTGCGTAGATTGGAAACGCTACCCCAAAAGGGACGTTAAAGCGCCTGGTTGAGCCGAATCGAATCCTCCGGAAATTGCGCCGTTTCCGTGTGCCTACCCCTTGAAGGCGGCCCTACCACATGGCCACAATGCCGTCTGTCTGCGGGAACCAGATCCGACCAAAAGGGATGATGAGCAAACGAACCGATTCAACGTGCAGTGATTGCTACTTCCGCCGCGCGGGCCTGTGCGCCCTCCCCGGAGACACCCCCTGTCCCACGTTCCGCCTCGCACAGGCAGGTTCGCTGGAGCCCCCACGCCAGCCGCGCCTCGTGCCCCGCGACGTTCGCTTCACCTCCGCAGCCGCATAGACTGAGGGCAATGGAGACGCACGACCGCGAGCCCGAGCAGGAGTTCGAGCGGAACTGGCAGCCGCGGTTGTGGATCTCGCTCGGCCTCCTGATCCTGATCGCCGCCTACCTGATCGCCTTCGTCGTCGGCAACGACGAGGAGGCGTCGGTGAACTTCGTCTTCGCCGAGGCGACCACGTCGCTGATCTGGGTCATCCTCCTGTCACTGCTCGCCGGGCTCCTCGGAGGTGTGCTGCTCTCGCAGCTCCATCGCCGACGGTCGCATCACAAGAGCGACGCCAGCGACGCGACGCCCGCGTCGATCGACGTCGCGGACTCGTAGCTGAAGGCGAATCGCGCCGAGCGCTCACCCCCTCTTCGCGCAGGGAAGAAGTCGGCACCGCGAACGAAGGTGACGCCGGCCTCGGTCGCCCGGTCGAGCAGCTGCGAGGCGTCGACCGGAAGCTCGGCCCACACGAAGTAGCCACCCTCGGGTCGGCTCCAGGTCGCCCGGCCGTCGAGCTCGCGGTCGAGCGCGGCCAACATCGCGTCTCGCCGCTCGCGGAGGAGACCGCGGATCCGGGCGAGATTCGGCTCGAAGCCGCCGCGCGCGACCAGTTCGTGGACCGTCGCCTGCGGCAGGAAGGGCGGCGAGATGTAGGTCGTAACGGC
>Ga0136621_1000521_pt1 | contig 15177 bp, 14 predicted proteins | sample AntDryUQ445A2306_FD_104673 | JGI IMG/M metagenome (GOLD analysis project Ga0136621, IMG submission 104673) | Polar desert sand microbial communities from Dry Valleys, Antarctica - metaG UQ445A (23.06) | ecosystem: Environmental > Terrestrial > Soil > Desert | place: Antarctica: Dry Valley...
GAGACAGGTTTCGAGCAGCCGCTCCGGCGGAAACTCCTGGTTGATCCGGGAGAGAATCTCCGAGTCCTGAACGGATCTGCGCAGCTCCGACTGTCCGGGTAGATAGAGGAGCACCGCTCCGACCGCCCACGAGAGGACGAGGCCCGCGGCTGCGCCGAGGAGCAGTCCCGCGACCGAGTCGAGGGCTCGAAGGCCCGGCACCATGCCCATGGTCGAGCGCAGCGTCACTCCGAGGAACTCCGCGAGGCTCGACAGAAGCGTCCCGCCGAGCACGGCGCCTCCGAGCGCGACCAACGGGGCGTAGGGCGAGCCGTCCGCGAGGAAGGTGGGCGCGATGCGCGCGCCGACATAGGCGCCGAACGCGAAGCCGGCAAGCGACAGGGCTCCCCGGACGAGCCCTTTCGAGAGCCCGTAGAGCCCAAAGAGCACGACGACGCCGAGCACGATCCAGTCCGCCGTCGACACGGCCGAAGCCTACGTTGCAAAGAGCCCCTCCCTTTAGAGGCGCGGTTACACTAATGGGAGTTCGGGGGCGTAGTTCAGTTGGTTAGAACGCCGGCCTGTCACGCCGGAGGTCGCGGGTTCGAGTCCCGTCGCTCCCGTATCCGAACTGCCTGCAAAGCAAGCGATTTTGTGTCATCGCCAGTGCGAGCACGACTTCTCGACGCGAAACTCGGCCAGGAAACAGACAGCAAACGTCCGAATTCGGCTCCGCTCAACAATGCGTAATCGAATCGCGAAAAGCCCGAAAAACCGCATGAATAGAGCGATTGCTGCCGATCGTCGCAAAACGTCGTGACCACCGAAGTGGCCTGTCAGGCCGGAGGTCGCTCCGGAATGGAGTGCGGAGTGGACGCAGACGAGCACGGCGGTCAACGCCGTGCTGACACATGCCAAGGGGGAGGGAGTGCATCGGATGCGGTTGCCTGTCTCTCGACCGGTGCCCGCTCGCCAATCCCAGCGACCGCGTGGCCGGCCTCGGTCCGCGTTTCTGGCTCGGCGACACTCGACGCGCAGACGGCTAGGCACTCGAGCTCGGTGTCAGCGTGCCGAGAGATGGAGAAGAGGCACAGCGGATTGCCAATTCGTGCGCAGAACCGCTACGAGCGAGGGTGGCGTGACAAACGAGGCATCGACGCCGTTCGGTCGCCCCCTGCGCTCTCCGTAGCCGGCGGCGGTCCAATGCACGAGCTCCCGCCCGATGATCATCCACGGTTTCTCGTCGAGCACGACGAAGACCCCGTCGGGTAGCTCTTCGATCGGCGCTCGATGGCGAAGCTGCCGCCGCGTGCCATGTTCGATCCGCTCTGTGTGAAGCTGGTGGTCGATCGCGTCGGCGCCCGCCTGGCCAGGGTGGAGCCCGCGCCAGATCGCGCCGAAACGGAGGTAATCCTCGCGTCGGCAGAGAGCGCAGGGCCGATGTCCGGCCGCGAACGCGGTCGCCTCGTCGAGGAAGAACAGCTCGGTGAAGCGGCCCGGCTGGAGTAGCGGACGCCGGAGCCAGCCGCGGAACTGGAGCCGGCAGGCGATCCAGCGCTTGCCGTTGTAGCGCCGGCGGATGCGGCCATCCTCGTCGTGGAGGCAGCCGCGATTGCCGTAGACAAGTCCTCGCGCGGGATCCGCGATCAGCTCGCCTAGCGGCGTGACCCGGTTTTGCAGCGGCATTCTCGGCCGCAACCTAGTCGCAGACCAAGTGATCGCGTCGGCGGGCGCCCGAATGCACCCGCCGCGGCGAACCCCTGCTTCCGCTCAGTACCGGTACTGATCCGACTTGTACGGGCCCCCCACCGGCACATCGATGTAGGCCGCCTGCTCGGGGCGAAGCTCGGTCAACTTCGCGCCGAGGGCCTCCACGTGCAGCCGCGCTACCTTCTCGTCCAGGTGCTTGGGCAGCACGTGCACGCCGAGCGCGTACTCATCGGTGCGGTTGAAGAGCTCGATCTGCGCGATCACCTGGTTCGTGAAGGAGTTGGACATCACGAAGCTCGGGTGCCCGGTGGCGTTTCCGAGGTTGAGCAGGCGCCCCTCCGAGAGGACGATGATCGCCTTGCCGTCGGGGAACACCCACTGATCGACCTGCGGCTTGATGGTGATGCGCTCGACACCCGCGGTGTCCGCGAGCCCCGCCATGTCGATCTCGTTGTCAAAGTGGCCGATGTTGCCGACGACCGCTTGATGCTTCATCCGGCGCATGTCCTGAACCGTGATCACGTCCTTGTTGCCGGTCGCCGTGATGAACACGTCCGCGCTCTCGACGACGTCCTCGAGGCGCTGCACCTCGTAGCCCTCCATCAGCGCCTGCAACGCGCAGATGGGGTCGATCTCGGTGATCGTGACGCGGGCGCCCTGGGCGCGGAGGGACTCGGCAGATCCCTTGCCCACATCGCCGTAACCGCAGACCACGCACAGCTTCCCCGCGAGCATCAGGTCAACGGCGCGATTGATGCCGTCGACGAGCGAATGTCGGCAGCCGTAGAGGTTGTCGAACTTGCTCTTCGTGACCGAGTCGTTCACGTTGATCGCCGGGAAGAGCAGAGTTCCCGCGTCGGCCATCTGGTACAGGCGGTGCACTCCGGTCGTCGTCTCTTCGGTCACGCCCTTGATCTCCGCCGCGACCCCCGTCCACCTCTGCGGGTCGGACTGGAGCGAGCGCAGCAAGAGCGCGAGCACGATGCGGAACTCCTCCGAGTCGGCACCTGCCGGGTCCGGCACTGCGCCCGTCCGCTCGAACTCCACACCCTTGTGGACGAGCATGGTTGCGTCGCCGCCGTCGTCGAGCAGCATGTTCGGGCCGCCCTCGGGCCAGGTGAGGGCCTGCTCGGTGCACCACCAGTACTCCTCCAGCGTCTCGCCCTTCCAGGCGAACACAGGAATGCCCTTCGGCTCGTCCGGGGTGCCCTCCGGTCCGACTGCGACCGCGGCAGCGGCGTGATCCTGCGTCGAGAAGATGTTGCACGAAGCCCAGCGCACCTCCGCACCGAGCGCGACGAGCGTCTCGATGAGCACCGCCGTTTGGATCGTCATGTGCAGCGAGCCGGTGATACGGGCGCCGTGAAGCGGCCGCTCGGCCGCGTACTCGCGCCGCACCGACATCAAGCCTGGCATCTCGTGCTCGGCGAGGCCGATCTCCTTGCGACCCCAATCGGCCAAGGCGAGGTCGGCCACCTTGAAATCCAGGGCCGGCATTTCACGCACTTCTGTCTGGGTCATGCGGAACTCCTTCTTCTCGATTGGATGAGGAGCGAGTCACCTCGAGCAAGTAGGCGACCATCACGTCCTCGTCTGCGAAGCGTAGGTGATACGCATCGGATAGCTGCTCGACGCGATCGATTTGCCCCTTATTCTGGAGGAAGACGGGCCCGAAGGGGAAGAAGCTGAAGTCCACGACCTTGGCCCCGAGCCCCCCTTCGGCGAGCAATCTGGCCGTCTGGCTCTGGCCCAGAATCGACAGCTGCATCACGTAGGCGGTTCCTCCTTCGGCGAGGAGCCGCGGCAGCAGCCGGACGAAATGATCGAGCAGGTTGCGGCCCCAGTAGTCGAGGGGCCTGTGCCCGCTCGGCTCCTCGTAGGGATCGACGGGCATCTGGTAGAGGCTTGCGGCGATCAGGTCGAAGCGCTCTGTCGGCGCCCACTGGTAGAGGTCGACGGTCTCGCCCGTGAGCCGGTCTGCGACACCGTTGCGAAAGCCATTCGCCAGCGTGTTCGCGACCGCGCTCTCGTCGATGTCTATCGCATGGACGCGGGCGGCTCCGTTCAGCGCGAGCTGGACGGAGAGGATCCCGCAGCCGCAGCCGACGTCGAGACAGGCCTGGTCGCGGCCGAGCGTTCCCTCGAACAACGTCTTCCAGACGAGATAGCTCCCCGTCGTGGGCACGAAGACGCCCTCGTCGACGATCAGCTGTGGGAAAGGCAGCGGGTAGACGACGCGACCCTGCTCGTCGTGCCACGGCTCCGCGGGATGAGCCTGAGGCCCTGTCCCGAGCAGTCGGTCGTCTGGCGGTGGACGCTTGCGGCCGGGTCGTGTCTCGGCGACTGCGATTGCGAGAGCGGCGATGTGCTCCGGCGTCACGCCGCAACAGCCACCGATGATCTGGGCGCCTTCCTCCCGCCAGGAGAGGCCGAGCTCGGCGTACCCGGCGGGGTCGATCTCCTCGTCAAAGCGCCAACGCGAGCCTGCAAGGTGGCCGAGGTTCGGATAGGCGCCGAGCGGCAGGTCTGTGAAGTCCCTGAGCCAGGAGATCATGCCCGGCACGTGGTCGACGGGCAGGCAGTTGATCATGAGCGCGCCGACCCCCATCTCTTCGAATCTCCGCGCTGCGCGCCCGAAGAGGTCGCCTTCGGGCGGGCCCCAGTGCTGCCCGAAGACCCCGCAGACGCCGTGCCGGCAGCGCCGGAACGAGAGCCATACCGGAAGCCCGGTCTCGAGCAGCTGCTCGACGGTCTCGAAGATCTCCGGGTCGCGCACGAGCGTCAGCGTCTCGAGCAGGATGAGGTCCGGTGGCTCGTCGGCGAACACGCTGCCGAGCAGATCGAGCGTACCCCGGCGTTGGGGGGAGTTGACTTCCTCCGAGATGGCGAACGCGACGGCGCACTCGTCCGCGCGCCCGCCTTCCTCGATGGCACGACGCGCCAGCCTGATGCCGAGGCGGGCGACATCCATCCAGTGCACCGCTTCACCCGCGCCGCGGCTCAGTCGCAGCTCGTGCTCCGGAGCAGAGAGGATCGACCAGGTGTCCGTCGAGAGCACGTGGCAGCCGGCGTCCACGTAGCCTCGATGCACGTCGAGCACGGCCTGTGGCGCCCGGAAGAGCGCCCACGTCCCCCACAGCCCCGGGTCGGGGTTCGTGCCCGAGCCTCGCCGCTCGAGCTCCGTGGCCACGCCGCCGTCCAGGACGACGCAGCGCTCGGCGGCGAGCATCTCCTCGAGCTTGCGGTACGCCGAGGAGGAACCTGTCGGGCGCGACCTCTGGGTCGACGCGCTCACGCCGTGCCCTATCGCCCTGTCGCGAACGCGGCTGCGCCCGGACCGGTCGCCGAGTCTGAGGCCGCGATCTCGGCAAGGGACGTGGCCGGCCTGGCGCCGACGTGCGAGATCACCTCTGCCGCCGCGAGCGAGCCGAGCCGCCCGCACGAGGGGAGATCGTGACCGTGGCTGAGCCCGTAGAGGAATCCGGCGGCGTAGAGATCCCCCGCTCCCGTCGTATCCACCAGCCGCTCGACCGGGACCGCGTCGACCACGTGCGCCTCGTCGCTCGTGACGACGAGCGAGCCCCGCTCGCCACGGGTCAGCGCCGCGATCTCACATACCCCGCGAACCCGCCGCAAGGCGTCGTCGAAGTCGTCCAGCTCGTACAACGAGCAGATCTCGGACTCGTTCGCGAACAGCACATCGACGTGATGCTCGACCAGGTCGCGGAACGCCTGTCGGTGTCGATCGACGCAGAACGGATCGCAGAGACTGAGGGCAACCCTCCGCCCCGCCGCGTGCGACATCCGCGATGCGACTCGAAAGGCCTCCTGCGCGGCCGGTGGGTCGAAGAGGTACCCCTCCAAGAAGAGAATGGTCCCTCGCGCGATCAACGCCTCGTCGACATCCTCCGGTCGAAGCACCACGGACGCTCCGAGGAACGTATTCATCGTCCGCTGCGCATCCGGCGTCACCAGGATCAAACAACGCCCCGTGGATGGGCCAGCGGCCAAAGCCTCCGTGTCGTAGCCGACGCCCGTCGAGCGGAGATCCTCCCCGAACGCCTCGCCCAGATCGTCGTCCCTGACCTTCCCGACGTAGTGAGCGCTGCCACCGAACGACGCCACACCGACAGCTGTGTTCGCCGCTGCGCCACCGGACATCTGGATCCCTGGCCCCATCGCGTCGTAGAGCGACTGCGCTCGGGCTTCGTCGATCAGGTGCATCGTTCCCTTGGCAAGGCCGAACTCAGCCAGGAAGTCGTCGTCCTCGTGCGTGATCACGTCGACCAGCGCGTTCCCGATCCCGATGACGTCGATGTCGCTGGCTTCGCTCATGCGGACTAGGCAACCTGCGCTTCGCGGGCCAGCCCGGCCGCCTCACGCAGCATCTCGGCCTTGTCGGTCTGCTCCCACGTGAAGTCGTGATCCTCGCGGCCGAAGTGGCCGTACGCCGCGGTCTTCGCATAGATGGGGCGCCGGAGGTCGAGGTCACGCAAGATCGCCGCCGGTCGCAGATCGAAGTGCTCGACGACCAGCTCACGGATGCGGGCGACGGGAATCGCCTCCGTGCCGAAGCACTCGACCTGGATCGAGAACGGCTGAGCGATGCCGATCGCGTACGCGACCTGCAACTCGCAGCGATCGGCCAGACCGGCGGCGACCAGGTTCTTCGCCGCGTAGCGCGCGGCGTACGCAGCGGAGCGGTCGACCTTCGTCGGATCCTTGCCCGAGAAGGCGCCGCCGCCATGTCGAGCCGCGCCGCCGTAGGTGTCGACGATGATCTTGCGCCCGGTCAAGCCCGTGTCGCCCATCGGCCCTCCGAGCACGAACCTCCCAGTCGGGTTGACGTAGACAAAGTCCTTGTGCTCCAGACGCGCCGCGTCGTACATGTGACGCGGGAGGATGGGCAGGAGCACGCGCTCGATCAGATCTGGCTTGATCAGGGACTCCGAGTCGAGGCCGTCAGCGTGCTGGGTCGAGATGAGCACCCGCTCGATCTCGACCGGACGCTGCCGTCCGTGCCCATCGACCTCGTACCGAACGGTGACCTGTGCCTTGCCGTCCGGTCGCAGGTAGTGCAGTTCCTCGGCCTTCCGCACCTCGGCGAGACGCCGGCAGATCTTGTGCGCGAGCATGATCGGCAACGGCATCAGCTCGTCGGTCTCATGGCACGCGTACCCGAACATCATCCCTTGATCGCCCGCGCCGAGCTTGTCGAGCGGGTCGTCATCGCCCGGCTCATGCTGGGCCTCGTAGGAGACGTCCACACCCTGCGCGATGTCGGGCGACTGCTCGTCGACCGCGAGCATCACGCTACACGTCTTGGAGTCGAATCCGTATTCCGCGCGGGTATAGCCGATCTCTGCGATCTTCTCCCGCACGACTCGCGGGATGTCGACGTAGGTCGAGGTGGTGATCTCGCCGCCGATGAGCGCGAGACCCGTGGTCACAAACGTCTCACAGGCCACGCGCCCATACGGGTCCTCACTCAGGATCGCGTCGAGCACCGCGTCCGATATTTGGTCGGCCATCTTGTCCGGATGGCCTTCGGTCACGGACTCGGAGGTGAAGTGAAACTCCCCGGCTGACCGCTCGCCTTGGTGCGTCATCGCGTCTCTCTCCTTGGTAGGCATCCGGTCCGGACGCTCTCCGGGTGGCATTTGACTCAGCTCGGAGAGTAAGATCGATTCGACTCTATGGCAAGGAAACCGAACATCGTTCGATCTCCGAGCCCCTACACGCCGTTGGACAGAATCGACAGGGAGCTCGTGGTCGAATTGCAGAAGAATGCGCGTATCTCGAACAAGGATCTCGCGACGCTTGTCGAGCTCTCGCCCTCGAGCTGCTTGGACCGCGTCCGCCGGCTTCGTGAGCGTGGTGTGGTCTCGGGTTTCCACGCCGCGGTCGATCCGGCGCTACTCGGCCGTCCCACCCAGGCGCTCATCTCGATCCGTCTCCAGGTTCACCACCGGAACCTGATCGACGACTTCTACGACCACGTCCTGCGGCTGCCCGAGTCGATTGCCGTCTTCCACGTCACCGGCTCGGACGATTACCTGGTTCACGTGGCGGTGCCTAACACCGAGCGCCTGCGCACTTTGGTGCTCGACGACCTCACGGCGCGCGACGAGGTCGAGCACGTGGAGACACGACTGATCTTCGAGGTGGTGCGGAAACCGGCGATCGAGCCGCTGTGACCACTCTCGGCTCGCACACACTTTCGAGAATTGGCCGCCCTCGCGTCCCGGTCGAAGCTTAGGATAGGGCACGGCAACACGTAACGGTAGGCGCTGGGGCGGAGATCGTTCGCCGGTTCGTCAGCCTAATCGAAGAGGAGAAAGATGGGAGCGTACGACCCGAGGACCGACACGGGCATCCCCACTGAGCCGGTCGGCTCCCTACCCAGGCCGTCTCGGCTGCAGAAGGCGTACGCCGACTACGACGCCGCCAAGATCACCAAGGACGAGCTCGAGTCGTTTCAGGACGAGGCTGTCGAGGACTCGATCAGTCGCGGCGAGGCTACCGGTGCGCCGATCATTTCCGACGGCGAACAGCACCGGTCGAGCTTCGCCACCTATCCCCTCCTCGACACCCTCGCGGGCACCGGGCTGGCCGACAACCTCGGCGCCGGCGGACAGTACTTCGCAATTTTCGCCGACGGTCACAATCGACAGCTGCCCCGCCTCACCGGCGGTCCGTTCCGCTACAAGACCTTTTCTTCAGAGACGCTCGAGAAGTCGATCAAGCTCGCCTCGAAGCCGATGAAACAGGCGGTGATCGCGCCATCCATGCTCGCCCTCTTGTACCCGCTCAATGGGGAGGTGCCCGGCTACTCGCAGGCGGAGTTCGAGGATGACCTCTGCAACGAGTGCGAGAAGGAGATTCGCCAGGCCTTCGAGGCCGGCGCCAAACGGGTCTCGATCGACTTCACGGAGGGCAGGCTCGCGACCAGGGCCGACCCACGCAATCCGTGGACCGGGGCCGGCAAGCTGCCGTATTTTATCGAGCTCAACAATCGCGTCATCGATCGCTTCTCGGCCGACGAGCGGGTGAACATCGGGGTTCACACTTGTCCAGGCGGCGACCGCGACTCGGTGCACAGCGCCGATGTTCCGTACAGCGATCTCCTGCCCGAGCTCTTCAAGCTGAACGCCGGATACTTTCTGATGCAGTTCGCGAGCGAGAGGGACAAGGACCCCGTGCTGGAGATGATCGGTGCGTGCCGTCGTGAGGATGCCAACGGCGTTTCACAGTTCTGCTACCTCGGCGTGACGGTGACGCAGAGCCCTCGCGTCGAAAGCCCGCAGGAGATCTGTGACCTGCTCGTGCATGCTGCCGACTTCATCCCAAAGGAGCGCCTCGGCTCCACCGACGACTGCGGGTTCTCCCCGTTCTCGATCGACGAGAAGCCGAATCACGGATCGCCCGACTATGCCCGCGAGGTCGCGTTCCAGAAGATCGCGAACCGTGTCGAGGGCACGAAGATGGCAGCCGAGAAACTCGGGATCGGAGTGCCCGCGGCCGCGGCCAGCTAGCCCGTGCCCCGACCGGAACTTCGGCCAGGCCCGCTCAACGGGGAAGATTCCCACGCGGATTGGACGCCAGACGGCTGTCGATCGATCCCGAAGGACGCTGGGCCTACGAAGCTGGCTACCGTGGCAGGCATGCTCTACGCCTGGGACACGAGTGAGCGGGCTCTCGAGTCCGGGGGTTTCGAATCGAGGCAACGTGCGCGCGTCGCGGAGGCAGTCGTCGAAGGGTCGGAGTCTGGCGCGCGCTGGCTCGGGATCGCCTACTGGCAGACGGTTGGGCGCGTTTTTCGCGGTGGTGTGCGCGCGCGCTGGCGGGGCGAGCGTGCCCGGCTCACCCTCCTCGGCGGAGTGACGCTTCTCTCCTTCGGCCGGCCCGAGCTCGTGTCGACGGACAACCTCGTCTCCTGCCGCTACGGTATCGAAGGCGGCCTGCTCGCCTCGCGCGCAGGAGGTTCGGTCACCCTCGGGCAACGGCGTCTTGAGGACGGATTCGAGCTGAGCGTCGTCGTCGAGGAATACCTTCCGCGCCTGGCGGCGCGCGCCGGAGCGCCCGGGTGGACGGGCGCCCTTTATGCGAAGGGCCAAAGTCCGTTCCACGCCGCGGTCAGCCGCCGCTACTTCGACCTCCTGGTCTCGAGGGCGGACGTATGAGGGTCGCTGTCTTCGGCGCGACGGGCATCGTCGGAAGTGCACTGCTGCCGCGGCTCACCCCCGAACACGAGCTTGTCGGGATCTCGCGCACCGCACGTCCGGCGGAGCCGCACGTGCGCTGGGTCACGGGCGATGCGACCTCTGCCGAGGACGTCATGCGAGCGGTCGAGGGCGCCGAGATCGTCTACCACCTCGTCCACTCCCTTGGCGCGCGACACTTCGAGCGCCAGGACCGGGTTGCCGCGCAAAACGTTGCCGACGCATCCGAGCGCGCTGGCGTCGAGCAGATCATCTATCTCGGTGGCCTCGGTGACGACGGCCCGACAGCTTCCTCTCACCTGCGGAGCCGGCGCGAGACCGGTGAACGCCTGGCTTCGGGATCCACTCCGGTTACTGCTTTACGCGCGGCGATGATCGTTGGCAAGGGCAGCGCGGCATTTGAGACGATCGTCGCGCTCGTTGACCGTCTGCCCGCGATGATCACACCGAACTGGGTGTCGACGCCCACCCAACCGATTGCGCTCGACGACGTCACCCGCTACCTCGCCGCCGTCTGCGGGAGTCAGCGCACGTTCGGCGAGAGCTTCGATGTCGGTGGGCCCGAGGTGATGACGTACCGGCAGATGATCGAGCGCATCGCGGTTCTCCGTGGCCGGAGGCCTTGGATCGTCGAGGTGCCCGTGCTGACCCCGCGACTCTCGTCGCTCTGGCTGCATCTCGTCACGCCTGTCGGTGCTTCGGTTGCCCGCCCGCTGATCGAAGGGCTGAAGAACCCGACCATTGCCCGCGAGGAACGACTCAGGCGCCTTTTTCCCTTCGACCTCACGACGTTCGACGAAGCAGCGAGATCTGCGCTCGCCTCGTGACGGAGGTGTCGCTCGCGGCGACGCGACCGTGGGTACTCAACCCGCTCGGGGAGTGACTGGATCCACGCCGACGAGCTTGGCGTACGCGATATAGCGGTGGGTTGCGAAAAACCGCGGCCAGCACGCCTGGAGCGCGAGCTCCTCACGCCCCCGTCCCTTCAGCACCTCGATCTGGTCGTCTCGCACGATCTGGTGACCGACGACCTCGTACCTATAAGTCCCGTATGGCACTTCGAAAGTGATGTCGTCCCCGGGACGGAGCTTGTCGATGTCCGAGAACGGCGCGCCGTACGTCGTTCGGTGGCCGGCGACATAGGTGAGGAACTTCTGCCCCGGAAAGCCCGTGCTCGGATGAAGTCCCGGACCCTTCTTCAGTGTCTCCCGATCGGTTCCGAACACGACCATGATCTCGAGACTTAGGCGCGGGACCGTGAGGCGACCGATCGGGTCACCGGTATCCGTGCGTTTCCGGTACGTCGCGGCGAGCTTCGCCTGGCTCGGCGTCTCGACAGCCGGTCGAGGCGTCGGCGCGATTCGCTCGCGCGCGATGCGCACCTCGTACGCGCTCGAGAGCTCTGATTGCGTTCTCTTGTTGACGACGAGAGTGAGCGGATCCTGCCAACGCCAGACCGCCAGCACCCAAAGGAGCACCAGCGATCCACCCACCGCGAGGAAGATGCCCGCTGCGCGCAGCACCCACCGCATCTGCCGTCCCTATCCCGGCCGTCGAGACGTGCTCAGACTTCGTCGCGCCGACGCGTTCGGTAGACGAGGAACAAGCCGCCCGCGAGCAGCAGTCCGCCGAGCACCGAAGGCACGATGAGCGCGGCACCCGTGAATGGCAGCAATCCGGCCGAATCGTCCTGCCCAGCCGATGCGACCGTCGGAGGCAAGAAGATCTCTCCCTCGGCTTCAGGTTCCACGTCAGGAGCCGAATTCCCTGCCGGAGGCTTCACTGGCTTGTATTGAGTGTTTGCTGGAGAGTTCTGCGCCATCCCCGGACCGGCGAGTGCGAGCCCTATAGCCAGCGTGAGCATGAACGTGAGCATGAAAAGGACGACCTTGCGTCCACGTGACAGCTTCCCCCGAGTACCCATCATCCCATCTCCCAGTCGTCGTCGACAGCCCAGAATACCGCGTCTTTCACGTTCTACCATCAATTCTGCCGTTTGCAAGCCTACAGTGCCTCGATCTCAGAAGTACGAAACATTCGGTCCGTCGATTATGGACCTTCCGCTAGGTCCCGAATGTGGCCTTCGAGCGGATTCAGGGCGCGTGCGCGCCGGAGGGCGGCAGCGCGCGCATCTCCGTCGCTCGCCGCGGCCAGCTCGAGCCACAAGCGCCAGTGCTCGGGCTCGCGCATGGTGGCGCGCCTGAACGTTGCCCGGGCGGCCTCGCGATTTCCGGCGCCCACCTGCGCGCGGCCGAGGTGCACGAGCGGCTCGACCGACCACGGCGCCAGGCGCTCGGCCGTCCTCGCCTCCGCCGCCGCACGGTCGAACTCGCGCTTGTCGAATGCCTCGACCGAGGCGGCCCCCGCTCGATTTCCAATGGTGGTGACTGCCACGACGGGCACCAGACCGAGGACAGCGGTCAACAGGGCAGCGCGGCCCCAGCGAGAGTGTCCGCTTGATCGCTCGACCCCTTCGGCAACGATGACCGCGGCACAGCCGAGCGCGACGAGTGTAAGAACCGGAAACTCCCAATCCCAGTCGATTGCCGCTCGAGCAAGGTAGGCGGCCAGGGCAGACGCTGCGATCGGAACATACGGTCGGTGGCGGTAGCGGAGCGAGAGGACGAGCGGAAACCCGAAAGCGGCGAGGATGAGCACCAGGCCGACCGGGCCGAGCTCGGCCAGCATCTCGAGGTACAGATTGTGAGCATCGCGAACAGGCACTTCGTAGGGCCGGCGCTCGAGCCAGAAGCGCTGAAAGCTTCCGGCGCCTGAGCCGACGATGGAATGCGCCGAAGCGGTGTCACTGGCGACGCGCCACAGGTTGACGCGACCGCTGCCGCTCAGGCTGAACAGACGGTTGCCGAGATCGGCGCCGCCGGTGGGATCCGCCACTGCGAACGACCTCGCGATCGCCGCCGGACCTCCGAGGACGAGCATCCCGGCGAGGACCAGTCCGACGACGGCCGAAACCAGGACACCGCCTCCGATCCTGTGTGCAACGGGCGGGAATCGAACCCGCTGCTCGAGCCCGGCGAGGATCGCCACCGCGCCGGCCGCGAAGAGCGCGAGCCCGAGGCCGACAGCCACGAGCGCGCGTCCATCTTCCGCGGCCGCTGCCATCGTGTGCCCACCGGTCTCCGTCAACGGGCCAGAGCGCGATGCGATTACGACCGCGAGCGCGGCCCAGGGGACGACGACGGCGCCGGCGACAGCGAGTTGTAGTCGTCGAGGGTCTACGAGAAGCGCTACGACCAAACCCGCTGTCAGCGCGGCCCACGCTCCACGGCTGAAGGTGAAGTAGCAGGTAAGCGCAAGAGGGACGACGGATGTGGCCGCGACAAGCCGCACGAGCAGGCGCTCTGCCCTGGCGACCAGGCCAAGGGCGAGAAGCATCCCGATGGAGGCCAGGAGGCCGAGCGCATTCCAGTACCCGACGGGCTCCGACAGACGATAGCTGGCGATCGAGTCGAATACACCAAGCTGCTCCGGAAAGAGTCGAGTCGAGAGGGCATACAGGCCGACAGTCGTAATACCGGCCCAGACCCCGATCAGCAGGCCGGGAGTCGATCCGCGCCGCAAGACCAACCCGAGCGCGAGCGCGGCCGAGACGTAGAGCAGCGTGCGCTCCACCTCCGGGACCGCCTCGCTGGGTGATCCCCAGGCAGACGACGCGAGAGTCCACAGCGAAAGCAACGCGACCAAGGCCGGTATCGCGAGCGAGCGTAGACCGATGCTCGGCCGCGGATGTACGACGAGCGCCAGGGCCGCTGCGGCGAGGAACACGAGCGTCAACGGCCCCCATTGGGTCGGGAAGTATCCCCCGTCCGCGAAACCGAGACCCGCGACGACGAGCGCAGCGACGAGACCGGGCAAGACGGACCCGAGTCTCTCGACAGCCGTAGCGTTCGCCCGATCCGGCGCGGAGGCATGGACCGGCGGCTGGCCCTCGGTCGTCGCCGTCTCCATCGTCCCAGGGTACGCGCTTTCCTCCCAGATTCGAGCTGGAGTCTCGAGCAGTAGCCTGTGCGAGACGTGGATCCGCAGTGCTCCCATCTCGGCCAGATCCGGCTCACCGAGGTGCCGGAGCCGGTGTCAGGGTGCGACGAGTGCTTGAAGATCGGTAGCCGGTGGATGCATCTCCGCATGTGCCTGGGCTGCGGGAAGATCGGTTGCTGCGACAACTCGCCGAATCGTCACGCGACCGGGCACTTCCAGGAGACCGGCCATCCGCTGATGCGCTCAGCCGAGCCCGAAGAGGGCTGGTACTGGTGCTACGTCGACGAGATCGGCTGGCAGCCCGGGCACCAGTAGGCCGTGCGGTTCGCTTCGCCCTGCCCTTGCGAACGGATCGGAGTCCCGCAGCGTGGGCACGCGCGGCTCGCACGCCGATAGACGCGGCGAGCTGAACGCGAGCTCTCGAGCGCGCTCGACATCAGTCGGTGCCCCGTGCTCAGGACCGACGCGAGTTCCTCGTCGGAGACGTTCCCCACGGCAACCCAGGGAGAAAGCCGGGTCTCCCAGAGGATCTCGGCCGCCCACATGTTCCCGATTCCAGCCACGAGCTGCTGTCGCTGGAGAGCCTCCGCGAGCGGCAGCTCGGGAGCTCGGCGAAGGCGCGCGACCATCAGCTCGAAGTTCGGCGGGCGCTCGAGGATGTCCGGCCCGAGACGTTGCACGACATCACTACGCAGCTCGAGGACCGGCCCGTTCCACTGCGACGCCTCGTGCGTCGTCGAGCGGAGAATCAACCAGGGCGCGCCTCGCATGGTCTCCCCTCGCGGGCGAATCCGCCACCGCCCGTTCATGCGTAGATGACTGCGAAGAGTGACTCCGCCTTCGAAGTGGAGCAGGAGGTTCTTGCCGACCGCCTCGACGCGCTCGAGCCGCCTGCCGTCGAGCCGACCGGCGATGTTCAGCGCTCGAGCGCGCGGATGAGGGGTCTCGACCTCGATGCACTCACCCACGAGCACCTGCAGGCGACGGGCCGCGCGGTGGATGCTGTCCCCTTCGGGCACCGAGTGCTAATCGTCGCCGGAGCGTCCCCGTCCACGCCCTCGACCTCGGCCCGACTCAGAGTCGTCATCCGTGGTCGTCGCGGCGGCCGTGTCGCCCTCCGTCGTGGTATCCGTGGTCGTGACTTCGTCGGTAGAAGTATCGTCAGCGAGCGCCGACGTCACGGTCGGCGGGGTGCTCGGACGAGCGATCTCGCCAGTCGGCACCCGCGAGCTCACGGCAGGAGGGACGAGCGAGCTCCCGGAGGCGA
>Ga0136621_1000523_pt1 | contig 15152 bp, 11 predicted proteins | sample AntDryUQ445A2306_FD_104673 | JGI IMG/M metagenome (GOLD analysis project Ga0136621, IMG submission 104673) | Polar desert sand microbial communities from Dry Valleys, Antarctica - metaG UQ445A (23.06) | ecosystem: Environmental > Terrestrial > Soil > Desert | place: Antarctica: Dry Valley...
CTCACGGGCCACGGCGCCGAAGCAGTCCGTGACGCGATCGTCGCGTCGATCACGACGCTGCCCGAGCAGCTGCGCCGCTCCCTCGCCTGGGACCAGGGCGCCGAGATGGCCCAACACGTGCAGCTGCGTATCGACACCGGCCTCCAGGTCTACTTCTGCGATCCGCAGAGCCCCTGGCAGCGCGGCACCAACGAGAACACCAACGGGCTGCTCCGCCAGTACTTCCCGCGGGGAACCGATCTCGCGAGGCATAGCGCCGATGACCTCGACGCCGTCGCCGCCACGCTCAACAGTCGGCCGCGCAAGACGCTCGGCTGGCGAACACCTGCAGAGACGCTCGAAGAGTATTTACAGTCAAGCCAACAACCAAGTGTTGCGACGACCGGTTGAACCTGGGCAGTACACGAGCATCCGCTACACCGACCGGCTCGACGAGCTCGCTGTCGCGCCGTCGGTCGGCTCCCGCGGCGATGCCTACGACAACGCGATCGCCGAAGCGTGGGTCGCGACCTTCAAGAGCGAGCTCGTCGACGGGCGACGAGCTCCAGCCTTGTCCTTCAAGCGCTCAGAATGAGCGCGCGCGTGACGCGATTCTGAAGTTCACGGCCCGTTCTAGCACAGCCAACGCGTCCTCTGCTCGCCCCTGCTGCTTAAGAAGCTGGGCGTAGGCGGAGCAAGTCTCGGTGAGGTATGGGTGGCCGTGCTGCTCCATCTGCTCTATCGCGAGCTCGTAAAGCTCAGCGGCGCGGGCGCTGTCGCCCACGCGAACGAAGACGTCGGCCAGGGCAGCATAAGCCCGTGCGGCGTCCTGGGGATCGAGCTTGTCCATACGCGCCAACGTCTCCATCGCCCGTTGCCGCGCCTCGTCAGTCTGATCCAACCTCGCAAACGCTCTTGCTTCCTCAAGGGCGAACTTCGCTTCATCCTCGCCCGTCGCGGAACGTCCCATCGCGTCCCGCCCCCTACTGAGCATCTCGAGCGCTGCGTGTGGGTCATTCCTCTCAAGCTCAATGAAGGCGAGGAGCTGGTACAGACGCCCTACGTAGCCACTCTCGTCGGACAGCTCTAAGAGCACCAGCGCCTTCTGGGCGTACCACGCGGCGAGGTCTGGCTTGTGGTTGATGGCGTGCAGCCGTGACTGCGACCAATACAGCCCAGCCCGGGATAGCGGCTCCCGCCATTCGTCGCTTTGAGCCAGCGACCCGCCCAGCACCTCGGCCGCGCGGCCGAAGGAGCCAAGGTCGATCAGCGCATTCGCCAGCAGCACCGAAAACCGGAGTAGATCCGAACTCCTATCCTCCTGTTCCGCCGATGCACGCGCCCGCTCGAGCAGCGCGATCGCATCCTCCAGCCGCCCCGACTTGGCGTACGCGCGACTGAGTAGATCAACGGCAACAGCTTCACGAGCACCAGCGTCGATCGCCGCCTGAAGCCGTTCGATCGCCTCGTCGACGTTGCCACTTCGGTAGGCCAGCTCACCGAAAGCAACCTCGGTTTGGAGCCGGTCGTCATCGGTCTCAGCGTCCTTCGCGGCTGCATCCAAGAGCTTTCTGCCTGCTTCGAGATCCCCGAATCGACTGGCTACGCGGGCCTCGACGACTCCCTTTCCAGCTTGGGCGCGATGGACACCGGTCGCAAGGTAGTCGACGTTCACGGCTAACCGACGTCCGATTTCACGCAGAACCTGAAGCGAGGGGATCCGTGCGCCGCTCTCCACGTGCGAGATGTAGGCCGCCGTGCACCCAGGGAAGCTCAGCTGACGCTGAGTCAGGCCGGCGCGTGCCCTTGCCTCGCGCACGCGCTGGCCGACTGCGTGCGGACTATCTATGTGGCTTGACTTTTGTCTTGTCACTGTAATACTCCAGTCACTTCAGGGCCCTGCAGTTGCTCCTTACACCCAAGTGAAGGGACAACTCCATGCTGCTACGTGGACGGATTGTCGCATTTTTGGCGACCGTTGCTGTGATCGTTCAAGGAGGTCCGCCCTGGCCGCCGACGTAGGTTGAGTCTGAGTCGCTGGAGGGGCAGTCACTGCCCCTCCAGCTCCGGCTCACGCCGTTGCGCAGCGACCAGAGCGCTCCTTGCCCCAGGCATCGTTGTCGAGCTCGCCGGTTGCGGGACGCTTGCCCGCTGACAGCTCGACTTCTTCCTCGTAGTTCGACGTCGGTCAGTCGTCACAGTTCGTGCACAGTGCCACACGTCACTGCCGCGCCTCTTGCGGTACTTCCAAGTTCTTCCTCCGTTATCTTCCGCTGTTGCCTCGCCCTAACATCCCGAACACGGACTATTGACAAATGTTACGCCGAAGGAAAAGACTAGTGCGCGTGAGAGACCATGGTCGTCACGTGCCTCTTGTCTCAAGCGGAGCCCAGAGATGATCGATCTGCTCCAGCCTCAACGAACCATCGACGAGTCCAACCGAGACACGTCTCGGTACGTGCGCTCGTACCTGCTCATGCGCGTCCTACTCGGCGCGCTCGCCGTCGCTCTACCGCCCATGCTCGTGCTGGGCGACGGCAGCGGGTTCGACGCCGACCCGTTTCCGCGCGGCTCTCTTAGCTCCTACTTCTACTCGGGGATGCGGGAGATCTTCGTCGGCACGCTTAGCGCCACCGCGGTCTTCCTCGTCACCTACAAGGTTGCCGAGCGCCACCTGGACAACACGTTGAGTTGGCTCGCCGGCGTCGCCGTGCTCGGGGTGGCCGTGTTTCCGACCACGACGTCGGGCGCCGTCGAGCTCACGCCGCTGCAGGAACAATGGGGAGAACCCCTCGTCGGAGGAATCCACTACGCTTGTGCCGCGGGGTTCATCGGGTCACTCGCGGTGATCAGCTTCTTCTTCGGCGTGCGGGAAGGAGGCCGACCTGCTCGGCCGGGTAAGCGCTCACCGACGTTCTGGCGGAACTATCACTGGACTTGCGCCGGAGCCATCGCGGCCGCAATCGCGTTCATCATCGTCGCCAAACTCGTCGGCTGGCCTCCGAAATCGCTGCTTATCGGCGAGTGGGCCGCGATCTGGGGGTTCGGCGCCTCGTGGCTGATGAAGGGCCTCGAGCTGGACATCCTCTCGAGTAGTCGGCCGCGCCCTGTCACCTCGTCGCCGGCGGCCCGTCCCGACTGATCCTCGAAGAGCCCGATGCCGCGCGACCACGATTGCACCCGGCCGGCGCACCGGAACCCGCTGGGGTCCGCGACCAGACCCTTACCTCGTTGGCGCGACGCTCTTGCTCGCCGTCGAAGAGCCTGCCGGCGAGCGCGTGGACCTCAGCCTGGCAACCCGAGCTCGAGCGAATCGGCGGCGAGCTTCAGGCGTTGCCGCGCCCGTAGCTCGGCCCAGGAACCTCATTTGGGCAACGTCGCCAGAAGCGGCAACAGCGGACGGAGCCTTTATGGCGCCCCCGTGGTCGCAGCCAGCCCCGCTCACGTGGAGCTTCGCCACGCGACCCTTGTCGTGATGCGGAACCCGACTTCACCGCGGCGGTCCCGCGTCCCGATCCAGATCTCCGTATCGTCGCATGCTCTGATGGACGGCTGGGCACTCTTCGACGGCATGTCGACGGCCGCACGCTGGTGGATCGTCGCCGGCTCATTCGTGGCGGCCGTCGTGTGTGCCGTTGCTTTCCTGCGGCTCAACCGGAACATGCGCCGGACCGGCGGCCCGAGTTACGACCGGTTCCAGCGCCTGCCGAGCGCCGCCGCTCAGACGAGCGCGCTAGCCGATTGGGGCTCGAATGGACTTCGCACGGCGCGCCGGGCGTGGGCGCTCGACCTCGTCTTCCCGCTCGCCTACGGCGTCTGGCTCGCCACGCTGGCGTCTCTCGCGGCCTCACACGCGGACGGGCGCGCCTGGGACGAGGCCGCCGCCGGACTGCGCGTCGTCTCGTGGCTCGCGGTCGCCGCGGCCGCGACCGACCTGCTGGTGGAGAACGCCGCGGTCGGCCGGGCCCTCCTTCTCGGTCCCTCCGACCGCGCGGCGCAGATCGCGAGCTGGAGCGGGAAGGTGGAGCGCGTCCTGATCGTCATGGTTGCTCTCGTCCTCCTCGTTGCGCTCGTCGCGCTCGCCGCCTACCGCGCAAGCTAACGCCTTCGCGGCTCGGGACTCCGATGACCAGCATGGACGAGGCGGGCGCGCGCAAGCCGAAGCGGGTCGTCACAGCGTGGGACGCGGGGAGCTCGCGGGCGTGGAGCTGGGTGCGCACGCTGGTCGACGAAGGCGCCGCCCGAGCTCGTGGTCGACGCGACGCACCCGGCCTCGAGCCGACGCCCGGTTGTGGCGCGACCCGCCGCCGCCGGTCACTCCGACTACGTCAGGCGGCACCCGAAGCAGCAAGGCGTGATCGACGAGATCCGTCCGCTCTACGACGGCCTGACGTAGGACCGTCGCGGACGTCTGCGTTGGCCCTGAGAGGAACTTGCGGCGACTGAGCGTACGGATGCGCCGGCCGTGAGTTCGTGGCTCCACGGCGAATCGGACTCCGAGAATGTCATGGAGCCCGGCGGAGACCACTGCCCTACTGCAATGAGCAGTCGGTCGACGGATGGTGGACGGTCGCGCAGCTCGCGACCATCGAGGACGAAACGCAGTACTACGCCACGAGCCAGATTCACGAGATGTTCAAAGGAATGGAGCGGCGGTCGAATCAGTTCGTCAAGATCAAGCCCGGGGCGGCTCCAACACGCAATAACCGCCCGCCCCTCACGGAGCCGGATGACATGCGCCGCATCGACTTCGCCTGCCACCCAGCCGAGCCCGTGAAGGTTCTCGAGAGCTGGTCGGAGCCGCCTCACTGTCTCGTGTGCGGATCAGGTCGCAGCCTGATCGGAACTCGGATCTCGAACCTCACCACACGGCTAGTTGTGACCTCAAATTACGAAGACGTGGGCCGCCTCGCGTCCGAAATCGCCGCGGAGACCGAGAGCTGGTGATCCTCAGCTCTTCTTCTTCGGCGGCCTCCGCGTCGCCGTCCGCCTCGGCGGCTTGACGTCGAGGATCCGGCCGGCCGCGTCCATGTTGCTCTTCGCTGATCTGAACGCCCGCTCGACGCCGACACGGCCGCCTCTCGACATCACTTCCGTGAGGCCGGCAGTCGAGATATCGGCAACGATTCGCTCGTCCGGCTGCGGGAACTCCTCCCGCAAGCCGACGAGTGCGGCGCCGAAGCCGATGTCCAGAAGCGGCGCGGCGTCGAACCAGGGGACGCCGTCGAAGGCACGGCGGTTCCGCGGTACGTCGGGCAGCCACGGGTCGAGCTCGCGCACGAGCTGAGGGAACGCCGGGTAGAACACAAGGTCGAGGATGAGACGGATGCTCTGGCACTGGCCGGCGAAGCGGCCGAGGACGTCCCGGGCGTGCTTACCGATGATCAGGAAGATCCTCGGCTCGACGTCAGCGACCCGCAGGTCGGTGGTCGAGAGGACGGCCTCCATGACGCGGTCGGTCCAGAGCAGGCGCCAGACGATCCGCGTGTTCATGCACGCGATCCGCTCCGGTCGCGCGAGCCAGACGGCGATGTTGCGGTAGTAGGCCCTGATCTCCTCGAGGTGCGCCTGCCCGGCGACCGAGTAGAGGAATCCCCAGTACTTCGGGTCGAGTCCCGAGACCGAGCGGTCGCCGACCAGGTTGATGTTCACGAAGTGGTGCCATGTCGCGTCGGTGACGACACGGCCGATTCCGGCCCGGTGGCCGTCGTACGCGCAGATCCCACCGAAGCTGTGCGGCTCGGTCGGGTCCTTGAAGTCCGAGGTCGTCCCAGACAGGACGGTGGACGTCGAGATCACTTCGGGAGTGGGTTTCGGCCCACCCCCGACCGCGTTCAGGTACTCCGCCCCGAGCGGCCCGCCGAAGTTGAGCGAGAGCCCCGTGTCTGGAGGCTCGATGCACTCGCCCTCGTGCGGGTGGTCGGGCATGACCGCGATCGTGCCCTTGGGCCCGCAAAGCAGCGGGTGCGGGAAGCTGAACCGGAAGAAGCCGCGCGTGCGCTCGTAGCGGCGCGGCAGCACGACCTGCGGCGTGGCGTCGGACTGGTCGTCGAACTGGGAGCCCGCGCTGGTGCCGATGCGGTTCGTGTCGTTGCGGCGCTCGCCGGTCATGCTGACCTCGTCGTCGGCGACCTGCGCCGACGTGCTCTGCCAAAGCCGCATGTTCCGGGCGCGCGGCACCTCGGCGCAGAGGAACCGCCCCAGCGCGCCGTGATCGCCGGTCGCGAAGAGGCCGCCGCCGGCGTTCACGAACTCCGTGAGTGCCCGCAGCTCCGTGTCGGCGAGGCGGTTCGTCGGATACGCGGTCCCGTCAGCAGCGGTACCGCGGTCGAAAAAGCTCTGGGCGATGCCGAAGAGCCAGACTTCGTCGTACATCCCGGGAGCGAGGTGGTCGGGGTCGTCGAACTTCAGCTGTGTGATCCGGCGGACGATGCGGGCCTCCCCATCCATCATCTGCGTCGCGGACGCAGCGCCGATGTGGCCGAGGGTGATCCGGAAGCGTGCGTAGCCGCCGGGCATGTCCAGCAGTGTCCGGACGAAGACCGAGAGGCCGAAGCCATCCTCGGAGAAGTCCAAGCCGTCCGCGACCAGAAGAACCTTGACGTCGCAGGGTCGGAAGAAGGGCCAGAAGATCCCCGGCTTCAGCTGGAGCTCGTCGACGAACGTACGCCGGACGTCGGCCAGCCGCCGATTCTCGTCCGTCAGCAGGCCAAGATGCGGAGCCATGTCGTTCCCCTTTCGCGGAGACCCGATGGACGGTCACGAAGGCCCGGGCACACGACGCGCCCATAGCCTCGTACGAAGTGGGTAGCTCCAGCCTGCCTGCCGCAGTAACGAATCGGCGTCGCTCTCACCACACACACACACCCCCAAAGCCTTCGTTACCTGACTCCAGCGTCCCACCGCAGTCGACTCCTGTCAAGAGTGGGCGGGCCTGCGATTAGGCGACGAGCCGCGCGGTCGGCCGCCTCCACCGTCCGCGCGCAGCGCTAGCTGGCGTCCTCGATGCGCACCGCCAACATCGACGACAGACAACGAGCCGACTGCTGGACAACGCTCGCCGGTTGCCACAGTCGACTACAGGTACGGGCTCCCTTTGGGGCTAAGTACTGGGGACAGGTTCGGGGGTTGTCGGGGACGCTCAGGGTCCTTCAAGGGAGGGGAGCAGCGAGCGCGAACCAGCGATGGTAAGGAGGGGGTCGACGGTTCGAGTCCGTCAGAGGGCTTCGCAAAGCGCCAGCAAATGGCACTTTTTCTTTGCCTGGTGACGGGCGTGGCGTCGACGCAACCTGTCCCCAGGGTGTGTCCCCGCGCCGATGCGATTGTCGCGGGGCGCCGTGAACAAGCCGCTCGGCGAGGATGGAGCACCTCCGTGTGCGGGAGGTACTGGATCGAGAAGGAGAGCTCGACAGGCGCGACAGCGAGATGTAACAGGCCGCCTCCACAGCAGCTCTGCAGGTAGCGGCAACCCATCGACCGTCGACGTTGATCCGTGCGCGACGAGGCGGCCGGTGGGATCCGAAGCAGTGACCCCCACCTTGTCGAACGAGCCGCGGCGCGCCGTAATACGTCGTGAGGCGCCTTACGTGTTGTTCAAGCGTTGGTCATTCGATTGCGTGCCGCGACGCGTCTTCTGTGGCCACCTCTGCTTTTCCGCCGCCTTTCCGCGCTGACGCAGACCGCCGAGCTATCCCTCCGGCAGCGGGTGGAACTCGACGTCCTCGTCGAGCGGCGGCACGCCGTGATGCTCAGCCTGCGGCATGCGGTCGATCGACACGACAGAGGCGCCACGAGGAGGAGCGCAAGCGTCCAGACGCCAGGGTCCGACCACGTCGGCCTGCTCTCGCGCGCGAGACGGACGACCGACAGCGCCGCGATGATAGCCCCGGCGAAGGCGACGGCTCCGCAGAACACAGCCGCCGATATCGGATCACCGAGTACCGAGACGGCGGCGACAAACATCAGGATGAACACGGCCTGGGGCGAGACAACGCCCGAGCTGCGCGGGCCTACGTGAGAGGGCGGCGCCTCTGTCTACTCATCAGTCACTCGTCATCGTTCAATAACCGGACGCTGCCGCGGCGCGGGTCGGTACAGCGCGGCAGTCCGCATCCTCGCGGACCGGACGACGGGGCGCCTGGCAAACGGCATGAGGATCCTCGAGCGCCAGCATCCGAGTACGGCCAGCGGACGAATGTGCTGCTACGCGGCGAGCGGCCGATCTTGTGCGGGCATCATCTGAACGTGGACGCTGACCTTGAACGTCTTCACGAGAAGTTCCGATTCAACGGCGAGCGACGAGCCCTGCCGAGGCGGTGGAGCTCTCCATGAAGCTGGTTCGACTTGCTCTAGTCGACTTCACTCTCGCTCCTGAGAACTTGCCGACGTGGAACGTCGAAACAGAATCCGTAACAGTCGAGGCGAGGCCGGCACGAGGCTCGGACGGCCAGGAGTTGCTGCTCTTCATCGCACAGACCGAACTAGCAGAGCTTCCGATGTCCGACTCCCACAAGATGATCCACATCCCTGAGGCCGACCGCCGAAGAGCCGAGGAGGTCATTGAGCTTCTCGCGAACCTCTACGCCATCACTACGCGCTGTCAACGCAGCATCTCTTCTCCTCATCCATGTGTCTATCTCATCGCGGTCGACGACGACGAGCGAACGTGGCTCGGTGAGCGCGTCGCAGTACGAGTCAATCAGGGCGGGTCGCCAAACGTCGTCAGCACGCCTGATTTCAACAGCGAGCTGGCGGCTGCGCTTTCTGATCGCAACGACGGCGTCGCGCTGCTCGCGGAGGCGTTGAGTCATAGCCATCCAACAGGCAAGTTCCACGAGTTCATGCGAGTGTTCGAGCGCGCCTTCGCGCTCGGGCCGTACCGCCTCATCGATCCCTTGGCGGCGTTCCTAGAGCCAGGGCCGTTCGGGTATACGCATCAGGAGGTCCTTCAGTGGATCGAGCTTCGGCAGCCCGCGACGCACGCCGACCGTCGCGCCGAGTTCGTCCTCGAAGCCGATGTGCGACCCGTGATTGATCGCCTCGAACAGGCAGCCTACGACGTCCTACTCAACAAGCGCGACTGGCGGAACCCGGGAGTGGATCGCCGCCGGTTCTGGAAGCCGACCGGCGGCACGCGCGGAGCCGGACAGATGTTCATTGTCCAAGGCACAACACCATCGATCAGGTTCCAAATACTCGACTCATTCGGGACCTACCCGCTCAACCTGAATGCTTCGGGCGTGCCGAATCTGCCTGCCGAATGGTGGTGGCGCGGCGAGAACGAGCGCTCATCCGACGACGACGCGGGAGCAACCGCGCCGACCGCACACTCGTAAAGGGGGGTCGCTCCTCCTGCGGCCGACGCTCGCCGGCCTGGGGTTCTGCACTCAACACTCGGCGAGGGGGCGGGGGCGCGTTAACCTGAGAGCGTGCCGGAACTGCCGCTCGACGCGAAGGAAGCCCGCCTGTTGATCGAGGCAGCTGCTCAAGCCGACCTTCAGACAGGCGCAGGGCGGGACTTCTGGTACGAGGTCGAGGGTGCCGCTGGCACGCTCGCAGCGGGTCTCATCGTCGACTCCGACGATTTGGGCGTTTACGTTCGTCGACGACCGGAGGCACGAGAATGTCCACAAGACCGTGGCGTGGGATGACATCACGCGAATCTCCGTGACCGGATACTCCTAAGATCGCTCGATGGCTAAGCAGAAGGCCGAGCGGTATCCCGGCGAGTTCGATGAGTACGATCGCCTCGTGAGTCCGGCAGGTGTGGCGACATCACGCTTCGGCCGGCCCCCGACAACAACGGAGCCCCGGCCTACACATTGAGGTGGCCGGCACGCTCAATGACCCGGTGTTGCTGCAAACCCGCTCCGCCTACCGGCGCGCCCTGCAGCTCTTTCCGACGAGGAGTCATGGGCACCGGCGAACCTGGCTACGGCACTCGTCGAGATCCTTCGCGATCGCCCGGTGTACCCCGAGCCGCATAGGCGCCGCCTGCCTCACGTCCGCGACTCACATCGTCGTCGGCTCCGGCGACGGTAAGTTCGTAGCCGTCGCAGGCGACGCCTCAGGCAAATGCACAAGTGGGCTCGGTCTCGGGCGATGCCGAGCTGACCGGCGAATTCATCATCATGTCGAGCATGAGCGTCGCACGTTCGCGTTCGCCTGCGGGAGTTGGAACTAGCCTCGACTCAGTGCCGGGCCTCGGCTACTGGCCCGCTGCAATCCGGGGGTAGGTCTTGACATCAAATTCACCAAACCCTCCTACTAAGCGCCGGCGAATGCGAACGCGCCCCAGTACACGACGTCTTCCCACGGGTTATCCCCAACAGTTCCCGCGCCACGCTTCGTACCGCCGCGGGACGTTTGTTCCTCTTCCCATCGCGCGCGAAGCCGAGCTCTCGATTGCACAAACTTCTGTTCTTCGTCAAGGCTGAGAGACGCCAACCAAAGTTGCGCTTCGCGTAGAGCCTCCGCGGGCGCCGACTGTTGCAAGCCCTCGTAAAACCTCGTCATCAGAAGAGCGGTCGGATAATCGGCCACTGACCACAGCGTGGACAGGACGCCAGCAGCGCCAGCGGCGAGAAACATCGTTCCCACCGACAAGACTTCGTCAGCAGCGTCGTAACTCTCAAGTAGTCCGGTCTCACAGGCTGACGCAACGACTAGGCGTGGCCTGAAGTCCCGGAGGTCGACAAGTTCGTGCGAGAGCAGCAGTTCGTCGTGGGCGAACGAGAGACCCGCGTCGTCACCTGCGGCGCTCGCGAACGACGAGAAACCGTGGCAGGCCAGGTGGACGTAGTCGGATCCAGGCAGAGCCGCGACAACCGCCGCTTTGGTTGCGTCGACACCAACCAGGAGCTCGATTTCCTCGAGATTCAGCAGCCCGACGACGATATGTGCTTCGCGCTCCGCGCCAGGGAGGGGGTCGGTCTGCGGAAGAGGATTTCCGACCACTAGGGCTCGTCGCACACCTGCCGATGCGGCGCGTCTGCCTGCGACAGCGCGTACGTACCCGGAAGGGGCGTACGTGATGGGGAACTGCGAAAGCAGCGTTTGATCATCCCCAGAATCGGACGGCCAGGGGATCGCGTGAAGCGGGAGGATCGCGAGGACACCGATAGGAATGAGACAGAGGCGTGTCACATCCAGACTACCCAGAGCGTCGCTCAGCTCACGGAGGAACGCGCTACCGAGCCGCGGCGTGAACTTCCGAATGGCCGCGCCGAGCGAATCGAAGGATTCTTGGAGAGCCGGAATGTAACCCGTGAGCTCTCCATTGAGGCCCTCTTCGGCCCACAGCGGTGCTAATTCCGTCGAGGTCACATCCGACTCGACCGTGATTACCGAAGGACCGGCGCTGCCGTTCGTTAACACGAGCGCAACCGCGCCACTGGGGCTCGTCACGAGGTAGGCGAACGCCTCGTCACTGGCGGCGCTCGCCGCGACATCCTCAAAGCGCGGAGGTAGTAAGAACTGCGCGAGCCCGGGCAGGTCACGCACTTGGCTGAGCGTCACCTGAAGTGCTTCCGCTACCTCAGCGGCTTCTACGGTCTCAGCAACGCCGTGCAGCCGCTCTCGACGCTGAAGTTCGTCGCGACTCACCAGGAGCTCTTCCAGATCGTCAGCTAGCTGAGGATCGAAGTATCGGATGGGCTCCAGATCGAAAGAACCACGCCCTATCCACGCGCCCAGTTGGCGCGCCCGACCTAGTTCCAGAATCTCGACCGCCCGCTCCGGGCGACCAGAGCGCGCCAGCGCATACGCGGCCCAGCGGAAGATGTTCTGATTAGACTGAATCTCGGCGCGGCGGCCCGCGTCCGAGGATCGGATGGTCCAAGCTTGCGCCGCCGCCCTTGCTGCTAGATCCCACGCATCTGCGGCGGCGTCCCAAGCTCCTCGGTCCGCTTCTATCCCGGCCAGGGCGCGCGCCGTCTCCCTCACATCCGCCGGCGAGAGTTCAAGCGACGCGCCTTCCAACGCAGAGGCAAATGCATCTCTCGCGCCATCCATCTCGCCGCTGTCCTGCAGCAGCCGACCAAGAAGATCGTATGACAGCCACGCGCCGGCTCGTCCGGCCTCGAGCATCGCTATCGCTTTGCCCGCGGTTTCCGCACCCTCCGCTAGCAGCTCTTGACCGTCATCCGCCAGTCCTGCCAGGCTCCGCTGCGCGGATGCGATGTTATGCAGGGCTTGCCCTTGCAGATGAGGATCGCCGCTCGCCTCGAAGCCTCGGGCAGCTTGTTCATAGTGACCAATCGCCTCCTGGAGGTTCGCGTCACGATCGCCGACACGTCGCCGACTGAACGCCAGCCCCAGGTTCACCTGCGTGTAAGCCCAATCACGCGGATCGCGGTCGAACGAACGCCATGTCAGAGCCTCATGGAAGCCAGTGATAGCTTCGTCGAGGTCTTCCGCAGCATCAGGATTGGCGGCGCCATCGCCAGTCCAGTCTGCTGCAGCTTGCGCGGCTTCGGACCGTCGGAGGAGCGCGAGAGAGAGGTTCGTCTGAGCCATCGCTCTATCGGCTGGCTCGTCTGCCGGAGTCAACGCGAGCGACGCACGATATAGGTCAATTGCGCGCTCCCGATTAGCCGCTGGATCCCCTCGCGGCCGTTCGCCGAGAACCACGCCGAGATTGTGTAGAGCCCTGGCCCGGACGGCATTTGACGCGTACTCGGGATGGCGGTCGTAGATATCGACCGCGCGCAGTAGCAGCTCGTAGGCATCTTCCAGGCGAGGGTCCCGCATCCCACCAACGAATTCGAACAGTGCAGAGGCTTTGCGCATGGCAACTGACGCCTCCAGCTGCTCGTCCTCGACGCCCGTCGCGAACTCGATGAGCTCGGACGCATGATTGATGGCAGCCTCCCAGTCACGTTTCTGCTCGGCCGCGTCTAGAGCGCCGAAGGAGGCTGACACCAGGGGAGCGCGATGCTCCATATAGATCCTCGTTAGCGCAGTTCGAAACTCATCCAAGGCGCCAGCGAGATCGCCGTTGGTCACGTTCTCGAGAAATGTCAGGGAGATCTCGACTAATGCCTGTTCTTCAGCGGAAGGACCACCTCGTACTGATACGACGCGGTCGCGGGCTTCCTCGGTCAGTAGTTCGGGATGGTTATCGAGGATGGCCTGAAGCTCCGATGGCTCCTCGGCAGAGAAGAAACGGTCGAGCGCCTCGCCTAGCCGTCGCTCGGAGGCAGCGCCGCTCAGTTCCTCGAGGAACCTGCGATATCTCCCTGCAAGTGGCTCGCTCATCAACTCATACGTCGACTGAACGTGGGCGAGGTCAGCGGCAAGGTCGCGCGCTGCAGCGACAGCGATCACGTCAAGAGGTGCGATCACGACCGGTCCGGGGATGTCCGCCCCCGCACCACGGACGGTCTCGCTGGAGGCGTGGAGCGCCTCGTTGAGTTCGGCGAAATCCTCAGGCATCCGCGGCAGGCTTGCGTCTGAAAGACCCAAAAGCACCGGCGCTTCCGGAGCGAGCCGCGTCACCAGTATCGGAGTCTCGCGAAGCAGCGGCCCGCCGCAGCGCCGACAGTCAAGTGCGAACTCACGCCGCGAGAGTTCGGCGCGGAGGCCTGGCCGCTCGGCTAAGTCCACCACGACCCACTCGGTCACGGGATTCTGCTCGCCGCAGGTACACAGTCTCACGGAGGCAGTAGCGCGGGAAATAGGCACGACCTCGTCATCCTGCCTTACCATCGATTGTTCAGCACATCGAAGCCGAACGCGGTGACGTTGTCGAAGTAGGCACCACGACGATCGCACAGCTACCACACCGACGCGGCTGAGCTGGAGCGGGTTTTAGCCGTCTCTCGCGGAGGACGCTGACCTACTCCGCCCAACGCGTCCAGCCCCGAACGGGCAACGGTCGCAGCGGTGCCGCTTCGCTCCCAGGGACGGCGCTCTGACGTCGCGTCCCTCCCGACACGTTCGTCATCATGACCATTCATGGCTCTCAGGCCGACCCCGCCCGACTCCTTGTCAGCCTTGCCGTACATCCCGATTTGGGGACAGGTTTTGGGGACAGGTTCGGGGTTTCTGAGGGAGCCTCGGGGCTCGTCGAGGAAGGGGTGCCGACCGGGCCAGAAGTTGCGTAACTGCACAAAGCGGGATTCGCGCCGCCCGACCCCCAGACCTGACATGGTAAGGAGGGGGTCGACGGTTCGAGTCCGTCAGAGGGCTTCTGCTTTTCTCCTGCTAGAGCCTTGTTCTGTTGGCTGAGGTGGCGACGGCACGCTGCTGAAGTGTCCACGCGACGTCCACCTGGTGGACACCGTCCTCTCCTGGCCGGCTATAGGCATCCAGAAGGATCGCGTGGTCGCGTCCATCGCGGGCGAGATGCCCGTAGTGGCGGTCGATCATGGTCAGGCTGGCACTCATGTAGCGCGAGAGGTCGAAGGTCGAGATGCCCGCACGAAGAGCGAAGGTCGCGAACGTGTGGCGCAGATCGTAGACACGTCGGAGCGGGGGTGATGCCAGCAGCGAGTTGGGCGGGCTTCCATTCGCGGGTGCGGAAGTTATGCAGATCGAAGTAGCTGCCTCGAAGGGACGGGAACAGGAGATCCGTGTCAGCACGCGTCGGGAGTCGTGCGATCGCCTCGAGCGCGATCTCCTGAAGGGGCACGGCGCGGACGCTGCCTTCGGTCTTGGTGCACTTGAGCCGCCCGTTGCGGTACGCGCGCCGGACATACACGACCCGCGCGGCCAGATCGATGTCGCGACGCTCAAGGGCAGTCCATTCGCCCGGCCGTAGCCCGGTCGCCGCGGCAAACATCACCAGCGCGCCACTGCACTCGCTGAGCTTGGAGGCAACCGCAGCGAGTTGCGCCCATGATTCGAACGGTCGCTTCTCAGTACGCCGCCGCTGCGGGTTGTCGACGCCCTGTTTGGCTGGGTTGACGTCGATCATTCCCCAGGCGACAGCGCAGGCCAGCACCTGCCGCAGCGCCTGGGTCGCCTCGAAACGGTGCCCGGCTGCGATCGTCATCCGCCACGCCGCGATCTCCTGCGAACGAAGCTCCCCCAGACGCCGATCACCGAACTCCCCGACGGCCTTCGCGAGCAACCAGCGCAGCTTCTCGATCGTCTCCGGCTGCGCGTCATGCTGGGCGAGATACACGTCAACAAGCCCGGCGAGCGTCAGAGTGGTTCCCGTGCCGTTCGCA
>Ga0136621_1000525_pt1 | contig 15131 bp, 15 predicted proteins | sample AntDryUQ445A2306_FD_104673 | JGI IMG/M metagenome (GOLD analysis project Ga0136621, IMG submission 104673) | Polar desert sand microbial communities from Dry Valleys, Antarctica - metaG UQ445A (23.06) | ecosystem: Environmental > Terrestrial > Soil > Desert | place: Antarctica: Dry Valley...
GGTTGCCGTGGGCGTCGCGCTCGACTCACCGCCGCGTGACCCGGCGAGCGCAGCGAGCGGGATCCCGAGCGCGAGGACGACAGCCGTCGCTGCCGCCAACGGTGTCGCCTTACGCATGCCGACCGTCAAATGTACCGTCGTACATACCCCATAACTCGCGGAGCACGCCACAGATCTCGCCGATCGTGCAGTGGGCCTGGAGCGCTTCGCGCGTCGGGGGAAGGAGATTCGCATCGGTCTCGGCGGTGCGTCGGACCTCGGCCAGCGCGCTCGCGGCGGCCTCCGCGTTCCGCTCTGCTCGCACCCGGGCCGTTCGTTCCGTCTGGCGCCGCTCGCTCTCGGGATCGACCTGGAGGAGCTCGACCCGCTCCTCTCCCTCCTCCGTGAAGCGGTTGACACCGACGACCGCGCGTTCGCCGGATTCGACCTCGGCCTGATAGCGAAAGGCGGAGGCTTCGATCTCGGCCTGGACGAAGCCTGCCTCGATCGCCGCGACCGCCCCCCCGAGCTCATCGACCCGCTGGATCAGTTCGCGTGCCTTCTCTTCGAGCTCGCCCGTGAGTGCCTCGATGAAGTACGCGCCTCCGAGCGGGTCGGCCGTGTCAGTTCCGCCGGCCTCGTTCGCGAGGATCTGCTGCGTCCTGAGCGCGATTCGCGCCGCACGCTCGCTCGGCAGCGCGAGCGCTTCGTCGAACGAGTTCGTGTGGATCGACTGGGCGCCCCCGCAGACCGCCGCGAGCGCCTGGATGGCGACGCGCACGATGTTGTTCTCCGGCTGCTGGGCGGTGAGCGTCGATCCACCGGTCTGTGCGTGGAAGCGAAGAGCCGTCGCCCGCGGGTTCGTGGCCCCGAAGCGCTCGCGCATGATCTCCGCCCAAAGACGCCGCGCTGCCCGGAACTTCGCCACCTCCTGGAAGAAGTGGTTGTGCGCGTTGAAGAAGAAGGAGAGGCGCTCCCCGAACTCGTCCGGAGAGAGTCCTGCGGCGATCGCTGCCTCGCAGTACGCGATGCCGTTACTGAGTGTGAACGCGAGCTCCTGCGCCGCGCTCGCCCCCGCCTCACGGATGTGGTAACCGGAGATGGAGATTGTGTTCCAGCGCGGTAAATGGTCCTCGCAGTACGCGAAGAGGTCCGTCGTCAACCGCATCGAGGGACGCGGCGGGAAGATGTAGTTCCCACGCGCGACGTACTCCTTCAGCACGTCGTTTTGAACCGTTCCCTTCAAGCTCTTCCCGTCGACGCCCTGGCCCTCCGCCACGAGCTCGTAGAGGAGGAGGAGCAGCGCGGCCGGCGCGTTGATCGTCATCGACGTGGACACCTCGGCGAGGGGAATCCCCTCGAGCAGCGCCTCCATGTCGGCGAGAGAGTCGATCGCAACGCCGGTACGCCCGACCTCGCCTGCCGCGAGAGGGTCGTCCGAGTCGTAGCCGAGTTGCGTCGGCAGGTCGAAGGCGACCGACAGCCCGGTCTGGCCGCGCTCGAGGAGGTAGCTGAAGCGCGCGTTCGTCTCCTCGGCCGAGCCGTATCCCGCGTACTGGCGGATCGTCCACGGGCGGCCGCGGTACATGGTCGGATTGGGGCCGCGTGTGAATGGGAACTCGCCGGGGAGCTCGAGCGCCCCGGGCGGGAGGTCGTCCGCCGTGTAGACGGGCTTCACCTCGATGCCGGAGTCGGTCAGCCGGCGATCCTCGGCGGTCGCCATGTAGCCATCGTACGGCGGATACCCTCTTCATCGTGAAGGTGCGAGTGCGGCTGTTCGCGGCGCTTCGTGAGCGCGCGGGATCTCGGAGCGTCGAGCTCGAGCTGCCCGACGACGCGGTCGTCGGGGACGTCTGGGGCGAGCTTGGGTTCGGCGACGAGCCCGACGGCCTGCTCTATGCGGTCAACCGCGACTACGCGGAGAAGAGCGCGATGCTCTCGCCCGACGACGAGGTGGCCGTCATCCCGCCCGTCTCCGGCGGCGATTTCCGGCTTTCCGAGACTCCGCTCTCCATCGAGGAGGCGGTCGCGGAGGTGCGGAGCGACGAGGCCGGCGCGATCGCGACCTTCGTCGGGACGACGCGGGCTCGCTCGCGCGGTCGCGAGGTCCTCCATCTCGAGTACGAGGCCTACGAGGGCATGGCCGAGCAGGTCATGTCCGAGCTCGCCGCCGCGCTGAAGGAGCGCCACGAGCTTTGCGAGGTCGCGATCCACCATCGCATCGGGCGCGTGGACATCGGCGAGACGAGCGTCGTCATCGCTGTCTCGGCACAGCACCGGGCGGCGGCGCTAACTGCCTGCCACGAGGCGATCGACGAGCTGAAGGTCTCGGTTCCGCTCTGGAAGAAGGAGCTCTACGAAGGCGGCGAAGAGTGGATCGGCCGGGGATCGTGAGGCTGCGCTCGTGAGCGTCGATCCTGATCGCCGGTACGAGCCGATCGACGCGCCCGAAGCGCCGACGCTCCCGAACCCGGAGGCCTCGGAGCATGGGCACCGCGGGTACGAGCCGGTGCATCCCCGCTTCGGCCTCGGCGCTCTCGTGCGCAAGCTGTTCGCGCCCGCCATCGCGCTCGGCTTCCTGGTCGTCAAGTACGGCGCAATTCTCCTCAAGTTCAAAGTGGTGGCGACCGGCGCCTCGATGCTCGTCTCGATCGGCGCCTACGCCTGGATCTGGGGCTTGCCGTTCGCCATCGGGTTCGTGGTCCTGATCTTCATCCATGAGATCGGTCACGTGATCGAGCTGCGTCGCCAAGGGGTTCCGGCGAGCGCGCCGCTCTTCATCCCCTTCCTCGGCGCGGTCATCGGGATGAAGGAGCTGCCGGACGACGCGTGGAAGGAAGCGCGCGTCGCGCTTGCAGGCCCCATCCTCGGGTCCGTCGGAGCGGCAGCGTTCTGGATCGCGGGCGCGGCGTCAGGCTCCGACCTCCTCGTCGCGCTCGGCTTCGTCGGGTTCTTCCTGAACCTGTTCAACCTGGTCCCGATCGTGCCGCTGGACGGGGGTCGCGCTGTCGCGGCGCTGCACCCGGTCCTCTGGTTCGTCGGGCTCTTGATGATGATCGGGCTCGTCGTCGTGAGCTTCAACCCGCTGCTCCTCCTCATCGTCTTCATCGGCGGCCTCGACCTCTGGCGGCGGTGGCGGGGCCGCGGCGAGGCTGGCGACTACTACCGGCTGCCCACGTGGCAGAGGGCGACCGTCGGTGTCGTGTACCTCGGGCTCGCGGCCGTGCTCGGGCTCGCCATGTCGGCGACCTACGTCGAGCGAGATTTCTAGTTTCGTGGCCAAGCGGCCGGACCACGACCGCAAGATCCTGCGGCGGAGCGAGGAGACGCTCGCCAGCGACATCTCGTTGATCGCGGCCGAGCTCCTGTCCGGATTCCAGGCGGTGGCGCAGATCGACCGGCCCGCGGTCTCGATCTTCGGCTCCGCGCGTGTGCTCGAAGGGACCCCGACCTACGAGAGCGCGCGGGCGACGGGTCGTGCGTTCGCCGAGACAGGGTTTGCCGTGGTCACGGGGGGAGGCCCCGGTGTGATGGAGGCCGCGAACCGCGGCTGCCAGGAGGCGGGTGGCCTCTCCGTCGGCTTCAACATCGAGCTGCCGATGGAGCAAGGGGGGAATGTGTGGTGCGACATCGCCGTGACCTTCGACCACTTCTACGCGCGCAAGGTGATGTTCGTGAAGGCTGCGGAGGGGTTCGTCATCTTCCCCGGCGGCTTCGGCACGCAGGACGAGCTTTGGGAGGCGCTGACCCTCATTCAGACTGGCAAGATCGGCAACTTCCCGGTCGTGCTCTTCGACTCCGACTACTGGGGCGAGCTGCTCGACTGGATGCGCAAGGAGATGCTCGACGACAAGCTCATCTCGCCGGAGGACGTCGAGCTGCTCTTCCTCACCGACGACCCGGCCGAGGTCGTCGAGCTCGTCGTCTCGCGCTATGAGCTTCGCCTTGCGGAGGGCTCTGCGTGAGCTCATGTCACGTCACGGTCGCAATCCCCCTGTGGAGAGATTGGCGATGAGGACACATTGGCGATGAATCGGCGCACTTGCGTAGCTGTCCAGTGACCCTTTTGCCGATACGCTCGACACTGGGTGGAGGGTGGTCACACACCCCACCCTGGGTGGGGAAGCGCGGCTCGTGAGCGCTGGAACGATCGATACCGCGGTGCGCCGGATCAGGGAGGCGACCGAGCTCGAGCCGGTTGTCGGCGTCGTTCTCGGCAGCGGCCTCGGCGGTCTCGCGGACGAGGTGCAGGATCGTCTGGAGCTCCCCTGCGATCAGATCCCCGGGTGGCCGATCTCGACGGCGATAGGGCATGCAGGTGTGTTGGTGCTCGGAACGGTCGCCGAGGTGCCGGTGGCGGTGGTGCAGGGCCGCGTCCATCTCTACGAAGGAATCGGCGCCGACCGTGCGGTCTTCGGGATCCGCGTGCTCGCGCGGCTCGGTGTCCGGACGCTCGTCGTGACGAACGCCGCCGGCGCGATCGACGAGTCGTACCGGCCCGGAATGCTCGTCCTCATCTCGGACCACGTGAACCTGATGGGCACATCGCCGCTCGTCGGGCCGAACGACGACGCCCTCGGGCCCCGCTTCCCGGACATGAGCGATGCGTACGACCCCGAGCTCAGGCGGGTCGCTCGGGAAGCAGCGGCTCGGCTGGGTCTCGAGGTGGGCGAGGGCGTGTACGCGGCCTGGCTCGGGCCGCAGTTCGAGACGCCGGCCGAGATCCGCTTCGGGCGCGCGGTCGGCGCGAACCTCGCCGGGATGTCGACGGTGCCCGAGGTGATCGCCGCCCGCCACTTGGGGCTCCGTTGCCTCGGAATCTCCGTCGTCACCAACATGGCGGCCGGCGTGGTGGAGGGGAAGCTCGGCCACGAGGAGGTGCTCGCCGTCGGCGCAGAGGCGCAGCCGCGGCTGACCGCCCTCCTGCGTGAGGTCCTTCCGGCGCTTGCGACGTAGAAGGCGTCTCGCCACACTCTCGCGACATGCCCGGCCCTCGCTCGCTCCGCGATCTCCCTTCAGTCGACAGGCTGCTCGCCGACGAACGGCTCGCCGACGAGCCGCACGACCTAGTCATCGAAGTCGCCCGCTCGGTGTTGAAGCGTGCGCGAGATGAGATTAAGGCTGGACGGGAGCCCGACCCACTCGTCGATTCCGTGCTGGACGCGCTCGCGCGCGCGCAACGACCCTCGCTTCGCCGTGTCCTGAACGCGACGGGCGTTCTCGTGCACACGAATCTCGGGCGTGCGCCGCTTGCGGAGGCTGCTCTCGAGCGAGTCCGAGAGGTGGGATCCGGGTACTCGAACCTCGAGTACGACCTCGAACGCGGGGAGCGCGGATCTCGGCAGGATCACCTGGGGTCGCTCCTGCACCGCCTCATCGGCGCGGAGGCCGCGCTCGTGGTCAACAACAACGCAGCGGCAGTGCTGCTCGCGCTCGCAGCGCTCGCCGAGGGCCGCGAAGTCGTGGTCTCACGCGGGGAGCTGATCGAGATCGGAGACGGGTTCCGAATCCCGGACGTGCTCGCGCGCTCCGGCGCACGTCTGGTGGAGGTGGGGACGACGAATCGGACTCGCGCTGCCGACTACGAGCGCGCGATCGGCTCTGACACCGCAGTCCTGCTCAGAGTCCACCAGTCGAACTTCCGGGTCGTCGGCTTCTCGGAGCAGCCACGACTCACCGAGCTCGCCGAGGTCGCCCGCAAGCACGGCGTTCCGCTCGTCGACGACCTTGGCTCGGGGGCGCTTGCCGTTGTCGGGGACGAGCCGACTCCGGCCGAGAGCCTCCGGGCCGGCGCGGACCTCGTGTGCTTCTCGGGAGACAAGCTCCTCGGCGGGCCGCAGGCCGGCATGGTCGTCGGGCGGGCAGAGCTCGTGGAGCGTCTGCGCCGCCACCCACTCCAGCGCGCGCTCCGAGCCGACAAGCTGACGCTCGCCGCGCTCGAGGGGACGCTCTCGCTCGCGCTCTCTCCCGTGACAAGAGACCGGATTCCCGTGCTGCGAATGATCCACGAGCCGGTGGAGCAGGTGCGCGCTCGCGCAGAGCGGCTCGCCGCGCTCGTCGGAGGCGAGGTCGAGGAGACCGTGGCCCGGGTCGGCGGCGGCGCGCTCCCACTTGCAGAGCTGCCGAGCGCCGCGTGCGCGGTCGAGGAGCACCTGGCCGAGCCGCTTCGCCTGGGAAGCCCGCCGGTGATTGCCGTCGTTCGCGACGGGCGCACGCTTCTCGACTGCCGCACGCTCACCGACGCGGAGATCGACGAGGTCGCGGCGGCCGTCTCGGCGGCGCGAGCGAGAGATGCCAAGTAACAGTCTGTTACTTGACGCGACCCGACCGCGCACGTGAGCACGCGCGCGCCCGAGTCTGGGCTCTGGGACATCCTCCGCGGCGGGCTCACGACGAAGGCGCTCGCGCTCGTCGCGGATCTTCGGGTTGCCGACGCGCTCGACGCCGGGCCGCGGCCGATCGAGGACCTTGCGCTCGAGGTCGGCGCGGATCCCGACACCCTGCGCCGGCTCCTGCGGGCGCTCGCGAGCGACGGGGTGTTCGTCGAGGAGGAACCCGGGGTCTTTCGGAACAACGCGGCGTCCGAGGTGCTCCATCGCGGAGACGGCTGGGACGACTTCGCGCATCTCTTCGGCGGCATCTGGCTTCGTGCGGTCAGCGAGCTCGACGCCACCTCGCCCGAGCCGGCGTTCAAGCGCGTGTTCGACGCGGAGTTCTGGGCCTGGCTCGCGGAACATCCGGACGAACGCGCCGCGTTCGATCGGGCGATGCGTGAGGGTTGGGAGCGGAGGGTAGCGCGGCTTCGCCTGCTCGAGTGGCGCGATGACGAGGTCGTCGTCGATGTCGGCGGCGGCAACGGCTCGCTGCTCGTGGAGCTCCTGCGGGGGCAACCGGGACTGCGCGGAATCGTCTTCGCCCTCCCCGAGACCAATCGCGACGAAGCGGCGCTCGGCGATCGCATCGAGTTCGTCGAGGGCGACTTCTTCGTGCGCGTCCCGCTCGGCGACGTCTACGTGCTCGCGACGATCCTCCACGACTGGAACGACGAGCGGGCGGCCGCGATCCTGCAGACCATTCGCGCCGCGGCGCCGAACGACGCACGGTTGCTCGTCCTCGACTCCGTCGTCCCTCCCGGAAACGAGCCGCACGGCGCGAAGTGGCTCGACCTGCTGATGCTCACGCTCTTCGACGGCCGCGAGCGCGACGACGCCGAGTGGCGCGCGTTGCTCGCGGCCGGCGGGTTCGAGCCGGTTCGAATCGAAGACGGCCTGATCGAGGCGCGACCCGCGTGACGGGTAAGCGCGCCAGTCAGCCTCGTGACAAGGTGTCACAAGGCCAGATGAGCGTCGTCCAGGTGGAGGATGGCGCCGAGCGATCCAGGCTGTGCGAGCTGGTCCTCCGTGACCTTCCGGAGTGGTTCGGTATCGAGGAGGCGACGGCTGCGTACATCCGCGACGTCGCCGAGCTCCCGACGTTTCGGATTGGCGATGATGCACTTCTCTCCCTCAAGCTGCACACGCCTCAGGCCGCCGAGGTGTACGTCATGGGAGTGCGGCGAGCTCGGCACAGGCAGGGTCTCGGCCGCACATTGCTCCACGCCGCCGAGGCGTACCTGAGCGCGTGCTTCGTCGAGTACCTGCAGGTGAAGACGCTAGGCCCGTCTGATCCCGATGCCGGCTATGCGAAGACCCGGAGCTTCTACCTGGCGCAAGGCTTCGCGCCGCTCGAGGAGATCCATGGCCTCTGGGAGCACAACCCGTGCCTACTGCTCGTCAAGCGACTCTGATGCCGCTGACCATCGGCACCGCCGGCCACATCGACCACGGGAAGACGTGGCTCGTCCGCGCGCTTACCGGGAAGGACACGGATCGGCTGCCGGAGGAGCAGCGGCGAGGGATCTCCATCGATCTCGGATACGCGCCGCTCGAGCTCGAGGACGGGCGTCGTCTCTCGGTCGTCGACGTGCCCGGTCATGAGCGCTTCGTGCGGACAATGGTCGCGGGGGCGACCGGCATCGACCTCTTCCTGCTCGTCGTCGACGCGGGAGAGGGGCCGCGCCCGCAGACGTACGAGCACCTCGCGATCCTGCGTCTGCTCGGCATCGAGCGCGGGGTCGTGGCCGTGACCAAGGCGGACGCGGTCGACGAGGAGACGCTCGAGCTCGCGGTCGAGGTCGCGCAGGAGCTCGTGCCAGGCTCGGAAATCGTTGCCGTGAGCGCGCGCACAGGGGTCGGCATCGACGAGCTTCGCGGAGCGATCGCCCGGGCCGCAGACGGGATCGAGCGGGTCGGGTCGGAGGGTCCGACGCGCCTCTACGTCGACCGTTCGTTCACCCTGCGCGGGATCGGAACTGTGGTGACGGGGACGCTCTGGTCCGGCATGATCGGCGCTGGGGACGAGCTCGTCGTCCAGCCCTCGGGCAAGGAAGTGCGCGTCCGCAGCGTGCAGGTGCACGATCGCGAGGTCGAGCGAGCCGAGGCGGGACAGCGGGTCGCGGTCAGTCTGCCGGGTGTCGAGCGCTCCGAGGCGCTTCGCGGCGACGCCCTCGTGCAGAGAGGCGCGTATCCGGTCTCGTACCGGCTCGACGTCGAGCTCGACGAGCTCGAGCCGATACGTGACGGTGCGCGTGTGCATGTTCACGCGGGCACGGCCCATGTCGCCGCGCGTGTCGTCAGGGTGGGTGAGCACTGGGCGCAGCTGCGTCTGGCGGCGCCTGTCGTCACTGCTCGCGGCGACCGTGTGGTCCTGCGTGCGTCAACGACTCTCGGAGGCGGACGCGTCATCGACCCTGCTCCGCCGCGCCACCGCGATGTCGAACGACTGGAACTCGTCGCGCGCGGCTCCGTCGGGGCCACGGTTCACGCGCCGGTGCCCCTCGCTTCGCTCAGGTTTGTCCTCGATGGAGAGCCAGAAGGCGTCGAGAGGGCAGGCTCGTGGGTGTTTTCCCGTGACTGGCTCCACGGGTTTGAGCGCGAGTTGCGCGCCGCTATCGAATCGGCTGATTCGACCGATCCCGGCGTTCCGATGCCCTCTGTCGCCTGGGCCGGTGACGTTCTGCCCTTGCTCCCATTCGAGCGGCGAGGCGCCAAGCTCTATCTCCCGGGTGCGGTTGCCTCGATCGGCGCCCGTGTGGAGGAGGCCGAGCGGCTCGTTCGCGACCTCGACGCCGCCGGGCTCCGCGCCGTGAAGATCGAGGACGACGAGCTCGCGCGGTTCCTCGAGGCCCGAGGTGAGCTTGTCCGGCTCGGCCGGGAGCACGCGATCTCCGCCCAGTCATTCGCCATCGCGAAAGAGGCGTTGCTCAGCGAGTGCGCCTCCGCGGGGGAGATCACGCTCGCCCGGTTCAGGGACCTTCTCGACGTGGGGCGGCGCGACGCCCAGCTTCTTCTCGAGCGCTTCGATCAGGACGGGATCACGCGCCGAGTGGGCGACCGCCGCGTGCTCCGCCGATCGTCCGCTCAGCGCGCCTGACAGCGAACGTCGCGCGGGAGCATCAGCGCGCCCGTGGACAAAGAGACACACACTTGGCACACCTTCACACGTCCGTTGCGGACATGTCCAGGGTCAGACCCTGGTTACTTACCGCACAATCGAGAGCGGCGTTCCGGGCGGCATCAGCCGGTCGAGCCGGAGAATGTCGGCGTTCTCGAGGCGGATGCACCCGTGTGAGATCCGGCCAGGGATCAGGTTCGGCTGGTTCGTCCCGTGGATCCCGACGAAGCCGCCCGCCGGCCAGTCGGTGAGGGTCGCCGACCGCGCGCTCGTGCCGAACGCGAGCGGGCCGTACATCGGGCTCGAGTACCGAGTCAGTCGGTTCCGGACGTAGAACTCGCCCGCCGGAGTCGGCCAGCGGTTTTGTCCGACGCCGACCCGGGCGCTCCAGATGGGTTTCCCGAGCCGGTACAGCGTCGCCTTGAAGGTCGAGAGCTTGACCACGAGGTGCGTCGAGACCTGGTTGTAGCCGCCGAGCGCCGTGCGCGGGATCCAGCCGACGGTGTTGTTGGGCAGAATCGGGAGTCGCGCCTGAATCCACAGCTTCCCGCCGCGCTCGACTCGCCGCAGCGCGAGGACCACGTTCGTGGTGCCCTCAGGCGTCCGCGTCGACAGTCGAGCCACGACCTTTCCGCCGAGGCTCGGAGTCGTCCGCGCGGCGACCGGCTGCTCGACACCCATGTAGCGCGAGATGCCGTCGAGGTCGCTCAGTCGGTGCGGTTCGGGAGCGGCCTGCGCCTCAACGAGCGACGGGCCGGCGGAGACCTCCACCCGTTCGCTGGGGATGGGCGAAAGATCGACCCCGCCGTCATCGACAGCCGGATCGCGCCCATACGCGAGCGCGGCGAAGACCAGAAACAGCGCAAGGGCGGCCGCGAAGCCGCCCCTGCGCTTGCTCTTGGTCGTCAACCGGTGAACGACGGCGTCGAGCCCGTCGCGGTCATACCCGGGCCCGTGGAGATGAAGCCCGTCGCGCCGACAGCGGCGAGGATCTGCGCCATCGTCTTCGGCCGATCGAAGGCCGCTGGCGCCGGCGGAGCGCCATTGATGTGCCGGATCCACGACGCGTGCCGCGCCTCGACCGTGTGGATCGCGAGTGCAGCCTTCAACACCGCGTTCGACTCTACAAGCGGCGCCTGGCCTGCGTAGGCCATGACACCCGTGTCCTCGAGCACCTGTGCGGTGGCCTTGAACTTGGCCTCGCTCTCGGTGGTGCCCTGGAAGTTGAACGACGGCTTCGCCACTGCTCCCGCCCCCAGCATCTGCTGGAGCGCACGCACGTGGGTCCGCTCGTGCGCGGCAACGACCTGGGCGAAGCGTCGCACCCGCGCGTTGCGAATGGCGCCCATGGCCACGGCCTCCGTGTAGAACTCCGCCTCCAGGTATTCGAGCGTCAGCGCGAAGTTCCCGATGTCGAGGTCGGTTTGCGTTGCCGCTCTACCAGCCTCGGCGAACAGCGCTGAAAGCACTGCGCCTCCCCCGATGATGCCGCCTCCGAGGATCGCTCCCTTGCGGAGGAAGCCGGCCCGCGAGTCTGGGCTGATGCGGTCGAGCGTCTCTGCAATCGCATCGTCCCTATCGACCTGGGCGAGCGTGAGATGGTCAGACATGTTCGTCCTCTCCTTTCTCGGCCGCTCAGGCCGTGATGAACCCGGTTGCGCCGACCGCGGCCTCGATCTGCTTCTGCGTCCTGGCAGCATCGAAGGCGGCAGGTGCCGGATTCTGTTGGAGGATGTCGCGCACCCACGCTGCATGGCGCGCCTCGACAGAGACAATGCTCGCGGCGGCGGCGAGCGTCGGCTTGGTCAGATTTTGCCCCTGGCCGTTGTACGCCGCGACTCCGGTGTCCTCGAGCACGCGTGCGGTGGCCAGGAACTTCGTCTGGTCCTCGGTCGTGCCCTTGAAGTCGAACGTCGGCTTCGCGCCGGCCTTCGAGCCGAGGGCCCCCTTCAGGAACGCGACGTGCGCGCGCTCGTGAGCGCCGACGACGCGTGCGAGCTGCGCGGCCTCGCCGCTCAACGCGCCGCTTCTCGCCGCCAGGGTGTAGAACTCCGCCTCCAGATACTCGAGCAAGAGGGCGAAGTTGAGGATCTTGGCGTCCTGTGCCGGCCCTGGAGCCGCGGTGACGAGCCCCGGCAGGCCGCCGATTACGACACCTCCCAGAGCGACAACGCCGCCGGTTGTCAAAGCCTTCTTGAGGAACCCCTCGCGCGAGGTTCCCGTCTCGATGTCGTCCAGCGCTTTGCGGATTGCTCCATCGGCGTCGACGACCTCGACGGTCAGGTGATCGGACATTGAACTCCTTCTCCTGATCGGGTTGGCTCGCCAGCCGAGACTGCGGAAATACCTATGTAGACGTTCGTCAAACCTCGAACAATGGTTCGAACCGGTTCCTAGGGAACGACGAACCACATCGAGTAAGCGAAGCGGCGCTCGGGCCTTCGCCAGCCGAGTGGGCGCCGCTTCGTGTTTCCTTTGCGCTCGCGTCGGCCATGATGAGTGGCATGCGCGCGCACGTCGTCGTCTCCGTCTTCTTCCTGCTCGTTGCGGTTCCGGCCTCCGCGGCGGAGATCGACCCCAAGAGCCTGGCGCTTCACCAACGTGACGTCCCTCCAGGCTTCGTGCTCGATCGCGACGCGAGCGGTCCACGCACGAACGAGTCGGAGGCGAGTGGCGATCGCTGCGCGCGAGCGCTGTTCAAGCGTTGGGGCCGGGTCTCGGGTTATCAGACGGAGTACAAGCGCCAGGAGGCGACTCTCACGTCGAGAGTCGATCTGTTTCGCACTTCGCGGGGAGCCGAGCTGTTCATCGCCTACATCGTCGAAGAGGCAAAGAAATCGGGTATCAAGGGGCTCCGGCGGTCGCCTGTGCGGATCGGCGCCGGGGGCTGGTTCTACGGAGGAGGCTCCGGTTCGAGCGCAATCGGTTTCGTCGTCTGGCGTCACACGCGTGTCTTCGCGGGAGTCGTGGCCCTCGGCATTCCCAGGACTCCCATCCTTGCGCTCGCGCGCGCTCAGCAGCGCCGGATCGCGGCGGCGGTCAGCTAACTCCGAACCCAATCGGGCTCGTCGTCGATCCCGATTCCGTCCGCGATCCGTGTCACGTAGTTGAAGTACGAGATGACCTGAATCGCGTCAGAGACCGCAGCGTCGTCGAGCCCTTGCGCGCGCAGCGCGTCGATGTCCGCCTGATCCACCTCGGATGCGAGGTGTGTCAGCTTGACTGCGAAGTCGCAAAGAGCGCGCTCGCGCGGCGATAGCTCGGCCTGCCGGTAGTCGTGTGTGACGTGTTCGGCGAGCTCGGCTGGGGCGCCCTCGGCACGGAGGTCGTCGGCGTGCGCCTGCGTTCAGTAGTGGCAGCTCTGCTCGGCGGACGCGACGGTCGCGAGCAGCTCACGTTCTTGGCGTGAGAGCCCCGACTCGCCGAACATGATCTCGCGGTAGAGATCCATCGAGGCGCGGAGCACTCCCGGCCTGAGGCTCATCGCCTTCAAGATGTTGAAGACCTTGCCGGCGCGTTCGACCGCGGCGTCGTACTGCTCCGCGAGAGACCCTTGCGCCTCGTCTTCCTCGATAAGCCGGATGTACGCCAACGTTTACCGCGTCTGCGGGAAGCCGAGGTCGACCTTGCTCGTCTTCGGATCCGGCCAGCGGCTCGTGACCGCCTTCGTCCGCGTGTAGAAGTCGATCCCCTCCGGGCCGTAGATGTGGCGGTCGCCGAAGAGCGAGCTCTTCCAGCCGCCGAACGAGTAGTAGGCGACCGGCACCGGGATCGGGACGTTGACGCCGACCATGCCCACGTTGACGTCGAACTGGAACTGCCGAGCGACGCCGCCGTCCCGCGTGAAGATCGCGACGCCGTTTCCGTACGGGTTGTCGTTCACGAGCCGAAGGGCTTCGTCGTACGTCGGCACGCGAACCACCGAGAGCACCGGGCCGAAGATCTCGTCCCGGTACGCGTCCATCTCGGGTGTGACGTTGTCGAGCAGAGACACGCCGAGGAAGAATCCGTCGCCGTCCGGCGTCGTCTCTCGCCCGTCGGCGACGATCGTCGCACCCTGCTCCGGACCAGAGTCGAGGTACGACGCGACCTTGTCGCGGTGCTCGCGCGTGACGAGCGGGCCCATCTCGGACTCCGGATCCATGCCGTCTCCGACCTTGACCCTGGGCAGCCGCTCCTGGATCGCACCGACCAGCGGATCTGCCGCATCGCCGACAGCGACCAGGACCGAGATCGCCATGCAGCGCTCGCCCGCAGAGCCGTAGCCCGCGCTGACCGCGGCGTCTGCGGCCATGTCGATATCGGCGTCCGGAAGCACGATCATGTGGTTCTTCGCGCCGCCGAGCGCCTGGACGCGCTTGCCCGCTTTCGTCCCGTTCTCGTAGACGTAGCGGGCAATCGGGGTCGAGCCGACGAAGCTGATCGACGCGATGCCGGGGTGCTCGAGAAGCGCGTCGACCGCGACCTTGTCACCGTGGACGACGTTGAAGACGCCGTCGGGAAGGCCGGCTTCTTTGAGCAGCTCGGCGGTGAGCACCAACGCGGACGGGTCCTTCTCGGACGGCTTCAGAACGAAGGTGTTCCCGCACGCGATCGCCGGCGCCCACATCCACATGGGCACCATCACCGGGAAGTTGAACGGCGTGATGCCTGCGGCCACACCGAGCGGCTGGCGGATCGAGTACACGTCGACGCCGGTCGAAGCCTGCTCGGAGTAGGAGCCCTTGAGGAGCGTCGGGATGCCGCAGACGTACTCGATGACCTCGATTCCGCGCTGCACCTCGCCGAGCGCGTCGGAGAGCACCTTGCCGTGCTCGGCGGTGAGCAGCCTCGCGAGATCCTCGCGATGCTCGTCGAACAGGTCGTAGATCCGGAAGAAGAGCTCAGAGCGCTTCGAGAGCGACCAGGTGCGCCACTCGCTGAACGCGGCTTTCGCAGCTGCGACCGCGCGGTCGATCTCCTCCGGGCCGGCGAAGTCGACCTCCCCCGTCTGCTCGCCGGTGGCCGGGTTGTAGACCGGCCCCTTCCTTCCTGACGAGCCCTGCACCCTCTCGCCGCCGATCCAGTGGCCGATCGTCTTCAGCTCCGTCGTCACCGCTGCGCTCATGTCTTCGCCTCCACCCGCGTCGTGTGACTCCAAGCGTAACGCCACAGGTGCCAGACGCTGTCTGTCAAGTGGGAAACGTCAAAGATCCCGAACGATCTGTCACCAGGAGAGCCGAATACGCCGTCCATCCCGGCCATGGACATGGCTGCTGCGGACGGGTGGGTAGCACGCACGAAGCCGCTGCGTAACCGGTGTCTGACACCGGTGTTGAACGGGTGCCGGGCTAGGTGGCCGGGATGATCAGGCTCGCGAGATCGCGCGGGTAGTACGTGAGGATCTCGATCCCGTCGTCCGTCACCAGCACGGTGTCCGAGTGGCGGAAACCGCCCAGATCGGGCGCGTACAGGCCGGGCTCGACGGTGAAGACCATCCCCGGCCGGATCTCCGTCGAGTCGCCCGAATCGAGGAACGGGCCCTCGTGGTAGCGGAGGCCGATCGCATGTCCCGTGTGGTGGCGCCAGTACGCGAACAGGTCGTGCTGCGCGAAGTATGTGCGCACCGCCATGTCGACCTCGGAGCACTTCGCTCCCGGCCGAATCGCCTCGAACGCAAC
>Ga0136621_1000527_pt1 | contig 15118 bp, 9 predicted proteins | sample AntDryUQ445A2306_FD_104673 | JGI IMG/M metagenome (GOLD analysis project Ga0136621, IMG submission 104673) | Polar desert sand microbial communities from Dry Valleys, Antarctica - metaG UQ445A (23.06) | ecosystem: Environmental > Terrestrial > Soil > Desert | place: Antarctica: Dry Valley...
ATAGCCCAGGGATTTACCTTGCAATTCAAATTCTAAAACCCCCCAGGAGCAGGGTGCGTGTGCGATTTTTATTTTAGAGTTCATTTATTTCCATATTTTAATTTATGATTATGTATCTGTTGTCAAGTTAGATATTGAATGGCGAAGAACTCACCCCGCCATGCTGCGCATGGCACCCCTCTCTACTTTGTAGAGAGGGGTCACGCAGCCTGCTGCGTGGGGGTGAGTCAAAAAAGGATGCGACATTCAAACGTTTTTATAGATAATATTTCTGCTTCTTCTTATTTTTCTTTAACGATTCATAACTATCCTTGACAGAATCAATTGTTGACACTTCTGCAACAGGCACTTCCCACCATGCATAACCATCTACCCGTTGCTCCCGGTCTGTTTCAATATAAATCACTGTTGTTCTATCATTTTGTTTTGCGTCGGTTAATGCTTTTTTAAAACTATTTATATCTTTTGTCCGCAATACTATAGCTCCTAAGCTTTCAGCATTAGCAGCAAGGTCTACTGGTAAAAAACTTCCATCAAGCTGGCCGGTTTTTTCATTTCTGAATCTATAATCCGTTCCAAAACCCTCTGTTCCTAATGAACTGGACAATCCGCCAATGCTTGCGAAACCATTATTATTAATGAGAATAATTGTTAGCTTATATCCTTCCTGGATAGAAGTAACAATTTCCTGCGACATCATTAAATAGCTTCCATCGCCTACCATTACATACACTTCCCGTGACGGGTCTGCCATCTTTACACCAAGCCCGCCCGCTATTTCATAACCCATGCATGAGTAACCATACTCCAAATGAAATCCTTTACAATTATGGGTTCGCCATAATTTATGAAGATCACCAGGCAAGCTGCCTGCTGCACAAACAACAACATCCTTTTCATCTGAAAACTTATTGACTGCTCCAATGACTTCTCCCTGGCTTACAGGAACTCCATGGTCAAGTGTGTATATCTTCTCTACCGTTTTATCCCAATCAGCATTATGTTTTTTAATAGTAGTTGCATGGGTTTCGCTAACCTGAAATAAATTGAGCAATTTATCCAATGCTGCAAGGCTTTCTCTTGCATCTCCTATCACCGGAAGTGCACCTTGTTTAAAACAATCGAACTCACTTACGTTAAGATTAATAAACTGAACAGTGGGATACTGGAATGCAGATTGGGAGATCGAAGTAAAATCGCTGTAACGTGTTCCTATTCCTATTACAACATCAGCTTTGGAACAAACTTCAATTGCTCCGGGAGTGCCTGTAACACCTGCAGCGCCTAAATTTTGTGGCTCATCACAATTAAGCGAGCCTTTGCCTGCATAGGTTTCCACAACAGGAATACCGGTTCTGTTCACAAATTTCTTCAACTCAGCACAGGCATCACTATATATTACTCCTCCGCCTGCAACAATTACCGGGCGTTGTGACTTGCTGATAATTGCCGCTGCTTTTTGTAATACCAATTTATCAGCCCTTGCTCTTTGAATTGTCCAAACTTTTTTGCTGAAAAAATTTACGGGGAAGTCAAAAGCTTCTGCCTGCACATCCTGCGGCATGCTTAGTGTTACTGTACCAGTTTCAGAAGGAGATGTAAGGATTCTCATTGCTTGTGGCAGTGCAGTTATCAATTGCTCCGGCCTGTTTATCCTATCCCAATATTTAGATACAGGCTTAAAGCAGTCGTTCACAGAAATATCCTGCGAATATTGACTTTCTAATTGCTGCAATACAGGAGCAACAACACGAGTAGCAAAAATATCTCCGGGCAACAAAAGAACAGGTAAACGATTAATGGTTGCTGTAGCTGCCCCGGTAATCATATTAGTTGCGCCGGGACCGATTGAAGTGGTGCATACAAAAGCGCCGAGCCTGTTTTTCATTTTTGCATAAGCGATGGCAGTATGTACCATTGCCTGCTCATTGCGGCATTGATAATATTTGAAAGATGGATACTGAAATAATGCCTGTCCTATACCGGCTACATTTGCATGTCCGAATATGCCAAAGCAACCGGCAAAAAAAGGTTGTTCTATTCTATCCCTTTCGACAAATTGATTTTGTAAATACTCAATTGTTGCCTGTGCGACTGTTAGTCTTTTGGTAGATGACATTGTTATTTGTTTTTCTATTTCATTGCCCTGTCCTTTAGGTCGGGGCAATAAAGACAATTTAGAGAGCGGGCTTTAGCCCTAAAGAATTGGTTAGCTAAAGCCAATCAAGATTTAATATTATTCACCGCCCTGAAGGGCAGTGCAATATATTTTTAACTCTCAACTAATTACATTCAAAGGAGCATTTCTTTTTAATTTATTTTTTCCTAATCCTCTTTTTTATAATCCACCTCTCGAAGCTATAAACTCCATTGCTTCATCATAGTACGGCATATCATTGGCACAGCCCTGCTTTTGTACTACCCATGCACCTGAAGCATTTCCCATTCTGCATGACTTATACAAATCCCATCCCTGCAAATAACCATAAATAAAACCACTTGCAAACGCATCGCCTGCGCCTAACACATTTAATATTTCAACAGGAAACCCGGGCACTTCTTCCTGCTTACCATCTTTATAATAAATAGCAGTACCCTTTGCCCCTTTTTTTACGATCAATATTTCAGGACCTGATTTTAAAATTTTCTTAATTGAAACTTCAATATCACCCGTGATCCTGGGAGCAGAAATTTGCTGATGCTGTATGCTTACCTGGTCTGCACTTTGCAATGTCGCAGCTAAAATTTCTTCTTCTGTTCCAATAGCAATTTTTACTCTTGGTAATAATGCCCTTATCATTAAACCAAAAGAGCGAACATCTTTCCATTGATCTGCCCTGAAATCTATATCCAATATAACGTCAACATTATTTTCAATGGCAATTTCAGTGGCGTAAAAAGCGGCGCTTCTGCTCGGTTCAATATTTAAGGCAGTACCAGACATTTCTAATATCCTGTACTTACTTATATCTGCTGCAATCACATGGTCAATTGTTAATTGGCTGTCCGCAGCATTATCCCGATAAAATACCAAAGGAAATTTATCAGGTGGTTCAATACCTAAAACTACTGCACTCGATCTTGCTCCCTGAATGCGTGGGATATTCTCTGTATTTACTTTTTGCTTTTTTAAAAAATTAATAATGAAATCTCCGACTTTATCATTACCTACTGCTGTAAGTAATGTTGCATTAACCCCTAAACGGCTTGCACCAACTGCTATGTTCAATGGTGAGCCACCTACTAAAGCATCAAACCCTTTTATATCAATAAAATCGGCTCCAATATTTTGTGAATAAAGATCAATACTGGAGCGTCCGAATGTGATCAGATCAAATTCTTTATTATCCATTCTTACGTTTTAAAGATTATTCATTTCTGCTGTTACCAAAGGTATTCTTGGATCTTTTCCTTTCCATGAATTATAAATCCATTCGTGTTGCGGATCAGTAGTGTTGTTTAATGCCTGGTCGCTGCCAGCTAAAAAATTCAGGTAATAACAATTATATCCATGTCCCGCTACTACAGGATGATACCCTTTCGGAACCATCACGAGGTCGTTTGTTTTTACTTGCATCAATTCATTAAGGCTACCATCCGAAGTATAAACTTGTTGAATTGCATATCCTGCTTCTTTATCAATTTTGTAAAAATAGAATTCTTCGAGACAGGCTTCAATAAGATTGCCATCTGTATCCAACTTTCGTTCATCATGTTTATGTGCAGGAAAAGAACTCCAGTTTCCGGATGGAGTATATACTTCTACAGCTACAATTTTGCTACTACCAAAGCCCGGTTCAATTAAACTGTTTATCTGCCTCGTTGCATTATCTCCTCCACGTATTTCAATTGCAGCTTCTTCAGGGGTTTTAAATTTTGCCTGCTTGTCTTCGCTTGCCAAACACCAGCCTGCTGCAATATCCAGTACTTCACTTTCTGCAGTTAATGAAAATGAAGTATGCCTTGGTAAATATAAAGTATGAGCTATGCCCGAAAAAACATCTTTTCTACCATTGATTGTTTTCCAGTTTCCTTTATCAGTAGTGATTGAATAATTACCGCTTAATAAGATGATGCCATATTCATTTTCACCGGTATTACCTTCCCAACACTCTCCTTTCCTCATCAGCCTTGCTTCAAAATTTAAATGTGTCCATTTAGCATCTGAGCCAAGGACTTTTTGATACACACCAAAATCTTTAGACGGGTGACTTACCAGTTTATATTTTTTGTCTTTTGTCATAATTTCCAACTCACCCCGTCTCGCCTTCGGCGAGCCACCCCTCTCTACTTCGTAGAGAGAGGAAACGGAGCGAAGCGACGTGGGGTGAGTTTAAGCTCATATTTAAACACATTTAGTATTACGCGATCTTACTCATTTATTTTATCAATGAAGCTTTCCCTGTTGCACCTAATACTTCAAATTTATTAATCAATAATTCTTTACAAGCTTTCATATATTCTTTGCCGGGCAAAACGGGGTCAAAAAGTTCAGGTTGCTCAATAAAAAATTTACGATGAACTTTTGTCCATAACAATCTTATGTCGGTAGCAATGTTGACTTTACAAATACCGTAACTGATAGCTTTTTTAAGTTCATCATCAGTAACACCGCATGCTTTTTCAGACAGCCTACCTCCATAATTATTAATTTCTAAAACATTTTTTTTATGAACACTTGAACTTCCATGTAACACAAGTGGATAACCTGGTAATTGATCTTGTATCTCTTTTAAAATGGGTAGCTGCAATCCCTTGCCGCCGGTAAATTTATACGCGCCATGACTGGTGCCAACTGCTACTGCAAGACTATCGCATTTTGTTCTGTCAACAAATTCTTTTGCCTGTTCAGCGTTAGTGTAAAAGGCTTTGCTGCTATCAATATCTATATCATCTTCTACACCGCTTAATACCCCCAACTCTGCTTCCACTGTTATATTTTTTTTATGTGCCTTGTCAACTACAGCCCTGGTTCTTTTTACATTTGTTTCAAAGTCATCATGAGATGCGTCAATCATAACAGATGAATAGTTACCGTTAATAGCATCGAATATATGCTCCTCTACGCCATGATCTAAATGCAGTGCAAAAAGAGTTTTAGGATAAATTTTTGTTGCTGCTTCAACCATTCCCATAAGCATTTCAGCATGAGCATAGTTTCGTGCAGCGGGTGTTATTTGAACAATGATTGGTGTGTCGGAATATTCTGCTGCTGAAAACAATCCATGAATCTGCTCCATGGTAAAAACGTTAACAGCAGCAATTGCATATTTACCATAACAATTACTGAATAATATTTTTGGAGAAATCATCATGTGTTATTTTGCCCCTAAAATCCCCTAAAGTGGACTTATTTCGTTTTCAGAAATGTTAATTGCGTTATTGAATTTGTTTCTGCTTCAATTCTTCTATCTTCTTTTTTATTTCTTCAATTATCTGATCTATGTCATTTATCACCTGATCATTAGTGAACCTGATTATTTGAATTCCGAACTCATTCAAGATAATGTCTCTGCCAATATCATTTTCCTTATTTTCTTTTGACAAGTGTATTCCACCATCAATTTCAATTACAAGTTTCAATTCATGGCAATAATAATCGGCTATATATTTATATATCGGATGCTGTCTTCTTATTCCCACGCCCAGTTGCTTATTACAAAGTCTTTCCCAAACAATTTTCTCTGCTTCCGTCATGTTTTTTCGTAATACTTCAGCATATTGAAAAATTGTTTTTGATGCACTATAGTGCATGTTTGTAGCCATAGATGATGCTTAGAATTCTTAAAGTTGAAAGTAGAATATATTGTTGATATACAGACTGCAACCAAAGTCCCCTTTAGGGGATTTAGGGGCTATTCGTTCGGATTGAATTTTGAAAAAAATGGAGGAACTTCATTATGATTTGCTTTATTGCAAAAAAATATTTCAACTCTTCATTTACAAATGATTTCTCTCAGGTTTAATTTGTAATCGGCCAAAGTTATAGTTAATCAGTATTACTCGTTAAAGCAACCAATCAACATGGTTACTACGTTTATAAAAAGCTATGCCTGGGTTTTAAATTTATAAGCAGTTGAATATATTTCATGTCTCATAATTTGTTTACAAAAAAGGATTCGCTTCTTATTTCTCTAAATCTACCCTGCGAAATAAATTAATAAAATCAGGAAATATATTTTTAACTTGCTATAGCCGAATACTTAAAAAAAATATTTGTTTTTTTTGGGCGATAATCAGGAATGGGTTTGTTCTTTCCTCACCTTTTTTTGTAATCAAAACTAAATTACTTCAAATGCGTAAAATCTATTTTTCAAAGCACTCTTTAAAATTTTTTTTCGCGATGCTCCTCACGAGTATTTGTTTTTTCACACCGGGAAATGCTTTTGCACAACAAACAATCAGCGGAACTGTTAGAGATGCCAGCACCGGCAACCCTTTAGTGGGAGCAACTATAGTAGTAAAAGGAAGCAATCAAAGTACTGCTTCAGATGCTCAGGGAACTTTTTCTATAGCAGTGCAAGGAAACAATAGCATTCTCACTATCAGTTATGTGGGTTATACATCACAGGAAGTTACTGTGGGAACGAGAACAAATCTTGAGATAGCATTAGTATCCAATTCAGTTGAATTAAACCAGGTAGTAGTGGTTGGTTATGGCACTCAAAATAAAAAAGATATAACTGGTTCTGTAAAATCATTAAAAAGCGATGCCTTCAATAAAGGAATTATTAATTCTCCCCAACAACTATTACAAGGTAAAGTTTCCGGGGTAAATGTTACTTCCGCCAGTGGAGAGCCTGGTGCTATCACAAGTATTACAATTAGAGGTCCAGGCGGAATAAGAACAGGTAGCACGCCTCTTTTTGTTGTTGATGGTTTGCCTTTGGATAATTCGAGTACAGGTGGTGGGGATCCATTGAACTTTATTAATCCGCAGGATATAGAATCAATTGATGTATTGAAAGATGCATCTGCCACAGCTATTTATGGAGCCCGTGGTGCTAATGGTGTAATTATAATTACAACAAAAAGAGGCAGAGCGGGTGCATCAACTCTTAACTTCTCATCCAGCATAGGCTTTTCAAAATTGGCCAGGGAATTACCCGTTTTAACAGCAGATGAATTCCGTGTTGAAGTACCAAAAGCAGGCGGAGTATTAGATGATAAAGGCGGTAATACCAATTGGCAAAAAGAAGTCACAAGAACAGCCGTTACACAGAATTACAACCTGGCATTGAGCGGGGGTGCCGATAAATTAACCTATTATGCTTCATTGGGTGCTCAAAAACAGGAAGGCATCATAAAGAAAAATGACCTCAATAGATATTCCGGCAGGTTTAATGCTACCCAACGATTTTTAGAAGACAGGCTTGTATTAGAAGTTAATTTAAATGTTGCCAACACTAAACAGGAACGTCCGCCCATTACAAGCGTATTGACAGATGCACTTATCAATAATCCAACTTACCCTGCTTATGACGCCAATGGTAAACCGGCGATCTATCAAAATATAAATAACCCATTGCTCTTTTTTGAACTTGATAAAGAGACTACTACTATAAACAGGGTGATCGGCAATATCTCTCCTTCTTTCAGAATAATCAAAGGACTTGTTTATAAACTAAATTTCGGGATTGATAATTCTACTGCAACACGTGATGTGTTGAATTTACCCAATGCAGTACCCTTACGTGAAGGCAGATTAGAAAATTTTTACACCTGGAATAGAAATACACTGATCGAAAATTATTTTACTTATACTGTAAATAAAACGCATCATGACATATCTACACTGGCAGGACATTCTTACCAAAAAATCTTTGTGCAGGGAAGAAATAATAGCATCAACAGATTTGTGATCGGAGGCGTAGATCCCATTTATAATCCCGGGGTAGGGCAGGATTTAACTATTGCAAATAACCGCCCGCGTGGGTTTGCTTTTATCAATGAACTGCAATCATTTTTTGGAAGAGTCACCTACCAATACAACAACAAGTATTTATTTACAGCTAACTTCCGGGCAGACGGTTCTTCTAAATTTGGTGAAAATAATAAATACGGATATTTTCCATCTTTCTCATTTGGATGGAAGATTTCCGATGAAGATTTTATGAAAAATTCTGCCTTCAATAATTTGAAACTTAGAGCAGGCTGGGGCAGAACTGGTAACCAGGAAATACCTCCCAAAATAACACAGGAATTATTTACCACTCTTGGATCAGCAAGCTACCCGCTATTTCCGGCAGCAGGAAACTATCCTGCCGGTTATGCATATACCAGGTTAGCCAATCCTGATATTAGATGGGAGTCATCAGAACAAACAGATATGGGGCTGGATTTTGGTTTATGGAATGGTGCTTTATCCGGTACTATCGATTTTTTTAGAAAGGTTTCCAATAACATTCTTCTACAGGTAATTCCTGCTGATCCCGTTCAGCCTGCGACAGATGTTTGGACAAATGTAAAAGATATGAGGATTACCAATAGAGGCGTAGAGTTTGAATTGGATTACAGACATAAATCATCGACTGGCATAACCTATAATGTGGGTGGTAATATTACTTATATGAAGAACAAGGTAGAAAACTCTCCGTATTCAATAATTCCTGCAGGCTCAGTATCCGGCGCAGGTATTACATCATCTACCATCAATGGATATGTAAATGGTGAACCCATAGGAACATTCTTTTTAAAAGAATTTACCGGGTTTGATGCTGCAGGTCTTAGCACCTATACTGATTTGGATAAAGACGGTATTGTTACGGATAAGGACAGAATTGCAGCAGGATCAGCGTTACCGAATACTATTTATAGTTTTTACGGAAGCACTGCTTATAAGGGCTTCGACCTTAGTGTAAATTTTAATGGTGTAGCTGGAAACAAAGTATATAATTATACAGAAAATGTCAGCTTTTCTAAATTGAGGTTGGCAAAAAATGTTAATAGTACCAGAGAGGCTTTTGCTGATGAGAGAGAGTCACTTAATAATGCAACTCCAGTAACTTCAAGATATTTAAAAGATGGTGCTTACATGCGCTTGAACAATGTTTCCCTCGGTTATAATTTCAATACAAAAAACATTGGTATAGACAGATGGGTTTCCAACTTACGTTTATCAGTAACAGGTCAAAATCTTTTTGTAATCACTAAATATGAGGGATACGATCCGGAAGTAAATATCGACAGGGCAATCAACGGTGTATCTTCCTATGGTATTGATTATTTAAGTTACCCGAAAGCAAGGTCCATCATTTTTGGTTTAAATTTTACATTTTAAATAATAGAGACATGATAAAGAAAATATTAAGTCTGATACTCGTTTTGACAGGCATTGCAGTAATAAATAGCTGTACAAAACTAGAAGAGGATATACTTGATGAGTCTTCTGTGGTCGGACTTACCGATAAACAAAAGGCTGAGGGATTAATAGCGCCTGTGTATGCCAAGCTCCTGGATGTTTTTATGCATACTAACTATTTCGCCCTGCAGGAAATTTCAACAGACGAAGCAATATTACCTTTCCGTGGAGGGACTGATTGGGGGGATAATGGCATTTATGTTCAGTTGCATAAACACGAAAACATCAGTTCAGATGTTAATGTGAGAAATACATGGAATCATATCCTGATAGGACTGTCAAGAGCAGTTACAGCTATTAATACTCTTTCTGATAATACAGACCCGAATGCAAAAGTTTTTCTGGCCGAAGCAAGAGGTATGAGGGCCTATTATTCATTACTTACACTGGATCTTTATGGATTGATATTCGTGAAAGAAGATGCAAAAGAAACGTCTAAAATTTTAAGAGGTGAGGAAGCTATTGAATATATTAAATCAGAATTGCTTGCTGTTGAACCGCTTTTGGATAATACTACTGGTCCGGGCCGCCTCACCAAAGCAGGTGTATGGGGCTTACTTACCCGGCTACATTTAAATGCAGCGGTGTACCGTGATCGTTATGCTGCAACCTTTGCTTTCAAAAATGAGGATATGGATAAGGTGATTGAGTATTGTGACAAGATTATAGGCTCCGGTCAGTATGCTTTAGCTACGGAGTACTTCTCTCTTTTCAACGATAATAATCATACCAATAAAGAATTGATTTTTGCGGTAGATCAGCGGGCTGACTTAGGAAATGGCCACAACAGGATGGCGTATTTTTCATTGTCCGGAGACCAGTTTCCGCTGCCGGCATTTCCCACTGCCAATGGAACAGATGGAGCTGCTATTACACCGGATTTTTACCGCACGTGGGTAAATGCCAATCTACCATTAGATCCTGCTGTTGCTGACCCCCGTTTTTATAAGCAGAATTTAGTTATTCCAGGCGATTCCTGTATTCCGGCTGCTAACTTTAATATTGACCGTGGAATATTAAGAGGTCAACAATATGGCTTATTAAGAGTAAGCGGTGCGTTTTTGAAATGTGCCAACGGAAATATGAGAGTAGGCAAACTTTTTAGTGTTACCCGTAGCAAACCTACATTGGCTGTTGATTTTACTGAAGCAATTGATTTTACAATTGCCGGAAGTAATTACAGTACCGGTTACAGGGTGTCAAAATATGAGTTCAGCAAAACTTCGGTGAGTGGAAGAAACTTTGGAGAGCATGATATTGTTATTCTCCGCCTTGCAGATATTTATTTAATGCGTGCAGAAGCTAAATTTAGAAAAGGAGACCCTGGTACAACTGCTTTGGCTGACGTAAATCTGGTCAGGGCTTCCAGGACTGCCACCACCCCTCCCAAACCTTTAACCACTATGAGCTTAGATATTTTGTTCAATGAAAGAGGGTTTGAGTTTTATTGGGAAATGGTTAGGCGTACTGACATGATACGTTTTGGAAAATACGAAGGCACGTGGACCGAAAAAACAAATGCCGACAAACAAAAAAGACTTTTTCCCATTCCACAAACTGCAATCGATGGGGGGTCTAATTTGCCGGGATATTTAGTACAGAATCCAGGGTATTAAAGGAATTGATTATTTTTTTGAATAGAGGCTGTCTAATTAAAGGCAGCCTCTTTCTCTTTTTTATTCCGATATACTATTCAAAATTTATTAAGAATTCTTTGCACTGAAAGTAAGAACAGCTAAATAAAATCATTTCCAGTTATAGTTTGGTTTAGCCCCCATTTCAAAAACTAATTTAGCGCCGTTTACTATTTGCTGATGACTGATAAATGGTTTAGTGAGCGGTTTACCATCAAGGGTTACCTGCTGGATATATTTGTTTTCTTCAGAAAGATTTTTGGCTACAATTTTAAAAGTTCGCTGCTTGCCTCCTGCTGTAAAATTCAATGTTAGCTCAGGAAATTGCGGCGCCCCGATTGCATATTCTCCTGATGCAGGTGCAACAGGGTAAAATCCCATCACGCCAAAAATATACCATGCAGCCATTTGACCGCAGTCTTCATTTCCATTGATACCGATGGGTGCATTGCGAAAATTTTCAGTTGTATGTTTTCTTACTAACTCCTGTGTCTTCCAGGGCTGTCCACAATAATCATAGAGATAAATGTAATGATGGCCGGGTTCATTATCATGACGATAATGTTTCCCGGCAAAATTCTCGTCAAGCTTTGCCGCAAACTTTTCTTTTCCTCCCATCATCTCGATCATACCCGGTAAATCATGCATGGCCCCAAAGGCATATGTCCACTGATCGCCTTCGGTAAAACCTTCCCAATTTCCCTTGTCATTTTTTTCATCCCATTGCCCATTCAGTTTTCGTGGAAGCATAAAACCTGTTTTGGCATCGTAAAGATTTTTATAATTCTTACTTAGCTGCATCAGTTGGATATAGTCATTATTTTTTTTGAGGCCCTTCGCCATCTGTGCCACCGCATAATCATCCACCGAATATTCAATAGTCCGTGATACTGATTCGGCAGTTTTATCTACTGGCACATAACCCAGCTTTTTAAAATAAGTTAAACCTGCCTGCGCTTCATAGCCTGTCCATAAATCCCTGTCTGCATATCTTAGCAAAGTATCATTTTCGGGAGGCATCAAAGCATCTTTTTTCATTGCTTCGTAAGCAAGGTTTATATCATAACCACGAAAACCTTTTACATAAGCATCTGCAATAACAGGATCTGCATGTGTACCTATCATTATATTGGTTTCTGCAGGATTGGGCCACATAGGCAACCTGCCACCTTGTTTGTACATCTGGAGCATGGCAGCTATCATTGAATTAACCCGTTCGGGTTGGGTAAAAATCAATAAAGGATGTAGTGCCCTGAAAGTATCCCACAATGAAAAGTCCGTGTACGAATTACCGTTATGAATTTTATCATCAAAGGCACTGTAATATTTTCCATATTCACTCATTTCGCGGGGAAACTGCATGGTATGAAACATGGCAGTATAGAAAATATGTTTCTGATCTTCTGTTACACCATTTACTTTAATCCGGCTTAAATTTTTCTGCCATTCATTACGTGTAGATTGAACAACATCATTAAAAGTCTGACCTGCCAATTCCATCGCCATATTTTTTCTTGCCTGTTCTATGCTGATGAACGATGTTGCAATCCGCACCTGCACTTTTTCATTTTCAACGGTTGCAAAGCTGATGTATGCTCCCATCCTTGTTCCATATTGTTCAATAGATGAAGCTTTTATTTTATCACCATCCCATGTACCAAACGATTTAAAAGACTTATCAAATTGTATAACAAAATATCCTTTAAAATTTGGAAGATCCGGGCTTATTTGTGCTGACATCCTATCAGGGTTATAGCCGGTTATCTCATTTTTAGCCTGGTTGATTTTTACATAACCTCTTAATGTTTTAATGCGTTCTTCATAATCATTTGCCCAATGTTTTAATTCCGGATTTAAATTGATTCCCTGTATAATGATATGCGCCTCGTGCGAAGCTGGAAAGGTGAATTGTAAAATTCCACAACGGGAAGTAGATGCTACTTCCGTTTTAATGTATTGGTTATTCGCATTCAACAAAACAGAGTAGTAATAAGGAGTAGATACTTCATTTGCATGACTAAACTTTAATGTACGCTGTTGTGGTAAAACTTTAAGATCGCCGATTTGCGGCATTGCAGAAACGTATCCATAATCTCCCATCCAAACCGTGGGTTGGTGCGAAGCCAAAAAACCTATGATGCTGCTATCTTCATAAAAATAATTCATGCGGCTCATCAAACTTTCACCTGTTTGAGCTACAAAATTGGTCATGGCAAATGGAGGCCCAACACTTGGCATCGTGCCTCCTCCATCCAATCCTTTTGCAAAGCCGGTAGCGGCTGTTCCTATAAGAGGATTTACATAATCAACTTCCTGCTTTTTTATTTCAGGCTTTTGTGTAAAGCCGCTGGTGAGTATAAAAAGAAATAGAATAAGTAAAGAAGTTTTTTTCATATTGGGATAAGTTTAAAACTGAAGTTGTACTGTGAAATCTAACAGTTTTTAAAAACTGGTAGTATTGTAATCACCCTAATAAAATACCGTATACAACGCTGCAAGTATGCCGATAATAATAGCTGACCCAACAATAAAGCCAGGTGTAGTGCGAAACATTGATGTATCAATAACAAGCGCTTTATGTGCGTCTTTACGACTGCGGTCAGCGAGGCTCATAACCACCATTAAGAGCATAAGAATAATAAACACCAGGGTCATACGATCCATAAATGGAAGATCGGGAAATGCTCCATTTGTCCATCCTGGAAGAAATTTTAAAACAGTTGAAAGCGGTATGGTAAGAATGGCTGAAGTAAGTGCAGCCGCTGATGTGGTTCGCTTCCAGAAAAAGCCCAGCAGGAAAATAGATAGCACTCCGGGTGAAATAAAACCTACATATTCCTGTATGAACTGGTAAGCCTGGTCAAGGTTGCGTAAAGCAGGCGCTACGAAACTTGCAAGAAGCATAGCAACAATTACAGTAATGCGACCTGTACGAACCAACTGTTTTTCTGATGCGTTTTTCTTAAAGAACTTTTTATAAATATCGAGCGAAAAAATGGTTGATATGCTGTTTGCTTTACCGGCAAGGGAAGCTACAATTGCGGCTGTGAGAGCTGCAAAGGCCAGGCCTTTTAAGCCATTAGGCAGCAGGTTCATGAGTGTGGGATAAGAATGATCGGGCTTGATAAGTCCGTTTACATCTGTCATCTCTGTTTGAAACATTCCGTTCTGGTACATGACATACATGGTAATACCTGGGATGACAACAATCAGCGGTATCAGTAATTTTAAAAATGCTGCAAAAAGAATTCCTTTTCGTGCTGTGTGGAGATCGGCGCCCAAAGCCCGTTGAGTGATATACTGGTTGCAGCCCCAGTAATTCAGGTTATTGATCCACATGCCACCAATCAATACTGATAAACCGGGAAGATCATAATAATGAGGGCTTGACTTGTCGAAGATCATGTGAAAATGTGAAGGAGCTTTATCTTTTATAACACTTAATCCTTTTAAAATATCGCCGCCAAACCCAAACTTTTCTGAAACAAGGGTGAGTGCAAGATAGCAGGTTACAAGCCCACCCATGATGAGTACCAGTACCTGTATCACGTCAGTATAGCCTATCACTTTCATACCCCCCAACGTAACCACTATTGAAAAAATGCCAAGACCAACCATGCACCATTCAAAGCTAATACCCGAAATGGAATTGATAGCAAGTGCGCCGAGATAAATGATAGAAGTAAGATTGACGAATACATACACCAATAACCAGAATATAGCCATAAGCGTAGCAACTGTATCGTTATACCGCTGCGATAAAAACTGCGGCATAGTAAATATTTTGTTCTTCAGGTAAATGGGTATAAAGAACACTGCAACAATGATAAGTGTAGCTGCTGCCATCCACTCATAAGAGGAGATTGCAAGTCCTAATGCGAAACCAGACCCAGACATACCAATGAAATGTTCAGCAGAAATATTGGATGCAATCAATGAAGCGCCGATTGCCCACCAGGTAAGCGAACCTTCCGCAATAAAAAATTCCTTTGAATCCATCTCTCCTAATTTCTTCTGATGATACATCTTGCGATGATATACCCAATATCCATAAACTGATACTCCAATTAAATAAATAAAAAAGATTACGTAATCGAGGGATTGCAGCTGATTCATTTAGCAG
>Ga0136621_1000528_pt1 | contig 15105 bp, 14 predicted proteins | sample AntDryUQ445A2306_FD_104673 | JGI IMG/M metagenome (GOLD analysis project Ga0136621, IMG submission 104673) | Polar desert sand microbial communities from Dry Valleys, Antarctica - metaG UQ445A (23.06) | ecosystem: Environmental > Terrestrial > Soil > Desert | place: Antarctica: Dry Valley...
CACCCACCCCAACTACCTCGACCCCTACTGCGCCTACCACCACACCATCCGCCACCGCGCCCGCTGGACCCGCACCCCCCTCGAAAACGGCGACCACCTCCACCAAAGCCGCCTCGGCCACAAATACACCACCAGCGGCAGGTCTCCGTAAATTCAAACTTCCGATGGCGCAAAAAACCTGGCCGATGAACGCATGAAGGGCGCGCTGCTGCTCGTCGCTCTCCTCTTGCTCTCTTGTGGGGCGCCTCAGGCAACTCTTAACTCTGAGGGTTGCCCGATCGATGACGAAGCTGCGTGCGGGATCGCCGTGGAGGCTGCAAACGCATTGGCGGCAAAGGATGCAGGTCGGCTCGTCGAGCTGAGCCGCACAGACACGATCACTTGCTCCGAGGTGGCGCGTGATTACTTCCCGGGCTGTGCGAAGGCGGAGACACTTGAGGGTCACGGTCTGAGCGACGCAGAACTGACCGTGGAATTCGTCGATGAAGACGCCTACGAAGCGCGTGTTGACTCGCTATTGGAAACGATCATCGAGCCGGTTGAAATCCTTGGAATTGGCACTTGTGGCCCAGACGAACCGGGCCGACGCACATATCACGTGGCGTGGACCAGCGGTTCCAACCTCGGGAGCTTCGAGCTCACCTACGTCGACGATTGACGTATTGCGCTTACCTATTTCGACAGCCTCGCAAATTGGGAGTCGCAACAAGGCGACCCGTTGCGGAACGCTTTTTGCGAGGCGGGCCGATCACCTTGGCGGGATCCTCCCGCTACTGATCCAGCATCGACCTGATCACGCCGGCCCAAGCGGTGGCTGGGACGGGTCCAGCGTTGACAACGTCAGCAGCAAGATGACGCTTGGGATGACCGCCCGTCACCATGGCAAGTTGGGTCCGGGTCGCCACGTTGCCATGGACGCCTCGCAGGATCGGTGAGTCGAACGGGCCGAAGAAACGGCCGGGCTCGCACCAGGCCAAGGTGTTGCCGTCGTCAAGGGACCGCGCACCGGCGACTCCGTCAACTGACATCAGCTCAGTCGGTTCGAGAGTCGCCCCAATGAGAATGGCGCTTCCCTCGTCGGCCAGGATCGTGCCTTCGCCGACGACGGGACGGAGGTCGATCCCGGGCCGATCCTCCACGGTGTTCTGGATGTGGTCACTTACAACGATGACGGCAATTTCGTCCCAGGAGATCGCCGCTTCGATTTCGGCGATCCGCCCATCGACGCGTCGATAGGCCTCGCGGGCTTCCTCCGATTCCGGGCCGAAGAGATGCGAGTAGGTGTCGATCGAGCCGAAATAGCCGATCGTGAGCCGAGCAGCCTCAGCAAGTCCCGCTACGAGGCGAGCCAGCACCGCCGAATCGGCCGGATAACCAAGCGGATCGAGCTCGATGTCAAGGGGAAGGTCGCCGTTAGGTGGCCAATGAGACGCAGCGGCTCGTGCTCCCATGACTCCGACTAGATGATGGTCGCCAAGCACCGCGAGTGATTCAGCCACATAACTATCGAACAGCGTCGGAACGCTCGGACCTACCTCCCAAGCACCCACAACCTGGTCATCCCGAATGACATGGTTCACATAGATCCCGTGTTCTGATGGCGGAACTCCGGTGGCGAACGAGGCGTGGTTGGGGTAGGTGCAAGCCGCCATCACGGCCTCACCGGTGCCCGTAGCGGCGCCGTCGGCGTTCGCCCAGCTCCAGAGATTTGGCGTCAGATGTGGCGAAAGGCGGACCGGGTCGAATGCGTCGAGAATGAGAAGGAGGACGCGCACCGGCAGTTTAGAGACTGAAACGAAACGGCAGCAGCTCGTCGAATGAGTGCCGGCGGAACTCAGCGCCTCCATCGGTTACGTAAACCTCCTCAGGGTTGAATTCCGAGAGAATCTGCCGGCAGCGGCCGCACGGATAGGCATGATCGATCGATCTCGCATCGATACAGGCAACCGCCACTGCCGCGATCTTGCGCACCCCAGCCGTCACCGCCGACCCGACCGCCGTCGCCTCGGCGCAGTTCGCCGAAGGGTGGGCCGCATTCTCGACATTCACCCCGTCAAACACGCGGCCATCATCGGAAAGCACCACAGCCCCGACCCGAAATTTCGAATACGGGGCGTACGCCAGCTGGGCCACCGCCCGCGCCCGCTCCACTAGCTCCTCAGGACTCACGCGTCGGCCAGGAGCTCGGCGACGAATTCGTCGGGGTCGAATGGGACCAGATCGGAGATCGCCTCCCCAACCCCGACAAACTTCACGGGCACCCCAAATTCCTGCTCGACCGCGACGACGATCCCGCCGCGAGCGGTGCCGTCGAGCTTGGTGAGGATGATCCCGGTGAGCCCAACGGCGTGAGCAAACTCGCGGACCTGCGAGATTCCGTTCTGTCCGGACGTCGCATCGAGGACCAACAATGACTCGGCGACACGGCCTCCGTCGCCCTCGAGAACCCGCCTGATCTTGGCCAGCTCCTGCATCAGGTTCTGTTTCGACTGCAGCCGCCCGGCGGTGTCGACGATCAGCACGTCCCGTTTCCGAGCGCGGGCGGCCTGGAGCCCGTCGAAGGCCACCGCCGCCGGGTCGGCGCCCTCGCGCCCGCCCACAACCTCCACCCCTACCCGATCGGCCCAGATGCGGAGCTGGGCGTCGGCGGCCGCCCGAAAGGTGTCGGCCGCGGCCAGCAATGGTTCGTGCCCGATTTCGCGTAACCGGCCGGCGAGCTTGGCAATCGAGGTCGTCTTGCCAGATCCGTTGACCCCGACGACAAGGACGACGGCCGGATCGCCCGCCAGATCGAGCGACCGGTCGGCGCCGTCGAAGGCCGACCGCAACTCGGAGACAAGGAGGCTGCGGGCGGCATCGAGGTCCTCGGGTTTTGCCTTCCGCACCCGCTCCACCAGCCCGGCCGCAGCCGTCACGCCGACATCCGCCCCGACCAACGCTTCCTCCATCGCCTCCCAAAACTCTTGGTCAATTCGACCCCGCCCAAAGGTCGCTCGCAAAGCCTGGCCGAGAGTCGAACGGCTCTTGCCGAGACGGCCGGCGACCGAAGCTGCGGGGCGCCTGGTTGGAGGTGGCGAGGTCCGCGATGGTCGGCGTGCGAAGAAATACCCACCCCCGACGACGAGAAGGACGACCGCCAGGATGATGACGATTTGGATTGAATCCACGCGGCGAGGCTACCGGCCTAGATATTCAGAATGGCCAGGTCGCGAGAAAGGACCTGCGACGAACCCCCTGGCTCCATTGTCACGCCGTAGAGCACATCGGCCACTTCCATCGTTTGTTGCTGGTGCGTGATCAGCACGAGCTGGCTCTCCCCGCGGAAGGTGTCCACCAGCCGAAGGAAGCGCCGCAGATTGGAATCATCGAGGGCGGCTTCGACTTCGTCGAGGATGTAGAACGGCGACGGGCGCGCCCGGAAGACTCCGAACAGGAACGCAAGCGCCGCCAAGGAGCGCTCGCCGCCGGAAAGCAGGCTGAGGTCACCGATCTTCTTACCCATCGGCTGCGCTTCGATTTCGACCCCCGAGGTGAGCGGTTGACCCGGGTCGGTCAGCCGCATGCGGCCCGCCCCGCCTGGGAAAAGGACTCCGAAATAATCCTGATACGCCGCGGCAACCTCTTCGAATGCCGAGCTGAACCGGACCTGGATCTCCTCATCGAGGGCACGCATCACCTGGCGCAACTCGCTCCGTGACTTTTCCAAATCCTCGAGCTGACCCGCCATGAAATTGTGACGTTCGGCCAGCTCCCGATATTCCTCGGCCGCCAGCGGATTGACCGCTCCCATCCTCCGCAGCTCGGCTTGCCGTTGGACCAGGAGCTCGGACAGGTTGTCGCCCGCGATCGCATTCGCCCCCAAGGCAGCGTCCTCATCAGTGTCGAGATCCCGACGAAGGCCTTCGGCAACCGCCTCACGCCGCACCCGCGCTTCTGCTTCGACGATGGCGAGGGTGCTGAGAGTGTCTCGATGGCTTTCGATCTCGTCCTTCGCTCGGCTTAGGTCCGATCGCTGACGGCTGAGCTCGAGTTCGGCTATCCGCAGCTGTTCGCGCCCAACCGCCTGACGTTCACGAAGCACGCCGATCTTGTGACGGATGACTTCGATGGCGCGAACGGCAAGGAACTCGATGCTCTGGAGCCGCGCCAGATCGGCGTCGGAGGCAGATCCGCCGCCCCGCGCCGCCAACTCTTCTTCGACTGTCTGTTGGCGGCCGCGGAGGAGCCCCAGCCGTTCGGAGGCGGCCGAAAGTGTTCGCTCGGCTTCTTGCCACGCAACGCGAGCCTCCTCTTTCGCGGACGCCACCTGCCAGCGGCGTTCGGTGATGTCGGCCATCAAGCGCTGGCGTTCCGCCTCCTCGCCTTCCAAAGCCGAGATCGTCGGCCCGAGCCGTTCGATGGCAAGTTGGCGCTCGGCGATCACGTTGTCGAGCAGGCCCTGCCGCTGTTCGAGCCGCAAATGCTCGCCGGCCAACTCGGCAACCATGCGTTTGGTTCTGCCCCGGGCTTCGGTGATCCCGGCCAGCCTGGCCTCGAGCGATTCGAGAGTCTCCAAAGCTTCGCGCTCTGCTGCCCGGCTTGCCTCAAACTGGCGCCGCATGCTGGTCATCCGGCTTCTGGCTTTCGCCAACCCAACCTCGGCTCGGTCCAGCTCGAAATTCGCGGCCTTGAGCATTTCCGGCTTCGCGGTCGGCGCCAGCCGGATCCCATCGACAGTGAACAGGTCGCCCTCGGGGGTGACCACCCTTAGCTCCGGCTGGTCCTTGGCAAACGCCCACGCCGCGATCCATCCGTCGACAACGACAACGTCTCCCAACAACGCGACCGCAATCTCGAACCCTGTGGCACCGATCAAGTCGATCAAAGGCTCAATGCCGTGTTCGAGCGCTTTCGGCGCTGAGAGCAGGCCTCCAGGTCGCCCTCGCACCGCTGATTGCCCTCCGCCTCCAATTGCTTTGAGGCTTGCGATTGCGACCGCGAGATCGGTGGCATCTTCGAAAGCGATCGCGTCGGCCCACGGCCCGAGCGCCGCGTTAACCGCCGGCAGCCATTCCGGAGACACGTTCCAAAGCGAGGTGAGCGACCCCAGCGCACCCTGTCCATTGGCGACGATCCGTTGTACGTCGGCGGGTCCCGCTTCCGAGGCCGCGATGGCGTCGCGCCGCGCCAAGGCCGCGGCCGCATCGAGCCGGCGCTCCTGCTCGTCGAGCTGGGCTGTCTCCCACGCTTCTTGCTCCCGTCGACGACTTGCGGCCGCGGTGTCATACCGATCCTGGGCCTTGCCCACAAGGGCGTCGAGGTCGAGCATTTCTTGGTCGACATCCGTAACTGTCTTCTTCTCGGCCTCGATCTGCTCGCCCACCACCGACAAGCGATGTTCGATCTGGGCTAACTCGTGGCGATCACGTTCGTCGGCGGCGACCAACGAGCGCTGCTCACCCTGCACAACTGCGAGAGCTCCTTCGGCGGAAAGGTCGGCCTGGTCGGCCAGCGACCTTTCCTGTTCTTCGAGCAGCCGAAACGTCGCTTCGTCTTGCCCGGACTGGTTCGAGGCGTGCTGGCAGAGCGCATCCGTCTCGACAATCTCGCGCTGGAGCAGCAGTTGCTCTTCCTCGAGATCGTTGCGCCGCTCATCGGCGCCTTGGCGACGGCTGCGGGCGTTGCGGTGACGTTCTTTCGCCACCTGCGCAACCCGCCGGAGACGTTCGGTAGTCGTTTCGAGCCGAGCGGCTGCCTCGCTGTCACGATCGATGGCTTCTTGGCGGTCCGACACGGCCCGGGCAGTGGAGTCGATCTCGGACTCGAGGTGGGCATTCAAAGTCCGGGCTGCCGCCAACGCAGCTGAGAGCTCGGTTTGACTGGTGCGGGCATCTTCGAGAGTGCCGTCGAGCTGGCGAAGCTCCTCGCCCGCCAGGAAGAGGGCCAGGCTCCTGACCTCGGAGACCAGGGCGCCGTGACGATCGGCGGCTTCCGCTTGTCGCTTGAGCGGACGCATCTGCCGGCTGACCTCCGCCAAAATGTCGGTGAGTCGAACCAGGTCTTCGTCGGTGCGTTCCAAACGACGCATCGCCCGCTCTTTGCGAAGTTTGTGCTTGAGGATCCCGGCCGCTTCTTCGATCACTGCCCGGTGCTCCTCAGGGCCGGCACTGAGAATCGAGTCGACCTGACCCTGATTGATGATGATGTGCTGATGGCGCCCCACTCCGGAATCGCTGAGCAACTCGGTGACGTCGAGCAACCGGCAGGCCATGCCGTTGATCTCATATTCAGAAGACCCGTCGCGAAAGAGGCGGCGAGTGATGGCGACCTCGTCAAGGTCGATCGCCATTTGGCGAGCGTTGTTATCGAAAACCACCGTCACTTCGCTGCGGTTGAGCGCGGGCCGGGTGGCTGTTCCGGCGAAGATGACATCGTCCATCCGAGCCGTTCGGAGCGAGCGCGGCGCCTGAGTGCCCAGAACCCAGTGGATGGCGTCGACCAAATTGGATTTTCCAGAGCCGTTCGGCCCCACCACCACCGACACGCCGGGACGAAACTCGAGCCGCGTCCGATCGGCGAACGACTTGAACCCGGCCACCTTCAATGTCTTCAAATACAAGAGTTACACCTGTGTGATTCGGTTCCCGCAGGCTAGCGGATCAGGAAATCCTGGAGGTACCGATCGAGCGCCACCACCTCGGACTCGACCCCGGAAACCTCTGCCAGCGACGGGCCGATCCACAGCCAATCGAGCATCCGATCCACCGCTTCGGGCTCGCCCTGCAACCAGACCTCAACGGTTCGCTCACCCCAGACATTGCGAACCCAACCCCAAAGGTTCAAAGATCGGGCAGTGCTCCGGGTGGCTTGCCGGAATCCAACTCCCTGCACATGTCCGCTGACGACAGCTTTGACCGCCTTGGTCATCAGACCTGGCAATCGGGGCAATAGAACGAGGAACGGCCGCCGATTACGAGCCGTTCGATCGGGGTGCCACATCGCCGGCAAGGATCGCCCTCTCGTCCATAGACAAAGAGCTTGCGCCGATACTCGCCACTTCGACCTTCGGGGCTGCGATACCCAGACTTGGACAACGAGGTTCCCCCGGCAGCGATTCCTGCCTTCAGGATCGGCCCGATCGCCTTTCGAACCTTCGTCATCTCCTGTCCGCTGAGGTCCCCGCCGCGACGAGTTGGACGCACCCCGGCGCGAAACAGCACCTCGTCGGCGTAGATGTTGCCAAGCCCCGCAACGATCCGTTGATCGAGGAGGAGTGATTTGATCGGCGCTTTCCTCCCGTTGAGTCGCGCCGCCAGTTGTGGAGTCCGCGGCAGATCGATGAAGGCGTCCCGCCCCAACCGCAGCTCGGCTTCGAGCTCGTCTGGGGTGAAAACGGCGATGAACCCGAACGTGCGCGGATCGATGAACCGGATCTCGTCGCCCCGGTCGGTTCGCGCAATGAAGTGAGTATGGGCGATCTCCTGATCCTCCGGCGAGACGATGAGGAATCGCCCGGACATGCCGAGATGCATCACCCAGGTGAGCTCGGACTCGAGCCGGCCGAGGATGAACTTTCCGTGCCGATCGAGCCGATGGACGAGCTGTCCTTTGAGTCGATCCACTACGTCCTGGGGGTTCTCGTTACGTCGCCCGGTACGGGGATGGCGAATCTCAGCCTCGACAATCCGCCGCTCCTCCAGATAGGGCGCCAGCAGCCGGCGCGTCGTCTCAACCTCGGGTAGCTCGGGCACGGGAGGAAGCTAAGCATCGTTTCTCCCCCGGAGGAGGGGTACCCTTCACGCATGTCCGAGGATGCCTATACCGCCACCTACCGGGAGTACGTGGCCGCGATCTTCGAGGTCGGTGAGGAGGGCCTGCCGGTGATTCAGGCGCGGATCGCCGAATGGTTAGGGGTAAGCCGCGCCTCGGTATCAGAGATGATCCGGAAGATGGAGTCAGACGGGTTGGTCTCGGTCAATAGTGAGATCACCCTCACCCAGGCTGGACGCCACCTCGCCGAGGTCGTAGTTCGCAGGCACCGACTCGCAGAACGATTCCTCAGCGAGGTGCTCGGGCTGCCGTGGGTGAAGGTCCACGCCGAGGCCGAGGTTTGGGAGCTGGCTATTTCCGACGATGTCGAGGCAGCAATGCTCGCGAAGCTCGGCAGGCCGACCACCTGTCCACATGGCAACCCGATCCCCGGAGCCGGGTACCGACAACCCAACCTGATGCAGATGTCGAAAATGCCAGCGAGAAAAGGATCGGACGAGCCGATGGTCTTGCATCGCATCTCAGAAGAGCTCGAGCTCGACAACGAGATCATGGGATTTCTCGACGACTCCGGTCTTCGTCCTGGAGCTTCAGTCGAACTCGTCACGCAGACAAGAGACGGCACCTTGACGGTCGCAGTCGGTCACGGTGAACGGGTGGGCATCAGCCCGTTTATTGCCGAGCGGCTCTTTCTGGCCGCAACGCCGGTCTAGTCGTTCTCGCCAGCTGTTAACGACGCCAGCGCGGCACGCGCCGCTTCCTGCTCCGCTTCCCGCTTGGAGGCGCCACTCCCCTCGCCCCGGACTTTCCCCCCGACACTGACGTCGGCATGGAACAGCTTGCGATGATCGGGCCCGCTTGCCTCGACCACGTAAAGGGGTGATCTGCCGGAGGCGGCCAGCACTTCTTGCAGCCGGGTCTTGTAATCGGCGCCGCCAGGTCTCTGGGCCCGCTCTTCAATCCGATCCGCCCAAAGCCCCAGCACGACCATCGATGCCTTTTCGAGATTGGAGTCGAGATAGATGGCGCCGATCACCGCTTCCATGGCGTTCGCGAGGATTGATGACTTCGCTCTCCCTCCGGTCACTTCCTCGCCATGGCCGAGTCGCAGGTAGTCGTGCAGCCTGACGTCGGCCGCAACCGCCGTGAGCACTTCCTTGCTCACCGAGGCTGCCCGGACTTTGGCCATCTCTCCTTCGCTCATCGATGGGTAGGTCGAGTAGAGATAAGAAGTGACAGAGAGCCCGAGGACGGCGTCGCCGAGAAACTCCAATCGCTCGTTGTCGGCCGTGTCGTCGTTCTCGGCCTGGAACGAGCGATGGGTCAACGCCGCTTCGAGCACCGCCAGGTTGGAGAATTGATAACCGAGGGTTTCCTCCAGGTTGCGATCAGACGGACGTAACTGAGTCATTCCTGTCCACCACCCGGCGCAGGCGATCCCGCACCCGGGCAACGAGGTCCTGATCGAGACCGGCTCGAGCCATGCGCAGCGCGTTGTAGGTCGCCACTCGTCCTGACGAACCGTGCGCGATCACGACGACCCCGTTGACCCCGAGCAAATGGGCGCCACCGGTGTTTTCGTAATCGAGTTGATGTCGAATCGGTCGCACCGCCGCCGCCACCTGCTCCACCAGCTCGGGCGGCAACGATGACACCGCTTCTACCACCATGTCGGCGACCATCGCGGCCACGCCTTCGGTTGTCTTAAGCGCGATGTTGCCGACGAATCCATCGGTTACAAAGACGTCGGCCCGGCCGGTCCCGATGTCCCTGCCTTCGACGTTGCCGACAAAGTTGAGGCTGGACTCGTCCAAGAGCTTGTAGGCGTCCTTCTCGAGACCCCGTCCCTTGCCAGGCTCTTCGCCATTGTTGAGGAGACCTATTCGTGCGCTAGCCAGTCCAAAGAACACCTCGGCAGCAACCGAGCCCATGATCCCGAACTGGAGGAGATGTTCGGCTTTGACTTCGAGGTTGGCTCCGCAGTCGAGGATCAGGATTGGTCCGGCCGGGGTGGGAATGACCGAGGCAAGCGCCGGACGATGGATTCCCTCGCTCCGCCCAATGACGATGGCCGCCGCCGCCATCGCCGCCCCCGTCGAGCCGGCGGAAACAAAAGCTCCCGCCTCACCTGCCTTGACGAGACGGGCAGCAACACTGATCGACGAGTTTGGCTTCTCACGCAAGGCTCGCGCCGGATCTTCACCCATCTCGATCTGCTCGCTGGCGTCGACGATTGGAAGATCGATATCGTGGCCTTCGAGCTCTTGGTAGATCGCGTCGCGCTCGCCCACCAGTAGCACATTCATCCCGTCTGCCGCTGCCATCACCGCTCCCGCCACGATCTCAGCTGGAGCCCGGTCGCCGCCCATCGCATCCAGGGCGATTGCCGTCATTCGGTCTCTAAGACCTCGCGATCGCGATAGGTACCGCACGTCGGGCAGGCACGGTGCGGCAACTTGACCGTGTTGCAACGAGGGCAGACGGAGGTGGGGGGCTTTCGGACCTTCCACGACGACCGGCGCGAATGCGTACGCATGCGCGAGCTTTTCTTCTTTGGCACCGCCATGGTGTCTTCCTTCAGCTTTCGGATCCGAACAGTTGTCTCAACGCGGCAAAAGGTGACGAGGGCTCCTCGCCGTGCCCGGCGCAAGGGTCAGTATTCAAGTCGGCGCCACACTCAACACAAAGTCCGAGGCAGTCGCGCCGGCAGACCGGGTCGGCCGGGAGCGCCAACGACAGCTCGTCATGAACAACTGGGCCAAGGTCGATCATCCCGTCAACCCAGATCGGCGATTCGTCTTCGCCTGGATGGCGCCCGAAGAGCTCGGACCATTCGGTTTCGATCGGACCCTCCCACTTCCGGAGGCAGCGGGCGCAGACGTGATCCGCCATGACCCCCGACCAGCCGTCGACCAAGACCCCGAGGCTGGTGGCGGTGACGTGGGCATAGGTTGCCGAGCTCGATGAGACGCTGCTCTCGCCGATCTCGAAGGTGAACTTGGCCTCGCCGTAGACCCAGCGATCAGCCCCGGGATGCCCGAGCAGGTCGGACACTTGAAAGCAAAGGTTGTCCATCAGTCGTAAGGAACCTCGGGCGGTTTGGGACGGGCGCGGTAGAACTCGTCGCGAGTGAAATGGACGCGGCCCAGCAGCTCGGTAAGGAGCGTCTCGATTCGGGAAAGGTGGCCATCGATTTCGTCTTCGGCTTCGAGCCTCATCCTGCGGGAATCACCTTCAGCTCGCCGGACGAGCACGTTGGCTTCCTCTACGGCCTCGGCCAGCACATGGTTATCAGATACAAGGCGACGCGATTCGGCATTGGCCTTGTCGGTGATCTCTTTGGCTCGCTCGTTAGTGCGGGCGATAAAAGCTTCGCGTTCGCGGACCATCCAGCGCGCCGCCCGCAGCTCATTCGGGAGCTCAGCCTGGAGCTTTTGCAGACGGGCGAGCAGCATGTCGCGATCGATCAATACGTTGCTTGACAACGGCACCGACTTGGCTTCCTGTACCTCGGCAACGAGCGATTCGAGGATCTCGAATATGCTCTCGTCGCTTTCGTAGAGGTGATCGGTCATAGCCGCTCCTTCAAGATCCGCTGCACAGACGGCGGAACGAGACTCTCGACGTCGCCTCCCAACCGTGCCACCTCCCGCACGAGCGACGAGGAGAGGTAGCTCCACTGCGGGTTGGTCGGGATGAAAAGAGTCTCGACTCCGGAGAGAGTCCGGTTCATCTGCGCCATAGCCAGCTCGTAGTCGAAATCGCTCAGGGCTCGCAAACCCTTGACCACTACGTCGACCGACTTGGAACGAGCGAAATCCACCAACAGCCCCTCGAAGGCCTCGACCTCGGCCTTGCCGTCGATCAGGTCGGAAAGCACCTCGACTCGTTCTTCGGCCGAAAGGAGCGGCGTCTTCGACGGATTGCTTACCACTCCCACCACGACGTGGTCGAAGGAGTCGATCACCCGCGCGATGACATCGAGATGGCCGTTGGTAGGAGGGTCAAAACTTCCAGGGCAGAGGGCGGTGGTCAGATCAGCTCCGTTTCGTCGCGCTCATTGTGCCGCGGCCTGGGTGGAAGGCGCGGCAACCCGGTAGAGGACGGTATCGCCATATCGATAGACTCCGGCTTCGGCCCAGCCCTTCGGCAAAATCGGCAACGGATCGGGGTGACGGCGGTGAACCACCATCTCCGCCGCTTCCGCCGCCACGCTGGCAGCCGTCTCCATCTCGCCCGCCACGACTGCAGTCGGCAGCGACCACGGAGGGTCGAGGAAGAGGAGGTGGAAACTTTCAGCCGGTGGGCGGGCCAGGAAGCCGGCCACCGATAATCCGCTCACGACGGCGCGGTGCTCGAACCCAACCGAAGCCAGATTTCGGCGCAAAGCCGCGAGGGCCTCGCGACCGTTCTCGACGAAGACCGCTCGCCTGGCGCCACGCGACAGCGCTTCGATGCCAAAGCTCCCCGACCCCGAATAGAGGTCGAGCACTTCAGCCTCCTCAACCCGATCAGCGATCGCCGAGAAGATCCCTTCCCGCGCCCGATCGGTGAGCGGACGGGTGGCGGCGGCGGCCGGCGCCAAGAGCCGTTGTCCTTTGGCCTCCCCGGCAATGACCCGCATGAAGCGATTCAACCAGGGAAATACGGTGCTCCCAGCTACTCAACGAGTACGCCGCCGCTCGCGTTGAAGGTGGCGGTCACGGCTTTGGCCGCGTTCATGGTGACTACACAGGAGCCGGTGCCGGTGCAGGCGCCCGACCAACCGGCGAAGGTGGCGCCCCTGGTGGCTCGGGCGGTCAGAGTCACCACTGTGCCGTTGCTGTAGGCCTCGGTGCAGTCGGTGCCGCAGTTGATGCCCGTCGGTGAGCTGGTCACCGTCCCCGTACCCGTGCCAGCTTTGGTGATCGTCAACGTGAAGGGGCCGCCGCCAGCCGTGTTGAAGGTGGCGGTCACAGCTTTGGCAGCATTCATGGTGACTACACAGGAGCCGGTGCCGGTGCAGGCGCCCGACCAACCGGCGAAGGTCGAACCGGCGGCAGGGGTAGCCGTGAGGGTCACCACCGTGCCGTTGCTGTAGGCCTCGGTGCAGTCGGTGCCGCACCTAATCCCGTCGGGGGAGCTCTTCACGGTCCCGGTTCCAGTGCCAGCTTTGGTGACCGTCAACGTGAAGGGGCCGCCGCCAGCCGTGTTGAACGTGGCGGTCACAGCTTTGGCAGCATTCATGGTAACGACGCAGGAGCCGGTGCCGGTGCAGGCGCCTGACCAACCGGCGAAGGTGGAACCGGCGGCAGGGGTAGCCGTGAGGGTCACCACCGTGCCGTTGCTGTAGGCCTCGGTGCAGTCGGTGCCGCAGTTGATGCCCGTCGGTGAGCTGGTCACCGTCCCCGTACCCGTGCCGGTCTTGCTAACTGTCAAGGTGAACGGGCCGCCACCACCGCCGGAACCGACGTTGACGAGGACGCTGATCCCGTTGGTCGATGACGTTGCGGCCAAGACGTCCGCACCCGCGCTCTGAAGTGAATCGGCAGTACCGCTGGCGGCGGTGACGGATTCAGCAGTGGCCGGACCTACCACGTCGAGACGACCGTCGCCGTTCATGTCAGCCAACTCGACATCGGTCAAGTCGGTGTGCATGCCGTAACGCAACTGAGCGCTATCGAAAGTGCCTCCGCCTCGCCCAAAATGGACGCCGATGTCCTTGCCTGTGCGGTTGGCGACAACAATGTCGACGAGGCCGTCACCGTTCACATCGCCGGTGTCGATCGCCCATTCATTGAACAGGCCGCTGATCACTTCAGACGGCAGGACCTGGGAGATCGTCAATTGACCGAGACCGTTGTTCAACAAAACGGCCGTGCCTTCTGGGCTGAGGTTGGTCGCGGTCACATCGGTGTCACCGTCACCGTCGAGGTCGGTCAGGGCGAGCTCTCGGTGGCTGGCACCAACGGTGTACGAGACGGGGCTGGCGAACTGGCCTCCGCCGGTTCCAAGGGCCACGCCGACATCGCCTTGCCCGAAACTGGCGTTGTTCGTTATGCCTACCAAATCGGTGAGCCCGTCACCGTTGAGATCGGCACCCATCGCCATAGTGACCTGGTGCAGCACGGGAACGAATATCTCAGTCGGGAAAGCGCCCAAGCCATTGTTGAGGCTGACGGAGACGTCGCTCGTGTGTGTCCCACAGGAAAAGCCGGACCCGCCAACCACGACGTCCTGATCGCCGTCGTTGTCGACGTCAGCCGTCGTAACGCGACCAACCCCGCAACCATTTACAGCCTGGAAAGTCGCGGCGCCAAAAGTGCCGTTGCCCGGATTGAGCGCGAAGCCGAATTGCTTGGGAAAGGCGCTGGCTTGCCACACCAGGTCAGGGGCGGCATCGCCGTTGAGCGTGGCGGCCCAAACCGAAGTAGGTGATCCGGGCGGCGAGGAAATCACAGACCCTGCGGCCAACACCCCCGAGCCGTTGTTGAGCTTGATGTCGATGACTTTCTGGGTGGGGATGCTGGAGGCCACATCGAGATCGCCGTCAACGTCGAAATCAGCGATGGTCACCGTATCGGGAGGGGCGAAGGTCGGGTAGGTCGGAGGTGCCTCGAAGGCGGCGGTGACAGCTTGGGGATGGATTGCGCCGGTCCCGCTGCCTTGGTTGCTCACTGCCATGTCCAACTTCCCGTCACCGGTGAAGTCGGCCGCCGCGATGTCATGCGGCTGGTGGCTCGATTCCACAATCTGAACGACGCCGAAAATCCCCGCCCCCTCGTTGAACAGCATCGAGACGTCGCCGGTCAGGCTGGAGCCCAAGGTCGCGCTGTAGATATCGAGGTCACCGTCTCCGTCGTGGTCAGCGAGGACGATGTTCATCGAGTTGAACCCGGCCGTGTAGGTGTCGGTCGTGAATGAGAGCCCGCCCTGGTTGCGAAGGACCAAATGAGTCGTCCGACTACCCCCAACAGCCAAGTCGGAATCGCCGTCACCGTCGACATCGCCTGCATCCAGCGAGGGGATGCCCGAGTAGTCGGGCCCTGAAAGTGGAATCCGGGTCGCGATGCCAAAGACGCCGGCGCCGCTGTTGGTCAAGACAACGACCTCGGACTCGTTGGTATTGGAATCGAGCCGTCCGACAGCCAAGTCGCGGTCTCCGTCACCGTCGAGATCAGCAGAAGTGATGCCTCCCTGCCCATCACCGACGGCGATCTGCTGTTGGGGGCCGAAGGTGCCGCCGCCCTGATTGAGAAGGACGCTGGTGAACGTCGCGCCCCATCCATTGGTAATCGCCAGGTCGCGGTCGCCATCCCCGTCGAGGTCAACCAGCTCAACCCGACGACCAGCCGAGCCTCCGGTCGCGCTTTCCCG
>Ga0136621_1000529_pt1 | contig 15100 bp, 14 predicted proteins | sample AntDryUQ445A2306_FD_104673 | JGI IMG/M metagenome (GOLD analysis project Ga0136621, IMG submission 104673) | Polar desert sand microbial communities from Dry Valleys, Antarctica - metaG UQ445A (23.06) | ecosystem: Environmental > Terrestrial > Soil > Desert | place: Antarctica: Dry Valley...
CCCCCGCCAAGCTTCTGAGGCAGGCGGCTCTGTCACTGGCGCTCCTTGCCATCTTCTTCAGGGTGCTCAGGGGCGCAGGCGACAGGGGGGCCCGGGGCCCGGCGCCGCCACGGCCGGCGTGGCCAGCACCGAGGTGTGAGCTTTAACCCAAGCCGATGAGCGTCACGCCGACGCCTGCCAGAAACAACCCCCCGGCTTGCAAGCGCCACAGCCGTTCGCGCAGCACCACCCTGGCAAGCAACACCGTGCTCGCCGGATACAACGAGGTCAGAACCGCCACGAGCGACAAGAGGCCTTGGCGGCTGGCCAGGAGATAGAGGATGTTGGCCAGGGCGTCGAGGCCGCCGGCCGTCGCAATGCTCGCGGACGTTCCGGAGGAGGGGCGGAGGGAGCGCCGGGTGAGGAGGCCGGCCGCCCCCACGGAGACCATGGCCGCCGCCCGGGCCGCCACCAGTGGCCAGAGCCCGGATTCCGAGCCGGTCCGCTCGAGGCTGATGAAGAAGAGGCCGAAAGCCAGACCCGCAACCAACGCCTCGGGAAGCCCGGGCGGCAGACGCCCCTTGCCTCCGCCGTGCCCGGAGGTGTCGCCCGGCGACCCCCTCGGCGATGAGCTCACCAGGGCGACCGCCGCAAGGGCTACGGCGACACCGGCCAACGCCACCGCGCTCGGACGCTCGCCCCCGACCAGTCCGAAGATCACCGGGATGGCTGCCGCCTCGACCGCGGTGGTGGGGGCGACCACCGTCATGCGACCGAGCGAGAGTCCTCGGTACAGAAACACGATTCCCGCTGCGCCGGCGAGCCCGGCTGCAACCCCCCAGGCGATGTCCTTTCCGGATACCACTGCACCGAAGAACGGCACGGCCGCCAGCAGGAGGGCGAAACCCCAAAGCTGCGAGAAGAGCACGACCGCAAGCACGTTCGTGCGCCGGGACACAAGCCCCCCTACGAAGTCGGCCGCTCCATAGGTGAGGGCCGCCGCGAGGCCCAGGACGATAGCCATCAGGGCACCCATCTTGTCCGTGCAGGCCCACTTCTCTGGTCGAGAACGTCCATTCCACGACACTTTTCGACCAAATTGGGGCAAACCAGCGCAGTGGAGCTACGCTGAAGCCACGGGGTCTTGGAGATAGGTGACCCTTTCGCGATTCCCTTTCCACTTGACGTCGGGGATCAGGACGTCGCGCTTGGCGTCGATTCGGTCGCGATACTTCATCAGATCCTCGAGCATGATCCGTAACTCCGCGTTCACGTCGTGAGAGGGCTCGTACCCAAGGTCCAGCAGATGCTTGTGGTCGGGGTTGTAATAGTGGTCCTCGAGCTCGACGCGCGGGTTGACGAGGGCTCTTATCTCTGACTCGATCCCGAGCTCTCCTGCGGCCGCTTGGACTTTGTGCGCCAGATCGGTCACACCGTAGACCTCTTCGAACTGGTTGAACACCCGGTACTCACCGGCTTCGGCCGGATGGTCCAGCGCCAAGGTCAAGCACTGCATGGAGTCCCGCAGCGGCAGGAAACCGCGCTTCTGCAAACCCTTGCCGAAGGGTGTCAGGGGATGCCCAATTACCGCCTGGCAACAGAACCGATTTATCGCCGTCCCGAACGACCCATCGAAGTCCAACCTCGTAAGCAAGCGCTCGTCGCCGGCCATCTCATCGATGCGGGTTCCGAACACGACCCCCTGCATGACGTCGGTGGCGCGCAGGTCCCATAACTTGCAGGCGAACATGATGTTGTTGGAACCGTGCACTTTGCTCCAGTGATACCAGGATCCTGCGCCGCGGGGGAAGGGCAGGCGCCCCTTGCGGCCGCGGAACTCGATATCGAAGAACCCTTCCGGAATGTCCATGTCCGGCGTCCCGTACTCGCCCATCGTGCCGAGCTTGATCAAGTGAGCCTCTGGAGTTATGTCCTTCATCGCAAACATCAGGTTGAAAGTGGAGACGATGTTGTTCGTCTGCACCATGACTGCATGATGAACATCCACCATCGAGAAGGGCGCCGAAGGGCACTCGCCGAGATGGACAACCGCATCGGGACGAAACTCCTTGAAGATGGATTCGACGAAATCCCACTCGGTGAGATCGCCTTCCCAGAACTCCAGCTCCCTGCCGTAGCGCTCTTTGAAGGCCTTCAGCCGTTCATCCATGGATGCGATGGGAGTCGCGCTCCAAGACTCCATCTCGTCGACCCACTTGCGGCGAAAGAAAAGGTCCGCGCCGGCAATTTCGTGCCCCCGCGCTGCGAGGTGCTGGGCTAGAGACCAGCCCAGGTAGCCGTCAACCCCAGGTATGAAAACGCGCATCGTCCCCTCCCTCACGAATGTCGCTGGTGCGTTCTGCCCTTCGCCGTTAGCGCAACCAGGTTCTGATTATCGCCTTGCTGAAGCCCCACGCGTAGCGCACGGTCTTGCCCTTCTTGGTACCACCGGAAGCCCTTTTGCGAACGGTAATGGGGACCTCGGTAGCTCTAAAGCCTTTACGCATTGCATCCAGGAACAACTCGGACACGTAGTACTGATCCTGCTTCAGGCTTAGGTGCTGAAATGTCGCCGGTGTCAGCGCCCGGTAGCCGTTCGAGGGATCGGTGATCTTGGTTCGCCCGAGCAGGCTCAACAGACGAGCGAAGAGCCTGACGCCGTGGTAGCGAACGTGCGATTCACTTTCGAATGATCCCAGAACTCGCGAGCCCTGTACGATGTCGGCTTCACCGGCCAGCACGGGACGGACCAGCCGGTACATCTCTTTGGGGTCATGTTGGCCGTCGGCGTCCATGGTGACGATGACCTGCGCCCCGGTCCGCAGGGCGACCTGGCACCCCAACCGCACCGCTGCGCCCTGCCCGCGCCTGAGATTGCGCCGCATGACGGTGGCCCCGAGGTTCCGAGCCGTGCTCTCGGTTGCGTCTGTAGAGCCATCGCTGATCACGATGGGAAGCACGGGTAAGCCCTCGACCTCCTCGGGCATCTGGCCGAGGACTGCTGGAAGGTTGTCGGCCTCGTTGTAAGCGGCTATGACGACGGCGCACGATCCGCGTACCGTCGGCCACCCGCTGTCTTCGAGGCGTCGAAGAGCCATGTAGTCGACCAGGTTTCCGACCTCGTCGGACAACTTGTCGTCGCGCACGAAGCCTCTGAACGCGAACATGAACAGGATCAGGTTTGAGATCACCAGCAACCCGATGATCTGGCGGTCATCGCCCCGTTCGAACCCCAGACCGGACAGGACCGGTGCGTAGACCACGGGCACGGCAGCGGCGAGACCCAGCGCGACCACGAACACGGATATGGCGAGCAGCTCCCCTCGGCGCAGCTCCCTCTTCTGAGAACGACGGACGGCGAAGGCGGCGAGGAGCAGGGCGACGACGCCGCCGAAGATCCTCAGCTCCATGTCGGCAACCTTTCCTGGGTGTTTGGGTGGGCAGCCTCAATGGTAAGGGGTACAAGCCCTGAGAACCTAGCATCCACCTCCTCCCCGGCCCCGGATCGCCGGCCGGCCCGGGCGGGGGCCATTTCACATTGAGTTCATGAACAGGTTGCCGGTCTGCCATATGGGATTGCTAGCTTCATGGCTGTGGCGAGCCACCTGCTGCTTGGGCGAGAGGCCGCCGGAGGGCCGCAGGGCGTGGTCCGGCAATCCAACAAGGGAGGATGTCTTGACGCACGTTTACCGGAGACGCACCAGGTTCCTGGTGGCGGCGCTGGCCTTCAGTCTGCTCGCCGCTGCATGCGGCGGCGATGACGGCGGTGGCGCCAGTGCCGGCGAGGGTGAGGGAGGCGGCGGCGAAACCCTCTCCGGCGAAATAACGATCTCGGGTTCCTCGACGGTCGAGCCGATAACCGCACTCAACGCCGAGATCTTCAGCGAGCAGAACCCTGATGTGCAGATATCGGTGGACGGGCCGGGCTCGAGCGACGGCTTCGAGCTCTTCTGTCAGGGAAAGCTCGAGATCTCCGATGCCTCCCGCCCGATCGAGGCGGAGGAGATAAAGGACTGCAAGAAGGAAGGCGTCGAGTTCATCGAGGTGAAGGTCGGCATCGACGGGATTTCGGTACTCACCTCTCCCGAATTCGACGGGCCGACCTGCCTCGACTTCAAGGACATGTACGCGCTTGTCGGACCTGAGTCCGAGGGCTTCGCCAACTGGTCGGATGCCAACGAGCTGGCACAGGAGATCGGCGCCGGTAACGCTCCCTACCCCGACGTGCCGCTGGACATAACCGCTCCGGGCGAAGAGTCGGGCACCTACGACACCTTCGTGGAGTTCGTCATCGAAGACATCGCCGAGGCCCAGGGCCTGCCCGAGGAAGAATGGGTAACGCGCCCCGACTACCAGTCGTCTGCCAACGACAACGTGATCATTCAGGGACTGCAGGGGAGCGACTCTTCGTTCGGGTGGGTCGGCTTCGCCTTCTATGAGGAGAACCAGGACACGGTCAAGGCGTTCGAGGTCGACGGCGGGGACGGATGCGTCGCTCCGACCACAGAGACCATCGAAACCAAGGAATACCCGATGTCTCGCGACCTGTTCTTCTACGTCAACGCGGACGATACCAAGAACAACGAATCGGTGAAGGCGTTCGTGGACTTCTACCTCTCGGATGAGGGCCTGAAGTCTGTCCAGGAAACCGGCTACGTGCCGTTGCCCGATGACCAGCTCCAGGAGAGCATCGATGCGTGGGAGAACCAGGAGACAGGGTCCCGCGAGGAGGTCTAAGTAGACCGAGTACAGTAAGGAGGGCGGGCCGGTGAAGATCACCGGCCCGCCCCTCACTGTGGCCATACCCGAAAGGACCCGATGGCGCAAGCAGTATCACCACGGTTGGGAAAAGGCGGGACGCTCGAGCTCTCTGACCTTCGGATAAGCGCTCGCCGCCAACGACGAGAAACCCTGATCATGAGGACCTTCCAGGCCGCCGCGGTCGTCTCCATCGTCATCAGCGCGCTCATAGTGGTCAGTCTGATCGGACGCGCCGTTTCCTTTGTGACCGAGGTGGACCTCTCCGATCTTTGGGCGGATGGGTGGTTCCCCCGACGGTCGTTATTCGGCCTCCCCACGATCGTTACGGGGAGCGTGATAGTCGCCGGGATCGCAATGGTCGTGGCCGCCCCGCTGGGCCTGGGGGCGGCTATCTACCTTGCCGAATACGCACGTCCGCGGGTGCGAAAGGTGATCAAACCGGTGCTCGAGATCCTGGCCGGCATTCCGAGCGTTGTGGTGGGCGTCTTCGCGCTCAGCTGGATAAGCCCTCAGATCATCGGCCGTTTGAGTGGAGACGCGGGGTTGTTCAACATGGCGGCGGCCGGGATCGGAGTTGGCGTGCTGGTCACCCCCCTCGTGGCATCCGTGGCGGAGGACTCTTTTAGGGCCGTTCCCATGTCCCTGCGCGAAGCGTCTTACGGGCTCGGAGCCAAGAAACGATCCACGACGACGAAGATCGTTTTTCCCGCCGCGATCTCCGGTGTCGTCGCCTCGATCATTCTCGGCGTCTCGCGCGCCATCGGGGAGACCATGGTCGTGCTGATCGTTGCCGGCGGCACGGGCGGCGCAGAGTTCACCCTCAATCCATTCAATGCGGGTCAGACGATGACGGGAGCGATGGCGGCTCTCGCTCGCGGGAGCGATCAGGTCAGGGGCGCCGATCAGGCGTTTCCCAGCTTGTTCTTCGTCGGTCTGTTGTTGTTCTTGATCACGCTGACTCTGAACGTCGTCAGCGAACGCTACGTGCGCCGAGTACGGCAGAAGTACTGATGACGACTGCGAGAGAACCCATGACAACTTCAGACATAGTTGCGCAGGGTCTGCGGGGCAAGAAAGGAGACATCAAGAGCCTGGTCTTCGAGGGCGCGCTGCTTCTGTCTCTTTTCATCTCCCTCCTCTTCTTGATCATCCTGTTGCTGGATGTCGTGGGGAAGGGCATCGGTGTGCTGCTCGATCGCGGGGGCAGCTTCCTGAGCTCCGGCCTTTCTTCTTTCGCCGAACGCGCCGGGGTGGGCCAGGGAATCTTCGGGTCGCTTGTGATGCTCATCTTCGTGGTGCTGCTGGCTTTCCCCATTGGAGTTGCTGCGGCGATCTATCTCGAAGAGTATGCAAAGGACACTAAATTCAACCGCTTCATCGATGTGAACATCCGTAATCTTGCCGGCGTTCCTTCCATCGTCTATGGATTGCTGGGTGTGGCGATCTTCGTGCTCGTGCTCGCCCCGCTGACCGGCGGCGCCAGCTACATCGCCGGGGGACTGACTCTTGCCGTCCTGGTGCTGCCAATCATTATCATCACCTCCGCCGAAGCGCTGCGGGCGGTGCCCGACAGCATTCGGGAGGCGGGTTTCGGTGTGGGGGCGACGCGTTGGGAGGTCGTGCGCAGCCATGTGCTGCCCGTCGCGGCACCGGGCATTCTTACCGGCACGGTGTTGTCGATCTCACGAGCGCTGGGCGAGACCGCGCCGCTGCTGCTGGTGGGTGCGGTCACCGGGTTTGTCGCCACCGGCGACGCATCACTCGGTGAGCAACTTCAAGGTCCGTTTGCCACCCTGCCCACCACAATCTTCGCCTGGGCGAGCCAACCGGATGCGGACTTCCGCGCTCTCACTCAGGCGGCAATCATTGTCCTTCTCGCCGTGATCTTGACCGCAAACGCAATTGCGATTTTTCTCCGAAACCGATACGAACGAAAGTGGTGAGGAAGATGGAAACGACCACCCCAGTCGAGCAACAGGCGCCTTCGGCGCGCGTCGCCACCAGCGTTCGTTCAGCTGGGGAGGATGCGGGCGCAGTTAATCCCACCGTCTTCGACATCGAGGATCTATCTGTCTACTACGGTGAATTCAAGGCGGTCAGGGACGTTTCGCTGGCCGTAGAAGAACGCAAGATCACTGCAATGATCGGGCCGTCCGGGTGTGGGAAGACGACTGTCCTGCGTTGTCTCAATCGCATGAACGACCTGATCGAGAGCGCCCGTGTCGAAGGGCGAGTGCAGTATCACGGCGTCGATCTCTACGACACGCAGGTCGACCCGGTCGAGGTGAGACGCCGCATCGGGATGGTGTTCCAAAAACCCAATCCTTTTCCGAAGAGCGTGTACGAGAACGTGGCGTTCGGGCCCAGGATTGCGGGCTTCAAAGGCGACATGGATGAATTGGTCGAGCAGTCGCTGCGTAAGGCAGCGTTATGGGACGAGGTGAAGGAACGACTGAAGGAATCGGCGATGGGACTCTCCGGCGGCCAGCAGCAACGCCTGTGCATCGCCAGAGCCATAGCAGTCGAACCCGACGTCATATTGATGGACGAGCCTGCATCGGCCCTCGACCCCATCGCCACGGGGCGCATCGAGGATCTCATGCAGGAGATAAAGCAAGAGTTCACCATCGTGATCGTGACTCACAACATGCAGCAAGCGGCGCGCATCAGCGACATGACCGCTTTCTTCACAGCAGAGGTGTCCGAGCAGAACGACCGCCGGACTGGTGTGCTGGTGGAGTACGATAAGACCGAGAAGATCTTTACCAATCCGAGCAACGAAAGGACGGAGAATTACGTCACCGGACGGTTCGGATAACGCCGGAGGCTCGTCCCGAACGGTCTTTCTCTTCGAGCTCGAGCAGTTAAGGCTCCAGGTCGAAGTCATGGCGCTCAAGGTCGACGAGGCCTTGGCGCGCTCTACGCAGGTCCTCTTGACCGGCGATGGAGCCCTGGCGGACAAGGTTGTCGCCGGCGACGACGCCATAGATGCCATGCTGGTCTCTCTGACCGAGAAGTGCTACGACCTGCTCATCAGGCAGAACCCGGTGGCTTCTGATCTGCGGCTGGTGATGTCGGTTCTGCGGATCATGTCCGATCTCGAACGCACCGGCGACCTGTGCCTACGGGTGGTGAAACTGGCCCCCCAGCAGCCGCTCATGGTCGGCCATCCCGAGACGTTCGGGATATTGCGGGCCATGGCGTCTGAGGCGTCGGCTTTGTTCCGGGCTGCCGTCAGGGCCTGGGCGGCCCAGGACCTGGAGCTGGCCCGCTCCCTCGAAGAGCAGGACGACGCCATGGACGAGTACAACGTGCAGCTGACCCAGGCCATCCTGAGACTCCAGGGCCCGGATGCCGTACCGGCCGCAGTTGCCACATTGCTCGCCGGGCGCGCCCTCGAACGCATTGCAGATCACTCGGTCATGGTGGGTGAGCGCCTCCGCTACATGCTGACCGGCGATGTCTCCGGCTTGTCCCGGGAGATCGGCCCGTAGGAGCGATGGCGGCCCGCGCTCAGGCGACGAATTTGTAGCCCAGGCCCCTTATCGTCCGTAGGTGTTGGGGGTTGTGGGGGTCGGGCTCGCACTTGGCCCTCAGCCGCTTTATGTGGACATCGAGTGTCCGGGTGTCCCCGAAGTAATCCGTGCCCCACACTTGATCGATGAGCGTCTCGCGTTGCAGAACGCGGCCGGTGTTCTCCATGAGCAGCTCGAGCAGCTCGAACTCCTTCCGGGTGAGATGCACCTGCTCTCCTCTCACCGTCACCTCGAACCGATCTGCATCGAGCCGTATGCCTCCCCCCTCGAGGATCTCTGCGGAACCATCTGAGTCGGTGGAGCTCCGGCGCAGGACCGCCTTGATGCGGGCCAGCAACTCCCGGAGGTTGAATGGTTTGGTCACGTAGTCGTCGGCACCGATCTCGAGCCCCACGACCTTGTCGATATCGGTGGTGCGCGCCGTCAACATGATGATCGGAACGTTCGAGCTGCGTCGGATCTCCCTGCAGACATCCTCGCCGCCCATCCCGGGCAGCATCAGGTCCAGCAGGACCAGGTCTGCCCCGCCTCTCTTGAACCGCTCGACTCCGAGCACACCATCGGTAACTCGCTCGATCTCGAAGCCCTCTCGGCGAAGCTGGTATTCGAGCGCCTCACCGAAGCTCTCTTCGTCTTCAATGAGCAAGACCTTGGGCACTTAGCCTTCTCTCCTTTGCTCTTGGCATCCGAGGAGGTCCGTCATCCGGCCAGCGACCTGACGGTTCCCTGCTCCGGCGTGGCCGACGGGACCCTCGCCGTGAAGGTCGACCCTTGGCCGAGCTCGCTCTCCACTTGGATCTGGCCCCCATGAAGCTCGGTCACGTGCTTTGCGATTGCCAGGCCCAGTCCTGTGCCGCCGGTATCGCGTGAGCGCCCCCGGTCGACCCTGTAGAACCGCTCGAACACGCGTGACTGAGCTTCGAGCGGGATCCCGATTCCCGTATCGCGGACTTCGATCAGAGCGTTTCCACCCCGTTCGGACACCCGGATCGTGACTCGGCCTTCCCCGGGGGTGTAGTGGAATGCGTTCTCGAGAAGGTTTCTCATCATCGTCCCGAGTTGGGCTTCGTCGCCCATGATCCAAACCCCCGGCTCGATGTGCCTTTCGAATGTGGTTCCCACAGATGCCGCCGACGGCTCGAAGCGGTCTGCCTCGCGCTGCGCCACCCGCGAGAGGTCGATGCGTTTATCCGGCGGTGTTGCCGCTTCCTCGAGCTTGGACAGGTCGAGGAGGTCCTCGATGAGGCGTCCGAGTCGCTCCGCTTCGGCCGTGAGCCGTGTGGAGAAGTGCTCTGCCATGTCGGGATCTTCGTGCACCGCCCGGCGAATTGCTTCGGCGAGCGTTCGAAGCGCCGCCACCGGAGACTTGAGCTCGTGGGATGCGTGGGCGACGAACTCGCGTCGCGCCCTCTGAATGCCGATCTCGTGGGTCACGTCCTGAAGCACGATCACAACTCCGCTTCCGTCCTGAAGAGGTGCGGCGCGCGCCCAGAGGCTCATGCGTGCCGGGAACCACACGCTCGCAAGCGCCTCCTTGCTGGCGCCTTCGGCCAGTGCTTTCTCGGCCAGCTCGAGCACTTCGCCACTGGGGAGGCGAGCCGGAAGCATGTCTTCGCGGAAACCCATGAGGTCACGACCTGCGGAGTTGGTCGATAGCGGCTTCGTCGACTCGTCGAGCACGAGGACACCCTCGGCCATCTGCTCGAGTATCTCCTTCGCCCACCTGTTCTCTCGTTTGAGCTGGTCGAGCTGAGCGGAGACGGCGTCGGGGACGTCTCCGTCCTCCTCCTCGCCCGCCGGTGCAGGGAAGAACCGGTCCAGGGCGATGAATATCACTATCGCGGCCAGCACGCCAAGGCCGATGGATAGAAAAAAGTTGTCCACGATGGTTCCAGTCTAGGGGTGTCCGCCCCCTGAGCAGGCCTTTTGCGCCGGTTGTCCATCGAGCGTTCATCTTCGCTTCACGGAGAAGACCGGGGAAGCTGAAGCGGGGTGGCCCCTCAGCGGTCTATCGGGGGCACCCCGAGGTTCTCGGCGCCGACGAGCCGGCCGGGGGACCAGCAAAGTGCCCAGGCCGCCCCCTTTTTTGCCTTGAACGACCGTCCCCCTCCCTTTGGTGAGGGGGGGGTGGGCAAACCGTCCTGATCGGCCAGGCGACTCAGGAGGTCGGGGATCACGTCACCCTGACTGCACACACAGATCGTCGAGTCTCGGTCTGTCAGGGTGCGCAGGAGCTCGACTGCCTGCGCTTCGTTGCCCGGATAGCCAAGCTCGGAGAAAAGCGGATCTTCCTTGACGGGAACACCGATCGATTCGCCCAGAGGCTCGACCGTCTGAGTGCACCTGACGAAGTCGGCCGAGACGATCTCTGCAATCGCCCACGGACGAAGCAGGGATACGAGACCGGCTGCCTGACGCCTGCCCTTGTCATCCAGGGGTCGAATCCGATCGTCGCCCTTCCACTCGGAGCGGCTTCCGGCGCTGGCGTGGCGAACCATCAACACAACCGAGGTCGTCACCGGCTGCTCTCGGAAGGCATCGAGGATGTCGTGATCCGCCTCTTGGGTCAGGAGGCCCTCCGCACGGTCGGGGGCCAGCCAGCGCAGATCATCGACCTCCTCGCTGGGGGTGAAGGAGCCTCCTTTCGCCCCGATCTCCCAGTAGCGGACGATTTTCGGCCGGCCTTCTCCATCGGTCGGTGGCACATAGGAGACCTCTCCGAGGTGGCGCCCGGGCGCGCCGGTGTAACCGGTCTCTTCTGCGATCTCTCGAAGGGCGGCCGCGAGGTCGGACTCTCCGGGATTCAGCTTGCCCTTTGGCAGCGTCCAGTCGTCGTATCGCGGGCGATGTACCAGCGCAACTTCGATGCCCTCCCCCGGCCCCCCATCCGTTTGGGAGCGGCGCCAGAGCACCCCCCCTGCAGCACGTTGCACCTCTGAATCGGTCAAACGCGCATACACTTGGTGCGCTTCGGACGGTCGAGCTTTGTCCACGCCTTCGGATAGCGATACCGGTACTCGATTGCGAGCTCCTGCTGCCGCTCGAACAGGCTTGTGGTTGCGACGCCGAAGGCGGCGTCCTCGGGGCGCAGGCCTGCGGCCTGGGCAATCGCCCGGCGCGCCACCACCGTGTCCTGATTGGCGCCGAGCACATCCTGGAGGGCAGCCGCCCTGTCGGCGAATTGTCGTGCTCTCTTTGCTTTCTTGCCCCGCAGTGACGGGCCCACCGCCTCGGCGGCGTAGCGCACTCGCTTGGCACGGATGCGAACCTCGTGGAGGTCCTCGGCCGAAGCCGTGGCGGGGGTCGCCTTCACCCTCTTGGCGAGCTTCTTCCATGACTTCTGGACGAGCGGAGGGAGAACCTCGGCACACGGCCGGTCTGCCGCCTCGGTTAGCGGCGGTGCGAGAGCTGCCTCGGTCAGGCTGTCGACCAACCGCCCGTAGCGCTTCGAGCTCAGCGCTTCCAGCAGCTCGCTGTGCTTGTCTCTGCGGGACGCTTCGAGGGTCTCGAAGAGGGGGGCGAGATCGTCTTCGAGACCGGATGCAGACGCCCTGAGCCGCTCGAGCAGGACGTCCTGATTGCGCACTGCGCCGAGGGCCCGCCCCAACCAGCGCAGCTCGGGGATTATGTCCTTCGCCCACCCCTCCTCGACGAGCGGCGCAAATGTCCGAATGTCACTGCGGAGGCGGCGGAGGGCGACGCGCATCTGGTGCAGCGGTTCGACCCCTCCCAGCCGCGTGCCGGGGTCGTTGGTCACCAACCGGACAGTCCCTGCGACAAAGGCAGCGCGGACGGTTTCGCCGGCCGGGTCTTCGGGGCCAGGGGCACGGGGTCGAACGAGATCCGGCGGGGCCGCGGCCTGTTCGCCGAGGACGCGCACCAGCTTGGGCGTCGGGTCGCCGAGCGCTGCTCCGGCTTTGGTCAGCTCGCCGGCAATCCGGTCGAGCCCGTCACGATCAAGCGCCCGAGCTTCGAGCTCGAGCTCGCGAAACAAAACCACCTTGCGCCGCTTGTCGAGCACCGATACCTCATCAGCCGCCAGCTCTGCAACCTCACCTCCGTTCTCATCGGTGAGGGCCCAGCTGCGCCGCTCGGTCTGGATTTTGGCAACAGGTCCCAGGGATGAGCCACGGACGTAGGCAGTAACCAGGTTGACGGCTTCCGGAGGCGGGCCGGTCGGCCCCCCCGGGAAGAAGTGCTCGTCACGCACGGCAACACCTTGGCCCTGCGCCCCATCCAGAGGAAGCTTTAGGGTCCAGCCGTTTCGCTCGTCTTCGCCGGTGCGGTGGCGCAGCGTGATGCCGTTCCGGGCGAGGCGGAGATCGGCCGTATCGAAGTAGGTCGCTCTCAGATCGGCGGAAGGATGCTCTCGGACGGCGGCAACGCCCGTCGCGGAGGGTTCGAGCACTGGAAGCTCGAACCCATCGTGCAGCGCCAGCTTCAATTCGGTCTCTCTCACTGCGTTTCACTCCTCTGTCGGTTGCGCCGACCCAAAAAAACGCCGGTAGAATCGGAGCCGGGCACGTGGGTCATCATAAACTCGACCACCTGATCCCGGGAGGCGTCCAGGCGCGCCACTCTCGATCTAGTGGCTTGCCCATCTCCGTTCGAATGTAACCCCCGAGGGTAGGGTCACCCCATGGTCCGAATCTCACTACACGAAGAGCTCGTGACTGTCGAAACCAGCTTGCTTGCGGAAGGGGCGTTGGTTCGCAGGCAGCTCGAGGGTGTCCTGGAGGCCCTGCAGACCCGCGACGCGATTATGGCGGACACCGTGGTGAAAGATGACGACCTCGTCGACGAAACCTACCTCGGGATCGAATCTCGGATCCTTACCCTTCTTGCCCTTCAAGCTCCGGTGGCGGCAGACCTGCGGCTCGCCAGTGCGATCATGCACTCCAACCTGCACATCGAGCGTATGGGCGACCTATGCGTCAACATCGCCAAGTTCGTGATGAATCGCCAGCCCTATCCTCCCGATTCACCGATGGTTACCCGCCTCAACGAGATGGGGGGCCGCGCCGCAGAGATGCTCGACACAGCGCTTTCTGCATTCACCCAGCGGAGCATCGATCTCGCGGAGCTATTGCCGGTGAAGGACAATGTCCTGGATCGCCTGAATCGCGGCATGCTCGGTGACCTCCAGCAGTACGCAGGAGATAGTCGCAGCTTCGAGTGGGCGATCAATCTCGTCCTGGTGGCCCGCTATCTCGAGCGAATCGGCGACCATGCGGTCGATATCGGAGAACAGATCTCTTTTCTCGTTACGGGTGTCTTCAGGGAGTTCACCGACGCCTCTCGTCCCGATTGAGACCGGGCCCTCGCGCTCTCAGTTTGTCGATGGGAAAGGGGGGTAAGGGAAAGCGAGACAGTGGCCCGAATAGTTCAAGAGGAGTCGGATATGGCAGAGACGAATACGGTTGCCCGATCGCTTCACGATGTTGGTCTTGCAGCTTGGTTTGGTGGCTCCCTCATGGGTGCGACCGGCCTCAATGGAGCGGCATCGGAGGTCAGTGACCCGGCGCAACGGTCGCGTGTGGCCAATGCGGGATGGAACCGGTGGACCCCGCTCAACCTTGCAGCCATAGGCTCGCATGTGCTCGGCGGAGCGATCCTCGTCGTCGGGAACCGCGGGCGCCTTGCAGGACAGCAGGGAGTTGCCACGCAGAGCTTGGCCAAGACGACGCTCACCGGCGTGGCGCTGGGCGCAACTGCATACTCGAGAGTTCTGGGCAAGAAGATCGACAACGCCGGGGACGTTCCCGTCGCCGGTGGCACCGAGCCTTCATCGCAGACACCGTCCGAGGTGGCGCAGGCCCAGAAGCAGCTGAAGACGATGCAATGGGTGATTCCCGCCTTGACGGGCGCGTTGTTGATTCACAACGCGTACATGGGCGAGCTTCAGCGACCGCAGGCCGTTGCCTCGGGTATCACTTCACGTCTGTTCGGCCGCAACTAAGAATCAAGCAGACCCCGCAGATCAGAAAGGCGCCTTCGGGCGCCTTTCTTGACTCCAGGGTTCAGTCTTGATGAGGTCCCGATTCCAGATCGGGAAGATCCTCGAAGGTCGTGGATGGTTCGGCGTAGAGCCGGCGTGGGATGCGGCCGGCGCGCCGGGCAAGTCTGCCCGCTTCGACGGCTTTGCGAACGGCTTCCGCCATCGTCGCCGGCTCGCGGGAGCGCGTCACCGCGCTGGCGGCGAGCACTGCGTCGCAGCCGAGTTCCATGGCGATTGCAGCATCTGACGCGGTCCCCACTCCTGCGTCGAGAATCACCGGGACGGAGAGACGGTCCACTATCAGCGACAGGTTGAAGGGGTTGAGGATCCCCATGCCGCTGCCGATGGGGGAGCCCAGCGGCATCACTGCGGCGCAGCCGACCGTCTCGAGGCGCAGCGCCAGGACCGGGTCGTCGTTGGTGTATGCGAGGACCGAAAAACCGTCGTCTACCAGGCTCTCGGCTGCATCGAGCAGCTCGACCGCCTCGGGCAGCAGCGTGCGCTCGTCGGCAATGACCTCGAGCTTGATCCACTCCGTGCTGAACGCCTCGCGCGCGAGCTGGGCGGTTGTGACGGCATCGCGTGCCGTGAAGCACCCGGCCGTGTTGGGCAGCAGTCTGCAGCCGGTGCGCTCGAGCACATCGAGAACTGAACCACGCGCGGCGGGGCTGACGCGCCGCAGTGCAACGGTGGCGAGCTCGGTGCCGGATGCGATCAGTGCTTTTTCGAGCGCATCGAGATTCGGCGCGCCGCCCGTGCCCATGATGAGGCGCGAGTTGAAGGAGACCCCGGCAATGACCAACGGGTCGTCGATGTCAGCCCCCTC
>Ga0136621_1000530_pt1 | contig 15086 bp, 14 predicted proteins | sample AntDryUQ445A2306_FD_104673 | JGI IMG/M metagenome (GOLD analysis project Ga0136621, IMG submission 104673) | Polar desert sand microbial communities from Dry Valleys, Antarctica - metaG UQ445A (23.06) | ecosystem: Environmental > Terrestrial > Soil > Desert | place: Antarctica: Dry Valley...
GTCCCGTTCGCGATCGCCTCCGCCCACGCGCGCTCCACCGCCCGGCGTATCTGGCTGCGGATCGGCGCCGAGCATTGGAACACGACGGCGTCGGACAAGTGGCCTCCTGCGCCTGAGTGCATCGACATGGTAGCCGCGCCGGCAGTCCGCTCCGCTCGGCTCCGCCGCCGTGAACGAGGATGTCGAAAGATCGCGCTGTCCGCGGCGCCTGAACGGGCCGCGGCGGTGCGTGTGCGCAACACTTCGTGCGAGCCTGAACGGGACAGCTACCGAATGGTTCTGATCGCCATGGCCGGCATCTTGGCGAGCCTTCTCCTGCTGACGCCCCGCAAGAGCAGCCGTCGCCGCTAGCCGCTCGAACCCCGAGCAACCCGAGAGGCCGGACGCCGACAGGCGCCCGGCCTCTTGCTGTCACCCGCACCCTCGCGCACCATGCCCGCCGCAGAATCATTGATCCAGTGACTGGTCACCGGTGAGAACAGGTTGCTCTTCGCCTGCCGGATCGTGACGAGACCGTCAGGCTTCGATCGTCGTCTGATGGCCCGGATCGACCAACTCGATCGGTCCCGACCACTGGCCCTCCGCCGCAGCCACGGTCGCTGCTCGGTCAAAGCCCATCAGCAGGTGCGTCAGGAGCACCCTGCCGGGTCTGGTGCGCGCCGCCAGCTGGCCTACCGCGCGTCCGTCGAGGTGGAGCGCGTCGGCCGGCGCGGGACCGGGGCCGAAGGACACCTCCGCCAGCAACACGTCGCCCTCGCGGATGAGGGGCTGCACATCGTCCGCCCGTCCGCAATCACCGGTGTACACGAGACCTGTCCCGCCCTTGAGCGACACCCGGAAGGCGTAGCTCTCGTCCGTGTGTGTGACGAGCCGGGTCTCGAGCGTGAACGGGCCGATCCGACGAACGCCGGGAACGAGTGGACGCAGGTCGAAGGTAGTGGCTGCAAACCCGGGCTCCGCGTGCAACGCGTCCAGTCGTTCATCGATGCCTTTCGGGGCGTGCACCACGACGCGTCGCGGCCGCTCGAACTCATAGCGCAGGTAGTGACGCAGGGGCACCAGGTCGATGAAGTGGTCGGGATGGAGATGGCTGACCGCGATGCCGGCGAGTCCGCTGGGCTCGATTGCCGCGGCAAGCGCGGGAAACGATCCCTGACCGAGGTCGAGGAGGAGGGCGTCATCACCGTCCTGGAGGAGGTAAGCGGCGCCCGTGGCGCCGGGTCGATCCGTGTAGGCCGGTCCGGCACCGAGGACCGTCAGGCGCACGGGACCCTTCCTCGCAAGAAGGGAGGGTACGTGGGGGGGCTCTTCAGGCGGCTGGCTATCGGACTGGCGTCCCGGCGGGGGGCCTCAGCCTCTGGTCGTTTGTCACCCGTTGATGACGCCCAGCTCCCGGCCCACGGCGTCGAAGGACGAGAGCGCCCGGTCCAGCAGCTCGTCCGTATGGGCCGCGGTCACGATCGTTCGGATCCGCGCCCGGTCGAGCGCGACGGTCGGGAAGACGACCGAGGTGGCGAATACGCCTTCCTCGAACAGGCGCTGGCTGAAGCGGATCGTCGTCTCCGTGTCGCCCAGGATGATCGGCGTGATCGGTGTCTCCGATCGACCGGTGTCGAACCCGAGTCGCGCGAGCTCGGCCTTGAACCGCCGCGTGTTCGCCCACAGCTTCTCGTGCAGCTCGGTCTCCTCGTCCATGACCCGGATGGCCTCCCGGCACGCGGCGGCGACCGCGGGCGGGTGCGACGTCGAGAAGAGGAACGGCCGTGACCGCTGGACCAGGATGTCGCGAAGGTCCTGCGCGCCGGCGACGTAGCCGCCCAGCACGCCGACGGCCTTCGACAGCGTCCCGACCTGGATCGCGACGCGCCCGTTGAGCCCGAAGTGATCCACCGCTCCTCGGCCGTTGCGCCCCAGCACGCCGGACCCGTGTGCGTCGTCGACCATGACGGCGGCGCCGAACTCCTCGGCCGCCTCGACGATCCCGGGCAGCGGCGCGATGTCACCGTCCATCGAGAAGACGCTGTCGGTCACGACGAGGATCAGCCGGTATGGCTCTCCGGCGCCGCCACGACCGGTCTCGCGTGCGTCGCGCAGGATCTCGCGAAGCGCCGCGACGTCGGCGTGCGGAAAGATCTTGCGCGGCGCCTTCGACAGCCGCATCCCGTCGATGATCGACGCGTGGTTGAGCTCGTCGGAGACGATCAGGTCGGTCTCACCAGTGATGGTCGGGATGACCCCGGTGTTTGCGGCGAACCCGCTCTGGAAGGTGAGCACCGCCTCCACGTGCTTGAACGCCGCGAGGTCGGCCTCGAGCTCCTCGTGCAGCGTCATGGTCCCGGCGATGGTGCGCACTGCCCCCGACCCCGCGCCGTACAGGCCCACCGCGTCGAGCGCCGCCTGGCGCAGCCGCGGGTGGTGGGTCAACCCCAGGTAATCGTTCGACGACAGGCTGATGAGCCGGCGGTCGTCGACCGAGACGATGGGGCCCTGTCCGGAGGACATGACCCGGAGCGGCCGGTAGAGGTGCCGCTCGCGCAGCGCGTCCAGCTCCTCGCCGAGAAAGGCAAGGGGGTTCGGGCGGGCTGACTTCGTGGTCATGATGCGCTCCAATCCATGATCACCTTGCCCGAGTCGCCCGAGCTTGCGGCCTCGAACGCCGCCTCGTGGTCCCTGAAACCGAAACGGTGGGTGATCACGGGCCCGATGTCCAGGCCCGACTGGAGCATGACCGTCATCTTGTACCAGGTCTCATACATCTCCCGGCCATAGATGCCTCGCACGGTGAGCATCTTGAAGACGATCGCGTTGAGGTCGAGCGGGATCTCCTCGGTCGGGATGCCGAGGATCGCCATCGCGCCGCCGTGGGCCATGTTGTCGATCGCCGTCCGGATCGCCCCGGGGTTGCCGGACATCTCGAGGACGACGTCGAAGCCCTCCACCATGCCGAGCTCGCCCTGGACATCGTGGAGGTCGCGCGTGGTGGGGTCGATCGCGAGCGTCGCGCCCATACGCTCGGCGAGCGCGCGCCGGAACGCGTTCGGCTCGCTCACAACCACGTGGCGGGCGCCGGCGTGCTTCGCGACCGCGGTCGCCATGAGCCCGATCGGTCCGGCACCGCTCACGAGCACGTCCTCGCCGAGCACCGGAAAGGCAAGGGCGGTGTGCACGGCGTTCCCCAGCGGGTCAAAGATCGCCGCGATCTCCTCATCGACGCCCGGCCAGTGGTGCCAGACGTTGCTCATCGGCAGCGCCACGTACTCGGCGAACGCACCGTCCCGGCCCACGCCCAACCCGATCGAGTGGGCGCACAGTTGGCGCCGCCCGGCGAGACAGTGCCGGCACCGCCCGCAGACGACGTGACCCTCGCCGCTGACGATGTCGCCGGCGTGGAAGTCGGTGACGTTGGAGCCGCATTCGACGATCTCGCCGACGAACTCGTGACCCACGACCAGCGGCGGCTCGATGTGCCCCTGCGCCCAGGGGTCCCAGGACTCGATGTGGAGATCTGTTCCGCAGATTCCCGTCCGGCGGACTCGCACGAGGACGTCGTTGATCCCGATCCCCGGACGCGGGACCGCCTGCATCTCGAGGCCGGGCTGCCGCCCCGTCTTGACCAGCGCGAGCATCGTGTCGTCAGCCGTCTCGCGGGTCCTCCGTCCAGTCGACGATCGGGTTCTCCACGATCCCGATCCCCTCGATCTCGCAGCGCACCCGGTCACCCGGCTCGAGAAAGACCGGCGGGTCGCGAAAGACACCCACTCCGGAGGGCGTGCCGGTCGCGATGACGTCGCCGGGCTCCAGGGTGATCGCCGCGCTGATGAGCTCGACCAGGTGGGGCACATCCCAGATCATGTCGGAGGTCGTGCCGTCCTGCATCAGATGCTCCTCGCCGTTCGCCGTGGTCCGCCAGCTCCGCAGGCGCAGCCCCGCGGCGGGATCCAGCTCGTCGGCGGTCACGAAGACCGGCCCCATAGGCAGGAACGTGTCCGAGCCCTTTGCCCGCAGCCACTGGCCATCTCCGGCTTCGCCCTCGCGCAGCGCGGCCTTGACGCCCTGCCAGTCGCGGGCGCTGACGTCGTTGACGACGACGTAGCCGGCGACGTGGTTGGGGGCGTCGGCCGCGCTGACGCGCCGCGCCCGCCGGCCGATGACCGCGCCGAGCTCGACCTCGAGATCGAGCGCGTGGGTGCCCTGTGGGCGGACGATGGGATCCCCGTCGGCCACGACCGCGTTCGCGAACTTGGCGAAGAGGAGCGGCCGCTCCGGCGTCGCGCGGCCGCCTTCCGCCACGTGCTCGCGGTAGTTCAGGCCGACGCAGACCACCTTCGACGGGTCATGGACGGCGGGGGCCGGGCTCAGCGTCTCCCGCGGGAGTCGACGACCCGACGCCGATTGCTGTGCCGCCAGGAAGCCCTCGAGATCGTTGCGTGCCGCGCTCGACAGACTGCCCGTCCAGCCGTCGGGCTCGACCACGTGCCTCCCGTCCAGGCGTCCGGTGAGCACATGGCCCCGCGACTCCCGAAACGCGTACAGCCGCATGGTTGGCGCCGCCCCGGCCGCGGCCGGGCTAGCTCGCGCTCGGCGAGGGCGATGCGGCCGGGCTGGCGCTGGGGGACGCCGAGCCCGACGCCGCAGGCGAGCCCGAGGGCGAAGGTGACGGGCTACCGGACGGCGCCGCGCTCACGGACGGCGACGCGCTGGGGCCCGGAGACGCAGACGGTGCCAGGCACTGCGGCTCGGGGTTCGTGCGCTCTCCCTCCTGCAGGAAGAACCGGTAGACAAGGTTCTTGTCCAGCGTCTGGAGGGGCAGCACGCGACCCCACACGATGGCGGCATACGGCCACGCCATCTCATCGAAGCGGGCGGCCACGGGACCGATTCGGTCCGGCGCGACGTTGCAGACGGGGCTGTTGGGAAAGCCCGCAACGATGTCGCGGACCTGCGTCTGGGCCGCCTCCTGGCAGCCCGGGTCGCCCTCGCGGCAGCGGTAGAGGAGCACCATCGCGCCGTGCTCCAGGTTGTGGATCCAGCCGCCCGGCTCGGCGAAGTCGTCCGGACCGTAGGCTTTTGGATCAATCGGCCCCTGCCCGAGCCGGTTGTGGTGGCTGCCCGATGCAGGGGGGCAGTACGTGTACCCCTGGGGCGACGAGACGACGTGCTGCCGGCCCATGTCCGGCTGGACGATCCCCAGCCGCGCCGATTCACCCGGCGCCGGAGAAGCGGCCGAGATCGCCGGGTCCCAGATCGTCGTGCACACGTACGTCTTGGCGCTCGCCGCCTGGAACGTGAACGCGCCGATGATGCCGACTACCGCGATGATCGCGGCGGTCACGATCGGTCCGCGGTAGCGCTCGAAGAACGACCGCCGGGCGTAGGGGCGGGCACGCTCGCGGCGGCCGGCTCGTGTACCGACGACTCGGTCGGTCGGGGGGAAGGCCGCTCCCGCACCGGCGGCCGGGCGCCCCGCAGGGCGCGGCCGGTCGTGCGACGGGCGACGCGAAGGCTTGGTCAAGATCGTGCCTCGTGGCGCTGGGAGCGCGGGTGGTCGGCGGCCGGCAGGGCCGTGCCCGGGCTGTGTCCCTCGGAGCGTACCGTCCCCGGAAGGGACGCGCACCGGATCACGGCTCGTGCAGCCAGCCGCGGACCTCCGGGCGCAGCAGCCCACGAAACAGCAGCAGCGCGAGGACGGCCACGAACAGGGCCTCGATCGGCAGTTGGCTGAGGGCGAGCAGCGCAGCCGTCGGGATCGTCAGGCTGGCGAGACCCAGGGCCAGCCCCCGAGCGGCCTGCTTGCGCTGGATGACCAGGGTCGCCGTGAAGATCGTGTACGCGAGGAGGATCATCAGCACGAGTCCCGGGAAGCTCAGGGGCGCGCCGACCGCGAGCGCGATGACATACGGCAGGGCGATTCCGATCCCGGCGAGGATCAGCAGCGCGTAGAAGAGGAACAGGCGGATGCCGCCCGGCATCGCCCGCCACGTCGTCAGCATCGGTGCCCGATTCTATCCGTCGAGGCTGACGGGCCTCGCGCTGCGAGCCTTGGTCGGGGCGTCCCGCCCTCGAGTCGCCGGGCCGCCTACACTCGCCCTGCCCAACCAAGACCTCGACCCAGGAGCGCCGCAGTGCCGATCGACACGCCCGACTGGGTCCGCGACGCCGTCTTCTACCAGATCTTTCCGGACCGATTCGCGACGAGTTCCCGCGTCCGCAAGCCGGGTCCACTCGAGCCGTGGGATGCGCCGCCGACGTTGCACGGGTTCAAGGGCGGCGACCTGCTGGGGATCGTCGAGCGGCTGCCATACCTTGGCGAGCTGGGCGTCAACGCCCTGTACCTGACGCCGGTCTTCGCGTCGGCATCGAACCACCGGTATCACACGTACGACTACTTCACGGTCGATCCACTCCTGGGCGGCAACGACGCGCTCCGCGAGCTGCTGGACCGTGCGCACGAGCGCGGCATCCGGGTGATCCTCGACGGTGTGTTCAACCACACCGGTCGCGGGTTCTGGGCCTTCCATCACGTCCTCGAGACGGGGGCGGCCTCCCCGTACCGCCACTGGTTCCACTTCGACCAGGCGGCCCTCGACGCCGGCCATCCCGTCCTTGCCTATCCCGGCGCCGATCAGCGCAGCGGCGTGGCCGTCGACGAGCCGGGGATCTCGCAGCCTGCGGCCGAGGAGCTGTCGCTGGGCGCCCGTCGCGGCTCGTACGAGCGCCTGGGATACCGGGCGTGGTGGGAGTTGCCGGCGCTGCCCAAGCTCAACACCGACGACCCAGCCGTGCGCGAGCATCTGTGGTCCGCGGCCGAGCACTGGATCCGTTTCGGCATCGACGGCTGGCGGCTGGACGTGCCCGAGGAGATCGGCGACCGGTCATTCTGGCAGGAGTTCCGGCGCCGCGTCCGGGCCGCAAACCCGGAGGCGTACCTCGTGGGCGAGATCTGGCACGTCGCGCCGGACTGGCTGACCGGCGACCGCTTCGACGCGACGATGAACTATCCGCTCGCCGAGGCGATCCTCTCGTTCGTGGGCGGCCGCCACCTGGACGAGGAGGTGCTGCGCGCGCACAACGAGTACGGGCCGAACGTCCGCGCCGAGGACGGACCCACCTTCGCCCGGCGGCTCGAGGGCGTCCTCTCGGCGTATCCCGAGGAGGTGACGGGAGTGCTGCTGAACCTCCTCGACAGCCACGACAGCCCGCGCATCCACACGCTCGTGCGGGGTGATCGGGCGGCGTACAGGCTGGCGGTGCTGCTGCAGGCCACGCTACCCGGCGCGCCGTGCATCTACTACGGCGACGAGGTGGGCCTCGAGGGTGGCACGGACCCGGACTGCCGCCGCTCGTTCCCCGCCGAAGAGGCCTGGGACAACGACCTCGTGGCGTTCGTCAAAGCCGCGTTCGCGCTTCGCGCCGCGGAGCCCGCGCTCCGTCGCGGGACGTGGCGGATCGCGGCGGCGGATCGTGGGGCCGTCGCCCTGGTGCGCTCGCTCGACGCGGCCCGGTTTGTCATCGCGCTGAACGCCGGCGAAGCCGATTGCACGCTTCGGGTCGACCTGCCAGACACCGGCCGGCGTCGGCTGCGGCCGCTTCATCTCCCCGGCTGGTCGGCGACCGATCCGGTGCCGGTGGGGGAGGGGTTCGACGTGGCGCTCGCGCCGCGCTCCGGCGGGGTGTGGCGGCTCGACTGACGGACCGCCGTCGAACCATCGCGACGCGCTTCCTATACTCGCCCTCCGTGGCCGACCTGCCCATCGTCCTCGACGGCCCCCTTGCCGACCAGCTGGCTCACGCCCTCGACGTGGAGGGCAAGATCCCGCGCGCGCTCGAAGCGCTCGGGCCGCTGGCCGGTCGAGACGTGCTGGCGATCGATGACGCCGCCGGGCTCCGGGTGCGCCAGCTCGGGGAGCTGGGGGCGAGGATCCGGGCCATCCCCAGCCTGGCCGACGCGGCCGGCCTGCCCGACGAGTCCGTCGACGCGATCGTCTCGTGGTGGACCTCCTTCAAGGGGGTGGACACGGCGGAGCTCGGCGAGGTCGACCGGCTGCTGCGACCGGACGGGCGCCTCCTCGTGGTCCACGACTACGGCCGCGACGATGTCTCCCGACTCCGGGGCGAGCGTCCCGAGTACGGGGCGTGGAGCCGTCGCGACGGTCCGTTCCTGGGTGGCGGTTTCCGCATCCGGGTCATTCATTGCTGGTGGACGTTCGGGTCGCTGGAGGATGCGCGCTCCTTCCTCGAGGCGGCGTTCGGGCCGCCCGGCCGGGAGCTCGCCGACGCGCTCAAGCGCCCGCGGCTCTCATACAACGTGGCGATCTACCATCGGACCCGGGGAGGCGGGCCGGCCGACGGCTGACCTGACGGCGCGGCACCAGATGAGGCGGGCCTACAATGCCCGGCGATGGACCGCCGAACGCCGACCGCGACCGATGACCGCTGGCGCGAGGCGCCCCGAAGCCGGAACGAGCCGGGTCGGGGCACGTTCATCGGACCGGTGCGCGTCACGCCGGTCAGGGTCGTCCTCGTGATCGCGCTGTTCGGGACGTTGGCGTACCTGGCCTATGCGCTGACCGTGCGCGACACCTCGCAGATCCCGATGCTCGCGTCCGGCGCGGCCGTGCTCGGCCTCGTTTTCCTGGGACTCGCGGTGGCAGGCGGTCACGGCACGCTGCAGGCAGGCCGCGAGGGCCGCAACCGCGACGCGTTCGCACTTGCCCTGGGCGGTGGGATCTCGGCGATGATCGGGTTCGGCTGCTTTGCCGGGGCGATCGTCCTCGCGATGGTCTGGCGCGCCTGACCGACGCACCGCCGGGTCCACGGAGGACCCTCTGCTAGACTCGGCCGGCTCTCGCCCCCATCGTCTAGAGGCCTAGGACGCCACCCTTTCAAGGTGGAGATCAGGGGTTCGAATCCCCTTGGGGGCACTCCGGATCTGGTCCGTCGGGGCCGGGGCGATGGCCTGCTACGATCGAGGCCATGGAGATCATGGGCATCCGGATCCCGACGATCGTCAAGGACAACACCGCCATTCGCTGCGACGGCTGCGGCGGCGTGATCCAGGGCACGCCGTGGCGGCTCAACGTCCTCGACATCGTGGCCACGGAGATCCCCACGGACTGGACGTCGAGCATCTCGCTCAACCCCGGCCCGTTCCAGTTTCACTCTGACCCGGCGCACGTCCGCCACTGGATGGCCGAGCGGGGCCACCTGTTCTGCCGCAAGGGCGACGTCCGCGAGATCATGCGGCCCATCCCCGTGCCCGGCGAGCAGCCGCGCTGGGGATTGTGCGACGGCCTGCACCGGGACGACCACGAGCTCGTCCCCGCCTGAGCTGCGCCGTCGCGGCCGCGGACGAGGCGTTTGACGCCGCTCCGCCAGCGACCCTATTCTCCGGCTATCCGGGCGACCTCCATACCAAGCTTTACCTAGGTTTGCTTCGTGCCCTCGACGTCCGACCACGACTGGCTCTCGCTGGCGCCCGCGGCGCGTCTGCTCGGGGTCGACCCTGACACCCTCCGTCGATGGGCGGACGACGGTCGGGTGGAGGCGTTCACCACGCCGGGCGGCCACCGGCGGTTCGACCGCCGTTCGATCGATCGGCTGATCGCAGGACGCCGACGCGGCCCCACGGCGCTCGCGACGATGGGCGCCACGCCCGAGCGTCTGCACCGCGCCTACGCCCGAACCTATGCCACCGACCGTTCGACGACCGACAGCGCCGATCGGGACGCCTTCCGGCGCGACGGCCGCCGGCTCGTGACGACGCTGCTCGCGCACCTCGACGCGCCGGACGCGGACGCCCGGCAGGCCGCCGAGCGGGAGGCCGAGACGATCACCGACCAGTTTGCCCGCCGCCTCCTCGAGGGCGGCACCAGCGTGACCGAGGCGGTCGCGCTGTTCGTCGCGGCGCGCCAGCCGTTCCTCGCCGAGCTCGGGGCAATCGCGCGCCGCCGCTCGCTCGGCGCCCAGCGCCTGTCAGCGGCCTACGACGACGCCTCCGGCCTGCTCGATCGGTTGCTGCTCCGGCTGATCGCCGCCTTCGAGCTTGCGACGGAGGAGGCTCCGTGAGCCACCTCGTGCTCCTGCCCGCGCTGACGTCGCTGCTCGCCCTTGCCTTCAGCGCTGCGCTGTTCGACCAGTGGCGGGAGCGGCGTGGCGGGTTCCAGCTCATCTGGGCGATCGGGATGCTGTTCTACGGCGTCGCTTCGGGCTCGGAGGCGCTGGCCGGTGCGCTGGGCTGGAACGAGGCGCTGTACCGGGCCTGGTACCTCACGGGGGCAGTGTGGACCGCCGGCTGGCTAGGCCTGGGGACAGCATTCCTGCTTGGCCGGACCCGGTTCGGCTATGCCTTCGCGTTGTGCCTGTTCCTGGCGGGCCTGTTCACGTTCCTGGTGCGCAACAGGCCCGAGTACGCGGGTGCCGGGGCGGTCCCCCTGCTCTACTTCATCGCCGCAGGACTGCTGGCGCTGGCGGTCGCGGTCGAGACATGGTTCCAGAACGATCGCTGGCCGGTCCTCGCTGCCACGGCGGTGGTCGGCGCGACCGTGCTGTCCGGCGTGCTGATGCTGACCGTGACGCTCGATCCGCCTGGTTACGCCCTCGATCCCGCCACCGGGATGCCCATCGCGGCGCTGTTCCCGGGTCAGCTCCGGCTGTTGACGCCCTTCCTCAACATCACCGGCGCGTTCGCGCTCGTCCTGGGGGCCATCTTCTCCACGTATGTCTTCATGCCCAAGCGCCGCGTCCTGCCGTACTCGCTCGACCCGGAGCAGCCGGGTGACGAATTCCTGTTCAACCTCCTGATCGCCCCTGTTGCGATCGCCGTGAATTTCGTCGCCTCGCTGCCCGGCGCGGCCAGGGCGCTCATCACGGGCAGGATCCACAGCCGGGTGCCGGCGACGATCCTCATCGCGATCGGGGCCTTCATCCCCACCGTGACCGACTCGCTGAACCGGTTTGGCGTGACCGAGCCCTTCCAGGTCGGCAAGTTCCTCGGTATCGTGTTCCTGTTCGCAGGTTTCCTTGTCTCGGTCGAGGTCTTCCGGGAGATCCGGGTGCCGTTCACGTCGATCCGGATCGGGACGGCGCGCCAGGAGCGCGTTGCCCGAGCCGGCGATCAGTCCGCCGCGACACCCGTCACGATCCCGGCTCAGCCGGCCGCCGCCCCGTCGCACCCCACCGACGCTGGCTGACCGCGCCGTCGTCGCGGACACGGCGGCTCCGGGGGCCGGCTCCGGGACTCGCTCGAGGACCAGCGGCTATCTCTTGGCTGCGCTCGCCGCGACGCTGTTCGCCTGGCTGGGCCCGCTGTCGCGGTGGGCCTACGAGCGCGGGATGGAGCCCGTGGGCTTCGTGGCCTGGCGCGCCGGCATCGGGGCGCTGGCGTTGGCGGTGCTGCTCGTGCTCGCTCGCCGGCGCATGCCGGCACTCCGGTCCGTGCCGGCTCGCCAGCGCGCCGCGCTGGGCGTGGCCACGGTCATGGCGCTCTGCCTCAACCTCTTCGTGTTCGCCGCGTTCGAGCGCACCAGCGTCGCGCTCGTCCTGATCGGCTTCTACACGTACCCGGCGATGGTGGCGCTGGTCGCGATCCTGCTGGGCCGCGACCGCCTGAGCCGGGGCGTGCTGGCCGCGCTCGGCGTGGCGATGGGCGGGATGCTGCTCGTGGTAGCCGGGAGCCTCGACGCCGCGGCCGTTCTGCGGCTCGACGCGCTCGGCCTGGCGCTGGCGCTCGGGGCAGCCGCCAGCCAGACGGTCTTCGTGACGATCAGCCGCGACGGCTACCCGTCTGTGCCCACGGAGATGGCGATCGTGGTGGTCCTCGGCGGCAGCGCGCTGGGCTGCCTCGGGCTGGGGCTGGCCACGGGGCTGGGGCGCGATCTCGCCCTGCCGGCCGCGCAACCCGGCGCGCTTCTTCCGCTGGTGGCGGTCGCCGGGATCCTCGTCGCCGCGGTCCCGTCGGTGCTGTTCCTGACGGCCATCCGTCGGGTCGGCGGGACCCGCGCGGGCATCGTGATGCTGCTCGAGCCCGTGGTCGGCGTGGCGCTCGCGGCCGTGCTGCTGGGCGAGGCGTTGCGGCCGGTCCAGCTCCTCGGCGCCCTCGCGGTCCTGGGCGCCGCGGTGCTGCTTCAGCTCACCGCCGGCCGGCGGCCCGAGGTCGGCTCGCGCACCGCCTGACCAGGCGTCGCCAATGGATGCGCATGCCCGTGCCCCTGACCGACCGCGAGCGCGATGTGCTCTCGCTCGTGGCGCACGGGCTGAGCAACCAGGCCATCGCCGACCGGCTCGCGATCACCGAGCGAACCGCCCGGACGCACGCTAGCAACATCCTCGGCAAGCTGGGGCTCGCGAGCCGGACACAGGCAGCGCTGTACGCCGTCGAGCAGGGGTCTGGCCGCCATCGCACCGGCTCGCTGAGAGGCCGCGGAGGGGCCGAACGGGGGCTCGGGGGTATACTCGGCGCGCCCACCCCGATCCCCATCCGAGGTCTGATGCGCGTCCGCAAGGCTGTCTTCCCCGCCGCCGGCTGGGGCACCCGTTTCCTCCCGGCGACCAAGGCACAGCCCAAGGAGATGCTCCCGCTGGTCGACAAGCCCGTCATCCAGTACGCGGTCGAGGAGGCGGTGGCGGCGGGGATCGAGCAGGTGATCATCGTCACCAGCAGCCAGAAGCGGGCGATCGAGGACCACTTCGACCTCTCCTACGAGCTCGAGCACCTGCTCGAGGAGAAGGGCGAGATCGAGAAGCTCCGCCAGGTTCGCGCGATCAGCGACCTCGCCCAGATCGCCTACGTCCGCCAGAAGGAGCAGCTGGGCCTGGGGCACGCCGTCCTGATGGCCAAGGACCTCATCGGGCATGAGCCCTTCGCGGTGATGCTGCCGGATGACGTCGTCATCGGCGACCGGCCGTGCATCGGCCAGCTCATCCACGCCTACCAGCAGACCCATGGCTCGGTCGTCGCGGTGATGGAGGTCCCACCGGATCAGACCCGGCGCTACGGCATGATCGCCAGCGACGCCGTCGACGAGGGGATGAACCACGGCCGGCTCCGACGTGTCAGCGCGCTCGTCGAGAAGCCGGACCCGGCCGATGCGCCATCCAACCTAGCGATCATCGGCCGGTATGTGCTCACGCCCAAGATCTTCGACAAGCTGGAGCAGACCCCACGCGGTAGCGGCGGGGAGATCCAGCTGACGGACGCGATCGAGTCGCTGATGCAGGAGCAGGCCGTCTACGGCTACGTGTTCGAGGGCGTCCGCTACGACGCCGGCACCACGATGGGCTGGCTCCAGGCGTCAGTCGAGCTCGCGCTCCAACGCCCGGAGCTGGCCCGGGAATTCAGGAGCTACCTGGCCGGGCTCGAGCTCTGATCGCGGCTCCCGCGATCGTGCCGGCCGCGACGTGCGGTAGGATGCGCGGCGCGGCGCGGGGGGACACGACGCGGCCTCCGCCGCACACAGCAGAGGAGCGCGCTTGGCCGAGATCGGGAACGTGCTGGGCGGTCGGTATCGCCTGATCGAGCTGCTCGGGCAGGGCGGGATGGCGACGATCTACCGGGCCCGCGACAGCCAGCTCGAGCGCGATGTCGCGGTGAAGCTGCTGCGTCCCGAGTACGGCCGTGACCCGGATTTCCTCTCCCGCTTCCGGCAGGAGGCGCAGTCCGCTGCCTCCCTGAACCACCCGAACATCGTCTCGGTGTTCGACTACGGCCAGGATCCCGCAGGCCCGTTCATCGTGATGGAGCTGATCGACGGGGAGGACCTCGCCGCGCTGATCCGGCGGACCGGCGCACTGTCGCCTCGCCAGGCGGCCGGGCTCACCGCCGAGGTGGCCCGGGCGCTCGAGGTCGCCCACAGGCGCGGGATCGTCCATCGCGACGTCAAGCCGCACAACGTGATGCTGGCATCGGACGGGCGGATCAAGGTGGCTGACTTCGGCATCGCCCGGGCCGTGGCGGAAGCCCAGATGACGATGCCCGGCACGACGATGGGCTCCGTCCACTACTTCAGCCCGGAGCAGGCCCGCGGCGAGGCCACCTCGCCCGCGAGCGACGTGTACTCGCTCGGGATCGTGCTCTACGAGCTGCTCACGGGACGCCGCCCGTGGGAGGGCGACAGCGCGGCCGCGATCGCCATGGCGCGGCTGACCGGATCGCCGCCTGCGCCGTCCGCCGCGCGGCCGGGCATTCCACCCGCGCTCGACGCGATCGTCCGGCGGGCGATGGCGCTCGGTCCCGCGGAGCGGTACGGCTCCGCCGGCGCGATGGCCGAGGCGCTGGAGGCGTTCCTCGCCGACCGGGGTGCCGGGCTTGCAGCCGGCGCCACCGTGGGTGCCGCAGGCATCGGCGGCGCGGCGGCCGGGGCGACCGCGACGGGCGTGCCGACCGTCGCCGCGGCCGGCATCGGAGGCGTTGCGGGCGCTGCGGCCGGAGGTGCTGCGGCACCACGTGCGTCGGGCGGGCCCGCGACCGTCGCATCGGGCATCGCGCGACCGAACCGCGGCCGGATCCCGTATGGCGACGACGCGTACGCCGGCTCGTCGCCCCGCCCTGCTGCGATCGACGACCGCGGTCGCGCCGACGACGATGACGAACGGGGCACGAGCCCATGGGTCTGGATCTCGGCGCTGCTCGCGCTTGCGATCCTCGTGGTCGTGGGCTTCCTCATCGTCCGGCTGCTCAGCGGCGCCGCCACCCCGGTCGTCGAGCAGGTCGAGGTGCCCTCCTTCATCGGCCAGCACTTCGAGAACGCAAGGATTGCGGGCGACCGCCTCGGGATCCGCGTGGTCGTCGGCTCGTCGATCGTCAGCGACGAGGATGAGAACGAGGTGCTCGAGCAGACCCCTCCCGCGGGAGCGTCCGTCGATGAGGGCGGCACGGTCTCCGTCGTGGTGGCGCGCGGGGCGACTCAGGTCACGGTGCCGAACCTCATCAACGTCCCGGAGCAGCGGGCCCAGCAGGCGATCGTCGACGCGGGCCTCAACATCGGGCCGCGGAGCGAGGCGTTCGACCCCGTCGTTCCGGCGGGCAACGTGTCGCAGCAGAGCTTCGGTGCGGGCCTCCTCGTCGCGCCGAACACCCCGCTGGCATACAC
>Ga0136621_1000532_pt1 | contig 15072 bp, 15 predicted proteins | sample AntDryUQ445A2306_FD_104673 | JGI IMG/M metagenome (GOLD analysis project Ga0136621, IMG submission 104673) | Polar desert sand microbial communities from Dry Valleys, Antarctica - metaG UQ445A (23.06) | ecosystem: Environmental > Terrestrial > Soil > Desert | place: Antarctica: Dry Valley...
GTCGAGTACCTGTGCGGAACGATGATCGAGCTCCCGCGCGCGGCTCTGCGGGCGGATGAGATCGCACAGGAAGCGGATTTCTTCTCGTTCGGGACGAACGACTTGACGCAAACCGCTCTCGGGTTCTCGCGCGACGACGCCGAAGGCAAGTTCCTGACCTTCTACCTCGAGCACGGGATCCTCGAGCGGAACCCGTTCGAAGTGCTGGACGAGGACGGTGTCGGCGACCTGATGCGAATCGCAGTCGAGCGGGGGAGAAGCGCGAAGCCCGAGATCAAGCTCGGGATCTGCGGGGAGCATGGCGGCGAGCCGCGCTCGGTCGCGTTCTGCCATGGGCTCGGGCTCGACTACGTGTCCTGCTCGCCCTTCCGAGTTCCGCTCGCCCGCTTGGCGGCCGCGCAGGCGACGCTCGCCGAGGTCGGGGTCACCACGCTCGCGATCGGTGGCTGAGACCTTCTACGCCTGCGATAACGCGAGCGCGACGCTAAGAGCGCCGACCGCGGCGACCGCCAGCGTCGCGACCGTCGGTTTCCGGCGCAGATAGAGGAACGCGAGCGCCGCCAGACCTCCACCGATCAGGCCGCCGATGTGGCCGCCGATCGAGATGCCGGGGATGACGAAGGAGATCGCAAGGTTGAACACCACCAGTCCCAACGCCTGTCCGCCGAAGACGTAGATCTTTCGCCATTCCAGGAACAGCGCGGCGCCCATGATTCCCCAGATTGCGCCGGAGGCTCCTACGGTAGGCGCGCCGGAGGACACGATCAGCGCGCCGGCGGAGCCGGCGAGACCCGAGACGAGGTAGAGGAGCGCATAGCGTCCGTGGCCGAGGTACTCCTCGAGCGCCGGGCCGATGAACCACAGCACGAGCATGTTCATCCCGAGGTGGAGCGGCCCGTAGTGAAGAAAGGCCGCGGTGAGGAGGCGCCACCACTCGCCCTCTGCAACACCGACGAGCTGGCCGGACGAGTCGATGGCGCTCGAGATGAGCACCCCGTGTTCGTAGACCCACCCCGTGCTTGCGGTGAGCCCGGCGCCCATCGCGACCTGAAGCATGTAAATGCCGACATTGATCCCGATCAGCGCCTGCGTCACATACGGGCCGCGCCGCGATAGCGAAGCTGCGGCTTTACGGGCAGTTCGTCGCGGCGCTGCGACCTTCCCGCCTGTGCTCGCATGGTCGGGGCAGCGGATGCCTACGGGGCCGAATGTCATGCAGTCCGGGCAGATCCCGCGGCCGCATTCGGTACAGGAAACCAGGGTCTCCCGGTCCGGGTGGCGGTAGCAGCGGAGGGGCTCGGTCACCGCGGCTAGCGTACCCCTGTGCGGGTTCACGTCGCGTTCACACCGGACGAGGCCGGATCGGCTCCGACCGGGATCGTCATCGACGTGATCCGGGCGACGACGACTATGTGCCAGGCGCTCGCCTCCGGCTACGAGCGCGTCTTCTGCACCGCTGAGGTCGACGAGGCGCAAGCGCTGCGAGAGGAGCTCGGGGAGGGGATGCTCGGGGGCGAGCGGAACGCCGTGCGGATTCCGGGTTTCGATCTCGGCAACTCTCCGCGGGAGTACCTCGAGCCCACGGGCAAGACGGTGATTCTCTCGACAACGAACGGCACCCGTGCGGTCATCTCGGCGGCGACGCGCTGCGAGCGCGTGCTCGTGGCATCGCTCTTGAACCTCGCTGCGGTCGTTGAAACGGCGCGTGTCGCCGACGAGGACGTGATCGTCGTCTGCGCGGGTGTGCAGGGCACCTTCGCGCTCGACGATGCGTACGTCGCTGGCCGGATCGTCGAGCTGCTCGATTGGGAGCGGAGCGATGCGGCCGAAGCTGCGATGCGGCTCGTGAGCACCTGGAGCGGGGCGGAGGAGGCTTTCCGCGCGTCGAAGAGCGGCCGCAATCTGCTCGAGAACGCACCCGAGCTTGAGGAAGACATCGCGTTCTGCGCGCGCGAGAGCGTGCTCGACGTCGTCCCGCGCCTGGTTGCGTTGCGCGGCGGTGCAGCCGAGATCGTGGGGTGAGGCTTCAGCCTCACCCGTATTCGGGTGGTTGGCTCGGGCGCGCGCTTCGAACCTGACGGCGGGTCGAGGTGAAGCCTGATCCTGGTCACGGCTGACGCTACGCTCGGCGGAGTGATCGTGAACCGGGATCCGAACGCTCGCGGCCCGTACACGGCCTTCGCGAAAGTCGCAGGCGCGTACGAGCGCGGGCGACCGGTCTACCCCGACGAGGCGGTTCGCTGGCTCGCCGGCGAGGAGCCACGTGATGTCGTCGATCTGGGGGCGGGCACCGGAAAGCTGACGCGCGTTCTCGTCACGCTCGGCCACAGGGTGACCGCGATCGAGCCCCTGCCCGAGATGCTCGAGCTGTTGCCCGCAGCCGCGCCGGGGGCTTCCGCGATCCTCGGGAACGCAGAGGTCATTCCGTTGCCCGACGAGCACGCCGACGTCGTGACGTCCGCCCAGGCCTTTCACTGGTTCGACCACGCCGTCGCGCTGCCGGAGATCGCCCGAATTCTGCGCCCGGGTGGCCGCCTCGGGCTCGTTTGGAACACTCGGGACGAGCGGGAGCCGTGGGTCGAGCGGCTGTCGGAGCTCATCGGAAGCGAGGGAACCAGCGCCATGGACGTGGACGAACCGATCGCTGCGAGCGGTCTCTTCGGGCCGGTCGAGAGAGCGGAGTACCACCTCGAACAGGTCCTCGATCACGAGACGATCCTCGATCTCGTCCTCTCGCGCAGCTACTGCGCGAAACTTCCGCCGGCCGAACGACAGCCGATCCTGGAAGCGGTTGCGAGGCTGTACGACGAGGTCGCGGGCGACCACGAAGTCCGTTTGCCCTACGTCACCGAGTGCTTTCGCACGGAGCTTCGCTAGATATTGGTTCGGAGCATGCGTCTGACGATCGTGCGGCGCCCGGCGGCGCGTACGACCTCGAAGTCGGCCTCGAGGAACATCGACAGATAGCCGGTGTACGCGTCGATGTTCATGTGCCCTTCCCGAACCGCATAACCCTCGAGAATCGGAGCACTGTGAGCGGCGGCACGCTCGGTCGCGGCTTCGAGCAGCGCCGTGGCGACGCCGCCCCGCTTCGCAGACGGGTGGACGTAGAAGCAGACGGCCGACCAGACATCCTGATCGTCGATGCGAGCGAGCTTGGGCGAATGCCCGAGGCGGTCGAAGCTCTCGCGCGGACCGACCCGGCACCAGCCGACTGGGATGTCGTCGACGTAGGCGAGCAGGCCGGGCTCGGTGTCGCCGCGGATCTCGGCTTCCAGCCTCGTGCGGTTCCCTGCGCCGTGACCGTCCCAGTACGCGTTGCCACGAAGGTGCCAGAACTGGCACCAGCACCCGTCGGTCTGCGGGGTTCCGCCACGCGGTCCTGTCCGTTCGAAGAGGTCGGCAACGTCGTCCCAGCGTTCGGGCGTGGCGAGGTGGATCTCGATCCCGGCCGGTACAGATTTTTTGACAGTCATGGGTTCTTCTTTGAGATTCTAGTCTTGACAGGAGAACGTACGTTCGTATAGAACATATGTTCCTGTGATCGCGTGTCTCCTCATTCCCGGGTTCGAGCTGAGAGCGGCACTGCGTTCGCGGCCGGGGCTCGCGCTCGTGCCGGCCGCGCTTGCCCCTGACCCGAGCGAGGAGCCACTCCTCGGCCCGGTGACTGCCGCGGCAGACGCGGTCGGCGTCAAGCCGGGGATGCGACTGGGGGAGGCGCTCGCGACGTGCCCTTCGCTTGTTCTCGTCGACCGCGATCCCGCCTCGGTCGAGCGGGAGTGGGAAGATGTCCTGCGCCGTCTCGAGGACGCGGGCTTCGCGGTCGATCCGGTCGAGCACGGCGTGGTGGTCTTCGACACGCGAGGGGTCGAGCGGTTGTACCGCGGCGTACGACCGGCGCTCGAGCGGGCGCTCGCCGCTGTCGGGTCGGGCTGGGATCCACGGGTTGGAGCAGCCACGCGCCGCTTCACGGCGCTCGCCGCAGCGAGCGTGGCCCGGCCCGGCCAGATCCTGCTCGTCGCGGGGAAAGAGGAGGGGTCGTTCCTCGAGCCGCTGCCGCTCTCGCTGCTGCCCCTGACGGGCGAGCGCTATCGAGAGCTCGAGGGTCTCGGCTTGCGAAGCATCGGGGAGCTCGCGGAGCTTCCGGCCGGCGCGGTCGCTGAGAGATTGGGCGCCGATGGGCGCAAGGCCTGGCGCCTTGCCCGCGGCGGCAGAAGCGCAAAGGTACGCGGGCGAAAGCCGGCGGCAGAGCTCGCCGAAGTGCTCGTCTTCCCCGAAGCCGTCGCGAACGAGCTCACGCTGCGCAGAGCGCTCGGCTCGCTGCTCGAGCGCCTGCTCGCCCGCCCCGAACGAGCCGGACGGCCGTTTCGAAAGCTCGCGATGTCCGTCCGGCTCGTCGATGGCGGCTCGTGGCGTCGCGCAGTCACCCTGCGCGACGCCACGGCCGAGGTGGCTCGCCTCCGCGTGGCCCTCGGGCCGAAGCTCCAGGAGCTCCCGGCCCCGATTCTGGAGCTTCGTCTGGAGGCGGTCGAGCTCGCGGAGCACACAGGCCAGCAGCTCACGCTCGTCGAGCCTGCGGGGGAGGAAGCGGCCGGTCGCCTGCGCGAAGGCCTTCGGCAGGTGCGCGCGAGCACAGGGACAGGTTCGGTTTGCTCGGTCGTCGAAGTGGCGCCGTGGTCACGGATTCCCGAAACACGGGCGCTCGTCGTTCCTCGAGACGAGTAGGGGCCGGGCATGCCCGGCCCTCGTGCGCCGCTGGCGTCGTCGCGACGGGTAGCCGGCCGGCTCAATGCGCCGCTTCCTGCGCTCGTCGAATCGGAGTTCGACGGCACTCCCCGCGTTGTGAACCGCCAGCTCGTCGCGCTCGTCCGTGAGGAGTGGCGAGTTGTCGATCGGTGGTGGACGGAAGTGCCGGTCGATCGGCGCTACTTCGAGGTCGTCCTCCAAAGCGGGCAGACCGTATGCGTCTACCGCGACCGAGAGGCGGGATGCTGGTTTACCCAGAACGCCTAAAGAACCTAGGAAGATCTGATGATGCGCCTGACGAATCGCCCGACGGCGTAGACCGCCCCGAGCCCAGCTCCCGATGCAAGCGCGAGGAGGTTCGTCGTGGTGCAGGTGCGGCAGGCGTTGCAGCACACGGCAGCCATAGGTGCCTGGTCGCCGAACTTCGCGGCGACCTGTATCGCTCGCCCCTGCCAGATCTGCTTCATGGACTGACTGTAGCCCGTCGTGCCGCGGATGTTGCGGGGGAATCGAGCAATCAGTCCGGATCAAAGACGTCGTGACGTTCGAAGAACGCGTCGTCTGGCTGGATGCCTTGCTCCTGGAGCGCGACGAGCTCACGCCAGTACTCGACGAAGCCCCCCGGCGTGTGCAGATTCAGGAGGCGCGCGGGCTCGATGCCGATGTTGCGGAGGGAGTGGACGACTCTGGGCGGCGAGAGCACGAAGGTGCCCGTTGTGGCGATGACGACCTCGTCTCCAGTCCGGAACTCGAGCTCACCCTCGAGGACGTAGAACCAGTCACTGTGCCGTCGGTGGAGGTGGGGCTGGACCTCGCCGCCGGACTTCACCTCGAACTCGATCAGCGAGAGCTCAGGGCGTGCAGCCTTGACCACGTTCGTCCCGACCCGCTCGCCCTCGCCGGCATGCAGGACAATCGAGGTGCCGGAGTCGAGTGCTTCGCCGTCGATGGGTGGAGAGAACGAATCCCCATCCGCGGCGTCGAACTCGATGCCGTCTCGCCGCGCACGGGCGAGGCTCGCATACGCGCGTCCCGGCACGTGGAGATTGAGATAGCGAGCGCCTTTGGGACCGACTTCGAAGCCATGGACGAGCTTTGGCGGAGCGAGCACGAAGGAGCCGGCAGGCAACGAGCGCTGCTCGCCGGCGACGTGGAACAGGAGCTCGCCTTCGAGAACGTAGAAGGCGTCGGCGTGCTCGCGATGGATGTGTGGCGCCGCGCCGCGCTCACCTGGGCCGGAAGACGACTCGAGGAGCAGGAGCTCGTCGCGCGCGGCCTTGATCCGGCTCGACCACGACTGCAAGTCGGCGAGCACCTCGCCCTCACCGCGATGCAAGACGATCGGAGCGTTCAGCTCCTGCATCGTCGCTCAGCCGACCGCTTGCTCGACCAGGCGCTCCCAGTCGTCGGAGCGGGCGGCGGGCACATGGACCCACTCGCGCATGACGCGACCCATACCGGGGTCGAAGAGCTGAGCTCCCGGAAGACCGAGCGCCGCCTCCCGCTGTGCCTCGTCCACGAGCTTGACCGTGAGCCCGCCGTCCTTCCAGTGCCCCGCCACGACCTTCCCGTTTTCGCGCTTGAGACACGGCATCCCGAACATCTTCGACTCCTTCACGGGGTACCGGGCGGTCACGTCCGCGACGAGCTCCTCCCAGGACACGGGCATGCCTCAATCTATCCGGAGAGACAGACTGCGATCACCGATACCGGGTCGCCGCCGTCAGCCGGAGGATCGTGCTGATCGAAGTCGGGTTTGCGCCCACGCAGGTAGTCCCCGAAGCCGCACGAGGGCGCATGCAGGTTGAAGAAGCGAGCGACCTCGGGGCCGTCGTTCCAGAACGAATGGACGACGTCGGGAGGCACGAGGACGAACGTTCCCGCTGGTGCACGGAACGATCCATCGCGAGTTGCGATCGTGATCTCTCCCTCGACCACGACGAAGCCGTCGAAGTGCTCGTGATGGACATGCAGCTCCGGGCCCCGCTCACCGGGCCCGTAAACCGTCTCGGTCGTCGCGATCTCATCGGTGTCCAGGAGCAGAGTCACTCGCCGCTCCGGGCGATCCGTAATCGTCTCGCCATTTCCTGGCCCCGTCCGAAGGACGCTGCCGGGATCTGCGCTTGCATACTCGGGAGGCTGGTGCTGGTCGAAGGTCGCCCGCACTGCTCGAAGCTCGTCTTCGTTTCGCGCAGCACGCAACCCGCGCACGAAGTCGCCGAACCCCGAGCTCGGAACATGGATGTCGAGGAAATGCGCGCGGGTGTCTCCGGTGACCTCGAACGCGTGGATGACTTCCGACGGCACGAGCACCCACGTTTCCGGTCCTGCCGAAAGCTCGCGATCTTCGAGCCTGAACGTGAGCTCCCCCTCGAGGACGAAGAAGCACTCTGCATGCCGAGCATGGGCGTGCAGGGGTGGATTCTCACCCCTGGGCTCCGCACGGATCTCGGCGATGCCGATCTGCTCGAGGTCGGCGAGGAGCGTGACACCCAACTCGGAGTCTCCCGTGATCAGCTCGCCCTCACCGGGCACCAGAGCGTCCGGCTCCACGGAGCAGCAGCCTAGCCCGTGGCGTACGTCGAGCTGCACTGTCATTCGGCGTACTCGTTCCTCGACGGCGCGTCCCAGCCGGAAGAGCTCGCCGCGCGCGCCGCCGAGCTCGGGTACGAGGCGCTTGCGCTCACCGACCACGACGGGCTTTACGGCTCGCTCGAGTTCGCGCACGCAGCGAGGTTCTTCGGCGTACGCCCGATCACAGGCGCCGAGGTGACGCTTAGCGGCGTAGGCTCGCCGGAGCCGCCCGAGAGTGGAGGTGCCGGCTTTGCCGGCGCCGGAGCGGGAAGCGGCGTAGGCTCGCCGGAGCCGCCCGAGAGTGGAGGTGCCGGCTTTGCCGGCGCCGGAGCGGGAAGCGGTGGCGCCCACATCACGCTGCTTGTCGAGTCGCGCCACGGCTACGCGAACCTTTGCCGCCTGTTGACGGCGGCTCACGCAGGCACACGAGGAGCCTTCCCCGTAGAGGCCAGGTATGCCCGGCCCCTACAACCATCGGTGTCATTGGACATGGTCGCGCAGTTCTCCGAAGGGCTTGTCTGCTTCTCCGGCTGCGCGCGGGTCGGGCTCGGTGTTCGCGACCCGAACGGCGCGGCGCGGCTCGCTCGAGTGTTCGGCCGCGAACGCTTCTTCGTCGAGCTCCAGCGGCCGTTCGAGCGCGGAGACATGCACCGAAACGCAGTGCTCCGGGACCTCGCAGAGCACCTTGGAGTCGAGACAGTGGCGACCGGAGACGTCCACGCGCACCATCCGAGACGCACGCTTTTACAGGATGCTCTCGTAGCGATCCGCTGTCGGACCTCGCTCGAGGGCTGCGAGCCGGAGCGGCGGGGAAATAGAGAAGGCTTCTTGCGTTCGCCGGAAGAGATGGTCGAGCGCTTCTCCTTCGATCGCGCCGCCGCTGAGCGGAGTGGCGAGCTCGCACACAGGCTCGAGTTCGACCTCACCGAGGAGCTCGGCTATCGCTACCCGGACTTCTCGGATGGCCAGGCCCCGGCAATCCGCCAGCTCGCCGAGATCTGCAATCACGCTGTCGACGAGCGCTACCCGGCAAGTAACAGACTGTTACTAGGTCAGGCTCACGCTCGCCTCGAGGACGAGCTGAAGCTGATCGAGGAGCTCGGACTTGCCGGGTTCTTCCTGCTCCATCACGAGGTGCTCGAGCTCGCCCGCGAAGCCGCGCTCCAGGTACGAGGTTGGGACTCGCCGCGCCACTTTCTTCCGCCGGGCCGAGGACGTGGCAGCTCCGTCGGCTCGATCGTCTGCTACCTCACGGGCCTCTCCCACGTCGACCCGGTCGCGAACGACCTCTCGCTCGGGCGCTTCCTGAACCGCGAGCTCGCCTCGGTGCCGGACATCGATCTCGACTTCCCGCGCGACATCCGCGAGAAGCTGATCATCGCGGTCACCAAGCGCTACGGCCGCGAGCACGCAGCGCTCGTCGCGAGCTTTGCGACCTATCGTTCGCGCGGCGCCATCCGGGACGTCGGCAAGGCGCTCGGTCTCCCGCACGCCGAGTTCGAGCGGCTGGCGCGGCTCTCCGACGGCTGGGATGCGCGGCGAGTGGGGGAGGAGCTCGAGAAGCTGCCCGACGGCGCGCGCAAGCTCGGATCCAAGCGCTGGCGGGCTTTCGCGTGGCTGGCTGGCGAGATCGCGGGGCTCCCGCGGCACGTCTCCCAGCACCCGGGCGGGATGATCGTCTCGACACGTCCACTGATCGAGCTCGTCCCCGTGCAGCCCGCGGCTATGGCCGGCCGCCAGCTCTGCCAGTGGGACAAGGACTCCTGCGCCGACGCCGGCTTCCTCAAGATCGACCTGCTCGGACTGGGGATGCTCTCGGCGGTCGAGGACTGCGTCGAGCAGATCGCGCGTGCGCATGGGGAGGTGATCGACCTCTCGCGGATCCCCTTCGACGACAAGGAGGTCTTTGCAGACATCCAGCGCGCGGACACGGTGGGTGCGTTCCAGATCGAGAGCCGAGCCCAGATGCAGAGCCTCCTGCGCACGAAGCCGGAGAACCTCGACGACCTCACCGTCCAGGTTGCGCTCGTCCGACCGGGGCCGATTCAGGGAAAGGCGGTGCACCCGTACATCGACGCGCGTGAGCGGCTGCGGGGGGATCCCTCATACGTCTGGCCCGTCGACCACGAGCTCTTGCGCGAGCCGCTGAACTCGACGTTCGGCGTCGTCGTCTTCCAAGACCAGGTGCTCGAGGTCGCGATTGCGCTTGCAGGGTTCACGGTGGGGGAGGCCGAGGGGCTGCGGCGAGCGATGAGCCGCAAGCGCAGTCACGACGCGCTCGAGGCATACCGCGGGCGATTCGTCGCGGGCGCGGCGGCAATGGGAGTCGACGCCGGGACCGCTGACCAAGTCTTCGACAAGCTCGTCGGCTTCTCGGGCTTCGGCTTCCCGAAGGCGCACGCGGCTGCATTCGGCCTGCTCGCCTACCAGTCGCAGTGGCTACGGCGGCACTTCGCCCCGGAGTTCCTGTGCGCGCTGCTGAACGCCCAGCCGATGGGTTTCTATCCACCTGCGACCCTGGTTCGAGACGCCCAGCGGCGAGGGGTGGAAATCCGTCCAGCTGACGTCAATCTGAGTGATGCGCGCTGCTCGATCGAGCTCGACGACGAACCGCGAAGCCCCCCAAGTTACAAGTTGTTACAAGGCGATTTTGCTGCACGTTGCGCAATTCATCCTTGTGACAATGTGTCACGAGGTTTTAAGCAGGCAGTGCGAATCGGGATCTCGTACGTCACCGCGGTGGGGCTCGACGATGCGAAGGCCCTCGTCGCCGAGCGCGAGGCGAACGGGCCGTTTCACGACATCGGCGACCTCGCCCGCCGAGCGTCGCTCTCCCGCGATGGCGTCGAAGCGCTCGTCAAGGGCGGCGCGTGCGGCGGCTTCGGCCGCCCGCGTCGGGAACTCCTCTGGGAGCTCGGTCTCGTCCTCAGGCCGCAGTCGGTGCCGGGGACGAGAGGAGAGGCGAAGCAGCTCCCACTCTCACTCGATCCGACAGTCGAGACGCCCGCGCTCCGCGACCTGACGCGCTGGGAGCTCATGCTCGCCGACTACCGGCACACGGGGCTGTCGGTCGGGACGCATCCGCTCACGCTCCTCCGCCCGCATCTCCCCGCGGGAACGCTCTCGAGCGCCGACCTGCTCGAGCAACCGCACGGCCGAAGCGTGGCCGTCGCGGGGATGGCCATCGCGCGCCAACGGCCCTCGACCGCGAACGGGATCGTCTTCATGCTGCTCGAGGACGAGCACGGACAGATCAACCTGATCGTCCAGCCACACGTGTACGAGCGCCATCGGGCAACGGTGCGCGGCGAGCCTCTCGTCCTCGCCTATGGCCGCTTCGAGAGGGTGAAGGAGAACCGGAATGTGCTCGTCTCTCGCATCGAGTCGCTGGGGCCGCTTGCGCGCACCGTCGCCGAAAGCGATGCTGTCTGGGAGTCACTCCCGCGCGCCCACCACTTCGGGCATCGCTGAGGGTTCTATGCTCGCGCTCGTGAAGGACACGCGCTACGACCCCCAGCACATCGCACGTTTCTTCGACGACTACGGCGAACGCGAATGGGACCGTTTCGAGGGATCTGCCATGGATCGTGTGAACCTCGAGGTTCATCTCCGCTTGCTTCGCGAGCGCATCCGGTCCGGAGACCGCGTCCTCGAGGCGGGAGCAGGACCGGGACGGTTCACGCTCGAGCTCGCGACGCTTGGCGCAACGGTCGTCGTGGGTGACATCTCGCCACGGCAACTCGAGCTGCATGCGGAGAGAACGATCGCCGTGGAGGCTTCGATCGAGTCGCGCGAGCTCCTCGACATCGTCGATCTCAGCCGCTACCCCGATGCCTCGTTCGACGCGGTTGTCTGCTTCGGCGGCCCCCTCAGCTACGTGCTGGACGAGGCAGACGCCGCGCTCATCGAGCTTCTCAGGGTCACGAAGCCGAGCGGTCACGTCCTGGTCAGCGTCATGTCTCTGCTCGGTGCGGCACGTGCATTCTTCCCGGCCTTCCCGGAGCTAATCGAGGAGTTCGGCTGGCAGCGCGCCGTCGAAGATGTGTTCGCGACCGGTGACCTTTCGGCTGATCTCAACCACGGCCACGTGCTGCGGCTGTACCGCTGGAGCGATCTCGAGGAGTTGTTCTCGAGACACGCTTGCCGTGTGGTCGCGGCCTCGGCCGCGAACTTTCTCTCAGTCGACAACGCGCAGTGGGAGGACCGCTTTCTCGAGCTCGAGATCGAAGCATGTCGAGAGCCCGGAGCCCTTGATGGCGGCACGCACATCGCCGCCGTCCTCGAGCGCGTGTGAGGGCCGCAACACCATGGCTCTCGTCGTTCGCACCTGGAACGTCTTCCACGGGAATGCGCTGCCGCCGCGCAGGCGCGGGTTCTTACGGGAGATGATCGAGCTCGTCTGTCACGACGCCCCTGGCGTCGTCTGCCTGCAGGAGGTTCCCGTCTGGGGAATTGCCCGCCTCGAGGAATGGAGCTCGATGCAGGCTCTGGCGGTCGTCGCGCGTCCTCCACGTGTTCCGGGCAGGGCCGGCGTGCGGGTCACTCGATGGAATCAGGGCTTTTTCCGCTCCGCCTTCGTGGGTCAGGCGAACGCCGTCCTCGTCGCCCGCTCCCTGGCAGCGGAAGATCGCGGCCACATGCAGATCAGCGATCCTGGACGCGAGCGTCGCGTCGTTCAGACAGTCGGCGTTGCTGAGAAGTACCTGATCGCGAACCTGCACGCGAACCGCGGCCGCGAGGTGGCGGAGCTGGAGCTCGAACGAGCTCGCGCGTTTGCGGAGGCGTCTACACGCTCAGGAGAGATCGTCGTTCTCGCTGGAGATTTCAACCTGCGCGACTTCCAGCTCGACGGCTACTCCCCCTCGACAGAAGGCATCGACCACATCCGTGTGCTGGGAGCCTCCGCCTCGGCTCCGCTCGTCTGGCCGACTGGACGCCGCACGAGCGACGACATCGTTCTGTCAGATCACGCGCCGGTCGAGGTGTCCATCTGGTGACGTTTCCATTAGTGTCGTGGTCGATTCGCCGTGGCTGGAGTGACCTTCGAGGGAGTGGGCAAGGTCTATCCCGACGGAACCCGGGCTGTGCTCGGCATGGACCTGGAGATCTCCGACGGGGAGTTCATGGTGCTCGTGGGCCCTTCGGGCTGCGGAAAGACGACGGCGCTCCGCATGGTCGCCGGGCTCGAGGAGATCAGTGAGGGCATACTGAAGATCGGCGACCGCGTCGTGAATCGCGTGCCTGCACGTGATCGGGATATCGCGATGGTCTTCCAGAGCTACGCGCTCTATCCGCACCTCACGGTGTACGACAACATCGCCTTCGGCCTGCGCCTCCGGAAGACGCCGAAGGAAGAGATCGACAAGCGCGTCCGCGAAGCCGCTCACGTCCTCGGGCTCGAGGCATTCCTGGACAAGAAACCGCGTGCGCTCTCTGGCGGTCAGCGCCAGCGAGTGGCCATGGGTCGGGCAATCGTGCGCGAGCCACAGGCGTACCTGATGGACGAGCCCCTCTCGAACCTCGACGCGAAGCTCCGGGTTCACATGCGAGCCGAGATCGCGAGCCTGCAGACGGAGCTCGGCGTGACTACGGTCTACGTCACCCACGACCAGGTCGAGGCCATGACGATGGGCGATCGCGTCGCGGTCATGCGAAAAGGGGAGATCCAGCAGGTCGCACCTCCGCAGGAGCTCTACGAGCGGCCGGTCAACCTCTTCGTGGGCGGCTTCATCGGGTCACCGGCGATGAACCTCGTCGAGGCGACCATTGAGCGGAGCAACGGTCGCCTTGCGGTGCAGATGGGAGAGCACGCTCTCTCCCTCGGGGACGACACTCTCGCGGCACGACCCGCGCTCGAGGGCTACGTCGGTCGCAAGGTCGTCGTCGGCGTGCGACCGGAGAATCTCGAAGACGCCGCGCTCGAGCCCGACACTCCCGAGGATCAGCGGATGCGAGGCGTTGTAGTGCTCCGCGAGCCTCTGGGATCGGAGATCGTCGCGCATTTCACGGTCGCGGCGCCGCCCGCGCTCACCGAAGACGTGCGCGAGCTTGCTCGAGACGTGGGTCAGGAGAGCGCAGTCCAGGCGGCGGCCGCCGAGGGCGCCAACGAGTCGGTCATGGTCGGCCGCTTCGGCCCTCGCTCGCGGGTCAAGAGTGGGGATGTGGTGGAAGTCGCGGTCCAGACAGGCGCGCTCCACTTCTTCGACCTGGAGACCGGTCTGGGGGTTTACTCGCAGGACGAGCAGGCGAAGCTCGACACACAGTCCAACGATAGGGAAGGAGCTCAGGGATGAGAAAGGGATGGCTCGTGTTCGCGCTGCTGGTGGGCGTGCTCGCGTTCGTAGCCGCTGGCTGCGGCGGAGGTGACGACGAAGGAGGCGGTGCCGAGGGCAGCGAAGATGTGACAGGGGAGATCTCGGTCATGGCGATCTGGGCCGGGGAGGAGCAGGCGTCGTTCGAGGCGGTGCGGGACGGCTTCCAGGAGCTGTATCCGAACGTGACCGTGAACTACAACTCCGGAGGGGACAACCTTGGACCGTTGCTCTCGACCGCGGTCGAGGGTGGCAACCCGCCTGACATCGCGGCGATCGGCCAACCAGGGCTGATGGCGGACTTCGCGGGACAGGATGCGCTCCAGCCGATCGACGACATTCGCGACGCCATCGTCGAGAACTTCGGCGAGTCAGCGGCCGACGTTGGCGCCGTCGACGGTACCCAGTACGGGATCCTGTTCAAGGCTTCCAACAAGTCGACCATCTGGTACAACGTCGCGTCCTTCGAGGAGGCCGGCGTCGAGCCGCCCGAGGACTGGGAAGGTCTCAATGAGGCGGCGGAAACGATCAAGGCTGCCGGCATCACGCCGTACTCGGTCGGGGTCGACGTCGGTTGGCCCATGACCGATCTCTTCGAGAACATCTACATCCGCACGGCGGGCGCGGACATGTACGACCAGCTCGCCAGGCACGAGATCCCGTGGACCGACCAGTCCGTCAAGGACGCCCTGGCGATCATGGCCGAGGTGGTCGGCGACTCCGAGAACCTGGCGGGTGGAACCGAGGGCGCGCTACAGACCGAGATGCCCGACTCCGTCGCAAAGGTGTTCACCGACTCGCCGGAGGCGGCGATGGTGATCATCGGCGACTTCGCGCCGGGAGTGACGGAGACGACGCTCGAGCCCGAGACGGGCTACAACGTCTTCACCTTCCCGTCGATCGAAGGGTCGGGGCCGTCGGTCATCGGTAGCGGTGACCTCTTCGTGCAGTTCAAGGACAGCCCGGCAGCGGACGCGTTCCTCGAGTATCTGACGACACCGGAGGCATCCGAGATCTGGGCCGAGCGCGGCGGTTTCTCGTCGCCGAATCAGAACATCGACCTCGGCGTCTACCCGGACGAGATAACGCGGGCGACCGCAGGCGCACTCGCCGAAGCGGAGTCCTTCCGCTTCGACATGTCCGATCTGCAACCGTCGGCGTTCGGAGGAACCCCGGGAGCGGGGCTCTTCAAGCATTTCACGGACTTCGTGGCGAATCCCGACGACATCGACGGGATCACGGAGAAGATGGAGGCCGACGCGGCGAAGGCGTTCGGCTAAGCAAGAACGGCTCAGCAGATGAGCGAATCAGTGTCAACGGCGGAAGCCCCCGTACGGGGGCTTCCGCCTGGGGACGGGGAGCCCGGGATCTGGCAGCGCTACGGCGTCGTTGCACTGTTCCTCGGACCCGCACTTCTCCTGCTCGGAGTCTGGGTCGTGTA
>Ga0136621_1000533_pt1 | contig 15062 bp, 14 predicted proteins | sample AntDryUQ445A2306_FD_104673 | JGI IMG/M metagenome (GOLD analysis project Ga0136621, IMG submission 104673) | Polar desert sand microbial communities from Dry Valleys, Antarctica - metaG UQ445A (23.06) | ecosystem: Environmental > Terrestrial > Soil > Desert | place: Antarctica: Dry Valley...
GAGCGGCGATGAGCGATGTGCGGTCGGTGGCCCTGCGCGATGACTGCGCGCGCTTCGTGCGGTTGGCGGTCTCGGTGTTTCCGATTACGCGCGGGACGATCGTCTGATGTTGCGCACGGTCGTCGACATACTGCTTAACCTCGATCGCCAGCACCTCGGTTTGAGCCATCTGACCGTTGAGGAACTCGATGATCTGGCGCAACTCGGGCGGGATGACGTCCGAGACGAAGACCAGGCGGAAGCGCTCGGCGTCGAGATTCGTAGCGACTGTCGCCCAGAAGACGTCGGGATCCTCGATACCCAAGACGTTGGAAAGCATGTGCGCAGCCGTAGTCCCGCGTGCCTCTGCATCCTCCTCAAGCCAGGCGGCCATTCGCTCCGGGCTGAATGAGGTCTTGGCGTTCGCTGCGTAGTCGAGCATCTGAGCGACAACCTCCCGGCGGCCGCGAGTGTCCGACGAGCGTTTGACCTCAACGAGCGTCGGGATGCCATCGCTGTCCACGTAGAGGTGATCAAGGCTCCAACGCCCGCCGGCATCCGCCTGATCGCTGACGCCCGCTTCCCGGCGGACGAGGAGAAGCTGTCCCTGGCCAGCGTCCTCGTCGGCGAGCACCTCGGGATGCTGGGCGATCAGTGCTTGCAGCACGCCCTCGCTGTCGTACGGCGTCTCGGTCATTGAGACATACGTATCACCGTGCTTGAGGTAGATGCCGGGCATGGATGCAAGCCTGACACGACGCGCAGGCAGATGCCTGCTTCGACGGAGCTGTCGACAATCACAACAGTGCTGCTCGCGCGGTCGGAGCCGCTTCCACTTCACGCGACCAGTAGCAGCAGTCGCCGTACCTCGGCCACGCGGAAGCAGCGGTGCCGCGCACACGAATCGACGCAGCACGGGGGCCCAGGCGACAATAGTCTCGTTGGCCACGAACATCGTGACGACCTTTACGGCCATGCAGGCTGTGACGTACTCCGCGGCCAGGAGTCGGGTGACGAACTATTTGGTGGAGTCGGTGGTTGTGACGATGGCCATGGGCAGGGCGGCAATGTGGACTACGTGGAGATGTGTGACGGCGTCGGCTCTGACCTCGCTTATGGCGGACCAGGGGATGCCGATGCTTGCCTCGGGGACGCAAACGATCTCGCGGACTTCGCTACGTGCGAACTGGTCTACAGGTGTTAAAACAGGCATAGCCGTCGTCGGCGACGGCGACACACAGTTGCTGCTCCTACCCGAGAACGAGGCCGGGCAGCGCCGGGCGATCGTCGTCGACGTGGCCGGGGTAGGAAAGCTCTCCTCGTTTCTCGACCACCTGGCCCTGACCACGCTTCTACCCGAGACCGAGCGCCTCTTCAGCCTCGTGGTCGCCACCCACCCGCACGAGGATCACATCGGCGGCATGGCCGCCTTCCTCGATCGCTTCCACACGCTCGTCGAGGAAGTCTGGGAGCCGGGCTACTACCACACGACCAATGCTTACGCCGAGATGATGCGGGCGATCGAGGACTACGACCTGCGCCACACGCAGCCGACCTCAGGCACGGCTCGCTTCACCGGCAACCTGCAGATCACCGTCCTAGCGCCCGGGGTCGGGATCCGCGGCCGCTTCGACTCTTACGGGATTGAGATCAACAACGCCTCGATCGCGCTCAAGCTCGACTTTCCTGCCTCACGCGTGATCCAGCGCGACGAGGACCGCACCTACATAAGTCTGCCCAGTGCCCAGGCGCTGATCCTGGGTGCCGACGCGCAGACCCTTTCCTGGTCGCAGGCGCTGGTCGACTTCCCTCAGTTGGGCCCGGAGCGCACGGCGGTGAGTCAGGCGCTTCGCGCCGCGAAGGGGACAACGCCGCTTCGGGCCGATGTCTTCAAGGTTCCCCACCACGGCTCCAAGCACGGGGTCAACCTGGAGTTGGTCGAAGCGATCGCGCCGAAGCTGAGCCTGATCTCGTCAGTGGCAGGGGGAGGGGAGTACAACTTCCCGCACGACGTGGCTCAGGAGATGGTCCGCGAGGGACTCGAGGCCCGAGCCGGCAAATCCTCGGGCGTCCGCAGCCCCGACCACGAGCTCGGCATTCATTACACCTGCGAGCGCTCAAGCGCTGGCGATTCGCTTGGGACGATCGGGCTGATCGTGACTCCTGGAGGGCGGCGGAAGGTGTGGAGGTTCATGGATCGTGTTTCTGATCGGATCAACCTGGCTCACGCCAGAGAGCTCGCATAATGGGCCTTCGAAGCGCGCCTAATCTTCGACGCAAGACCGGCGCAACAACCACCGTTAGCACGGAGAACTGTCGACTACGCCCACCCGCGCCGATCAGAATGGTCGAGAAACGATCCCACTTCGGCGCCTGGCCAGAAGCAAGCGGCCAGTCAGGGTTAAGGACTACGGATCTGTCAGAAGGCGGTTGAGTTCGCCATCCGAGTAGGAACCCGGAGCTTTTGCAGGCAGTTCGGGATGCCGGAGGACTCGAACCTGCGACACGCGGATTATGATCGGTGACGAGGGAGAGGATCTGGCTTGTCCAAGCGGTTCTGAGGTTCCGCCAGACGCTCCTGGTTACGCACGAAGTCCTGAGTTCGGTGCACAGGTGGGTGCACGGAAGAAGCGGAAGAAGAAGCGGCCACGGGCGGACGCACGACCGTGAGCGGACGGGTCGCCGCCGGCACCTAGGAACGAGTGGCCCGAACCGCCTCGACGATGTTCTCGAAGGTACTCCGGAATCCTTCGAACGGAAGGTCTGAGTAGGGGTCCGTGCCGCTCGTCACGGCTTCGGCGAAATCGGTCTTGGTCATGCCAATCGACTCTCCGGATCCGATCGCAAACACATCCTCCCTGACGAGGGCGCGGTTGCGCGGGTTGGTAGTAGTGGAGTGGCCGTCGTGGTGATGACCCGAGCGCTCATCGAACTCTGACGCCAGGAAGAGGCGCCGGCCCGAGGGGTCCTCTCGTCTCAGGACGCCGTCTTCGTAGAGCATCTCGATGCATAGGCGCTCCCCACGATCTCTCCAAGTCGGAGCAAGTAGCGCGACTGCCAGGACTCCGTTTCCCCAGTTCTTCCACGGACTGGAACCGAGTGCGGTCCGAAGGATCGTGTCGTTGTCCCGGTCGAACAAGCAAAGACAGATGTCGGGTTGTGGAGCGCGCGAGAGGGCCCTGCAGTGCTGCAAGAGTTTGTCGTCGCCGTCCAACGCGGAGTTGGCGTCCGCGGTGAGTTCGATTTCGGCAAAGTCGCCTCGATCGTGGAAGTAGCGTTGGGCCGCAAGCATGTGGAGCACGTCGGTCTCGCCCTCGGTGAAGAGCCGGACGCTGTTGGGATCGACAGGTAGCTGCGGCCGTGGGACAAACGTGCTGTCCACCGTGGCTAACGCCGCGGAGAGTCGGGCGTAGACGGGGCTGTCCCACCCCTTGATACTCCCGACGTATTGGATTCGCCCCCGAACCAGCAGCTTGAAGTCGGGCATGGACTTGCCCGGCGGCCAGTTCCTGTGGGGCGAACTCCGAGCAAATGCCTCCTCCGCGGCGCTCAAGCCGTGCTGGCGCCAGATAAAGAGAAGGCTGCGGAGGCTTCGGATGTAGGCACGGGAGACGTTGATTTTCTCGTTGACCACGAGACCGGTAACACGCTGTCGCTGCGTGTTCCGCATGAGGCGGGTTTTCTTCCCGTTGATCGAGAACCCGTGCTTCCGGATCACCTGTTCAAGGGCCGATCCAGGTACGGACACTCCGCCTTCGATGTAGCCGAGCGAAGCCGGGAACGTCGACCGATCGGTGGAGAAGCAGAGGTCGTCCGCGTACCTCGAGTAATAGCAGCGCTCTGAACCTGCGATGCGAGCCAGCTCCTTGTCCATGCCTCGGCAGATGAAGTTGGAAACGATGGGGGATGTTGGTGCTCCCTGCGGCAGCTGATTCTCGTGGCAGCAGATCTGCGCCAAGAGCGTCGAAACTTCCGGTGGGTACTCAAAGGGGAACGCCTGAAACAGGCCACGGACTCGGCCAAAGTTGATCGAGGGAAAGAAATTCTCGAGATCGACCCTCAGGACCCAGGCCTGGCGACGGTGAGTCCGCGCGTTCGTCACAGGGCTGCGCTCGCCGACGAAGCCATGCACCTGAGGGGGCGGCCGATAGGAGTTGGCGAGCGCCGTCGCAAGGCGGCGCTGGATGTCTTTGAGCGGCTTGATGGGGGCGTGAATTGATCTGGGATCGCCTCCGCCGCGTCGCTCGATCTCGAAGTGATCGTACCGGCGATCCTCGCGAAGAGCCCAAACCCACCAGGTCAGCTGACGCAAAGGGATCTCGAGCAGCGACGCTACATCCGCGCGCGTGATCAGGTGTGGTGGCGACTGGGCCGGAGACATGCGTGCGCCCCGAGGTTCTACCTTCCTGCGCTACGGAAACAATCCGAGCTGGAAACCGGCGCGACCGCGCTGGCTAAAGCGAGACGTTCGATGACCGAGGCGAATACACCGCGGAAAAACATCCTTGGGGCGCACTGTTCAATCGTATAGAGCTGACCGGCTGCTTCCGAAATGAGCTCCCGACCTCACGTGCGACCTGAAGCTGGACTGGGCGTAACGGTGCAGAGGGCCGATCCCTGGCTGCGCCTACGTATATCTAGCTGTCGATCTCTTCCTCATTCCGAGCGTCGAAAACCGCGGCCACTGGGCGACTGGCGGGAAAGATCACCAGGTTCGCTGCCTCGGACCGAGCTGACGGGACGAGAACCCCGTCCCGACCCAGCCATGCGGCCCCGCCTCCCACGGCTTGGCAGGCGGTCATGCTCGGGTCGTCAAGTTCAGCTGACCCGACGCCCATCTCCGCGAGGGTCGACCGATCGGTTAGATCAAGCAGGCTTCCGAGGGTGGCGCGTACTTCGTACAGAGTTCGGCGAATCCGCGGACGAGGAACCTGCAGCGAGAGATGGTACTCAGCCTCTGCCAGGGCACCCTCTCGCGTCATGCTGAGGTAGATCGCTGCTACGCCGGGCGGATTCCAGCGTGCACCGCGCGTGTTCTCGGTGTCCGGCGGCCGGCCGGCGAGCATATGCCTGAAAGCCACGCCTTCCCACGGTGCGGAGTCGATTGACTCCAGCCGATCGAGCAGGGCGGGCGGATAGACCACGGATCCTGAGGCGGCGGCGCTTAGACGAAGGCGCCGTCACGTAGTTGGGCGATCAACGCGAGCACGTCGTCGACGTTCCCCTCCTGAATCCGGTCGGCCGGGCGTTCGCCGCGGAGGAGTCGGTGCGGGGAGAACAACCACAGGCGAGCTTCGGCTGGATCTGGATAGAACTCGGCCAGCTCACCTACCAGCCACTCAAGGGTCAGCAGCCGATGCAGCCGATCGGGCTGAGGTTCAACCTTGCCGGTTCGCCACCGCGAGACGGTTTGAGGCGTGGTGTCGAGAAGTTGCGCGATCTCCCGCGCCTTGACCCCGCCGCGGTGGCGAATTGTGTCGAGTCGAGTTGCTACAGCGCTGGCCACAAGAGATTCCTTCTGGTTGCCCAGTTGTCAGGCATATGAATGACTACTCGCCCACGGCGTGTGGGTGCGGTTGAACGCGGCGCCCTTGCGGCGACATCGCGACGCTCGACGGCGGGCCTTGCTGGTTCATTGCCCCGAGCGCTTGGCGCCACCCTTCGAGCCGGCGCCGCGTGGGCTCCAGCACCGGGGCGACCCGCGCCGCACGCATGGCCAAGTCCGTGGCTGGGCGAAGGAACTCATCAAGGTAGAGGCCGCCCCGAACGGGCTCCGGCGGGCGACTGTAGTAGGCAACCTCACTGGTTCGCCGGATGATGAAATGGCGACGCGGGTCCTTCGCCATATCGGCTGCGCCGCGGGGGCAGCACCCAGATGCCTTGCAGGCGAACAGGGTCTTCATGTGGCGATTCTCAAAGAACTCCTGCGCCTGGTCCCGCGTGAGAAACGCACCGAGTCTCTCGATGTACACCCGCGGCGGGGGTGAGAAGGGGTTGCTGGTGCTAGGGGGCTTGAAGAGCGGTCCGACGTTGTACCGCTCGCCGTAGGTAATTCCGCTTTCGATGCCGCCGACCGCACCGAAGGCGAGCAGTGCCAAGCCCACCGTGCCGGTGTGCTCGGCTACCAGCGGCACGGCTAGCGAGTGCAGGTCACGGCACGCCTCGATGTACCGGCGTAGCGCCAGCGGGCCGCTGGACGTCGTGCCGAAGGGGTGAACCCGAAGCCAAAGGGCGTCGATCGGTAGCCTGCCGAGAGCTGAGATGAGGGCTCGTCGGTGTGCGACGTTCCGGAGGGCCGTTCCTGGCAGGGCGAGCGGATAGTAGATACGCGTTTCGCGCCTGCCGGACTGGTCAAGCCTTCGGCGCAACGCCCGAGTAAGGCGACCGTCGATCTCAACCCAGGGGTCCTGAGCGCCGTCAGCGAGGTAGTGGGTTGGCGCGAGCACGGCGTCGTATCGTTCGTCAACGGCGTGTTGAGCGAGCGCCTCGGTGAGGAAGTCACCGCTCGCTCCGCCGAGCAGGTCGGGGCCCTGCGGGAACGCGTCTCCGGCCCAAGGCAGTTGGGTCACACCGCCCCGCTGGATTCCTCCCGGCGTGGAGAGATCGATCGTGCGTGGATCCAGAACCACCTCAAGGCCATGCTGGCGGGCCTCCGCGCGCAGCTCTCCATGGCGGTCTTCAAGGCACGGATCGAGGACCAAGCCAGAGAGATCCACGTCGCCCTCAGCCATCAAGCCCAGCAGCGGGGTGTGGTCGTTGCGCCCGGGCCGCAGATAGATGCCGAGCGGCGCCTGGACTGGTCGCAGGAGACGGAGGTTGTCAGACACGAAGCACGCTCCAGAGGGATGACATAAACATTTCCGTAAACAGTAGCATGAACATTGGCGTAGTCGAATACCTTAACGTTTCGCCGGGCCGCCTTCAGCGCTGAGGGGTCAAGGGGGTGGACGTAGCTATGAACGGCTCGTCCACCCCAACCTGGCTTGATCGCAGGCGTTCGGAGCCCTCGCTGCTGCCGACCACCCCCCTCTCACAAATAGATGTTCGATGGTGGTGGTCGGCAGCTGCAGGAAACTTGAAGGATGAACAAGAGGATCTGGGTGGACAAGCAAGAGAGTCTGAATGGGAGGGATGGAGAGGAGGCTTGGGAGGAGGACTGAGAGGGAGGAGGGGAGGAATCTGGGACAAACGGGGGCCCGGCGCGACTAAGTAGTTAGACGGATTTCTATGACTTAGGAAGCGAGGGCGGATGCGGGAAGAAACTGGGGCAAGGGGAGACTCCGGAAAGCACGACGATTTCGACTTGCAGGAACGGCTCGATGCGCTGACGGAGCTGGCCATATGGATCGCGGCTGGGATCGCGATTGGCCTCGCCCTCGCGGTTGTTCTTCGGATCGGCGGTCTGCGCTGGAGCTGGGCGCTTGCGGGTCTGCCTCTGGCGGTGCTTGCGTGGCCGTTGTCCTGGCTCTTGACCGGCGCTCTCCTGGTCGCGGTCAGCGTCGCCGCCCTGTGCGGGAACTCTTGGCAAGGTCAAGACCTCGAGCGTGGGGGGGTCGAGGCTGAAAGTGCCCGCGACCGCCGCGGTCCGCTGACTGCGTTTCAGGGTCGCCGCGAGCGTCAGCGTTGGCGCTCGTGCCGTGTCGAAGACGGCCGTTTCGCGCTGGGCGAAACTGCACGCGGCAAAGTGCGCACCGTCCCGTTCGGAGAGCGGCAGGGCACCCGCGCGTTTGTCCTCGGAGCTCCCGGCTCGGGTAAGACTGTGACCTTGGCCGCGCACGCGCTCGCTTACGCCGAGGCCGGGCTGCCGGTCGTGTGTGTCGACCCGAAGGGCGACGCCTCCCTCCGGGATGCCCTGGCGAGCACGGCAAAGCGGCTCGGCCGCCCGTTCCTCGCATGGACCCCAAACGGCCCCGCTACTTACAACCCGCTCGGGCGTGGTGGTCCCTCGGAGATCGCCGACAAGGCGCTCGCGGGAGAGGAGTGGTCGGAGCCTCACTACTTGCGTCAAGCCCAGCGCTACTTGGGCCTGGAGGTGCAGGCGCTCCGCGACGCGGGACGCTGGCCGGCCTCCCTGGCATCGGTCACCGCCCACCTGGATCCCCATGTGCTCGACTCGGCGCTCGACGAGGTGGCGGACGATCTCGCGTTGAGAACGCGGCAGTATCTTGAGGGTCTCTCGCCTCGACAGCGGGCGGAGCTGAGCGGGGTCCGCGATCGCCTCGCGATTCTTTGCGAATCGGAACTCGGCCCCTGGCTGGAGCCTCAGGAAGCAGCGCCCGAGATTGAGCTTGGCGCGGCGATCGCGAACCGTTCGCTCGTCTACTTCCAACTTGATTCAGACCGCTACCCGCTGGCCTCGCAGATGCTTGGGGCGGCGATCGTTGTCGATCTCGTCGCCCTGAGCGGCGAACTGCAGGGTCAGGCGCTCAGGGGGCTGGTCATAATCGACGAGTTCGCCGCTGTCGCTGCGGAAGAGATCTCGCGCCTGCTCTCGCGTTCGCGTTCGGCCGGCCTTTCCGTCCTCCTTGCGACCCAGGCGTTCGCCGACCTCTCGGTGGCGCGGATGGGTGATTCGACCGAAAGTCTTCGCCGCCAGGTGCTCTCGCACGTTGACTACGTCGTCGCCCATCGCCAATCAGAGCCCGAGGCAGCCGATCTCCTAGGCCAAATGGCTGGAACCAAACCAGCCTGGTCGGTTGCAAAGCGCGCGGGCTCGAGCTTCGATCCCTGGCGCTCAGACGAAGAGTTAACGAAGCGGAGGACGCGCGAATTCGTGCGCCACCCGGATGAGTTCAAGCGGCTCGGGACCGGTCGGGCGATCGTGATCGAGCCCGCGTCGGTCCGGGAGGCGGAGCGCGTACGGGTCTGGCCTTCGGACTACGCATGATGACTGCGTCAATGTGGTCGCAACGTCGGTAGGTTTCCCCGGCGGATCGCATCGCTTTCGCACAAATTCCGGACAAAACGCGATCTCGCGCGACTAGGTGTTATGGAAGGCACGCGAGTTCACAAGTTCGGTGGCGCGGATGGCGCGGTCCTGACGAGCGCGCAGGGCGTGGAGGAGGAAGTCCGCCTGATCAGCCGCCAAGTGCTGATCCACCTCCGGGACCATTACCGCGGCTCGCTCACAGAGCCTGACTTCGAGGATCTTGCCCAGGAAGCCCTGGCCGAGCTTCATCGCCGGCGTTTGCACGGGCAAGAGGTGCGCGAACCAGTCGCCTTAGCGAAGAAGGTCGCCTGGCGTCGTGCCCGTGACCTGGTCCGTGACAACCACTCCATCCCCAGGGATCCGCGAGACGAACTCTTCGAGCTGCGGCCCGACGAGGCGGCTGATCTTGATCGAGCGCTCGCTGCAAAGGCCGAACTCGCGCGAGCGATTGAGGCGGCCGAGCGCTTGCCTGCCGACGAGCAGGCCGTCTATCGCTCTCACTTCTTTCAAGGACTGAAACCGCGCGAGACCTGCCAAGCACTAGGCGTTCGCCGCCGGGAGTACTACCTGCGGCTGGAGCGCGCGACGCTCGCGGTCCAGCATTCGCTCGCCCCCCACCGCTACGAGGCAGACCAGCGCGAGCTGCTCTTGGCCGTGATCGGCGGTTCAGCATCGGCGGCCGAGCTGCGCCGGGCCAAGCGCCTTGTCCGCAACGACCCCGCCGCCGCGGCCTTGGTCCGTGAGCTGCGCGAACTCCACCAAGGCGCTGCTGCAGTCCTGCCGGTGCCGGTGTTCGAGGGCCTCGACAGGACCTCGGTATTCGAGCGGCTGGTGGACCGTGTTGCTTGGATTCGAGATGGCGCACCAGGATCGGACGCCATGATTGAGCAGGCGGCGACTGCGGGCAACGCCAGCGGCGCTGGCCGCGCGGTGGGTGCTGGCGGAGCGGGGGTTCTGACGAAACTGGGACTGACCGGCGGCGCCAAGATCGCAGCTGGGTGCCTTGCGACCGGTGCTGTGACTGCGGCTTGCGTAGTCACGGGGTTGGTGCCCGGAGGAGCGCTCGATGGCGACGACGGGCGCGAGGCGGTGGAGTCGGGAGCATTCGAGCGGATCGACTTGCCGGCGATCGAACGCGACATCGTCAACTCCTCCGGTCGCGTCGGGACGGCCGATGCGAGCCGAAACGAGAAGCTCGAGCCAGACTCAACCCGCGATCGAGGCGAGTCGGTGAGTCCGGCTGTCGACCCATCGACGCCTCCAGGCGAGCAGGAGTTTGGGGTTGCTTCGGCGGCTCCGGCCCCCAGTCCCCCGGCGGCGCCTGGCGGTGCGGCCAGCACCGACGACGTACAGAAGGAATTCGGGCCGTGAGCCCGTGCACGAGAGGAGAATCAATGATCGGATCCATGCCCCAGCGCTGTCTTGGCGGCACTCTGGCGGTGATCGTGGTTGCGTTACTGGCTACGCCGTCCGGTGCTAGCGGCGCCGGTGCCACCTACGAGGTCTTACAGTGCCACGCGCAGAATCGAGGCATCGCCGATGCTCGAATCGTTGAGCCCCGGGCTTATGGGATCTCCGTCGGCTGTGCCGATCCCGGTGCGGAGAATTCGATGCGAATCATTAGCCGCTTGGGCGCCGCCAAGGGCAGCGCCGGCCGGATTCGGTGGGTCGCGCCCAATCAAGCCGGCTTCACACGGGTTCGCGTCGAGGCGAAGCTGCGCCGCGACAATGGCCACTACTCGCGCCTCTACATGGCTGACGCGGAGGGCCGGGAAACGCGCCGGATCGCATTCGGCGACGGGTTACCGGGCGCCTTTAACTCGGAGACGTGGGATGGTCAGCGCGAGGAGCAGTTCGTCGCGGAGCTTGGCTGCGATGAACGCGCAGGGTGCCTGCAGAGCAACACTGCGAAGACATGGATCCGAGAAGTGAAGTTGGAGCTTGCCGACTTTGCAGACCCGACGATTCTGATCGATGGATCACTGTTTGGGAGCGGCTGGCACCGGGGCGAGCGGGAAGTTACGTTTCGGGGTGAGGATTCTGGATCGGGTCTTGGTGAGCTCGCGGTCACGGTCAACGGTTCGCGACTGGGAAGCGTGCCCGGCACCTGTGCTGGGGTGATCCCAGGTTCGGGGCTGGCCAGCCGATTGCGGCCATGTCTGGGCGAGATTTCGGCCACGACCCTCCAGCCCTCCACTCACGAGCCGCCCTTCCATGATGGCCAGAACACGGTTGCCGTCTGCGCCCACGACTTCGCTGGCAACGAGACTTGCGAGAAGCGCCAGATCGCTGTGGACAATGCCGCCCCGACGCTTGCCTTCACAAACGTCCAAGACCCCGAGGATCCAGAGTTGATCCAAGCACCCGTCTCCGATGCCAACTCTGGCGTCGCTGGGGGCGAGATCTCCTACCGCGCGGCCGGGCAGACCCTCTGGCAACCACTTGAGACCATCCTGGAATCCGGCGTCCTCAGGGCGCGCGTCGACTCGTCGGCGGACCCATCTGGAACTTACGAGTTCCGTGCACTCGCGACCGACGTTGCGGGCAACCGGGTCGAGACAACCAAGCGCGTCGACGGTCTCGAAAAGCGGCTCGAATTTCCGCTCAAGTCCGGCGTTGAGTTACACGCAGCGCTCCAGCCGGGCGGCTCGAAGCGGATGACGATCGGCTACGGCCGTCGCTCGCTGGTGGCTGGCCGGCTGACCGCCGCGTCCGGGGCGCCGATCGCGGGCCAGGAAGTGGTCGTCGTCGAGTTCTTTGGCGAAGGCGCTCTGATTCGCGAGCGAATTACTCGCGTTCTCACGGATGCACAAGGCGACTGGCAGACCCGGCTCCCCGCCGGCCCGTCGCGGCAGGTCACCGCGAGTTACGGGGGTAGCCAGCGCTACCTGTCCGAGTCGGTCGTCGGTGGCCGCTTGGCGGTTCGGACCCGGGCCTCGCTTCGCCGCTCGAAGGGCAGGGTGCCCGAAGGCGGCAGAGTCGTCTTTCGCGGCAAGCTCGGGCGTCTTGGCGCCCGGATTCCGACGGGCGGCAAGCTGCTCGAGCTTCAGGTGAAACAAGCACCGAGGACTTGGCAGACGGTCGGCGAGGGCTTTCGCTCAAGGGACAGCGGCCGCTACAGGGTCCCCTACCGTTTTGGCAACTTCTACCAGTACGACGTGCGCTTCAAGTTCCGGCTCAAGGTCGCCCGCGAGGCGAACTGGCCCTACAAGGCGCCGGTGCGCTCACGGGCACGCAAGGTGACGGTTCTGGATCACTAGGGGCGCCTCGTATGCCGAATTGCGCTGGCGATCGCGACGCGCTTCCCAAAATGACTAGGGGCGCGTCGTTTGGCGCCGGGGTTTGTTTGTCTTTAGGAGACCGAATGCACCAACCACGAGGAGCGAGCCGTGAAGATCCGCCAGCACTTGTCGTACGCGAACGTAGTCGCCACCCTGGCGCTTGCGGTCGCCCTAGGTGGCACCGGGGCCTACGCCGCGGGCGTGATCGGCTCCGGGGATATCGAGAACAACTCGATTCGCAGCAAGGATCTGAAGAACCGCAAGGCCGTTAAGGCCGTCGATGTGAGGCGCGACGGGCTCACCGGCAAGGAGATTCGTGAGCGCACCTTTGACGCAGCCGAGTTCCGCGCCGTTGGCGGGTGATCAGGGGAGCTGCGATCCAGGCGACGCGACCTTCGTCGACTGCGCAGCGACGGCGATTAACCTCAAGTCCGCTGCGCGACTCCTGGTCATCGTCATGGGCGAGTTCCACAGCGAGGGGGCGGCCGCCAGCCTCACCTGCCGGATCGCGGTTGACGGTGTGAACTCGCAGGCCGGGGCCTCGCCGGGCGAGGAGACGACTGACAACACATCATTGGGGGCGACCGATGGCCTGGGGGCCACGCTCGTGACCGAGCAACTAGCGCAGGGCCCGCATCAGTTGGCCCTGCGCTGCTCTCAGCCCAGCGCCGAGGATGGTCGGCTCGGTTCGGCGTCGATTGCAGTGTTGGGCGTCAGCGGTTGAGGCGGGCGTGGCTGTGACTGAGACGGTCGCGATTGTCGCTTCGGGCGCGGTTGGCGCGTGGATCTTCGGCGGCGCGGGGCTTCGCGCCTTCGGCCTGGTCGCCACGTTCAGTGGCATCGTTGTCGCATCGCAGGGCAATGCCTGGGGCATGCTTGCGTTTGCAACCGGTGTGGCTATGTGGCTCATCGGGCACTGCCACTTCGCGCTTCGGCATCGTTTCTGGAAGAGCGCCTTAGCCCAGTCGATCGTCGCCCGGGTTCCGCTGGCGCCGAACCCGGCGGCAGACTGCCGCGTGCGGACCTAGCCCGCGAGCGCCCGGAGAGGGCGCTTGTCTCCTGTCTTCCGGTTCCCACCGGTCGCCACCGTTGATGGGGACGGCTGAATGAGCAGTGCCTCTGAGGTTTCCTAAGTCCTCTACGTTCGCCTCAGATCGAGACTGCGAACGAATCTCGGACATTCCGGTCGCCCGCGCGACTAGGAAGTATGGGAGTCGCAGTTCGAGATCGGATCCGGGCCACCCGCCGCGAGCGGGGCGTGATCGTAATCGGCGAGGAGCAGATCCTCGATCCGGAAACCGGATCGCGTGATCGTGCGTCGACGGCCGCCTCGACCGTGGCTCTCCCCGCTGAGCCTTCATCTAGCCCGCCCGCGCCCAGCATCAAGAGCGCAAACAGGTTCGTGCCCACGGAGCATCCCGATCGGGTCGAGCCCGGGCGTCCCGCCAAGAACGGTCCCGACAATGTCAGGCCTGACTCGGCGTCCGGCTTTGGCAAGATGCTGGCCGTAGCCTTGGTCGCTTCCGTTGTGGCCGCCCTGCTGATCGTCGCCCGAGATCCTGGAGCGCCAACGCCGACTGATCCCCAGGCCAGTGCGGCAGACGAGCGTCGGCAAGCGGCGTCCCACCTCTCTTCGCAAGACCGCGGCATCCGGCGCCCCGAGCTCGTTCGACGGGCTCCTCGCCCCCAGCGAGAAGAAGCGCCGCTCTCGGCGCCCGCGCCGGCTCCCGCGCCCACAGCACCACCGGCGCCGGTCTCCCCACCGGCGCCGGTGAGTGCTGCTACCTCCTCACCATCGCCCATTCAGCCAGCGCCGGCCAGCTCGGACGTCGTCCAGCAGGAGTTCGGGCCTTGAGCACGATTGGCGAAAGTGTGGAGGTCGTGCAGCGCTCGGCACGGCTCGAGCGGCTTCGTGCACGAGCGCCACGACTTCTCCTCATCGCGACTTTGGCGCTGACATCGGTGCTAGGGGTGCGCGAGCTCGTCTCATCCGACGAAACCCCGACGAACGCCGGGGATCAGCTCACGCCTGACTACGCGCTTGAGGATTTCGCGCAAGGCTTCGCCCGCGCCTACCTCACCTACGAAGCGGAGCGGCCACAGGTTCGCGAGCGCGCACTGGCTCCATACACATCGGAGGCGATCGACGCGGGCGCCGGGCTGGTTCCCGCCGCGCGACGCTCGCAAGCGGTCGCTTGGACCCGCGTCGCCCAGAACCAGGAGGCATTGGCGGGCGGCCGGATCGTGGTCGTGGCGACGGGTATCGCGGGCGAGACGGTCCCGCTCTACCTGGCGGTGCCGGTCGATCGGATCGAGGGCGGCGCAATCACTCTCAGCGGCTATCCCTCGCGGGTCGGCGCCCCGGCGACAGCGCAAATAGGCCCCGCACACCGCGACGAGGTCTCCGACGAAGAGGTCCTGACCGTCGCCGAGCGTGTCGTTCGCAACTACCTGGCCGGCGAGCGTCAAAACTTGGCCGCCGATCTCGCGCCGGGCGCGTCGGTCTCGATCCCCGCCCAGCAGTTGGAGGTCGACTCGGTCGAAGAGATCGTCTGGGCGGCAGGGATCGACTCGAGCGCCGTATTGGCGACCGTGATCGCCGCTGACGAGAGCGGGACGAGTTGGACGCTGACCTACGAGCTCGGCGTCGAGCGGCTTCGTGGCCGCGTCCTCGTGAGCTTCATCGAAACCTTGGCAAACAAGACCTGAGGAGGGTTCTTCCATGCGTATACAGCCAATGTCAACGCTGACAATCACTGCCCTGATTGCCGGGCTTGCGCCGCCGGCCGCCCACGCCCAGAAGAGCAGCGGCGGAGGCGGGGTCGAACAGGCGGGCGACAATGCAGCCGACTTGATCTCCAATCTCGTCGGCC
>Ga0136621_1000534_pt1 | contig 15062 bp, 14 predicted proteins | sample AntDryUQ445A2306_FD_104673 | JGI IMG/M metagenome (GOLD analysis project Ga0136621, IMG submission 104673) | Polar desert sand microbial communities from Dry Valleys, Antarctica - metaG UQ445A (23.06) | ecosystem: Environmental > Terrestrial > Soil > Desert | place: Antarctica: Dry Valley...
CCTGGTGAAGGTCACTGCCGCGCATCGAGTCGTTCCTATGCTGTGTCGGACGACGTGAATTTTAACCGCTCTCGCTTCATACAAAAAATGTGGAACGACGGTTTTTCAACAGCCTGCTAGAGCGCGTCTATGGCTCCTGATGATCGCGACGCAGCTTACATATGGGACATGCTCGAAGCGGCGCAAGACGTGGTCGAGTTGATGACTGGCAAGACTCGCGAAGATTGGCGTATCAACAAGATGCTTCGCATGGCGGTGGAACGAGGATTGGAGATCATCGGCGAGGCGGCAGGTAGAGTGTCGAAGCCATTTCAGGATCAGCACCCCGAAGTTCCTTAGCGAAGCATTATCGGCCAGCGTAACGTGCTGGCGCATCAATACGGCAAGATCGACTACGATTTGTTGTACCATACCGCGACGCGGGATGTGACGCGCCTAATCGGCATTCTTCCCACACTATTACCGCCACTCGAAAATGACGATCGGTGAATCCGGCTTGGAGCAAACATTCGCGTCCGAATCTCGCGCTCATATAAGGGTTGAGCGTACCCAATAAGGGAATTATCATTCCCAATATGGGTACGAAACAAAAAAGCCTGTCCGACGCTTTGTTCACTGCCACCCAGCGCCGCGTTCTGGGCTTGTTGTTCGGTAACCCAGACCGAAGTTATTACGTGAACGAAATCCTTCGGCTCGCCGGCGCGGGCATCGGAGCCGTGCAGCGGGAGCTTGAAGGCCTGGAAGCTGCCGGCTTGGTGTATGTCACGAGAATCGGCAACCAGAAACATTACCAGGCAAATCGGCAATCACCTATCTTCGAAGAGCTACGCGGCATCGTCATCAAGACTTTTGGAGTGGCTGACGTTCTGCGCGCAGCACTGGCGTCACTCGCCAGGCATGTGCACGCCGCCTTCATTTATGGTTCAGTTGCAAAGGGAACGGACACCGCCAGCAGTGACATTGACGTGATGGTCGTCGGCGATGACATTTCCTACCCGGGCATCATCGGTGCATTCGAGAAGAGCGAAAAGACGCTGGGGCGGGCGATCAATCCCACCCTTTACAATCGCGAGGAACTTCGGCGCAAATTGGAGGCGGATAATGCATTCCTCAGCAGGGTTTTGAAGCAGCCGAGAATCTTTCTGATCGGGTCTGACGATGACATCAAAGCCTCTCGATAACCTTGTGCGGATCGGCAGCCTCAAGAAAGAGGCGGGAAGCCAACAGGAAGTTGACGGTCTGGTGCGGTCGGCACGAAATCGGCTACGCGACGCGCAGCTCGAAGAACTCTCATTTGATAGCTGGTTCGATCTCACATACAGCGCCTCCCACGCGCTGGCGCTTGCAGCGTTACGCTGGCACGGCTATCGATCCAAAATCGCTACCTGGTGTTTCAGTGCCTTGAGCACACACTCGGTATGGAATCCAGAGATTGGAAAGTCCTAGCGAAGTGCCATCAGCGGCGCAACGCGGCGGAATATGAGGGTTACTTGGAAGCGGATGAACAGTTAGTAACTGATCTCACCAGGATTACGTACATGTTGCTTGAAAAAGTTTCCGCGATGGGGCCGGTGTCATGAACTCTGCGACTATCATCCAGAAGCCCTGGACCTACTGAAAGCGCAAGCGCCCCGGGGCTGGGACAGAGCCTCGCCCGTTAGCCGGCACGGCGAACACGGAGGTGTTCGCGAGAAATGCCGGCTTACCCTGCGCGATGACGGGCGGTTCATGTTCGAGCATCACCGCCAGCAACGATCCCGATCGCGGCCGTTCGAATATTTCGATAATGTCGGCGCGCCAGTCCATGCGGATTCACGCGGCACCCGAGCCCGTTTCCTCCAGCTTGAGCCCGTCCGGCGCGAAGCAGACCCCCAGTTCGCCCGCGAGCATTTTCTGCAACGTGCGCCCCGCGAGCCGCGCGCGCCAGCCTTGCAGCACTGGAACGTCGGTGTCTCCCGCCACCAGCCGCTCCAGCGCGTTGCGCGTCGATAATGCGGCGGGACTGACCTCAAACTGCGCTGCCTGCGCGCGCACCAGCGCCATAAGCACGTCCACCATTGCGTCCTGCGCGGGTGTCAGATCAAGGCGCGCGGGCGGGCCTGGCCAGGTCGCTTCCGGTTCCTGTAATGCGTGGGCGATGGTGTCGATAAGTGTCGCGCCGTAGCGTTGTACCTGATGCGGTTGCAGTCCGCGCATGCGCGCCAGTGCGGTCTGATCGCGCGGCGTCTGACGCGACAGATCAACCAACGCCGGGTCCGGCAGAATCCACTTGCGCGGCTTGTCGCGGTGCGCGGCTTCCCGTTCCCGCCACGCGGCCAGCGCGCGCAGAACGTTGAGTTGACCTGACGAGAGTTTTTGTATGCCGCCAATGCGGCGCCAGACCTGCACGGCGTCGATTTCAAAGGTGTCGGCGCGCTGCAAGCGCTCGAAATCGTCCGTCAGCCAGTCGAGCCGGCCCTTGTCCGCCAGCATCGTCTGGAGCCTGGGGTAAATCACACCCAGATACCGCACATCGTCGGCAGCGTAATGAATCTGTTCAGCGTCCAGCGGACGTTCAGACCAATCGCTGCGCGTGTGCGTTTTCGAAAGCGCCACGCTGAGCATCTGCTGCACCAGGTTGGCGTAACCGACCTGCTCGCCGAAGCCGAGCAGGCTTGACGCGATCTGGGTGTCGAACACGGGCCGGGCCGGTTCGCCGCGCAATTGATACAGAATTTCCAGATCCTGGTGGGCGGCGTGCAACACCTTGACGATGCGCGTGTCGTAAATCACATCGAGCAACGGCGACAGACTGTCCAGCGCGAGCGGGTCTATGCAGGCCACCAGCTTTGGGGTGGCGATCTGCAGCAGGCACAAACGCGGGTAGTAGGTCCGCTCACGGATAAACTCCGTGTCAAGCGCAATCCATTCGGCATCTTGCAGACGCGCGCAGAGCGATGTCAGTGCTTGCGGCGTATCGATGTATAAATCGTCTTTGTTGACTGAGTCCTTCTCAACGGGTGCACGCATGAAAATCCTGCCTGGCTTTAAGTATCGGCAACTATTGTCCGCATGCATGATACTGGCGTTGGGTTGCGCTTTACCATTGCCGGGTCAGGCGCGGAACAAGGACGGCGGCATCGAGTGGCGAAGCGAGCATATGACCGGACATGCGCTGACGGGTAAAATCTGGGATACGGCGAATGCACGCTTCATTACACCAGCGGCGCTTTATGGCTTATTGCTCGATGCCGGTTTCGTGCTGCTTGGCGAGGTGCACGACAACCCCGATCATCATGCGCTGCAGCGGCGCGTGATCCAGCAGCTTGTGGCGCGCGGCCGCAGATCCGCCGTCGTGTTCGAGATGCTGGAGCGCGATCAGCAGGCGGTAATCGAGCGTACGCTCGCGCAGGATTCGAAGTCGGCAGATCGCCTCGGTAAGGTCACGCGCATGAGCGCGCGCGGGTGGCCCTGGCCGCTTTATAAACCCTTGATCGAAACCGTGATGGCGCTCGGCTTGCCGATTGCCGGCGCGGACCTGTCGCGCGCCACCGTAGACCGGATTGTGACGGAACACTTAAGCGTGCTGGGCACGGGGCGGATGCGGCGGCTGGCGCTGGACGTGCCGCTGGCAGCGCGTGGCGAGGAGATCATGCGCGCCGATATCGTGGCCGCGCATTGCGGATACGCGCCACACTCGCGGCTGGATGGCATGGTCGCGGCGCAGCGCGCGCGCGATGCGACGTTCGCCGATACGCTGCTCGCCCAAAACCTCGTCGAGGACAATGACGACGATACCGACGGCGCCATACTGATCGCCGGCAACGGTCACGTGCGCAACGACTTCGCCGTGCCGGCCTACCTGCGGCGGCGCGCGCCGGCCACGACGACGGCGAGCGTCGCGTTTACCGAAGTGGCCGCGGGCCAGACGGCGCCCGGCGATTACCTGCCGGCAGCGGCCGATGATCGAGCGACGTTCGATTACCTCTGGTTTACTCCCGGCAGCCAGCCACAGGATCCTTGCGCCGCGTTTGAGCAGCGCCTGCGCAAGCTGCGCCAGCCCGCGCTTTAAGCGTCGGATTCTGCGGTATCGGTGATATCGAGTGCGTTTTAATCCTGTGACAACAGGTCTATGATTACCTGACGCGGCGCGGCCAGACGACCTGGTCCGCAAGATTATGCCCCGCCGGAGATTCGCGGCATACCCGGCAACCCATTCGAACTACTACGTCATAAGGATCACCATGTTCTGGCGCCCAAGCAAACAAATGAAGGCACGCATATCCAATCTGCGCGCGCATCTTAAGGATGAGAATCCGGTTCTGGTCGATGTGGTCGGCAGATACCAGGATCTGGATAAGGTCGCCTACCGGCTGGGTCTGCTCGATCGGAACGAGTCGTTCGCGACCCGCATTTCCTGGTGGCCGATGATCGCCGTGCTGGGTACGTTCTCTGCCGGCAAGTCCACGTTCATCAATCAATACTTAAGCGCGCGCCTGCAACAGACCGGCAACCAGGCGGTGGATGACCGGTTTACCGTGATTTGCTACAGCTCGGACGACGAGGTGCGTGTGCTGCCGGGGCTCTCGCTGGACGCCGATCCGCGCTTTCCATTCTACCAGATCAGCGAAGAGTTGGACAAGGTCGCCACCGGCGAGGGCGGTCGCATCAATGCTTATCTCCAGCTCAAGACCTGCCCGTCGGCGAAATTACGCGGCAAGATTTTCATCGACTCGCCCGGTTTCGATGCCGACGAGCAACGCAACGCCACCTTGCGCATCACCGATCACATCATTGATTTGTCGGATCTGGTGCTGGTGTTCTTCGATGCCCGGCATCCGGAACCGGGCGCCATGCAGGACACCCTGGAACATCTGGTCTCCGGCACGGTGCAGCGCAACGACGCCAACAAGATGTTGTTTATTCTCAATCAGGTGGACGTGACCGCGCGTGAAGACAACGTCGAGGACGTGGTGTCCGCGTGGCAACGCGCGATCGCACGGGGCGGGATCGCGAGCGGGCGGTTTTACACGGTATATGACCAGGATGCGGCGGTGCCGATCGAGGACGCGAATCTGCGGCGGCGCTATGAAACGAAGCGCGACGCCGATCTGGCCGAAATCGGTCAGCGTATCGAGCAGGTCAGCGTGGAGCGCGTATACCGGATCGTTGGTTCGCTGGAGAGCATCGCGAACCGCATTGAGCAGCATAGTGTGCCCACGTTGCGCAGATCGCTGGAGCAGTGGTACCGGCGGGTGATGACGCTGGATCTGCTGATCATACTGCCCATATTGCTGCTGCTACTGGGTGTCAGCATTTCGGCGGGTTACTGGGACGGCATCGTCTTTTCACCGCCGTGGATCGATGCGCTGGGTGCGGCGTGGATCACCTTGACCGTGCTTTGTGTGGTACTTGCGGCCGGCGTGCTGGGGATTCATTTCTGGATGCGCGCGATAATCGCCAAACGCATCGCGCGCCGGCTCAAAGACGATCAGGGCCCCGGTCATCTGGCGCGCGCGTTTTTCAGAAACACCCGCCCCACCAAGAGTGTGTTCCGTTCAACCCCGGCGGGATGGGGTAAGGCCAGCCGCAAACATATCGCCAAAGTGCGCGAGGCGGCCGACAGTTTTGTGCAGAAGCTCAACGATCGCTACACCAATCCGTCGGGCGGCGGCACGGCTGAGAACGCCGGGGCGGATAAAGACGAATCGCCCGCCCGTCAGGCGGCAGGCTAGCACCTAACGCATGCTCCCCGGTCGGAAGGTGGCCTGCAACAGCACCGAAACACACGGCCACAGCAGCACGCTGCTCAGCACCGGCGCCCAGTACAACCAGGATTCCTGCGCAAAGCCCTGCATGCCGTTGATCCACAAGGTAGCACTTCGGTATAAGAGCAGCATGAGACCAACGAATATCGCCTGCTGATAAAGCGGGAACCAGCGCAGGCGCGGATACAGGCGCAAAGTGATGTAGGCGATCACCGAAAACCCCAGGGCGTGCGCGCCCAGCAGAGTGCCCTGGGTCGCATCCATGATGAGCCCGAGCGTCCATCCGGCGCCGATACCCACTTGGCGCGGCACAGTCAGCACCCAGTAAATCAGGGTGAGCGCCACCCACTCGGGACGCCACGCCACTGCCCACTCTGGCAGCGGCGCCAGGGTAAGCATGCCGGCGACCGCGAAACTGCTGACGATCGCCAGCGCGGAAGACGAGGAGCGGCTCATGCTGGCGACGCTGGCCACTTACTTCAGGGTGCTGCGGCTGTCGGCGCCTGCGCGGGAGCCGGCGCTGCCTTCGTACGCGTTTTAGGTTTGGGCGTCCATACCAGCAGGACCTCGCGGCTACTATCCAGATGCGAAATCGGTACGGCTTCGACGGTCGTAAACGGCTCTCCCGGCTGGCGATGCACGCGCGTAATCGTGCCGACCGGATAGTCCGGCGGGTAGCGTCCTGCCAGTCCGGATGTGCTGACCACGTCGCCCACCCGCACATCCGCGTTGACCGACACGTGACGCAGGCTCAGCACCTGTGGGTTGCCGGTGCCGTACGCCAGCAAGCGCAGGCCGTTGCGGTTGACCTGCACCGGCAGCGCATGGCTGGGATCGGAAATCAGGATCGCCGCCGAATTGAGCGGGTTCACTTGCGTAATCTGGCCCATGACGCCGTGCGCGTCCAGCAGCGGCTGACCCACGAACGCGCCGTGTCTAGCGCCCTTGTTGATAACGATGCGCTGCCGGTATGGGTCCAGATCGACCGACAGCAACTCCGCCACCAGTACCCGGTCGCGGCGCAGGTGCGTGGCCGATTTGAGCAGTCCACGCAGACGAATGTTTTCATGCTCCAGTGCGGTGAGCTTTTGTAGCCGCGCATTAAACAGGAGTTGTCGTGCACGCAGATTCTGATTTTCCTCGATCAATCGCTTGCGCGTCACCAGCGTGTGCGTTGACCACGACCCGGCACGCGACGGTAGATCCACCAGGTATTGCAATGGATAAATAACCGTGGCGAGCGATCTACGCAGCGGGTCCAGATGCGTATAGCGCTGGTCGATCGTCATCAGCACAATGGAGGTGATGACGCAGATCACCAGCTTGCCGGTGATCGATGCGTCGGCACTGAAAAGGGGTTTGATTGCCAGTGTCTCCCGGGCGGCCAGCGCGTTGAGGCGCCGATGTTAAACCACGGGTTGGGCAGCGGATACCGATGCCGGCGACAGTCGGTCCAGGCGGGGATACCGGCGGTCAGGCGGGCCGCACGAGCGGGGCGCCGTGGATAGCTACTCCGTCGCCAGAAAAGAGGCCCGCTTGGAATCTATCATCTCCAGTACGCGCCCGCCGCCGCGCGCCACGCAGGTGAGCGGGTCTTCCGCGATCACCACCGGAATGCCGGTTTCTTCCATGATCAGCCGGTCCAGATCGCGCAGCAGCGCGCCGCCGCCGGTCATTACGATGCCGCGTTCGGCGACGTCCGAGCCCAGTTCCGGCGGCGTCTGCTCCAGCGCGGTCTTGACGGCGCTGACGATGCCGAACAGCGGTTCCTGCAACGATTCCAGGATCTCATTGCTGTTGAGCGTGAAGCTGCGCGGCACCCCCTCGGCCAGATTGCGGCCCTTGACCTCGATCTCCAGCAGTTCCTTGCCCGGATACGCGGTGCCGATTTCGTGCTTGATGCGCTCGGCCGTGGCTTCGCCGATCAGCACGCCGTAGTTGCGGCGCACGTAACCTATAATGGCGTCGTCGAATTTGTCGCCGCCGATGCGTACGGACGAGGAATAGACGATGCCGTTGAGCGAGATTACCGCCACCTCCGAGGTGCCGCCGCCGATATCCAGCACCATCGAGCCTTGCGCCTCGTCGATCGGCAGACCCGCGCCGATGGCCGCCGCGATGGGTTCCTCGATGAGAAAAGTGCGACGCGCGCCCGCGCCGGTCGCGGATTCTCGGATGGCGCGCCGCTCGACCTGCGTGGCGCCCACCGGCACGCACACCAGCACCCTGGGGCTCGGCCTGAAAAATTTGCTCTGATGCGCCTTGCGGATGAAATGCTGGAGCATCTTTTCGGTAGTGGTGAAGTCGGCGATCACGCCGTCTTTAAGCGGCCGTATGACGGTGATGCTTTCGGGCGTGCGACCCAGCATGCGCTTGGCGTCGGTGCCCACGGCTTCGATGGTGCGTGCGCCACCGTTGCGATCATGCCGGATGGCGACCACCGACGGCTCGTTCAGCACGATGCCCTTGCCACGCATGTAGATCAGCGTATTGGCGGTGCCGACGTCGATGGAGAGATCGTTTGAAAATACCCCAAATATACGGTTCAGCATGTTGGGCTGCCGATTAATTCTTATGTATAAAGCGTAGTAATGTAGCAGCGGGGCCAGGTTTGGGCAAGCCGCGAAATATGATACTTTTGCGCGGTACTTTACTGCGGGAGACGGCAGTGGCGCTGAGCATTGATGACATCCGCAGAATCGCGCATCTGGCGCGGCTCACAATCGAAGAGCAGGATATTCCCCGCTACGCGGACAGCCTGTCAGAAATTCTTGGCCTCGTGGAACAGTTGAGCACGGTGGATACACAAGGCGTGCTGCCCATGGCGCATCCGCAGGACGTGGCGCAGCGGCTGCGCGCCGACGAGGTGACCGAAACCGACCAGCGCGCGTGCTTTCAGGAAAACGCGCCACTTACCGAGGGGGGCATTTATCTGGTGCCGCGGGTGATTGAATGACGTAAGAGGTTAGGAGTAAGGGGTGAGCTGCAATTGACTTGCTGGCCGATCTGCTACGCCTCACGCCTCAAGCTTCACTCTTCACACTACGTTTTCAGGCAATGCACAATCTCACCATCAAACAACTGACCGCTGGCCTGCGCGCGAAGAAATTCTCAAGCGGTGAGTTGACCACGCATTTCCTCACGCGCATCGAACAACATGCCGGCGCGCTCAACTGCTTCATCACCGTTACGCACGAGCAGGCGCTGGCGATCGCGGATGACGCGGATAAGCGCCTGCGTGGTGGCGAGGGCGGGCCGCTCACCGGCGTGCCCTTCGCGCACAAGGATATCTTTTGCACCGAGGGTGTGAAGACCTCGTGCGGCTCGCGCATGCTGGATAATTTCATAGCACCTTACGACGCCACCATGGTGAGCCGTCTGCAGGAGGCCGGCGCGGTGATGCTGGGCAAGACTAATATGGATGAGTTCGCCATGGGCTCATCGAACGAGACCAGCTATTACGGCGTGGTCAAGAATCCGTGGGATGCGCAACGCGTGCCGGGTGGCTCATCCGGCGGCTCGGCCGCGGCGGTGGCCGCGCGTCTGGTACCCGCGGCGACGGGTACGGACACCGGCGGGTCCATCCGTCAACCCGCCTCACTGTGCGGCATCACGGGGCTGAAACCGACTTACGGCCGCGTATCGCGTTACGGCATGATCGCGTTCGCCTCCAGCCTGGATCAGGCGGGTCCCATGGCCCGCGGCGCCGAGGATTGCGCGCTGTTATTGAGCGCGATGGCGGGCTTCGATACGCGCGATTCGACCAGCATCGATCGCCAGGTTCCCGATTACACCGTAAGCCTCGATCGCCCGCTGAACGGTCTGCGCATCGGCTTGCCGAAAGAATACTTTGGGGAGGGGCTGGATGCTGGCGTGGCTCAGGTCATCGATGAGGCGATCGCGGCGTATCGACTACTGGGCTGCGAAGTGATCGAAATCAGCCTGCCCAACACCAATCTCGCGGTACCGGTCTACTACGTCGTCGCGCCGGCCGAATGTTCCTCGAACCTCGCGCGTTATGATGGTGTGCGCTTCGGCCACCGCTGCGCGGATCCGAAAGACTTGCTGGATCTTTACCAGCGTTCGCGCGGGGAAGGTTTCGGGGCGGAGGTCAAGCGGCGCATCATGATCGGTACCTACGTGCTGTCCGCCGGCTATTACGACGCGTATTATCTTAAAGCCCAGCAGGCGCGGCGGCTGATCAGCGATGACTTCAAACGCGCTTTCGAACAGGTCGATGTCATCATGGGGCCGACGTCGCCGTCGGTTGCGTTCAAGCTCGGAGAAAAGGCCAGCGACCCGGTACAGATGTATTTGTCCGACATCTACACGATCGCGACCAACCTCGCGGGTCTGCCCGGCATTTCAATCCCCGCCGGCTTTCACCAGAATTTGCCCGTGGGCTTGCAGATCATCGGGAACTCTTTCGAGGAAGCCCGTCTACTGAACGTGGCGCACCAGTTTCAGCGAGAAACCGACTGGCATACGCGGACGCCGGAAGGCTTCGCGGAATAGTGTCCGTGAAGTGCGCGAGAAAAATTGCTTCCCTTTTTGCGCAATGCCGAGTGCACAGAAGCAAGCCCCAGGAGTTTGCGGCATAGCTTACTTTCTGCGTTCGCGGGAAGGCTGCATGCTAACGTTCTGCCTTTAAGTCTTTCGCGTTCTTCGCGGACCGCGCTCCAGAGGTAAATTAGATGCAATGGGAAACCGTCATCGGACTTGAGATTCACGCCCAGTTGATGACCCGATCGAAAATCTTTTCCGGCGCGTCCATCGCCTACGGTGCGGCGCCCAATACGCAGGCGTGCGCCGTCGATCTGGGTCTGCCCGGCGTTTTGCCGGTGCTGAACGAGGCCGCGGTGCGCATGGCCGTCAAGCTGGGGCTGGCGATCGGCGCGCAGATCGCGCCGCGCTCGGTGTTCGCGCGCAAGAATTACTTCTATCCCGATCTGCCGAAAGGTTATCAGATCAGTCAGTACGAGCTGCCGGTGGTGCATCAGGGACGCCTCGACATCGTGCTGGACGACGGCACGACCAAAACCATCGGCGTCACGCGCGCGCATCTGGAGGAAGACGCCGGCAAGTCGCTGCACGAGGATTTTCAGCGCATGACTGGCATCGATCTCAATCGCGCCGGTACGCCGCTCCTTGAGATCGTCTCCGAGCCGGATATGCGTTCGGCGAAAGAAGCGACCGCATACATGAAGAAGCTGCACACGCTGGTTCGTTATCTGGAGATCTGCGACGGCAATATGCAGGAAGGTTCGTTCCGCTGCGACGCCAACGTGTCGGTGCGGCCCGTGGGCCAGACGAAGCTCGGTACGCGCGCGGAACTGAAAAATCTGAACTCGTTTCGCTTCGTAGAGCGCGCCATCGATTTTGAGATCGAGCGCCAGATCAAACTGCTGGAAGGCGGCGGCTCGGTCGTGCAGGAGACGCGCCTGTACGATCCGGGCAGGGACGAAACCCGCTCGATGCGCGGCAAGGAAGAAGCCAACGATTATCGGTATTTCCCGGACCCCGACCTGCTGCCACTCGAAATCGATAGCGCGCTGATTGAATCGGTACGCGCCGGTCTGCCCGAACTGCCGGATGCAAAAAAGGAACGGTTCATCCGCGATTTTGGCCTGAGTGCGTACGATGCTTCCGTGCTGACCAGCACCCGCGAGTTTGCGAGTTACTACGAGGATGTCGTGCGCGCACTGGGTGGTAATCCAAAACTGGCAGCCAACTGGGTAATGGGTGATTTATCCGCAGCTTTGAACAAAGATGGCAACGAGATCAGCGCGAGTTCGTTAACCGCGAAAGCGCTGGCGGGGCTGCTCGCGCGTATCGAAGACAAAACCCTCTCCGGGAAGCTCGCTAAAGACGTGTTCGAAGCCATGTGGGCGGACGAAGGCGATGCGGATCAGATCATCGAAAAGCGCGGCCTGAAGCAAATTACGGACACTTCGGCGATCGAATCCATGATCGACGAAGTCATCGCCAGCAACACGCAACAGCTCGAACAGTACCGCGCCGGCAAGGACAAGCTGTTCGGCTTCTTCGTCGGCCAGGTGATGAAGGCGTCGAAAGGCAAGGCTAATCCGGCGCAGGTCAACGACATCCTCAAACGCAAGCTGAGTTCGTAGAAAAGGTAAAGGCCATCGCGGCGAAACCCGTTATGGGACGGCGCGCCCGCGGGTTGATTTCTTCCGGTGTGTCTATTATAGTTCGGACAATGTCCATTGTGACCAAGGCGAGGGCCGGACGAAGACCTATGAGTACAGAACAAGTAGCGGCAGTCCTGGGTGGAAGAAAGATACTGCGCCGTTCGATCACCAGCGCGATGCAGATGGCGGAGTTGGTCGCGCACGGTCTGCCCAAAGAGAGCGCGTTTCACTTGCAGGGTTTGCTCGCGCTCAATGACCAGCGCCTGTCCAGGAGCTTAGGGGTCAGCGCCAAGACGCTCGGTCGGCTGCGAAAGTCAATCGGTGGTCAACTCAGTTCCTTGCAGAGCGATCGCGTATATCGACTGGCTAGAGTGTTCGGACTCGCTACCGATGTGTTCGAAGATCAGGCCGCGGCGCGGGAGTGGCTGCTTGTGGCCCAGGTCGGGCTGGGTAATCGCATCCCGATCGAGCTTATGCAAAGCGAGGCCGGCGCGCGTGAGGTCGAGGACTTGCTGCTGCGCATCGAGTATGGCGTCTTCTCTTGACCATCGCGTGGCGGCTTGTCAAAGCCAGTCGCGCAGCCGATGCCTTTACTGGTGAAGGCGCCCGCCTGGCGGGAGGACGCTGGAATCAAAGAGGTACGTCGTTAGTTTATCTTAGCGGCTCGCTCGCGCTGGCGGCGCTTGAAACCTTTATTCACCTGACCCGGCATGATCGTCCGCCCGCATTCGTGAGCTTTCAGGTACACATTCCCGACCGCGTGGTTATCCGGACCCTAACCTCGGAAGAACTGCCGCGGAATTGGCGCGAAGAGCCGCCTCCGGATAGCACCAAAGCTATCGGCTCTCTATCGGCGAGCCAGCAAACAGAAGCCTTGCTGCGTGTGCCATCGGTCATCGTGCCAAGCGAATACAATCTGCTCTTGAACCCGCGTCATCCAGAAGCTGCGCGGCTGACTATATCCGAACCAGAATCTTTCTCTTTCGATCCGCGCTTGTGGAAGTAAGGGCTGACAAACCACAGTATGGGGGTAGAGATACGGTCACGCCCTGGCCGGCCGTCGCCTTGCTTGCCGCGCATTAATCTCGCTGCGAGGAATGCCTCCGTTCATATTGAATAGCGGGCGCAGCGCGCACCCGATACCGTTTGCAGATCGAATTTGACTTGCATCCAACAGATCACGCTTTTTAGGGTTTCGACGCTGTGACGCACATGTGCAGGAACACAAATCACAATTTTGTTCGGCGCCATGTCGAGCTATTGGATGGCGCTTGGCTAATCATCGCATTGTGCCGCTTTTGGCACGCGTACTTTATTAAGGAGACTCTCCATGTCGAAACAGCCTTCCGGCTCTCCGAGCCATAAGTCTTCTCCCATGACGTCGTCCGCGGCTGCACGCATTCAGAGCGCTACGGCCAAGAGTAACGCGGGTAGAACGCCAGCCAAGAGCTTTGCTGCTCGTGCGCAAAGCACGGCAGCCAAAGGCGGCAAGAAATAAGACACCGGCAGGAAAAAGAGGCCAGGCATCTGCCTGGCCTCTTGGAGATCCCGTAATGAATCAAACAGCATTGCCGCGCATTGGCGAGGTCTTGCGTAATCTCATTACTCGCGCCGGATATAGGGCACGGATCACCGAAAGGGGGCTTGAAAAGGACCTCGACGACCTGGCCGTAGAGAATCGTTCGGGCGCAGCAAGTGACATTTTATCCAGAATCGAGAAAGAGATTTTGCAAGCAATCGCTAATGACGCAGGCGCCGAGTGGGCAGAGTTGTTTGCGGTTGCGTGGCATCAGACATTGAAATCTCTTCAGGGCGTTGTCCAGAACGTGAATATGAGCCCGGTTAAGACGGCCAAGCCCGAGCAGCAATTCAACAAACCTTTGCCGTCCCGATGTTGGTGGGCTTCATACAGTTATCGTCAACGCGGGTTTCAGGCCCGGCTATCCTCGCGATGTGGAAGTCGCCCTTCGCTGCCTGGGTCACTTGGCTGGCGAAGCAACTCAGCGCCAAGGATGACGAGTTATTGACCGCAATCTCCACCGCCAGCGATGCTGACGCGCGTAGCGTTGTACGCTGGATTGCGGGCGATCCTATTGAAAAACTGCGTTACCCGCTGCGTCCCTGCGTGGAAGCATGTATCGAGATAGCGAGTAAGCAATCAAGCGTCAAACTGCTCAACCACGCGACAGGCTGGTTAACAATTGCCATTGCGCTCCAATCGCTTTCGGAAGCGGAACGCTCGGCTTTGCAGCAACACGCCCGTGATCGTCGCCAGCATCCATGGGCGCTGGAAGATGCTATTGAGACACTCCAGACGTTAGCTTATAAGGCGGGCGAGGACGGCGTACGCCACCTCGCGATTCCCACTCTTCAGGATATCGGCCGCTTATTTGCAGATCGACCACTCGACATTCAGGCCATCAATGCCCGTATCGAGGCATTCGCGAGTTTATTTGCCGATAAGAATGAACACATAAGACGTCGCTATCAGTATCTTCATGACGGATGCCAAGCAAGACTCGCTGCAATGCAAGGCGATGTCATCTCAGCAACGCAACTTTATCGGAACGCCGTCAGCGGATGTTGGTGGTGTGCTGGGTCGAACCAGAAACTCATTCTGGAGGAAGCGCTGCTTTATGCCGTGGGCGTCGGTGATCAAGTGGCAGCAAAGCATTACTGGGACAAAACGTTTCTGCTTGGCTTGAACAACCTGCCGAAGCGCGAGCTGGACGAGCAGGAGCGACGGCGCCTCGCCTTCGGTTTTCAGCGGATGTTCTATCCGCAAAAGGCCAATGACAGGGTGTTGCTGGGCATTGAGATAGTCGACGGGGAATTCAAACTCGACGCTAAAGCGCTTAGGGCACCGAATCGCAAGATGAAGTTTGCTGATGGTCGAACGCGGCGAACGCCATTTATGGACACTATCATGCGCGGCACCCTTGCTGAAGTGCGGCAGATGCTGGCGGCCGGTGGCGATGTGAATACCGTGATACCAGAATCAGGTGAAGGGCCGCTACTCTTTGCGCTTCAGCGCGCAAGAAACCAAAAGGACCCGGCGATTCTCCACGAGATCCTCCGGCAACCCCTAACCAAGGATACTGTAAACCGTCCGGCCGGCACTGGCCGAGAAACACCCTTACAAATTGCCAATGAAATGGCTGAC
>Ga0136621_1000537_pt1 | contig 15053 bp, 17 predicted proteins | sample AntDryUQ445A2306_FD_104673 | JGI IMG/M metagenome (GOLD analysis project Ga0136621, IMG submission 104673) | Polar desert sand microbial communities from Dry Valleys, Antarctica - metaG UQ445A (23.06) | ecosystem: Environmental > Terrestrial > Soil > Desert | place: Antarctica: Dry Valley...
CGCCGGCGCCTCCGGCTACGCCGCGAGCGACCGCATCCCCGAGCAGATCGCGGCGATGGTCTACGTCGACTCCGGTCCGGCGACGGGCGCGCTCGACCCCGACTTCGACGGCGTCGAGAAGCCCCTGCCCTCTCCTGAGGAGCTCGAAGAGGAGGAGAACCTCGACGGGCTCACCGAGGAGCAGCTCGAGACCTTCCGGCGGCGGGCCGTTCCCGAGCCGGGCGCCGCGCTGCGCGATGCGCCCGAGCTGAGCAACGACGCGCGCCTCGACGTGCCGAGCACGGTCGTGTGCACGGGGTACACGTCGGCGCAGTACAAGGAGGCCGTCGAGGAAGGCTATGCGTGGCTCGGGGGTCTCACCGAGCTGCGCGACGTCACCTGGGTCGACCTGCCGACGAGCCACTGGCCGATGTGGTCACGCCCCCGGGAGCTCGCCGGGATCATCGGCGACGTCGCGAAGGCTCACGGCTCCGGCACCTAGCTGCACTCGGCGAGAGCGTTGGACGCTCCAGACCTATCCTGGCCGGCGCGAGCGCCGCGTCAGTTCAACGTCGCGCGCGATCTGGGCAACGAGAGACTCCTCTGACTCGAAGACCTTCTCGTCACGGAGCCGTTCCCAGACCTCGACCACGAGGCGCTCGCCGTAGAGATCGCCCTCGAAGTCCAGGAGGTAGGGCTCGATGCGGCGCTCGGTGCCCCCGTAGTGCGGATTCGTCCCGATTGAGACGGCTGCGCGATGCTCGCGCGCCGAGCCGGCGTAGATCCCGTAGCGGGGACAGACGAGTCCTGGCTCGATGAGGAGGTTCGCGGTCGGATACCCGAGCGTTCCGCCACGTTGATCACCCGCTACGACGACGCCGTCGAGCTCGAACGGACGGCCGAGCATCACGGCGGCAGAGACGACGTCTCCGTCTGTGACCGCTGCACGGATCGCGGTCGACGACACGCCCTCGACCTTCGGCGGAACGAGCACTTGGAAGCCGAGCCGCTCGAGAAGCTCGGGGTCGCCCGAACGCCGCACGCCGAAGCGAAAGTCCTCCCCGGCCACGACCACCTCGGCGCCGATCGCGCGCAGGTAACGATTGGCGAACACTTCCGGGGTCATCTGCTGGAGCTCGGGGGTAAAGGGGGCGACGAGCGTGGTCTCGATGCCGGCGTCCTCGATCAGCTCGAGCCGGCGTCGGAGAGTCGTCAGGAGATCGACCCGGTTGCCGAGGGCGATGCGGGGGTGCGGATCGAACGTGACAACTGTCGGAGTCAGCCCCGTCCCCCTGGTTGCGTCGAGAACCGAGCGATGACCCCGGTGGACGCCGTCGAAGCTCCCGATCGCGACCGCTCGCGGCCTGGCCGCGACCTCCTCGGGCCTAGAGACGACGTTCACGCGGCGAGTCTCCCGAGCGCTTCCTCGGGCGAAAGGATCCGCTCCGGATCCGCCTCCTCGACGGAGAACGGCCCGATCTCCGTCCGGCGAAGCGAGCGGCAGTGGCCGCCGAGCGCTTCCGCGATCGCTCGCACATAGGTGCCCGAGGAGACGAGGAGGTCGAGCCGGGCGACGCCGCCGGTGTAGTCCTCGAGCAGGAGCTCGTGGACGATCATCCGGCGCACCGGCATCTCGACCGTCACACCGCGCCGGTGCAGCCGGTACGCGCGCTCCCCGTCGATCTTCACCGCAGATGCAGCCGGGATCGGAAGATCGACAGGTCCCCGCAGCCCTGCGAGCCGCACGTTGAGCTCGTCCGCTCCAGGGGGTTCGTGCTCAGCGACGATTTCCCCTTCGGGATCGCCGGTCGTCGTCGTCGCGGCAAGCTCGATCTCTGTCACGTAACGCTTGTCGAGACCCACGAAGCGCGGCTGCAATCGAGTTGCGGCTCCCGAAAGCAGGAGCAGCAAACCGGTCGCGAAGGGGTCGAGGGTTCCTGCGTGGCCTGTCCGCGCGCCCGTTCCCCGTCGCACGGAGGCGACGATGGCGAACGACGTCGGCCCGGCCGGCTTGTCGACGAGGATGATCCCGCTAGGAGCGAGGGCCCGCGGAAGCGGCATGCTCGAACTCCTCGACGATGAAGCGTTTGAGCTCGTCGAGGGAGAGCTCGCTCGAGAACCCAGCGGCCTGCCGGTGCCCGCCACCCTCGCTCTTGCGCGCGATCACCGAGACGTCGATCTCGTCCACCGAAGCCCTGAGCGATACCCGGTGCGCAGGCCCGTTGCCGCGGGCGGGCTCGCGGATGAGGGCTGCGACCATCGCCCCTTCCACTGCGCGCAGGTAGTCGATGATTCCCTCGGAGTAGGGCTCGGCGGCGCCGACCTCGGCAAAGTCGTTCTTGAGCAGGTGAGAGATCACGAGACGACCTCCCGAGTGGACTTCCGCCCGTTCGAGCGCGCGCGCGAGCAGCTTCAGCTTCGCGAACTGCACGTTTTCGTACACCGTCTGGAAGACCTTGTGCCAGTCCGCGCCCGCGTCGATCAGATCCGCGGCGAGCCGCAGCGCCTTGGAGCTCGTGTTGGCGTACTGGAAGCGGCCGGTGTCGGTGACGAGGGCGACGTAGAGCGGCTCGGCGATCTCGGGCGTGATCTCGACCCCGAGCTCGGAGAACACGTCCGCGAGGATCTCCCCGGTCGAAGACGCGTCCGCGACGATCAGGTTGACGTCGCCGAAGCGGGTGTTGTCGTGGTGGTGGTCAATGTCGACCGTGAAGGGCGAGCTCTCGAGCAGCGCGGAATCGGGCCCGAGGCGCTCCTCCTTCGCGCAGTCGACCGCGACGAGGACGCGCTCGGCATGATCCGGGGGCGGGTGTCGGTGGATGCCCTCCAGCTCGAGAAATGAATACTCGCCAGGGAGTGGCGCATCGCCTGGCACAAACATGACGCTCTCCTTGCCGAGCCGGCCGAGCGCGAGGTGCATCGCGAGGAGCGAGCCTAGAGCGTCGCCGTCCGGGTTCTCGTGCGCGCCGACGACGAACCTCTGGTTCTCGGAGAGCGCGGCCACAACCGCCTGCATGTCATCGCTGTTCGCTGTCATCGGGGGGCTCGGGCGCAAGCTCGTCGATCATCTTTCCGAGCCGGACGCCCTGCTCGACCGTCGGATCGTATTGGAAGGACAAGACAGGGGTGCGCCGCAGACGCAGCGCGCGCGCAACCTGCGCCTGCAGGACGCCGTGAGCAGCCCTGAGCCCCTCCAGCGTCCGCTCCCGCTGCTGTTCGGTTCCGAACACGCTGACGTAGACCGTGGCGTGCGCAAAGCCAGTCGCTGCCTCGACGCCGGTGACAGTCACGAAACCTATACGGGGATCCTTGAGGGTGGGGATCGTGTCCGAGAGAACCTGCCGGATCGCTTCGTTGACGCGGCGCTTTCGTCCGCCGTTACTCACCGGGAACCACGACTTCTCGATCCGCCCGCAGCAACTCGAACTCCTGCGAGCCGAGGTAGCGCACCACGGCGTCGAGCAGGTGCTCGAGCTCGCGGTGTTCCCTGGCCGCACAGGCAACCGTGAGCCCCGCACGCTGCCAGAGCTCGTGGTGCTCGACCTCGGCCACCGTCGCCCCGAAGCGCTCGTGCAGTTGGGCCTTGGCCGACTTTACGTACCTCCGTTTGCCCTTCAGCGACGCGTTCTCCGGGAAGTGAAGCTCGACGGAGAGAATGCCCACGTATCCGGCCACGGCTGTATTCAACCGTTGTACGGAGGACTGATGCTCGCGCGGGAGACTTCTACGCCGAGCCGTCGGACGACGCGGCGGCCGCTACCGGCGCCGGCTCGTCGAGATCTGTCCGCTCGATCTGGCGGGTCTCGTACGCCTCGAGAATGTCGCCCTCTTTCACGTCGTTGAAGCCGTCGAGAAGGATTCCGCACTCGAAGCCCTCGGCCACCTCGCGCGCGTCGTCCTTGAAGCGCTTGAGCTGCGAGATGGAGGTCTCGTAGATCACGGTGCCGTCGCGAACGATTCGCACCTGCGCTCCACGTCGGACAACCCCCGTCGTGACCATACAGCCGGCGATCGTCCCGAGCCGCGAGACCTTGAAGAGCGCTCTGACCTCGGCCTCGCCGAGCGTCGCCTCGGTCTGTACCGGCGTCAGCATCCCTACTAGCGCCTTCTCGATGTCGTCGGTGAGCTGGTAGATCACGCGATAGGTGCGGATGTCGACGCCTTCCCGTTCTGCCAGCACGCGCGCATCCGCGCTCGGGCGCACGTTGAACCCGATGACGAGGGCGTCCGAAGCGGAGGCCAGGTTCACGTCGTTCTCGGTGATCCCGCCGACGCCTGTGTGAATGACCTGGACGCGCACCTCGCTGTGCTGGATCTTCTGGAGCTCGCTCAACAGGGCCTCCACGGAGCCCTGTACGTCGCCCTTCAGGACGATGTTCAAATCCTGGATCTCTCCCGCGAGGAGGTCGCCGTGGAACGACTCGAGCGAGACGCGGCGGCGCGGACGCTGGGCGAACTGCTCGCGCCGGAGTCGCTCGCCACGCACGTTCGCAAGGTGTTTCGCCTGGCGTTCATGCTCGACGACGCGGACGAACTCCCCGGCCGTCGGCGGATGGTCGAAGCCGAGAATCTCGACCGGGTCGCCCGGCCTCGCCTCCTTCACCTTCTCCCCGCGATAGTCGTACAGCGCCCGAACCTTGCCGGCGGCATCGCCCGCCACGGCCGCGTCACCCACCCGCAGGGTGCCCCGATGGATGAGCACCGTGGCAACCGGGCCGCGTCCGATGTCGAGCCGCGACTCGATCACGACCCCTGAGCCCTCGGCGCCGGCGTTCGCGCGCAGGTCGAGCTCCGCGTCCGCGACGAGCAGGATCTTCTCGAGGAGCTCCTCCAGGTTCGTCCTCTCCCGCGCGGAGACCTCGGAGAACTGCGTCGTCCCGCCCCACTCCTCGGGCTGCAGGCCCTCGGCCGCGAGCTCGCTTCGCACGCGGTCCGGGTTGGCGTCCGGCATGTCCATCTTGTTCACGGCGACGACGATCGGCACCTCGGCGGCGCGGGCATGCGAGATCGACTCCTTGGTCTGCGGCATGACGCCGTCGTCCGCCGCGACGACCAGCACCGCGATGTCGGTCACCTTCGCCCCACGGGCGCGCATGGCCGTGAAGGCTTCATGGCCGGGGGTGTCGAGAAACGTGATGCGTCTTCCGCCCACCGTCGCCTGGTAGGCGCCGATGTGCTGGGTAATTCCGCCGGCCTCGGTATCCACGACAGAGGCCTCGCGAATCGCATCGAGGAGCGTCGTCTTTCCGTGATCGACGTGACCCATGATCGTGACCACCGGGGGTCGCGGGATCAGGTCGGCCTCGTCGTCCTCGTACTCGGCGGGCTCGAGCTCTTCCTCCGCAGCGTGCTTGATCGTGACCTCGCGCTTGAGCTCCTTCGCGATGAGCTCGATCTCCTCGTCGGCAAGCGATTGGGTCGCGGTCCGCATCTGGCCGAGCGACATCAGGATCTTGATCAGCTCGGGCATCGTGACGCCGAACGCCGCAGACAGGTCCTTGACGGTCGCGCCCGACTCGACAACCGCAGGCCCGCTCGGCGGAGCGACGGGCTGCTGTTGGCGAGGAGGCCCGACGCCGGAGCGGTCGCGAGGCTGCCTACCCTCGCGGCTCCGCGCGCCACCGCCTTCGATGACGACGCGCCGCTTGCGTCCCGCGGAGCCACCGCGGGGGCGAATCGGGCGGTTTGGCCCCTTGCGTCCGTCAGCCATCAGCGCTCAATTCTAGGGCCGTCCTCGAGTGACGGAGGATTGCCTTCCAGAGACACGTCTGCAACGAGCTCGACGTCCAGCTCCGACTCTGACTCGGGAGCGAGGAGCTCCTCCTCGGCCGCGCCCGTCCCATCGACAGCAACGGGCTCCCGCTCCGTCCCCACGAGCGCCTGGTGAGCAGGAACGCCGCAGTACCGAGATCCCGGCAGCGCAGCATTCGGGCAGCGCTTCCCGTTCGAGAGGATCGCTCCACAGCGGCCGGAGTACTCCTCGTCGTCGGTGGCCCCTGCGTATGCTGCCTCGGCCTCAGCTTGCGCGAACTCCGACTCGGACTGGATGTCGATCTTCCAGCCGGTGAGACGCGTGGCGAGACGCGCGTTCAACCCTTCCTTGCCGATCGCGAGGGCGAGCTGGTCGTCCGGCACGATGACGGTCGCCTCTTTCGTCTCGTCGTCGATATACACCTCGCGCACGCGGGCAGGCGAGAGCGCCTTTGCGACGAAGCGCGCGGGCTCGGTGTTCCAGGGGATGATGTCGATCTTCTCTCCCCTGAGCTCGGAGACGACCATGCGAACGCGCGATCCGCGCGGGCCCACGCACGCGCCGACGGGATCGACACCCTGCATGTGAGACTCGACCGCGATCTTCGACCGGTATCCCGGCTCGCGCGCGACACCGCGAATCTCGACCAGCCCGTCGGCGATCTCGGGCACCTCGAGCTCGAAGAGCGCCCGGATCAGCTCCGAGTCGCGCCGGGAGAGGATCACCTGCGGGCCCTTCGTGCCCGAGCGAACCTCCGCGATCACGGCCTTGATGCGGCTTCCCTGCTCGTAGCGCTCACCGTCGACCTGCTCGGAGCGCGGAAGCAGCGACTCGACCCGCCCGAGGTCGACGAGCACATTGTTGCGGTCGCCCGCCTGCTGGACGATTCCGGTGACGACCTCGCCCTGGCGATCGACGTACTCCTCGTACATGATCGCCCGCTCGGCCTCGCGGATGCGCTGCTGGATGACCTGCTTGGCCGTCTGCGCCGCAATCCGGCCGAAGTTGTCGGGAGTCACATCCGTGCGGACGATCTGATCCGGTGGAACCTGCGCCCAGTCGAGATCGAGATCTTCGTCGGCGATCAGCGTGTGTTGCCGCTCGCCGGTCTCCTCCTCGACCTTCTCGAGCTCGGCGATCCGCGCCTCGCGGGCGGTCTCGATGAGACGGAATTCGATGTCCTCCGGAATCTCGATCCCGTTGACTCGAAACTCGCCCTCGCCGTCGAGCTTGACCTCCGCATGCCGAGTGGCATCGGGCGTCTTCTTGTACGCGGCAAGTAGCGCGTCCTCGAGAGCGGAGATGAGGATGCCTTCGTCGATCCCCTTCTCCTTTTCGATGGCGTGGATCCCTTCGATGATCTCCTGGCTCATGTCGTCAACCCCTCGTCGATCAGATTCGCCCGCACGATGGCGTCGTACGGGATACGTAGTGGGTCGGAGTCACCCGTCGTTGCGAGCAAGACCGCGCCGTCTCCGGCGTCGACCAGCTCACCTTTGAAGCGGTTCCGCCCAGCGATCTTGTTTTCCGTGCGCACGGCGACGTGTCGCCCTCGGGCGAGCTCGAAGTGCTCCGGCTTGCGGAGCGGGCGCTCGGGCCCCGGCGAGGACACGTCGACGGTGAAGTCCTGGCGATACGCGTCGAGCAGCCGTGTCACCTGCGCGCAAAGCGCGTGGTCGACACCGCTCGGATGGTCGACGTACACGCAAAAACGGCTCGGCGAGACGAGCTCCACCGCCAGCACCTCGACCCCTGGTACGCCGCGCTCGACCGCAGGTGCGATCTCCTCCTGAAGCGTTCGTTCGCGGGCATACGTGCTCAATCCGTCCTCCGACTCGGGGGCCTCTCAAAAAGAATGGGCGCTGCGCGCCCATTTCGTGAAGCCGGTGAAATGTGGTGTGTGCAGGATAGCACCGTGAGATCCGGGTGCCGTCAGGTCGTCGCGACGAGCGCGACGCCGGCGACCACCAGCGTCGCCCCGACGATTCGGCCGGCCCCGACGGGCTCGCGGAGCGCTATCGCGCCCAGCGCAACGGCGAGAATGATGCTCGTCTCGCGAACTGCCGCGACTGCGGCGGCCGGAGCGAGCGAGAGCGCCAGCAGAGCAAGCGCAAAGGCTGCAAACGAGGCGACACCTGCCGCGATCGCCGGCCAGCTGACCTCCGCCCGCACGCTCCCGAGCCGGCCAGTGGCCGCGTACGCGACGACAGCTGCGACCGCGACCGGAAGCAGGACGAGCTCCAGGTAGGCGATCGGCGACGCGTGCTCGATGCCGGCGTTGTCCACCAGCGTGTACGCCGCGATGGTCGCCGCGATCGTGAGCGCGAGCGCCACGCCCCTCCCGTCGACAGGCCCGACGAGACCGCGAACGAGGAGGACACCGCCTCCCACGAGGACGACGCCGAGCGCTTGCCAGAGACCGAGCGTGACTCCTGCGACGGTCGCTCCGACCAGAACCAGAACCGGTGCTACTCCCCTTGCGATCGGATAGACGAGGCTCAGGTCGGAGCGGCTGTACGCCGCGGTCAGGAGGAAGTAGTAGACGATCTCCAACAGCGCCGACGCGACGATCCACGGAATCGCAGCGGCCTCCACGCGCCAGCTGAGAGCTGCGAAGGGCGCGAACGAGATCACGCCGACGACGAGAGCGACCGTGGTCGCCGCGCGGACGTCGCGCGAGCGCGCAAGAAGAACGTTCCAGCCGGCGTGCAGGGCGGCAGCGCCGAGCGCGAGCGCCAGAGCCGCGGGCGCCACGCTAGAGGCTTGTCCGGAAAATGGTCGCGTGCCAGGCGGTCTGATCCACTTTCCGGACAGGCCCCTACTAGGTGTCGAGCACGATCGTCACGGGCCCGTCGTTGACGAGCGACACCTCCATCCGCGCGCCGAACCGACCACGCGCGACCGCAATGCCCTCCTGCGCGAGCCCCGCGCAGAACCGCTCGTAAAGGGTTTGCGCGAGACACGGCTCAGCCGCATTGGTGAAGCTCGGCCGGTTCCCCTTCCGCGTATCTGCGATCAGCGTGAACTGGCTGACGACGAGCGCTTCCCCCGCGACTTCCACAAGCGAGCGGTCGAAGCGGCCCTCCTCGTTCTCAAAGATGCGCAGATACGCGGTCTTCGCCGCCAGGCGGTCGGCGTGGGCTTCTCCATCGTCCGCCGCGACGCCGAGCAAGATCAAAAGGCCCGCGCCGCAGGCGCCGACGACCTCGCCGTCGAGGGTGACCGAGGCTTCCCGAACACGTTGCACCACCGCCCGCACGGTCTACTCCGCGTCTGCGAGATCAGGCCGAGGACGCAACGACCGGGCGAGCTTGAAATGCGGCGTGGCTTCCTTGCGCTTCCCCTGGTTGACCAGCGCACGGGCCAGGGCGTGGTGGGCGAACTCGTCCGCGGGCGAGAGTTCGACGAGGGCACGGAACTCCGCCTCGGCTTCCTCCCAACGGCGCATCCGGAAGTAGGCGATGGCGAGCGCCTCGCGGATCGATCGCGACTCGGGCTCGCGTCGCTTTGCCTTCTCCAGCGAGACGGTCGCCTGCGCGTTCATCCCGCCCCTCAGGTGCTTCTTTCCCTGCTGGAACAGCTCATACGTGTCCGTCACGGCGACTGCCAACCGCGAATCAGGGAGCGCAGGGAGACGAAGCCGCGGAGGCGAGCGACCCGACGGACGTCGTCCGCCGCGCCGCCGGACGACACCGCCGAACATGCCGCGGCCGGGTCCGTCATCGTTTCGAGAGTAGACGCTCCACTTCGTCCAACACTGCCGCGGCGACCTCGCGCTTCGGCGCCTTCTCGATGACGCGCTCCCCGGCGTCCGAGAGAACGGTGACTTCGTTCTCGAGAGCGTCGAAGCCGATATTCGACCGGCTCACGTCGTTGAAGACGAAGAGGTCGGCGCCCTTGACCGAGCGCTTCTGACGCGCTCGCTCCAGCCCGTTGACCGCGTCGTCGGCCGCGAACCCCACGAGAACCCGGCCCGGATGCCGATCGGCGCCGAGGGCGGCGAGCACATCCATCGTCGGCTCGAGCTCGACTGTCCAGGGCTCCCCGTCCTTGGAACGCTTCTCGGCGAGCGCCGCCGACGGCCGGTAGTCGGCCACCGCCGCGGCCATGACGATGACATCGGCATCCGCCCGAGCGAGGGCTTCCCGCTCGAGGTCCACCGCTGTCGGCGTCTCGATCACGGTCACCCCGGCTGGGGCGGCTACGGCCAGGTTCGCAGCGAGCAGCGTGACGTCGGCCCCGCGCGAATGGGCTTCCGCGGCGAGCGCGACCCCCATGCGACCCGACGAGCGGTTCCCGAGAAAGCGAACGGTGTCGAGCGGCTCGCGTGTCCCTCCCGCCGATACGACCACCCGCCGACCCTCGAGCGACCCTGCAGGGCCTGCCGTGGATCCGAGCAGCTCGGCGACCCTGGCGACGATCTCCTCCGGCTCGACCATTCTCCCCGCGCCGACCTCGCCCTCAGCGAGCTCACCGTCCGCCGGCCCGATGACCTCGACTCCGCGGAGGCGCAGCTGAGCGACGTTGTCTCGCGTTGCGGGATGCTCCCACATGCGGACATTCATCGCCGGCGCGACGAGAACCGGGCCTGCGTGCGCCAGAGCAGCCTCCGTCAGCAGGTCGTCCGCCAGCCCGTGTGCGAGCCGGGCGAGCGTATTGGCCGTCAGTGGCGCGACCACCAGCAAATCGGCGTGCTCGAGATGGGGATAGGGGTCGTCGTTTCGCGACTTGCGCGCGAGCGCGTAGAAGGTCTCAGCCCGGACAAATCGCTCGGCCGCCTCGGTCACGAGCGGAAAGACGTCGTGCCCTGCGCGCACCAGCAGTCGCGTGAGTGTGCAGGCCTTGTAGGCCGCGATCCCCCCGGTGATGCCGAGCAGGATGCGTGCCATGCGCTCGCGCCGCTAGACGGGCGGAGTCTGGTACGTGATCTTCCCGCTCGCAACCTCTTCCATCGCCATGGTGAGGTAGTTCTTCGAACGGGATTCGATCAGCGGCGGGGGCGCCTCGTCGAAGCCGATGCCTTCGCCGAGCTGGTGGTGGTAGTTGTTGATCTGCCGGGCGCGCTTCGCCGCGACGATGACGAGGGCGTACCGGGAGTCATTGGTTCTCGCGAGCAGGGAATCGAGTCTCGGATAGATCATGGGCGGCCAATCGTACCTGCGAATACCATCTCGCACGCCACGACGGCTGCGACGGCGGCTGTTGCACGCTCCACGTCGTCGTTCCTGACCATGTAGCGGAAGAGATGCGCCTGCTCGAGCTGGTTCCGTGCGAGCGCGATTCGCCCACCGATCTCCCCCGTGCTCTCCGTCGCACGCTCGCGCAGGCGCCGCTCGAGCTCCGGGACGTCTGCGGCGATGAAGATGGTCACGCTCCCAGGGACCTCGTCCTGCACCCTGAGAGCACCCTCCAGCTCGAGCTCGAGGATGCAGACCCTCCCTTCGTCCGTGATGCGCTCCAACTCGGAGCGGAGCGTCCCGTACCGACGTCCCGATACATAGCGCACCCATTCCAGGAACTCTCCCTCGTCCACTCCACGTGTGAAGTCCTCATCCGAGAGGAACCGGTACTCGCGTCCGTCGAGCTCTCCAGGGCGTTGAGGCCGCGTCGTCGCCGATACAGCCACCTCGATGCCGCTGACGCGGTCGAGAAGACCCTTGATCAGCGTGCCCTTGCCTGCGCCCGACGGCCCGGTTACGACGAAGACGGGCCGCGCCGACGGCACGCGCCGCGACTACGACCGGTGGTTGAAGAGGTCGACGAGCTCGGTTCGCTGGCGCTCGGAGAGACCGCCGACGGTCTTCGACTGGCTAATGCGACAGTGATTCAACAGTCGCGCGGCTTTCACCCGTCCGAACTTGGGAACCGCCATGAGCATGTCGAAGACTTTCGCAGTGGAGACGAACTCGGGCGGGTCGAGGAGGATCGAATCGATCTGCGCCTGGCCCGCCTTCAGATCTCGCTTGAGCTGCGCGCGGCGCACTCGGACGTCGTTCGCTCGCTGGAGCGCCTCCATCCGTTGATCGAGAGAGCGGGCAGGCGCCTGCGCGTGCGTCTTCGAGGTGACCATGAGCCGGACGAGTCTACCAAGCGCGGAGCGCGGGTCAAGCCGCAATGTTTTGGCTAATTTGCAGGTCTTTCTTTGTTCTCTGTTTCGCTTACGATCCGGCCGTGAACGCCGATGCGTGTCCGAGTCGGCCGATCGAAGGTGCTAAGTCGTACCTATGGAAGCGCGGCTCCCGCTCGAGCTCACCACGGATCCTGGCAGGCGAGAACGGGTCGGCGAAGAGCACGGTGCCAAGCGCCACGGCGCTCGCCCCGACGGAGATGAAGTCCATTACGTCCGTCCCCGACACCACTCCTCCGATGCCCACGATCGGCAGCTCGACGGCGTTTGCGCACGCGTGGACGCACGCGAGAGCGATCGGTCGAAGCGCAGGGCCGGACGCGCCACCCCGGCCGAGCGCAAGTCGGGGTCGAGCGGTGCCTGAGTCGACGGCGAGCCCTCGGAGGGTGTTCACGAGCGAGAGCCCGTCCGCACCCGCGTCCGCTACCGCGCGCGCCAGCTCGGCGATGTCGGGGGTCGCAGGGGAAAGTTTCGCGTAGAGCGGCTTGCTGGTCGCATCTCGGGAAGCTCGCACGAGCTCGACTGTCGTCTCCGGCGCCTCGTCGACGTTGGGACAGGAGAGATTCAGCTCGATGACGGCGACCGCGTCGAGCGCGTCGAGCCGCTCGCAGCAGTTTCGGTAGTCGGACGCGGAGAATCCGCCCGCGGACACCCAGATTGGCACTTCCAACTCGGCAAGGCGAGGCAGGACACTCGTCGAGAAGATCTCGATGCCCGGGTTTTGGAGCCCGATCGAGTTCAACATCCAGCCGCCGGTCTCTGCGATTCGCGGTGGAGGATTTCCCTCTCGCGCAAGCGGGGTGACGGTCTTCGTGACGAACGCGTCGAGAGTCGTCGCAACCTCGGGCGCAGTGAGCGCATCGAGACATCCGCTCGCATTCAGGAGCGGAACGCTCATCGCTCTGTGGACAACCTGGCACGCATTTGGCACACATTCCCCTGTCCCGTGCGGACACGTCCAGGGTCAGACCCTTGTGTCTTTCGCCACGTTCTCACAGAACCGGGCCCTCGACGCACAGCCTGACATAGCGTCCTTCGCGCTCGACCACGCAGCCGAAACAGGCTCCGAAGCCGCACGCCATCGGCGCCTCCCAGGCGAGCTGAGCATGCGGAACGAGCCTGCGCACAGCCTCGAGCATCGGCTCCGGACCGCACGCGAGGACATCTCCGGGGTCGCCGGATAGGAGTTCTGTGACGAATCGAGGCTCGACGACCACGTCTGCACCGGGGAGAAGTCGAGCCGCCTCGGCGTGATGCTTGCTGCGGAAGCCGAGAAGCGCCGGCGGGCCGCCGAGCGCCTCGGAGAGATACGGCATCGGAGCGATCCCGACCCCTCCGGCCACGAGCACGGGCCGCTCGACCTCCAGCTCGAAGCCGTTTCCGAGCGGACCGAGGATGTGAATCGACTCTCGGGGCGCGAGCATTGAAAGCGCGCGGGTACCGGGACCGATCGGTTCCAAGAGGAACGCAAGCTCCCCGGGTGGAGCAAGGCAAAGGCTCATCGGACGCGGGAGGAGTTGCCCGGGTGCCTCGAGCATGAAGAACTGGCCAGGCACGCCTGGCTCCATCTCGCCTCGCTCGAGTCGGAGAAGCACGTAGGGCCCGAACCACTCCGTCCCGCGGACGTTCAACCTCTCCCGGGAGGCTCTCCGCTCGCCAAGTAACAGACTGTTACAAGGCAGGTCAGACTCCGCTTCCGATTCGCTCCTGCAACGAGAGCGCCGACTCCGCTCGCGCGTTCGCGATCGCGTGGACGGCCGCGGCGGCGCCAGAGATCGTGGTCACACAGGGCACGCGGGCGACCAGCGCTGCCTCGCGGATCAAGTAGCCGTCCGCGCGGGCCCCGCTGCCCTGAGGTGTGTTGATCACCAAATCGCAGCGCCCGCGACGGACGAGGTCGACGACTGTCGACTCGTCGGGGAGCGCGTCCGCGACTTTCGCGACCTCCTCGATCTCGAGGCCGGCCGCTCGCAACGTCCTCGCCGTGCCTTCGGTCGCGACGAGCTCGAATCCGAGGCCGGCGAGAGCCGCGGCGACCGCCACGGCGGCCGGCTTGTCCTCGTCCCGTACCGAGAGGAAGGCTGTCCCTGAGGTCGGAAGAGGCCGCCCCGCCGCGCGTTCTGCCTTCGCGAGCGCGGTCGGGAGGTCCGCGGCGCTTGCCATCACCTCCCCGGTCGAGCGCATCTCGGGGCCGAGCACCGGATCCGCGCCCGGGAAGCGAGCGAACGGCAAGACCGCCGCCTTCACGCTCACTTGCGTCGGCCGAGGCGTCGTCAATGCGAGATCCGCGAGCTTCTCGCCGGCGGCCAGCCGACACGCGGCGGCGACGAGATTCAGGCCGATGGCCTTGGAGGCGAACGGAACCGTGCGCGACGCCCGGGGATTCGCCTCGAGCACGTACACCGTGCCGTCTGCGATTGCGAGCTGGAGGTTCAGGAGCCCCACGACCCCGAGCGCAGGCCCGAGCCGCTTGACGACGTGCTCGACCTCGAGCGCCGCTGCCAGAGTCAGTGAAGGAGCCGGCAAGACACAGGCGGAGTCGCCGGAGTGAATTCCCGCCTCCTCGACGTGCTGCATGACCGCCGCGATGAAGACCGTTTCCCCGTCGCAGAGCGCATCGACGTCGAGCTCGATTGCATGCTCCACGAAGCGGTCGAGAAGCACCGGGCCGTGGACTGCGCCCATAGCCTCGTCGAGCTGCTCGTCGTCGTAACAGATTCGCATCGCGCGCCCGCCGAGCACGTAGGACGGACGGACGAGCACCGGATAGCCGATTTCAGCTGCAGCAGACCGCGCCTCCGCGAGATCGTTGGCGATCGCCCAGGGCGGGCAGCGCACACCCAGCTCTCGTGCGAGCGCTCCGAAGCGCGCACGGTCCTCCGCCAGGTCGATGGCTGCATGCGGGGTGCCGAGGATGCGATGGCCGCCCTCCTCGATCGCGCGGGCGAGCCGAAGCGGCGTCTGCCCGCCGAACTGCGTGACGACGCCCACGGGCTGCTCGCGATCACAGACGGCGAGGACCTCCTCCGGCGAGAGCGGCTCGAAGTAGAGCCGGTCGGAGGTGTCGTAGTCGGTCGAGACGGTCTCCGGATTGCAGTTGACCATGACCGCCTCGTAGCCGAGCGCGCGGAAGGTCTGGGCGGCGTGCACGCAGCAGTAGTCGAACTCGATCCCCTGGCCGATACGGTTCGGCCC